>Ga0073934_10001334_pt1 | contig 59956 bp, 46 predicted proteins | sample LarsenN4metaG_FD_76834 | JGI IMG/M metagenome (GOLD analysis project Ga0073934, IMG submission 76834) | Hot spring sediment bacterial and archeal communities from British Columbia, Canada, to study Microbial Dark Matter (Phase II) - Larsen... ... | reverse complement strand
GCAGCGCGGGCGCACACGCCCGGCTGCTCCTGCCGCAGCGCGGGCTTTCAGCCCGCGCGGGCGCACACGCCCGGCTGCTCCTGCCGCAGCGCGGGCGCACACGCCCGGCTGCTCCTGCCGCAGCGCGGGCTTTCAGCCCGCGCGGGCGCACACGCCCGGCTGCTCCTGCCGTAGCGCGGGCTTTCAGCCCGCGCGCCGCCCGCTGCGCGAACTGTAGTCCGATGGCCCTTGATCTCTATGGAAGGGCAAGCGCACAATGGCCGAACTGAGCGAACGCTAAGTTAACGCCGGAGGCGGCCATGGCCGACACGATGACAATCCCCGAGGCGCTGCGCGCCAAGGCGCAAGAGAAAGGCTGGCCCGACGACCTCGTCCAGCAGGCGCTGGCTGCCGGCGCGACGCCAGAGCAGCTCGCCGGCTACATGGACCAGGGCGTGACCGCCGACCAGGCCCGCCAGTTCCTGGCTGCCCGCGCCGCTGGCGGCGCCGAGCCCTCGGCCGAGCTACTCGCGGCAGCGCAGGCGGCTGGCTGGCCGGAGGACCTCGTCCGGCAGGCGCTCTCGATGGGCGCCGCCGAGGCCGACCTCATGAACTACATGAGCATGGGCGTGACGGCCGAGCAGGCACGTCAGTTCATGGCGCAGGGCGCGGGCGGCGCGCAGCCGCAGCTTGACCTGAGCTGGATGCACGTCCCCACTGAATGGAACACACGCGCCCGCCCGACCAAGCACGGCCTGACGCTCGAGGCGATCAACATCGGCAAGTACGGCGAGGTGCCGGACACCTGGCCGTACCAGACGGAGATGCCGCGTGGCGCCGTCCCGATCCCCGGCGTCGAGGGCATGGGCTACTCAATCTTCGAGAAGCAGGAGGTCTGGAGTGACGCCTGCGCCCGCCTCTACGAAGAGGCGATCCAGCGCCGCTGGCGGCCCGCCACCGATGTGCCCTGGACGTCGATCGAGCCGCTCCCCGACGACCTCGAGCGCGCGATCTGCCAGATCTGCACGCACATCTCCGAGAAGGAGCAGATGGAGGCCGACGTGCTCGGCCGCTGGGAGCCGGAGATCAGTTACGGCTACCACGAGGTGAAGCTCTACCTCGCCACGACGATCTTCGAAAACGCGCGCGCCGTCGAAGTCTTCCGCAAGCGGGCGCTCTCGAACGGCGGCGGGCTCGGCATCCAGTCGCCGGGCTGGGGCTTCCGGTCCGTCGTCGACGCGCGGAACTTTACGGAGATGGTCGCCGTGCAAATGGTTCTGCAAGATAGCCTGACGCTGGCGCAGTACGCCTGGTGCTACCGCTACGCGAAGAACCCCGCAGAGGAGTTCATCTTCGGCCACGCGCTGCAGGACAAGGCGCGCCACCTCGCCTACGGTGTAACGCACCTGAAGTACGTCATGAACCACCGGCCCGACCGCCGCGAGGAGGTGCAGCGCTACCTCGACAAGGGCGAGACGATGCTGCTGCAGGACGACCGCAAGGACCCGGCGACGCGGGAGGCGTTCGCCATCTACTTCGGCGGCTCGAAGGAGAACATCCGCGAGGGCCTGCACGTCTATCGGCGGATGCGCAAGATGTTCCTGGAGCAGTACCTCGCGCGGCTTCAGTGGGCTACGATCGACCGTACGGCTCGGCTCATGCCGGACCTAAAAGCACAACTCGAAGCATAAGGACGAAGCAGGCTCGCGGAGGCGCGGGCGGGAGGTACAGATGCCAGTGTTTCCGTCAGTCGAATGGTTCGAGGCGATCAAGAACATCGTCAACAACGACCCCGCATTCCGCCAGCTCGGCACGATCGACGCGACGGTCGGCGTGAAGGTCGGCGGCAAGATCTACGAGCTCACATTCGAGGCGTTCGAGTGCACGGGCGTGCGGGAGGCCTCGGAGAACGACCTGCGCGACATGGACTTCTGGCTCGAGCAGCCGTACGACTCCTGGAAGGACATGCTCGAGAACATCAAGAAGAACGGCAAGGCGGACCTCTCGCATACCCTGAACACGATCGACCTCAGCACGCCGGAGGGCTTCGCGAAGTCGCACGACGGCTACCGGCGCGATGCCTTCTACCGGTTCAACCAGTCGCTGCAGGACTTCTTCAACGCCTCATCGAAGATTGAGACCCAGTTCGCCGCGCCGGAGGCCGTGGCGGCCAGCGCGTAACGTCGTCAGACGAACCGACCAGCGACAACGAGCGCGGGCTTTTAGCCCGCGCGTTCGTGTGCGCGATGCCCGCCGAGTGTGGGCGCTCTCGTGCCGAGCGCCTTCCTACCTGTCGTGCCGAGCGCGTTCGTACCTGTCATGCTGAGCGCGTTCGTACCTGTCATGCTGAGCGCAGCGAAGCATCTGGTCTCGTTCGCCGCGTACGCCTCGTCTGCACATGATCGCGCGACGCCTGAGCCCGTCGCGGGAGCGTCTGCAAGCCAGCGGAGGGCGCGTGACCGACGAACAGCGGCCAGGTCTCAAGACCTGCCCGTACCGACACGGACGGACGACGTGCCGGCGTCAGGCGGACGGCTGCCGGACCTCGAGCACCGCCGCCCCGTGCACCTGGCCCGCGCGCAGCCGCTCCAGCACCGCCGGCGCGTCCTCGAGCGCATAACGCTCGACCTCCGCGCGCACAGGGATCTCGGCGGCCAGCCGCAGGAACTCCTCCGCGTCGCGGCGCGTGTAGTTGGCGACGGACGTGATGCTGCGCTCCCAGTACAGCGTCTCGTACGGGAACGACGGGATGTCCGTCATGTGGATCGCGTTCACGGCGAGGCGTGCCCCGCGGTCGAGGCGCGCGATGGTTTGCGGCACGAGCTCGCCCGCCGGTGCGAAGATCACCGCCGCGTCGAGCAGCACGCCCGGGTCGTCGCCGGCGGCGCCCGCCCACGCCGCGCCGAGTTCGCGCGCCAGCCGGCGGTGGTGTTCCTCCCGGGTGAAGGCGTACACCTCGCAGCCCCAGGCGAGTGCGACCTGCGCCGCGAGATGCGCCGACGCCCCGAAGCCGACGAGGCCGAGCCGGCCACCGGGGCCGATGCCGGACAGGCGCAACGAGCGGTAGCCGATGATGCCCGCGCACAGCAGTGGCGCCGCATCGACGGGTGCGAGGCCGTCCGGCAGCTTGAAGACGAAGCGCGCATCGGCGATGGCCTGTTCGGCGTAGCCGCCGTCGACGTCGCGCCCGGTGAACCGCGCGCGCGCGCAGAGGTTCTCGCGGCCGTCGGTGCAGAATCTGCAGGCGCCGCAGGTGCTCGCGAGCCAGCCGACGCCGACTGCGTCGCCTACGGCAAGCGTCGTCACGCCAGCGCCGACCGCGGCCACGGTTCCGGCAACCTGGTGCCCGGGAATCACACCCTCGCGCGCGCTGACTTCGCCGTCGAGCAGGTGCAGGTCCGTGCGGCAGACGCCGCAGGCCTCGACGGCGATCAGCACTTCGCCGGCGGCAGGCGAAGGCGCCGGGACGTCCGCCGCCGCGAGGCGCTTCATGCCGCCAGTCATCGATTCGAGTCTGAGGGCCCGCATATGGTGACGGTAGCACGTGGCCGACCATCGTCCGGCTCAACCGATTGGGCCGGGAGCCAGAGGGGACGGTCAGGCGCCGACCCACGTCGAGCCGTCGCCCGACGTAGATCACGGGTGGTGTCGAACTAGAAGCCGGTCCGGGCGTCACCGCACCGTCATTCCGGCGCCGAGTGAGAACAACGGGCCGCGAGCGCTTGGCGTGTCTCGATTCGGGCGCGACCGCGCTGCGGGAACCGTGCCACGTGACAGCCGACGATCGCCGCAGCCGGCCGCCTTTGCGTGCACGCGGCCCGCACCGATCGGCGCAATCGATAGCCCGGTGGCGGCCTCAGTCCTTCGCTTCGCTCAGGATGACGGGACCCGTTCGCTCAGCATGACAGCGACGAGTTGCACACTACGGCAGTACAGCATCGGCTGCCGATACGAACAGAGGGGGCTCCACCAGGAGCCCCCTCTGCGTTAGGCGTTTGGTCCCTACGTTAGTCGGCGTCCGGGTCAGCGATGAAGCCGCGGGAGATGTCGCGCTCGCGCGGCGGCTCGGGCGCGGCGGCTTCCTCCTCGAGGAGGTCCTCCGGTGCCGGGCCTTCCAGCTCGATGTCCTCGTCGTCCTCATCGTCGCCGCCAGCGGCACGCGTTGGGCGCGGCTCCCCGTCCTCATCCTCGTCGAGGCCGAGGGCGCCGAGGAGGCCGGCAAAGCCCTCCTCGTCTTCGAGGAAGTCCTCGCCCTCGCCCAACTCGAGCGACTCGGGCAGCGGGATCTCCTTGACCGGCGGCGGCGGCAGGTCGATGGGTGCGCGGGCCGGGATCAGCTTGCCGATGATGACGTTCTCCTTCAGGCCGAGGAGCTTGTCGGTCTGGCCGCTGATCGCCGCCTCCGTGAGCACTCGGGTCGTCTCCTGGAAGGAGGCGGCGGCGAGGAAGCTGCTGGTGCTCAGCGACGCCTTCGTCACGCCGAGGAGCACAGGCACCGCCGTCGCAGGCTCGCCGCCCTCGGCGAGCACGCGGGCGTTGATCTCCTCGTACTCGAAGCGGTCGACGATGTCGTTCGGCAGCAGCGCCGTGTCCCCCGGCGAGTCCACGCGCACCTTGCGGAGCATCTGGCGGACGATGACCTCGATGTGCTTGTCGTTGATGGTCACGCCCTGCGACCGGTAGACCTTCTGCACTTCCTCGACGAGGTAGAGCTGGACGGCCTCAGGGCCCTTGATGCGGAGGATGTCCTGCGGATTGAGGGAACCTTCGGTGAGCTGGTCGCCCGCCTGGACGGTATCGCCGTTCTCGACACGCAGGCGAGCAGCGGCGGGCACCGGGTACTCGCGCTCCTCGCGCTCCTCGTAGACGATCTGCACGCGTCCGCGGCCGGCGATATTGACGCGGCCGCCGATGCGCGCGACGACGTCGCCCTCGCGCACTTCCGGCTTGTCCTCGGTCTTCTTCTTCGCCCGAGAGCGCTTCTTCGGCGCCTCCTCTTCGGCTTCCGCGGCCGGCGCGGGGAGCTCGTGCAGGCGGGCGATGACGGTGCCCTGCTCGATCAGGTCGTCCTTCTTCACGAGCAGCTTGGCGCCCTCAGGCACCTCGTACTCGTCGCTGTAAAGCTCGACGTTCTTGACACGGATGCGGCGCGTGTCGCCTTCGCGGACGATCTCAACAGTGCCGTCGATCTCGGAGATGAGCGCCTGGCCCTTCGGCACCCGCGCCTCGAACAGCTCCTCGACGCGCGGGAGACCGCTCGTGATGTCGACGCCGCTCGCCACACCGCCGGTGTGGAACGTGCGCATCGTGAGCTGCGTGCCCGGCTCGCCGATCGACTGGGCAGCGACGATGCCGACGGCCTCGTTGAGCTGGACGAGCTTGCCGCGTGCCGGGCTGCGGCCGTAGCACATCTGGCAAATGCCGCGGCTCGCCTGACAGGTGAGCGGCGAGCGGACATACACCCGTTCCAGCTTCAGCTCCTCGATGCGGGCCGCCCTCTTCTCGTCGATCTCCTCGTTGAAGGCGACAAGCATCTCGCCCGTCTCGGGGTCCTCGAGGTCCATCGCGGAGTGGCGCCCGACGATGCGCTCGGCGAACGACTCGAGCACGCCGGCCTCGGGCGGGTCGAGCCAGACGCCCATGCGGGTGCCGCAGTCGTCCTCGAGGATGATCACGTCCTGCGCGACGTCGATGAGGCGGCGCGTCAGGTAGCCGGAGTCGGCGGTCCGGAGGGCAGTGTCGGCGAGGCCCTTGCGGGCGCCGTGCGTCGAAATGAAGTATTCGAGCACCGTCAGGCCCTCGCGGAAGCTCGAGCGGATGGGCAGGTCGATGATCCGGCCCGAAGGGTCGGTCATGAGGCCGCGCATGCCGGCCATCTGCGTGATCTGCGAAATGTTACCTTTCGCACCCGAGGCGGCCATCGTGTAGACCGAGCCGTATCGGTCGAGCTGGCGTTGGATGGTCGTCTTCACCTCTTCGGTCGTACGGTTCCAGACATCGACGGTGGCGTCGTAGCGCTCCTGGTCAGTGATCAGGCCCATCTCGTACTCTTCGTCGATCTCGCGGATCTGCTGCTCGGCCTTGGCGATGAGCTCGTCCTTCTCGGCGGGCACGCGCAAGTCGTTCACGGCGATGGTGATGCCGGACTGCGTCGCGTACTCGAAGCCGATGCGCTTGATGTTGTCGACGACCTCCGCCGTCTCTTCATTGCCGAGCACGTCATAGCAGCGGGCCACGACCGTCTTCAGCCACTTGCGGTCCATCGTCTCGTTAATGAAGTCCATACCGCCGGTGATCGCCGAGCCGACGCCGGCGGGGAGGACCTCGTTGAAGATCAGCCGGCCGACCGAGGTCTCGACCATCTCCGTGCGGCGCGCGTCGGCGTCGTCCTCGGGCGCGGACTCCTCGACGACCGATGGCATCGCGGTGCTCGACGGCATCTCGTCGACGATGGTCGCCGTCCCGGCAGCGCCGTGGGTGCCGTCACCAGCGGGCAGCAGCGGCATGCCGTCGCCATCGAGGCCGACGGCGGCCGGGGCCGCGGCGGGCTTCAGGGCGCGCGGCTTGCGGTACGGCAGGCGCACCTTGATGCGCTCGCGCAGGCCGACGATGCCGAGGTCGTGCGCGTAGCGGGCCTCGGCGGCGCTGCCGAAGACGTGCGGCTTCTCCTTCGTCGCCGGTTCGAGCTGCGTCAGGTAGTAGCAGCCGAGCACCATGTCGAGCGTCGGCGCGATAATCGGCTCGCCGGATCCCGGTGAGAGCAGGTTCTTCGTCGACAGCATGATCTGGCGCGCCTCGGCGACGGCTTCGCGGGACAGCGGCACGTGCACGGCCATCTGGTCGCCGTCGAAGTCGGCGTTGAACGCGGTGCAGACGAGCGGGTGGATCTGGATGGCGCTGCCCTCGATAAGGACCGGCTCGAACGCCTGGATGCCGAGGCGGTGGAGCGTCGGCGCGCGGTTCAGCAGCACGGGCCTCGTCTTGATCACCTCATCGAGCACGTCCCAGACCTCGGGGCGCGCGCGCTCGACGATGCGCTTGGCGCTCTTGATGTTTTGGGCGATCCCGCGCGAGACCAACGCGTGCATGACGAACGGCTTGAAGAGCTCGAGCGCCATGCGCTTGGGCAGGCCGCACTCGTGCAGCTTCAACTCTGGGCCGACGACGATGACCGAGCGGCCGGAGTAGTCCACGCGCTTGCCGAGCAGGTTCTGACGGAAGCGTCCCTGCTTGCCCTTGAGCATGTCGGACAGGCTCTTGAGCTTGTGGTTGCCGGAGCCCGCGACGGCACGGCCGCGGCGGCCGTTATCGATCAGCGAGTCGACCGCCTCCTGCAACATACGCTTCTCGTTGCGGATGATGATCTCCGGCGCACCGAGCTCGAGCAGCCGCTTGAGGCGGTTATTGCGGTTGATGACGCGGCGGTAGAGGTCGTTGAGGTCGCTCGTGGCGAAACGGCCGCCATCGAGCTGGACCATCGGGCGCAGCTCGGGCGGCATGACGGGCAGGACGGTGAAGATCATCCACTCCGGGCGGTTGCCGGACTTCCGGAGGGCCTCGACGACCTTCAGGCGCTTGGTCGCCTTCTTGCGGCGCTGGCCGGACGTCGAGTGGATCTCGCCCTGTAGCTTTTCCCGCAGCTTCTCGAGGTTGACGCGCTCGAGGATCTTGAGGATCGCCTCGGCGCCCATACCGGCCTCGAACACCGAGGTGCCGTACCGGTCCTGCAGCTCCTTGTACTTCGACTCGGGGAGGAGGACCATCTTGTCGTTGTCCGCCGGGTCGACCATCTCCTCCAGCTCGCGGATGCGCTCCTCGTACTCGGCGTAGACCTGCTGACGCTCGCCACCTGCGCGCTCCTGGAGCGGCTTGAGCTCCTCGAGGATCGTGTTGCGCTTCTGATCGAGGGCGGCGTCGGCCATCAGCTTCGCGTCCTCGCGCTTCTTCTTGAAGTCCGCTTCGAGGGCAGCGATCCGCTCCTGGGCGACCTTCTTGAGGCCGTTCACGATGCTCTTCTCGATGACCGTGCCGCGCTCCACCACGAGTGTGTCGCCGAGCCGGTAGCCCTTGCGGGCGGTCTTGCCGATCTGCTCGGAGAGCTCCTGCTGGTACTCGACGGCGGCCTGCATGATGGCGTCGGCCTGCTGCTGGCGGTCCTGTTCGAGCTGGGCGAGCTTCTTCTCGCGGTCGGCGGTGATGTGCTCCTCGGCGGCCTTCAGCTCAGCCTCGAGGGCGGCGATGCGGTCGGAGAACTCCTTCTCGCGGCGCTCGGCCTCGCGGTCCATCTCGTCCTTCAGGTGGTCGAGGGCGCGGCGCTTCTGCTGCTCATCGACGCTGGTGACGATGAACTGCGCGAAGTACAGCACACGCTCGAGTGAGCGTGGAGAAATGTCGAGCAGCAGCCCGATGCGGCTGGGCGTGCCCTTGACGAACCAGATGTGGCTGACGGGCGAGGCGAGCTCGATGTGGCCCATGCGTTCGCGGCGCACCTTGGAGCGCGCGACCTCGACGCCGCACTTGTCGCACACGATGCCCTTGTAGCGGACGCGCTTGTACTTCCCGCAGTAGCACTCGAAGTCCTTCGTGGGGCCGAAGATCTTCTCGCAGAAGAGGCCGTCCTTCTCGGGCTTGAGCGTGCGGTAGTTGATGGTTTCCGGCTTCGTCACCTCGCCGTAGGACCACGAGCGGATCTGCTCCGGCGACGCGAGCGAAATACGGACGGCGTTGAAATCGTTGACCTCAAGCACTGATGCGATCCTCGCCTTCGAACCCTGACAGGTTGATGCCGAGCTGCGGCATGGCATCACCCTCTTCCACGAATTCCACGGACTCTTCGTCCTCGTTGAGCACCTCGACTGACAGGCCGAGGGACTGCAGCTCCTTGACGAGCACCTTGAAGGACTCCGGCACGCCCGGCTCGAGCACGTCCTCGCCCTTGACGATCGCCTCGTAGGCCTTCACGCGGCCGACGATGTCGTCGGACTTCACGGTGAGCAGCTCCTGCAGGATGTGGGCGGCGCCGTACGCTTCGAGCGCCCAGACCTCCATCTCGCCGAAGCGCTGGCCGCCGAACTGCGCCTTGCCGCCGAGCGGCTGCTGCGTAATGAGCGAGTACGGGCCCGTGCTGCGGGCGTGGATCTTGTCTTCGACGAGGTGCACGAGCTTGAGCATGTAGATGTAGCCCACGGTGACGGGCTGGTCGAACGGCTCGCCGGTGCGGCCATCGATCACCTTCTGCTTGCCCCAAGTGGGCGGCGCGAGGCCGCGGCTGAGCGCGTCGTTGACCTTCTCCTCGAGCTTGTCGTCGGAGAGGCCGCGCACGCGCTTCTCGCCGACGACGGTCTCGAGCCAGTACTCGAGGCAGGCGCGCTTGGCGACGCCGATGCGGGTGTCGTCGAGCACGGCGCGGCCGTCGAAGCCCTGCTGCGAGAGCCAGCTTTCGAAGGCGGGCAGGTCGAGCCGCTCGTAGGCGGCGGGGCCGATGCGCTCGGGGCCGAAGCCGTTGGCGGCGGCGCCGTTCGCGGGGCGTGGCCTGAGCGCGCCGGCCTGCTGGGCGAGCCAGGCGCGGCCGAGCTCGTCCTCGATGACGCGGTCGCTGGCGCCATCGAACACGGGCGTAACGGCGCGGAAGCCGAGCTGGTTGGCCGCCCAGCCGAGGTGCGTCTCGAGCACCTGTCCGACGTTCATGCGGCTCGGCACGCCGATCGGGTTGAGGATGATGTCGACGGGCGTGCCGTCCTCGAGGTACGGCATGTCCTCGACGGGCAGGATGCGGGCGACGACGCCCTTGTTGCCGTGGCGGCCGGCCATCTTGTCGCCCTCGGACACCTTGCGGCGCTGGGCGATTGAGACGCGCACCAGCTCGTTGACGCCGGCGGGGAGCTCGTCGTGCGTGTCGCGGCGGAAGACCTTCACGTCGATGACCTTGCCCCGCTCTCCGTGCGGGACGCGGAGCGAGGTGTCCTTCACCTCGCGCGCCTTCTCGCCGAAGATGGCGCGGAGCAGCTTCTCCTCGGCGGTGAGCTCGGTCTCGCCCTTGGGAGTGATCTTGCCGACGAGGATGTCGCCGGAGTTGACCTCGGCGCCGATGCGAATGATGCCGTTCTCGTCGAGGTCGCGCAGCGATTCCTCACCGACGTTCGGGATGTCGCGCGTGATCTCCTCCGGGCCTAGCTTGGTGTCACGCGACTCGACCTCGTGCTTCTCGATGTGGATCGACGTGAATTTGTCGTCGCGCACGAGGCGCTCGGAGAGGATGATGGCGTCCTCGAAGTTGTAGCCCTGCCAGGACATAAAGGCGCAGAGCACCGACTGGCCGAGCGCGAGCTCGCCCTTGCTCGTCGAGGAGCTGTCGGCCAAGGCGTCGCCCTTGCGGACGCGGTCGCCCCGCTGGACGGTTGGCCGCTGGTTGATGCAGGTGCCCTGGTTCGAGCGGACGAACTTGAGCAGGCTGTAGGTCTTCTCCTCGCCGTCGTCGTAGCGGACGGTGATCGAGCGGGCATCGGCGGCGAGGACGGTGCCATCGCGCTCGGCGAGGATCACCTGGCCGGAGTCCTGCGCGGCCTGCGCCTCCATGCCGGTCATCACGATCGGCGTCTCGGGGCGGACGAGCGGGACGGCCTGGCGCTGCATGTTCGAGCCCATGAGGGCGCGCGGCGCGTCGTTGTGCTCGAGGAACGGGATCAGGGACGTGGCGACGCTGAGAATTTGTTTTGGAGAAACGTCCATCCAGTCGACCTTGTCGGGCGGCTCGAGGAGGAAGCGCTCGCCCTCCCGGGCCTCGATGCGGTCTTCGAGGAAGTGGTTGTCGGCGTCGAGGAGGGCGTTCGCCTGGGCGACGACGTACTTGTCCTCGTCGTCGGCCGAGAGGTACTCGATCTCGTTCGAGACGAACGTGCGGCAGCGGACCGGGCGGTCGCCCTTGCGGGCGAGCTTCTTGGCAAGCGCGTCGTCGATCTTCGTGCCGGCCGGGCCGACGCCGTCGACGTCCTCGGCGAGGTAGCGGCCGACCCAGCGCGGGTCGTCGGCCGGCATCTCCTTGACGACGCGGCGGTACGGCGTTCTGATGAAGCCGTAGTCGTTGATGACGCCGTAGGTGGCGAGGGAGCCGATGAGGCCGATGTTCGGGCCTTCCGGCGTCTCGATCGGGCAGATGCGGCCGTAGTGGCTGTGGTGCACGTCGCGCACGTCGAAGCCGGCGCGGTCGCGCGAGAGGCCACCGGGGCCGAGGGCGGAGAGGCGGCGCTTGTGGGTCAGCTCTGCGAGCGGGTTCGTCTGGTCCATGAACTGCGAGAGCTGGGAGCCGCCGAAGAACTCCTTCATCGAGGCGACGACGGGGCGGATGTTGATCAGCGCGCTGGGCGTCGCCTGGTCCGGGTCGATGATCGTCATGCGCTCGCGCACGACGCGCTCCATGCGGAGGAGCCCGACGCGGAACTGGTTCTGGATCAGCTCGCCGACGGCGCGCACGCGGCGGTTGCCGAGGTGGTCGATGTCGTCCGAGCGGCCGATGCCGTTGTTGAGCTTGATCTGGGTGCGGATAATCTCCTCGAGGTCGCGCGGCTCGAGCACGCGGACCTTGGGGTCGGTTTCAATCTCAAGGCGGCGGCTGAGCTTGTAGCGGCCGACGCGGCCGAGGTCGTAGCGGCGCGGGTTGAAGAAGAGCGAGTTGAGCAGGCCGCGCGCGTTTTCGAGCGTCGGCGGGTCGCCGGGGCGCAGACGGCGGTAGAAGTCGAGCAACGCATCCCGCTTGTTGGTCGAGGTCTCCTTCTCGAGAGTGGTGGCGATGTAGAGGTGGTCCGGGTTGGTGTCGACGTCGGCGAACTTGGCGAGGATGCGCTCGTTCGTGCCGAGCTGGTCCTCGGGGACGCCGGGCTCCTCGTCGATGGCGCGCAGGAGCGTCGTCACTGGGATCTTGCGCTTACGGTCGACCTTGACCGAGAGGACGTCCTTGTTCGAGGTCTCGAACTCGAGCCAGGCGCCACGGTTCGGGATGAGCTTGCCGAAGCAGAGTTGGCGCCCGGTCGTCGGGTCCGACTCCAGCGTGAAGTAGACGCCGGGCGAGCGGACGAGCTGGGAGACGACGACGCGCTCGGCGCCGTTGATGACGAAGGTGCCGTTCGGCGTCATGAGCGGGAAGTCGCCCATGAACAGCTCCTGCTCCTTGACCTCGCCGGTCTCCTTGATCTCGAGCTCGACGTTGACGCGGAGCGGGGCGGAGAACGTCATGTCGCGCTCGCGGCACTCCATCTCGGAGTACTTGGGGTCCCCGAAGGAGAAGTTGCGGAAGTAGAGCTTCATCCGGGTGCCAGTGAAATCCTCGATGGGCGAGATCTCGTCGAGCAGCTCGCGGAGCCCTTCGGTCTTGAACCACTCGAAGGAGTCAAGCTGCATGCGGATGAGGTGCGGGATATCGAGGACGTGCGCGATCTTTGCGTACGACTTCTTGCTGGCCGGCACAGATGGACGGCTAGTGACGATGTCCGTAGAGACAGTCATGCGAGGCGAGCTCCTATTGCTCCGCTACAGAAGGCGGCCACCGAGAGACAGCGAACGTCCCGCGAGGGGACGAGTATGGGGTTCCAAAGGCAAGGGGGTTCTGTCTAGCCTTCGCGCAGTATACGGGCGGGTCCGGCGGGATGTCAACCAGCGGATGCTACTCGATGAGGGCGGGGCAATGCAAGCCCCTGCTGGCGGGGAGCTCGGACCTGTAGCTGGACCCGTCCAGGGCCCGAGGCTGGCCGGGCGCCGTAGGGCCGCAGGGTTACATAACGGATCGATCTACCTCCCCTCGAACGCGGGCTGGCGCTTCTCGATGAAGGCCTTCACGCCCTCGGCGAAGTCCTTCGAGCCGAACAGCGGCAGGAGCTGAAGGAAGACGTGGTGGACGTTCGCCTCGAACGTCTCCTCCAGCCCGAGCCGCATCATGCGCTTCGTCGCCTGGACCGCCAGCGGGGCGTTCTGGGCGATCTCGTCGGCGAGGGCGCGGGCGGCGGCCATGAGCTCGGCGTCGGGCACGACCTGGCTGACGAGGCCGGCCTCGAGCGCGTCGCGGGCGGAGAGGACGCGGCCGGTGAAGGCGATCTCCGCGGCCTTCGACCAGCCGACAAGTCGTGGCAACAGCCACGTGCCGCCGCTTTCGGGCAAGACACCGCGCTTCGTGAAGACGGCGGCGAGCTTCGCCGAATCGGCGGCGATCCGGATGTCGCAGCCGAGGGCGAGGTCGAGCCCGTAGCCGGCGGCGGCGCCGTTGAGCGCGCAGATGACGGGCTTGTCGGTCTGGTGGAGGACGATCGGCGGCGAGCCGGCGAGGTCGAACTTGGCGGCGCCGATGCCGCCCTGCCCGTTGACGCTGTTGCTGTTGGCGTTCTGGCCCTGCTCCTTGAGGTCGAGCCCAGAGCAGAACCCTTTGCCGGCGCCCGTGAGGATGATCACGCGCACGTTGCGGTCGTGGTCGGCCTCGCGGAAAGCCTCGGAGAAGGAGGCGAGCATGCCGCCGGAGATGGCGTTGAGGCGCTCAGGACGGTTGAGCGTGACGGTGGCGACGTTGCCGTCGACGGCGTAGAGGAGATCACGGTAGGTCATCGCTGCGCACCTCCTTCGGGCGCGTCAGGGTACCGCAGCGATGGCGCTCGCGCGCAGCGGGGGCGGGGGCGATGCGTGCATCGGACGTCCGCGGCCGGCTGCCTATACTGACCGGGCTGCGGTACCACGCCCTCCTGTCTGCTCGCTGCGAGATCTGCCATGCCCCGTCCCGTCCGGCTCGTCTCCGAGGTCGTCCTCTGGACGCTGATCGCGCTCGTGGCGCTCGTGAACCTGGCCGTCTACACGAACGTCGTGCGCGGCGCCGACCCGGACAGCGCGCCACGCGCGCGGACAGCGACGGCGGTCGCGCGCGTGGCCGGTACGGCGACGCCGCAGCCCGGGCCGGATAACTGCCCGTCGCGGGCGCCGTTGGAGGCGGAGCTGGACGACAGCGATGCGCTGCCGGGGCGCTTCGTGCCGTCGCAGGGATGCCTGCACACGAGCGCCTGGCCGCTGCGCTCGCGCGTGCCGTTCTGCGAGGATGGCAATGCGCGCGACAACTGCTACGCGTCGAACCCGCCGACGTCCGGGTTGCACCTGCCGGTGCAGGGGACGGTGCAGCTGCCGGACGGTAGCCGGATGAAGCTGCCGCCCGACCCAGGCGTGTACGGCACCGCGGTGCCGCGCGAGGCGATCCCGCACATCGAGGAGCACGGCGGGGTGTATGCGGGCTACAACTGCGCCTCCAGCGAGTGCGAGAGCGCCGCGGCCGCGCTGCGGGCGGTGGTGGAGAGGGAGAACTCCCTCGGCTGGCGCGTCGTCGCATCGCCCGACCCCGACCTGCCGGCGGACACGCTCGCGCTGGCGGCGTGGACGCGGGTCGACAGCTTCCCGGTTGAGGACTACAGCGACGAGCGCGCAACGCGCTTCATCAGGGCGCACAGCTGCCGCTTCGACCCGGAGCAGTTCTGCCGGAACCGGCCGCTGAACTAAGGGCGCGGCGCGAGCCACCCGTGGACCCGCTGCCGGTTGCGTGGCGCAGACGACGCCGGCTGAAAGCCCGCGCCCGCTGCCCCAGCAGCCGCTGGTGGTGGGTGTGGAGAACGCTCGTGGCCGGGCTTGCCGGACAAAAGGAAAGTAGCCCGACCCGGTGGAGTGGCACGGGCAGTTGCCACAAAACCGGGAGCCTGGGCTACTTGCGCACATTCTACGTCGTCCGTGGGAGATTTGCCATAACGGTCCGGCATCGCCGGTCCGTGACGGAGATGCCATTCGGCCTCGCCGATTGGCGACCGTCGGGCGGCGACGCCGACGCGCGGACGCGATAGGCTGCGCTCAGAGGCGCTGCCACAGGGGGCGCGATCGATGCGCGAGCGCGGCAGACGCGTTCGGGAGGTGGACGGCGTGACGGAAACGCGGGGTACGTTGGTTGAAGACGCGCACTTCGGCGATCTGCTCCAGGATCTGGTCAGGCGTCACGAACCGGAGGGGATCCTCTCGGTCTATCTGGACATTGACCCGGCGACGGCGCAGCGCGAGGGCTATGAGGCGGCGCTCCTCGACACGCTGCGGCCTTTGCGCGCCCGGCGGTACGACACCTGGGCGGCTGGCCGGCTGGAGTATGAGGCGGAGAGGGTGATCGAGGCCGTGCGCGCCTGGGAGGAGCCGCCGGGGCGCGCCGTGGCGATGTTCTACAGCGGCCCAGGCGGCCTCGCCCTGACTATCCCGCTGCCGGTCCCGGTGCCCTCGGTGGCGCGCTTCGAAGCGCGGCCGGTGCTGGGCCCGCTGATCGCCGCGCTCGAGGAGCACCGGCGCTACGCGGTCGTGCTGTTCGACAAGGCGCGTGCGCGCATCCTGACAGTGCTGCTCGGGCGTGTAGAGGAGGAGACGGAGATCGAAAGCGACGTGCCGGGGAAGAGCGCGGTCGGCGGCTTCGGCGGCTACCTGCAGGCGCGTTACGATCGGCACCGTGAGATGCACCTCCATGCGCACGCGCGGCGCACCGTCGAGCGCCTCTGGGCGCTCAACCGATCACGCCCGATCCACACGCTCATCCTCGCGGGGCCGCCGGAGGCGCTAGCGGCGCTGCGCGCGGCGTTGCCGCGGGCGCTCGAGCGCATGGCGGTCGTAGCGGAGGGCGTGCCGATGGACGCGACTACGGCAGATGTCGTCCACCGCGTCGAGGCGATCGAGCGGGCGGCGCACGACGCCGAAGATCGCGCCTTCGTCGCGTCGTTGCTCGATACGGCGAAGGCGCATGGCGCGGCCGTCCTCGGTTGGCAGCAGACGCTCGAGGCCGTGGCCGATGGCCGCGTGCACAAGCTCGCGGTCATCACCGGCGTCACGCGCGCGGGGGTCGAGTGCCCGCGGTGCGACTACCTCGCCGTGGGCGAGCAGGCGCGCTGTCCGCGTTGCGAGGAGCCGCTCTGGGAGGCGCCGGACCTCGCGGAGGCGGCGGTGCGGCGGGCGCTGCTGGCCGACTCGACGGTGCACTATCTCACACCCGAGTCGGGTAGCGAGCTCATGCCCCATGAGATCGGCGCGCTGCTGCGATACTGACGGCCCCGGCTGCGGAGGCGTGGCCGTGCGCACATCGCCTCTCCGCGTCGTCACGCTGCTGCCCCGCGAGCTACACCGCGCCGCGGCCGATGCGCTCGCGCCGCTCGCCACGGCCATCGACCAGTTCCAGGCGCCCGCGCCCGCGCTCGGGCGTATCGAGGGCGCGCCGCCCGACCTCGTGATCGCCGATGTCGACCTTGTGCCAAACGTCAGCCAGCTGTGCCTGTTCGTCCGCTCGCTGCGGCCGGACGGCCTTGTGCTGCCCGTGATCTGTTACTGGTCCGAGCGCGAGGAGCCGCTGCGCGATTGCGCTGGCGGCAGCGTGCTCCACAAGCCGCCGCGCGCTGACGAGTGGCGGCGGACCCTCGCGTCCGTCCTCGATCGTCGGTACACCGCGTCGCGGGCCTGACGCTACAGCGCCGCGGACGCACGCATCGCACACGCTTCAGCCACGACGTCGACGATGTCGGCGCCGTACTGCGCGAGCTGCGACGGCTCCAGACAGCCGAGCGCCGCGAGCGCGGCCTCGTCGGCTGGCCGGGCGCGAGCGATCGCCTCGAATGCCGCGTTGCTCGCCACCCGCCATGGCTTCACGCCGTCGTCCACGGCGCGGCGCCGCCGCCACGCGCGGAGCGCCTCGAACAGCCGCCGGTCCTCGCCTTCGAGCGTCGTGATCGCCTGCGGCGTCGGCGCCGCGGTGGCAGGCTCGGGCAGGCCACGCGCGAGCGCGGACGACACCTGTGCACCGTGGTCGCGGCGCAGCTCCGGCGGCACCTCGACCGCGGTATCGGCACCATCGAGGTGCGCGCGCACCTCCGCGAGAATCTGCACGCCGTAGCGCTCGAGCCTCGAAGGGCCGATCCCCGGCAGCGACAGCAGCTCCTCGCCCGTCGTCGGTTGCGCCTCGGCGATCGCCGCCAGCGTGCTGTCCTGGCAGACCGCGTATGCAGGCACGCCGTCGGCGTCGGCGCGGCGGCGCCGCCACGCCCTCAGGCGCTCGTACAGTGCCGATGACGCACCGCCGATGGCCGTCGCGACGTCGGCCGTGCGCGTGGCGCCCGGGCGCAGCGTCGGGCGGTCCAGCGGGGGCAGACGGACGGGGTTCGCGCGCTCGCCGTCGGCGACGGCGGCGCCGCGGCGCGTGACGTGCAGCGTCCCGTGCTCCCCGTCGACGGCGATGAGTCCCGCGGCGACGCAGCGGCGGAGCAGGCGGCGTACCCAGTCCTCGCTGTAGGCGCGCAGCGCGCCGAACTGCTTGCGCCGCGGCCAGTCGTACTTGCGGATCTGCTCGGTGCCGCGGCCGGCGAGATAAGCGGCCACCGCACCGGGCCCGGCGGCGAACGGTAGCGCGCGCACCGCCTTCAGTGCCTCCCGCACTGTCTCGGCCGATGCATCGGGCTCGGCATCCTCGCGCTGTTTGCCGGCGGCGCGGGCGAGGCAGTTGTCGCAGTGGCCGCAGCCGCCAAGCTCCTCGGCTTCGTCGCCGAAGTAGCGCAGCACCTCGTCGTGCCGGCACGCCGATGTCTCGGTGTAGGCGATCATCGCGCGAAGCAGGTCGCGGCGGCGTAGCGCGTGCTCCTGCGAGATGCCCGGCTCGTTCGCGATCAGTCGGAAGCGCAGCGCGATGTCCGGGTCGGACATCAGGAGCAGGCCGCGGGCTGGCTCGCCGTCGCGGCCGGCGCGGCCGACCTCCTGATAGTACGCCTCGATCGACTCAGGCAGCGCGTGGTGGACGACGAGGCGGATGTCCGCGCGGTCGATGCCCATGCCGAACGCGTTGGTGGCGCACACGGCGTCGAGCTCGCCGGCATGGAAGCGCTGCTGCACGGCGGTGCGCGCGTCGCCCATCATGCCGGCGTGGTAGTGCCCGGCGCGCCAGCCGAGCTCGCGCAGCGACGCCGCGACCGTCTCGGCGTTGCGGCGCGAGCCCGTGTAGACGAGCGCGGTACCGTTGCCGGCGCGCGGCTTCTGCAAGATGCGGCGCAGCTCCTCGGCGATCCGCTTCTCCTTCGCCTTCGGGCCGCTGACCTCTTCGACGTGGAGTTGCAGGTTGCGGCGCGCGAAGCCGCGTAGCACCTGGCGCGCGTCGGGCATGTGCAGCTTCTCGACGATCTCGGCCCGCACCTCCGGCGTCGCTGTCGCCGTGCAGGCGATGAGGCGGGACGGCTGGAGACGCTCGACGAGGTCGCCGAGCAGCAGGTAGTCCGGCCGGAAGTCATGCCCCCACTGGGAGATGCAGTGCGCCTCGTCGATGGCCAGCAGCGACACCTGCATGCGCGCGAGCACGACATCGACGAACCAGTCCGACGCCAACCGCTCCGGGGCGACGTACAGCAGCTTCACGCGGCCGGTGAGCGCCAGCTCGGCACGGCGGCCGTTTTCGGCGGCGTCGAGGTTGGACGCCAGGTAGGTCGCCGGCACGCCGCGCGCCTTGAGCGCCGCCACCTGGTCCGCCATCAGTGCGACGAGCGGCGTGACGACCACCGCGACCCCCGGCAGGTCGACGGCGGGGCGCTGGTAGCAGAGCGACTTGCCGCCGCCGGTCGGCGCGACGAGCAACACGCGCCCCGGCCCGTCGACGAGCGCGTCGATCACCTCGCGCTGCCACTCGTACGGTTCGGGTAGTCCGTTCGCTACGGTCGTTGTCGAATCCATTCGTTAGCTCGCCTCGAGCCGCTCCCACTCGCTTTCGGCCAGCGGCACCCACTTCTGCTTGCCGTCGGCCTCGGTCATGTGGCCGAGCCCCGGGAACGGGTAGTGCACGGCGATGATGAGCTGCCGCTCAGCGATCGCGCGGGCGACAACCGCCTTCTTCGTCTCCATCGCCTCGAGCGGGTAGACGTCGAACGACGATACCCACGCGGCGCGCTCCAGCTGCGAGGGATGCTGCACCATGTCGCCGATGTAGATCGCCTTCTCCCGGCCCGACCCCAGAACGACGCTGGCGTGGTCGGCGGTGTGGCCGTGCGTCGGCACGATCGTGATCTCGTCGGTGACGCGCGCCTCGCCATCGAGCAGCTCGAGCTGCCCGCTCGCGGCCAGCGGCTGCATGTTCTCCGCGAGGTACGTCGCGCGCGTGCGTTCGTTCGGATGCGTCGCCGCCTCCCACTCACCGCGCTGGATCAGGTAGCGGGCGCGGGGAAACGTCGGCACGAACGACCCGTCGGGCGCCTCGCGCGTGTTCCAGCCGCAGTGGTCGGCGTGCAGGTGCGTATTGATGACCACGTCGACGTCCTCGGGCGCGACGCCGACAGCGGCGAGGTCGTCGAGCAGCGTGCGGCCGCCCGACCGCTCCGTCTGCCCGAGCGGACGCTCTTTCTCGCCGACGCCGGTCTCGATCAGGATCGTCTTCCCCTGCGAGCGCACGAGGCAGGAGTTGAGGGCGAGCGACATCTGGTGCTTTGCGTTGAGTTCGATGCCGAGGCGCTCCCAGAGGAGCCGTGGGACGATGCCGAAGACGGCGCCAGCGTCCTGCCAGTACAGCCCGTCGGAGAGGACGAGCAGCTCGAGCGAGCCGATTCGATAGCGGGCGGGCACCGAGCCTCCTACTAGAACGTACGTGCGAAGCGTACGGTGTGCATCGCGGCGCGTCAAACGCCTGTTCTTATGTCCGCCCTCCGCCTCTTGGCGGAGTCGCTCCCTCCGGCGAAGGCCGCCCGCCGGATCGGCCCCGCGTGCGAGGTAGCGGCGTCCCTACGCGGCCTATAACCAACATGTCAGACAGAAACGCAGCGATAGGAGATGCAGATGTTGTCCTTCCTCTCACCGGCGCGGCTTGCCCGCAACAGCGGCCGCCACCCGTGGCTTGCCATCGGGATGTGGGTCGTCCTCGTGGCGGTGGCCATCTTCTCGACCGGCAAGATGGACTTCAACGACAAGCAGGACATCGAGGGCAGCGACTCGCAGAAGGCCGAGCAGCTGCTCACGGAACTGCGCGGCGAGATCGCCCCCACGGAGCAGGTCGTCGTGCTGTCCGTCGGCGCGAACGTCGACGACGCGCGCTACAAGCAGTTCGTCGGCGAGCTGACGAGCCGCATCCGCAGCACCGAAGGCGTCGCGTCGGTCACCTCGTACTACGAGAGCGGCGATGAGGGTCTCGTCTCGAAGGACCGGCTGACGACGGTGCTGCCCGTCACGCTCAAGGGCGACATCAACGATGCCGAGCACAACGTCGGCGCGCTGCTCGCCCTGCTCAAGGACAGCCAGCGCGACGGCTTCAAGGCGATCACCGCCGGCGACGGCAGCATCTCGCACGACCTCAACAAGACCGCCGAGACGGACCTGCAGCGCGGCGAGATGGTCGGCATTCCCGCGGCGCTCGTCGTGCTCGTGCTCGTGTTCGGCGCCGCCGTGGCGGCCGGTGTGCCGATCGTCGCCGGCCTCCTCGGCATCCTCGTGTCGGTCGGCGTCACAGCGCTGATCAGCCGCGTCTTCAACATCAGCAGCATCGTGATCAACATGATCACGATGATCGGCCTCGCGGTCGGCATCGACTACACGCTGTTCATCGTCGAGCGCTTCCGCGAGGAGCGGGCGAAGGGCGCGGCGAAGGTAAACGCCATCGTCACGGCCGGTGACACCGCCAGCCGCGCGGTGCTCTTCTCCGGCGCCACCGTCGTGGTCGCCCTGGCGGGGATGCTGATCGTCCCGGCGAGCGTCTTCCGCGGCCTCGCCATCGGCGGCATGCTCGTCGTCGTAGCGGCGGTACTCGTCGCGCTGACGCTGCTGCCGGCGGTGCTGAGCCTGCTGGGCGACCGCATCAACTGGCTGCACCTGCCGGGTCGTGGCAACCGCAACCCCGAGGCGGATGAGCGCGGCTTCTTCGCCCGCACGACCGACCTCGTGATCCGGCACCCGGTGCTGGCGATCGCCGGCTCGGTGGCGCTGCTGGTCGCCGCGGCGGCGCCGGTGGTGACGATCCACCTCGGCAATCCCGGCCTCACGCAGATGCCGCAGGACCTCGAGTCCGTGCAGGCGTTCAAGGTCCTCGATGAGAAGTTCTCCGCCGGCGAGCTCGCCCCCGCGCACGTCACGCTCGAGGGAAACCTCCGCTCGGCCGAGACGCAGCAGGCGCTGGAGACGCTGCGGACGCGCGTCGCGCGTGACCCGGAATTTGCGAGCGTCGGCCAGATCGAGACGAACGCGGCCGGCACCGTCGGCAACATCGACATCGTCGTCAACGGCGACCCGTCGGACGAGCCGGCGCGCGAGGCGGTGGCGCGGCTGCGCGGCATCGTCGCGGACGCGTTCGATGGCACAGGGACGCACGCCTACGTCGGCGGCCAGTCGGCGGGCACGAACGACTACGTCGACACGATGAACCGCTACCTGCCGATCGTCATCGGCTTCGTGCTGAGCCTGAGCTTCGTGCTGCTGACGATGGTCTTCCGCTCCATCGTCATCCCGGTGAAGGCGATCGTCATGAACCTGCTGTCGGTCGGTGCCGCGTACGGCCTGATCGTGCTGGTGTTCCAGCACGGCGTCGGCGCGGACCTGCTCGGCTTCCAGCAGATCGACACGGTGGCGGCGTTCCTGCCCATCTTCCTGTTCGCGGTGCTGTTCGGGCTGTCGATGGACTACCACGTGTTCCTGCTCAGCCGCGTCCAGGAGCGCTACCACGAGACGCGCGACAACACGGCGAGCGTCGCCCACGGCCTGCGCTCGACGGCGCACATCATCACCGGCGCGGCGGCGATCATGATCATGGTGTTCGGCGGCTTCGCGCTGGGCGACATGGTGGAGCTGCAGCAGATGGGCTTCGGCCTGGCGATCGCGGTGTTCCTCGACGCGACGGTCGTGCGGTCGGTGCTGGTGCCCGCGAGCATGGAGATGCTCGGCGAGTGGAACTGGTACCTGCCGAAGTGGCTCTCGTGGCTGCCCACGATCAACGTCGAGTCGGGCGCACGGCCGGCGCCCCACCTTGAGCCGGCCTTCGGCGCCGAGTTCGCGGCGGCTGGTGGCGACTGACCGCAGCGGACGACCGGGTCCGGCAGCGCAGGGGGAGGACGCCACAGTCCTCCCCTTCCGCGCGCCCGGCTCGACGCCGCGCACGCGTGAGTGTTCGCGCGACGAACGGTACCGCCCGTACGGACAGGCCTTCAGACCTGTCCTCGGCCATCTGCCGGCGCCAGCGTGTGTGCTTGAAACGACGATCGGGCCGAGCTGAACCTCCGCCGCCACTGCGTTGGACGCGAACCTTGGGCGGTTATCGAGGTGCCGTGCACGCGTCCTTGAAACGACCATCGGGCGGAGCTGAAGCTCCGCCGCTACTGACCGGTGACGAACCACCTACCGTCTGGCGGAGCTCATGGTCCGCCGCTACGGGTCGGCGGCGAATATCACTGCTGCCATGTGCGGCAGCCGCACGTCGTCGCGTGATAACCGCGCGTCCGAGCCCATGCCGCCGAAGCCTGGGGCGTCCGTTGAGAGCAGCGGCCGCCAGACGTCATCGCGGACGCCGCCGGGCGGCTCGAGCCGCGCCGCATCGGTGCGCAGCCAGTCGCCGGTGTTCAGCACCAGCAATCGCCGGCCGGCCGCGTTCGCGCGCTCCACGAACAGCACATCGCCCGCGGCCCACGCGCGGAGGCCGTCGCGAGTCTGCTCCCGCAGCACCGGGTCCTCGCGCCGCAGGCGCAGCAGCTCGCCGTACAGCGCCAGCGTCTCGCGGCCGTGGTCGCGCTCGCGCTCGGCCCAGCGCAGCTTCGCATCGAGGAACGTGCCGAGCGCCTGCGGGTCCGGCACCTCGTGCCCGGACGCGACATGCTCGAACTCTCGCCGCCTGCCCTCGGTGACGGCGCGGCCGAGCTCGGCGTGGTGGTCGGTGAAGTACAGGAACGGCGAGCGCGCGGCGAACTCCTGTCCCATGAAGAGCAGCGGTGTGTACGGCAGGAAGAGCAACAAGGCCGACAAGGCGCGGTAGGCGTCCGGCGCGATCAGGCTCGATAGCCGCTCGCCAAACGCGCGGTTGCCGACCTGGTCGTGGTTCTGCAGGCAGTACACGAACGCCGTCGCTGGCACCCCGTGCGATGGGCCGCCGCGCGTGTGCCCGTTCGGCCCGCTGTGCTTCCCGTCGAACAGCCAGCCGCGCTCGACCGTCGCAGCGATCTCGTCGAGCGACCCGCGGTAAGCGGCGTAGTAGTCCTGGCGCTCGCCGGTGGCGCGGACGTGCACGGCATGGTGGAAGTCATCGGCCCAGATGGCGTCGAAGCCGAAGCCGCCGTCGCTGGCCGGCCGCAGGTAGCGCGCGTCGTTCTCGTGCGTCTCGGCGATCAGCACGACGTCGCGCGGCGCGGCAGCTGCGCGTGCCGCCTCGGCGATCTCGGCGAGGATGTGGCGCGGCGACGCGTCGAAGATGGCGAACGTGGCGTCGAGCCGGAAGCCGTCGATGTGGTACTCGCGCGCCCACATGGCGATGTTGTCGGTCACGAAGCGGCGCACCATCGCGCTGTTGGCGCCGTCGTAGTTCAGAGCCCAGCCCCACGGCGTCGTGTAGCGCTCGGTGAAGTAGTCGCGTGCGTACTGCGAGAGGTAGTTGCCGTCCGGCCCCAGGTGGTTGTACACGACGTCGAGCACGACGCCCATGCCGCGCGCGTGCGCCGCGTCGACGAGCCGCCGCAGTCCCGCCGGCCCGCCGTAGACATGCGACGGCGCGAATATGTCCACCCCGTCGTAGCCCCAGTTGCGCGCGCCCGGCCACTCAGCGACGGGCATCAGCTCGATCGCGGTCACGCCGAGGTCCCGCAGCCCGTCGAGCCGCGGGATCACCGCGTCGAACGTACCCGCGGCCGTGAACGTCCCGACGTGCAGCTCGTACAGCACGAGGCCGGGCATGCGCAGCCCACGCCAGCCGTCGTCGCGCCAGACGTGCGCCCGCGGGTCGACGACCTCTGAGTCGCCGTGCGGGCCATCGGGCTGGCTCCGCGCGTACGGGTCCGGGAACGGCCCGCAGCCATCGACGCGGAAGCGATAGCGCGTACCGGCGCCGACGCCGTCGACGCGCGCCGTCCAGACGCCGCCGGCGCCAGGCTCCATCGCGCGCTCGCCCTGCGCGAGGACGAGGTCGACGCGCGCGGCGTCGGGCGCCCAGACGCGAAACAGCACGCCGCCATCGGCGAGGACGGTGGCACCGAGCGGCGCGTCGCCGCCGTGCGTCTCGTCGAAGTCCATCGCCGGGCAGCGTATCGTGAGCGGCAGGCGGCTTACGCGACGATCAGCGGCACCCGCATCTCGTCACGGTGCATCCCGCCGTGGTAGCCGAGCATCGGCGTCTCCTGCCGGTACGACAGCGTCGTCGTCGCGAGCGGCACGCCAAGGTAGTCGCCCAGGCGCGCCCACGCAGTGTCCGACAGCGGCGCGGCGCCGAACAGGCGCAGCTCCGCCGCCTCGGTCGAAGACAGCAGCGCGAACGCGCCGCCGAAGCGGTCACGGAACGCGCGTTCGAATGCCTCCTCGCGCCCCGGCACGACGTGGAACAGCGGCAGCCGCGGCTCGCCCGAGGGGTCGGCCCGCAGCAGCGCGCGCAGCGGGTCGCCCGCGTCGATGTGGTGCTGGCGCTCCGGTGGCACATCGATCAGCCCGTGGTCGGCGGTTACGACGAGACGCGCTCGTCGTATCGCGAGCCGCTCCGCGAGCCGCTCGAGGCGCGCTTCGACGCGTCGCAGCGCACGCCGGACGCGGCCGTGACCGACGCCGTGGTCGTGCTGCGCAGCGTCGACGTACGGCACGTAGAAGTACGTGAACGTTGGCGTGTGGGCCGCGGCGATGCGGGCCACGACCGCATCGATGGCGCCGCGCAGCGACGTATAGCCGATCGTCGGCGCGCCGCCCGCGAACCAGCGCGAGTACACCGAGCGCGCGATGTTCGCCGGCACCAACGTCGCCGGCGCGGGGCCGAGGCAGCCGAGCTGCGACGGCCCGCGGAGCACTGCTCCGGCCTCGATGCCCAACTCGCTGAGCGGGCGCTTCGAGTAGCGCTCGACGAACGGCAGCACCGTTGCCTGCAGGTCGGCGCCCTCGATGTACGCGAACCAGGCGAGCACGCCGTGCGCCGCCGGTGGCGCCCGCTCAGCGAGCGACGTGAGGGCCGGTGCCGTCGACGACGGGAACACAGCGAGGAGCTCCCGGCGGAGCTGCGCGCGAAGAAACGAGCCGCGCGACAGGCCGTCGACGAGATGCATGCCGAGGCCGTCGACGAGCGCGAGCACGATGTGGTCGGCGCCCCCGATGTCGCGCGCCAGCTTGTGCGCGTCGGCACCGTCCGCGCTGCCGCCGGCCGCGATCGCGAGCGCCTCGGCGAGGTCGAGCGTCGTCGGCGCCGACCAAGGCCGCACGAGGATGCCACGCGACCATGCATCGCGCAGCCGCTCGATATCAGACATCAGAGCGGCGCGCCGCGCAGTCCCATGAGCCCGCGCAGGAACTGCACCTCGCCGAGGTGCTCGGAGACATGGCCGATCGAGAAGAAGGCGACGGTGTCGAGCTTCGTCATCACGTCGACGCCCGGGTAGACGCCGGTGAAAAATGGCAGCTTCACCTCGGCGCGCAGTTCGGCCTCGCTCGCTGCCTCCAACCAGCCGACGACGCTCTCGCCGACGGCCTTCGCGTAGGCGAGCAGATGATGTGGCTCGAACGCGAGCGCGGCGATGCCCTCGCGCGTGAGGCCGTTACCGAACGGCGTCGCGCCCGTCTGCCCGGCCGGCAGCCGGTCCGCCCAGTGTTCCGACGTGTAGACGCTCGGGCGGCCGAAGACCATGCCGTGCAGGAGCTCATCCTCGGCGCGATAGGCGTGCCAGATCGCGAACTGCACCGAGGTGTCGTGCGTGTCCGGCTGCCAGCGCAGCTGGTCCGACGTCAGGCCCTCGAGGAGCATCTCCGGGAACCAGTGCCAGAAGACGATGTTCTTGCCGAGCGTCGCCGCGTCCTTCATGTCTCGCCTCCCCTCGGGTCTACCACCCTCGAACGACGCAGAAGCGCGGGCTTCAGCCCGCGCTCGCGATGATGGGCAAGTTCGCGGTGGACGGCCGAGACAACCGCCGCCGAATGAGGCGGGCTGAAAGGCCGCGCTCATGATGATGCACGCGTGCGCGGCGCGTCACGGCTTCTTCGCGTCGGGGATCAGGCCCGGGCTGCCCTTCTCGCGGAACTTCTTGCGCTCCTCCGGCGTCGACATCGGCCGGTCGAGCGCGTACTTCTTCACGAGGTTGTCGAACGAGAGGTCCGGGTTTGACGCGTCGATCATCTTGTCGTACTTCGGGTCGAGCTGCTCGAGCTTCGAGAGGAATGACTGGTGGAACTGGAAGCGGCTGATCAGGCGTGTCAGGCGCTTGCTGCCGCATTCCGGGCATGCGGGTCTGAAGCCCGCCGCCGGCACGCGCCGCGTGATCACCTCGACGAACTTGCGGCAATTGTGGCAGGCGTACTCGTAAATCGGCATCGCAGCGCACTATAGCAACGGCACAGGCCGAGCCGAGAGGTGCCGAATGGCCCGGCGCGAGCACGGCAGTGGTAGCGCGCACTTCAGTCCGCGCGGCGTCGCGGGCCGCCGCCCCCTTCACCGCGCCCTTACGACCGCCGGTCGAGCACCCAGCCCGCGATGTCCTCCAGCGACGCCCGTGCCTCGCCGTCCGGCAGCGTCGCCAGCGCCGCCAGCGCGCGGTCGCGGAAGTCGCGCGCGACGCCGTACACCTCGTTGAGAATGTCGGAGTCGAGGACCATGCGCACCGCCTCGGCGACGTATTCGGGCTTCGGGCGCTTCGTGCGGAAGGCGCGCTTGATCGGGTTGTCCTTCGGGTAGCGCTCCATCAGCAGCAGCGATGGCAGCGTCAATGTGCCCTGCATGAGGTCGCTGCCGATCGGCTTGCCCATCTCGCGCTCATCGCCGGTGAAGTCGAGGATGTCGTCGACGACCTGGAAGCACATGCCGACGTTCAGGCCGTACAGCCGCAGCGCCTCCTGCTCATCGCTCGAGCAGCGGGCGACCATCGCCCCACCGAGCGCCGAGGTCGCGAAGAGCGATGCCGTCTTGCCCTCGATGCGGCCGAAGTAGGCGATGGTGTCCTGGCCGTAGTCGTAGGCGCTCATGTCTTGGTGCAGCTCGCCTCCGGCGATCGCCATGATCGTGTGTGCGAAGAGCCGCACGACGGCGGTGTTCTCGGTGCGGCTGATCAACTCGGCGGCGTGGGCGAACATGTAGTCGCCGAGCATGACCGATGCGGCGTTGTTGAACAACGCGTTCGCGGTGGCGCGGCCGCGGCGCGAGGGCGAGGCGTCGATCACGTCGTCGTGCACGAGCGTCGCCGTGTGCAGCAGCTCGATCGACGCGGCGAGCGGCACGTGCAGGTCCGGGTTGTAGTCGCCGAACTTGCCGGCGAGCAGCGCGATCGCCGGCCGCACGCGCTTGCCGCCGCCCGCGAGGACGTGCGCGAGCATCTTCGAGAGCGCCGGGAACTGCTCGACGTGCGTGATGCGGTCGAGCGTGTCATCGACGAGCTGCAGGTCGCCCGCGACCGGGCCGTAGATCGAGGTCGCGACCTTCATCGCGCGCCTCCGGCTGCCGCCACTTCGCGCGACGCAACCCCGTCCGTGAGGCCGAACAGGCGCCGCGCGGTCGCCGTCGTGGCCTCGGCGACCGCTTCGACCGGCATCGCTTTCAGCTCGGCGATGCAGGCGGCCGCTTCGACGACGTATGCGGGCTCGTTGCGCCTGCCGCGATAGCGCTGCGGCGCGCCGTACGGGCTGTCAGTCTCGATGACGAGGTGCTCCAGCGCGACCCGCCGCACAACCTCGCGCAGCACCTCCGACTTCGGATGTGTCACCGACGTATGGATGGAGATCACGAACCCGAGCGCGATGTAGCGCTGCGCGAGCGCCGCATCGCCAGAGAAATAGTGCATGACGCCCAGCGGCCGGCCGTCCGGCAGCCGTCCGCCCATCTCGCGCGACCATTCCCGGAGCAGCGGCTCCATGGCGTCGTGCGCCTCGCGCGCGTGGACGGCGACGGGCTTACCGACACGCGCGGCGATGGCGAGCTGGCGGCGCAGCACGGCCACCTGCCGTTCGTGCGGCGAGAGGTTCCGGTAGAAGTCGAGGCCGATCTCGCCCACGGCGACGACGCCACTGTCGCGCGCCAGCAACTCGATCGCATCGAGGTCGGCGTCCGTAGCCTTGGCAGCGTCGTGCGGGTGCACACCGACCGCCGCATACACGTCCTCGTGCGCCGCCGCGAGCGCCAGCGCGCGTTCCCCGTCGGCGCGGTTGACGCCGAGCGTCAGGATCGCCACGCCCGCGGCGCGCGCACGGGCGAGCATGGCGTCGCGGTCGCCATCGAACTCGTGGTCGTGGATGTGGCTGTGGGTGTCGAAGAGGCGCATATCAGGCTGAGAGCCGCGCCTCCCCGACTGCGTCGGCCGTCTCGATCTTGCGGAAGAGCGGCTCCGCGGGCCGAAGCTGCGTGCCCGGTGCGAGGCGCTCGGCACGCCAGCCGCCGGCCGCGACGCCGGCATCGAAGCCGAGGTACTCGCGCACGCGTTCGCTTGAGAACGGCAGGTACGGGTACAGAGCGACGTTCAGCGCGTTTATAGCACATAGCGCGACGTAGAGAGACGTAGCGGTGCGCGTGCGGTCGCTCTTCGCCGTCTTCCACGGCTCCGTCTCGTTCAGATACGCGTTCACGTCCTGCGCGGCCGCCATCGCGCTCACCAGCCCGGCCTTCAGGTGCACGCCCTCGATGTGCCGGCCCACTTCGTCAAGCAGCGCATCAGCGCGCGCGAGCACGTCCTCGTCGCGAGGCGTCAGTGGCCCCGGCTCGGGCACCATGCCGTCGAACGTGCGCCCCGTCATCGCCAGCACGCGGTTCACGAGGTTGCCCCAGGTGGCCACCAGCTCGTCGTTGTTGCGGCGGATGATCTCGGCCTCGGTGAGGTCCGTGTCGTTGTTCTCTGGCAGGTTCGCCGCCAGGGCATACCTGATCGCGTCGGGCTGGTAGCGCTCGAGGTACGTCAGCACCGACTCGCCCACGCCCTGGCTCTTCGATGCCTTCTCGCCCTTGAAGGTGACGTACTGGTTCGCCGGCACGTCGGTCGGCAGGTTCAGCCCGCCATACGCCATCAGCACCGCCGGCCAGAAGATCGTGTGATAGAAGATGTTGTCCTTGCCGATGAAATAGTACGTCTCGGCCGCCGGGTCCTCCCACCACTTCCGCCACGCCTCCGGGTCGCCCGTGCCCTGCGCCCACTCCTTCGACGCCGAGACGTAGCCGATGAACGCCTCGAACCAGACGTAGATGCGCTTGCCGGGGCCCAACTCCTCGACGGGGATCGTCACCCCCCAGTCGAGGTCCCGCGTGATCGCCCGGTCGTGCAACCCTTCCTCGACCCAGCCGATGCTGTAGTTCAGCACATGCCGCCGCCAGCCCTCGCGTGAACGGAGCCAGGCGAGCAGCGGTTCGCCGAAGGCGCTCAGCTTGAAGAAGAAGTGCTCGGTGTCGCGCATCTCCGGCGTCGATCCGGTGAGGCGGCTGCGGGGGTCGCGGAGCTGCTCGGGGTCGAGCGTGCGGCCGCAGTTGTCGCACTGGTCGCCGCGCGCGCGCTCGTAGCCGCAGAAGGGGCAGGTGCCCTCGACGTAGCGGTCGGGCAGGAAGCGCCCCGCCTGCGCGTCGAAGAACTGCTGGGTCGTCCCCTTGTAGATGTAGCCCCGCTCGAGCAGGCGCAGGAAGAAGTCATGCACCGTCCGCTCGTGGTTCTTCGTGCCCGTCGTCGTGAAGAGGTCGAACGAAATGCCCAGCTCGCGCCAGTAGCGGAGGAACTCGGGGTGGAACTGGGCAACAACGTCGGCGGGGCTCCGGCCCTCGTTCTCGGCGCGCACCGTCACCGGCGTGCCGTGCTGGTCGCTGCCGGAGATCATGAGCACGTCGTTGCCGCGCAGGCGGTGGTAGCGGGCGAAGATGTCGGCGGGCAGGTAGGCGCCCGCCATATGGCCGAGGTGCAACGAACCGTTCGCGTACGGCCACGCGACCGCGACGAGGATCCGGCGGGCCGATTGCGCGCTCTCGCTCAAGGCCCCGCATTCTACCATCGCACCTCGCTTGCCCCGGCCGCCAGAGGCGCCACACGCGGCGCCGCCACGCGCGTCGCCGATGGAAGCGACGCGCGTGTTACGTCGCCTTGGGGTCGCTCCAACGCGTCTGCTAGCCTGTCCCGTCCTCAAGGACAAGGATGTGTGGGGTGGTGGCCGTACAAGGAGGTCGTGTGGGGGGCGGTGGCAGCATCCTCGAACGCAACATCACGCGCAGACGGTTCCTCGCAGGCTCCGCGATCACCCTAGGTGCGGCGGCGGCCAGCCTCGGTCTGTCCGAGTGCGACCCGGCGCTCCTGCGGCGCGTCGAGCAGGCGAAACACCCGAACCCGCCCGCGCACAGCGTCTGGCACTGGCAGTTCTCGAGCGACGGTGACCTCGCGTCGCTTGCGCAGCGGCTCGGTGGCAGCGGCATCGCCGTGCTGATCAAGACGCACGACGGCACCGACTGGATGTCGAAGTACGACACCCACCCGGACGCCATCTCGAGCGCGCAGCGCTTCGCGAATGTGGCGGCGTACCTCGAGGAGCGGGGCGTGCCGGTGCACGCGTGGTGCGTGCCGAAGGGCGTCGACCCCGACCGCGAAGCGCAGATGGCGGCCGACGTGCTCGCCGCCGGCGCCCGTAGCCTCGTCCTCGACGTTGAGGGCGGCTCGGGCTTCTGGGTCGGCACGAACGCCGACGCCGCGCGCTACGGCGCGACGCTGCGGCAGATCGACCCGTTCGCGCGCGTCGATATCTCAATCGACCCGCGCCCCTGGCGCATCTATCTCGCGCCGATGGACGAGTTCGTCGCGATCTGCGACGGCATCTGGCCCCAGTTGTACTGGGACTCCTTCAATTCGCAGGACAACGTCGACCACTACAACGCCGCCGGCTATCCCGTGCCATCGACAGGCATCACGCCGGAGTTCCTCGTCGACGTGACAGTGCAGATCCTCGCGCGCTACGAGCGCTGGACGATGCCCGTCGGCCAGGGCGCCTCCGCCGACCCCTCGCTCTGGGCCCGCTTCGCGCACCGCTGCTGGGAGCACGGCCTCGTCGAGACGTCGGCCTGGCGGCTGGGCGTCACGCGCGCCGAGATCCTGCAGTACCTGCGTGACAACCCGCCCGGCCGCGAGCCAAAGGCGCCGCCGCCGACGCCCACGCCATCGACCTCACGCTCGGCGACGCCGACGAAGACCAAGTCGCCCACCAAGACCCCCACGAAGACCCCCACGAAGACGCCGACCAAGACGCCGACCGGCACTCCGACGCCGACGCCCTCGGCGACCGCCGCGGTGCCGACGGCCGCGCCGCCGCCGCCGCCGCCGCCGTAGCACCTCAGCGCCAACGCCGCGCTTGACCCTGATGCACCTGTGGCCCATTGTTCGCCGCGAGGGGGTGCCCCGTGCGATCTGCGTCCGCTGCTGTCTCGACCGCGCTGCTGTTCGCGGCCGCCGCGCTGGCGGCCTGCGGTGGCGGCACGAGCGACGCCGACAAGACGAAGACGGCCGCCGCAGGCGCCAGCCCAACGACCGTCGCGGTCGCCACCTCGACGAGCGGCATCCCGACGACGCCCTCAGTCGGCCGCGCGGCCACACCCACACCCACGATTGCCCCCGCCGCGACGATGCCCGCCGGCCGCACCTACACCGACGCCGACGCGCAGCGGCTCGTGACAAACGCCGCCATCATGCCCGCAGACATCGACCCGACGTGGAAGGTGCAGACGGACACGACGTCGGACAACGCGCAGGCGGCTGCCGCCGACCCCGCCGCCGGCGCATCGGCCACGCGCTGCGGGCGCTTGCTCGGCCGCACGCTGATCAGCCAGCCGCCGGACGTCGTCGGCGCCTTCCTCACCGGGCTGCCGGTGGCGATCTTCTCGCAGGTGACGGTGTACGCGACCGATGCCGGCGCCGCCGACTGCGCAGCCGAGGCGGCGCAGCGTTTGTCGTCGTGCGTCGAGCTGGCAAAGACGCTCGGCCAGCTGTTCATCGACCCGGCGCAGGTGAAGTGCGACCCCGTCACGTATCCGCAGGTCGGCGACGGCTCGTTCGCCGTCCGCCTCACCGGCACCATCAACGCGAGCGGCACGCAGGTCGACCTGTCCATCCTGATCATCGCGTACCGTCTCGGCAACGTGTCGGTCGCCGTCGGCTCAGCGCATTCCGCGGGCAGCATCGAGCCGTCAGAGCTGACCGGCTACATCAACCTCCTCAACCAGCGCATCGGCGCGAATCGCTAACCCATGCCCCGCGAGCGCCGCGCCTCCGTCGCCGTCCCGGGCGCCGGCGCGGTGCGTGCGATCGCGACGCCCGCGGCGCGGCCGCGCTGGACATGTGTCTACGCGCCCGGCGCCGGGTCGCACATCGACGACCCGTTCGGCGTCTACCTGGCGGCAACCCTCCCGGCGCGCGGCGTGACGATGCTGCGGTTCGAGTTCCCCTACATGGCGGCGGGCCGCCGCGCGCCCGACCGCCCGGCGGTGCTGGAGGCGACCTGGCGCGTGATGCTGACGCGCGCGTCGGCCGATGGGCAGGTCGTCGCGGCCGGACGCTCGATGGGCGGGCGCATCGCCTCGCAGGTGCTCGCCAGCGGCGCCCGGGCCGACGCGCTGGCGCTGTTCGCCTATCCGCTGCACCCGCCCGGGAAGCCCGGCCAGGCGCGCGACGGGCACCTCGCGTCCGTGCCCGTGCCGATGCTCTTCTGCTCCGGTACACGCGACACCTTCGCCTCGCCCGACGAGCTGCGTGCGCTTGTGCGGCGGCTTCCGCGTCGGGCACGGCTCCACCTGCTCGAGGGCGCGGACCACGGCTTCTCTGTGCAGAAGTCAACGGGGCGCACGCGCGAGGACGTGTGGGCTGAGGCGGCGGGTGCGATGATGGACTGGCTCACGTCACTGTCGTAGCACGGGAGGTCACACGGCTACCCACGAGACTGCCCCACGCAGCGAGGAGGCGCTCGCGCGGCCCGTCATCGCCGGCGTCTCGCGCAACGTGCTGCTGCTCGGCATCGTCAGCTTCTTCGCCGACGTCTCGAGCGAAATGGTGTACCCGGTCGTGCCGCTGTTCCTCAGCGGCACGCTGGGCGCGCCGGCCGTCGCCGTCGGCCTCATCGAGGGCGTCGCCGAGAGCACCGCGAGCATCCTCAAGTGGATCTCGGGCTGGTGGTCGGATCGCTTCGAACGCCGCACGCCGTTCGCCGCCGCCGGCTACGGCATGGCGGCCGTCGCCAAGCCCCTTCTCGCTGCGGCGTACGTCTGGCCGTTCGTGCTGTTCGTCCGCTTCATCGACCGTGCCGGCAAGGGTATCCGCGGCGCCCCGCGCGATGCGCTCATTGCCGAATCCGCCCACCCCGATGGCCTCGGCCGCGCCTTCGGCCTGCACCGCGCGATGGACACGAGCGGCGCGATCCTCGGGCCGCTGATCGCCATCGCGCTGCTCGCCTGGTTCGGCGATGGCCACTACCGCCCGATCTTCCTCATCGCCGGCATCCCGGGCGTGCTCGCGCTCGTCGCCTTGCTGGGCGTCCGCGAGGTACGTCGTGCCCGTGCCGCGGCACCGGAGACGCCACCCTTGCTCTCGCTCCGCGGCTACGACGCACGCTTCGTGCTGTTTCTCCTGGCCACCCTCCTGTTCGCGGCGGGCAACTCCAGCGACGCCTTCCTCGTGCTCCGCGCGAAGGACCTCGGGCTCGGCGCGACGGCCGTGGTCTTCGCCTACGTCCTGTACAACATCGCCTACGCCGGGCTCTCCCTGCCGGCGGGCATCCGCGCCGACCGCATCGGCCCGAAGCCCGTGCTCGTCGCCGGACTCGTCGTGTTCGCGCTCGTCTATGGCGGCTTCGCCCTCGCGCCGGGCGATTGGGCCGTCTGGCCCCTGTTCGTCGTCTACGGCGCCTACATCGCGATGACCGACGGCGTCGGCAAGGCGTACGTCTCGCAGCTCGTCCCGTCGGCCCGGCGGGCGACGGCGCTCGGGCTGTACAACGCGACCACCGGCGTGATGCTCCTCGTCGCGTCCGTGGCGGGCGGCGCGTTGTGGGACCTCTTCGGGCCGCCGGCGACGTTCGCCTTCGGCGCGAGCGCCGCGCTCGCGGCGGCGGCGCTGCTGCTGTTCGTGTCGCCGGGGACGACCGACGCTAGCGCCGCCCCTTGATCTTGCCGATGAGGCCGCCGTCGCCCTTGACCTCGACGCCCATGGATTCGGCGAGCTTGCGCAGCAGCTCCTTTTGCTCCTTCGAGAGCTGCTTCGGCGTCGCCACGTTCGCGCGGACGATCATGTCGCCGCGCCCGCTGCCGCGCAGGTGCGGCACGCCCTTGCCGCGCACGATGAACGCCTCGCCGGACTGCGTGCCGGCGGGGATGCGCAGCTCGTGGCGGTCGCCGTCGATCGTTGGTACCTCCACCTCGTCGCCGAGCGCGGCCTGCGGAAACGTCAGCTCGAGGTCGTAGATCAGGTCGTCATCCTGCCGCAGGAACAGCGGATGCGGCTTGACCTCGATCTGCAGGTAAAGGTTGCCGCGCGGCCCGCCGCGCTCGCCCAGCTCGCCCTCGCCCGTGAGCCGCATCTGCGCGCCGCTGTCGACACCCGCCGGGATCTTCACCGAGAGCTTACGCTTGCGCCGCTCGCGGCCGGTGCCGCGGCAGTTCTTGCACGGATGCGCCACGATGCGGCCCTCGCCGCGGCAGCGGTCGCAGGTCGCGACGTTCACGAACTGGCCGAAGATGCTCTGCTGCACGCGCCGCACCTCGCCGGCGCCGTTGCATTGCGGGCAGCGCTCGGGCTGGGTGCCCGGCTCGGCCCGGAGGCCGTTGCAGACGGAGCAGAGCTCTGCCGTCTGCACCTCGATCTCCTTCTCGACGCCGAAGACGGCCTCCTCGAACGTCAGGGTGACGCTGCGGCGGATATCGGCGCCGCGCGTCGGGGCCGAGCGGCCGCGCTGGGTGCCGCCGAAGAACGCGTCGAAGATGTCACCGAGGCCCCCGAAGCCAAAGCCCTCGAAGCCGCGGGCGAAGCCCTCGGCGCCGCCGGCCGTCGCCGCGTGGCCGAAGCGGTCATAGAGCTGGCGCTTCTCGGGGTCGGAGAGGACCTCGTAGGCCTCGTTGATCTCCTTGAACTTCGCCTCGGCCCCCGGCGTCTGGTTGCGGTCCGGGTGGTACTCCATCGCCAGCTTGCGGAAGGCGCGCTTCAATTCCTCCTGGCTGGCATTGCGGCCGACGCCGAGTACGTCGTAGTAGTCCCGCTTCTGGTCAGTCGTCATCTATCCCTGTGGTCGTCCGGGAAGCCCGGCGTCCGCATCCGGTGAATCCAGTGTATCGGACGTCGCGGGCCGGCCATCCTGCGTCCCGCACTCGCCCTCGCGCCATTGGCGTCCGGCTCGCAACAGACCGAACAGCGCGGGCTCAACGCCCGCGCTGCGGAGGATCCGTGGGCCGATTGTCCCTACTCGATCGCGAAGGTGACGGAGACCGTGACCGTCACATCGAGCTCGCCCGGCTGGATCGGCGTGCTGGGTGCGACGTCCGGCGCCGCCACGCCCGCCGCGGCGCGCGTGTCGTACACCGGCGGCGTGTAGCTCTCCTCGCTGATCATCGTCGGCGCGCCGACCTTCACGCCGGCGGCGTTGGCGAGCGTATCCGCCTTCGCCTTCGCGTCGGCGACGGCGGCCGAGCGCGCCTGGTCCTTAATGTCATCCGGCTTGTCGACCGTGAAGGTGATGCCCTGGATCTGCGTCTCGTTGCCGCCGGCGGCGACGGCGTCATCGACGACCTTGCTCGTCTTGTTGATATCGCGCAGCTTCACCGTCACGACGTTCGAGACGCGGAAACCGCGGAGCTGCGGCGAGTTGCTCGCCGGCGAGTAGTCGTACTCGGGCGAGATCGAGAGTTGCTGCGTCTGGATGTCCTTGTCGGCGACGCCGTTCGCCTTCAGCGATTTGATCATCGCGTCGAGCGCGGTCGCCGCGTCGTCGCGCGCCTGCTGCACCGTGTTGCGCAGCGTCGACACGCCAAGCGTGATCTGCGCGAGGTCCGGCGCGACGGACACATGTCCCGTGCCGTTCACGCTGATGCCCGTCGGCTGATTCGAGCCGCTGTTCTCGACCCGCGTCGTCGTGCTGCCACACGTCGCCGCGACGAGCGAGACGAATATCGCCGCCGAGAGCCCGAGCAGGGTCAGCCATCGCTTCGAAGTCATGCAGTCCTCCTCCACATCAGCGCCGTCGCCGTCACGCCGGCGAGCACCGCGACGAGCCCGAGGCCGACGCTGATCGCCGTCCACGGCGCCCCGCTGTCCTCATGACGCGCGGCCTCGCGGTTTTGTTCCAGGCGGGCGGTGATTGTCGCATCAGCGGAGCCTGTCGTGCTCGCGCCCGCCGGCAGGCCGCTGAGGCCGACCTGAGCCTTCGCCGTCGCGATTTCGTCGGCGGAGTACGAGCGCTGCCATTCCGGTTGCGGGTTCGCGGTCGGCTCGTCGGCATTCAGGAAGGCACCCGCTTCCGGTGTCGCGGAGCCCGTCGCCGGCGCCCGCGGGAGCGGCGCTTCGTCAGCGCGCGCGTCTGCGCCGGCCCCCGACGGCGGCGTTGTGACGACGCTCGAGGCGCCGGGCGTCGGGGCGAACGCGGGCGCGCCGGCTCCCGGTGCCGCGGGCCCGGCCGCGATGCGGGGCGTGGGGCTCGGCGCGCCCGACTCGGCGGCGATGGCGCCCACCGGCGGCTGCGTCGGTCCGGCCTGCGACGCCGCGAGCTGGCCGTCCCCTCCGCCGCCCCGGCTGGCGTACCAGGCGCTGCCGCCGGCGATGGCGAGCACGAGCACGGCGGCCGCCGTCGCGAGCGCCGGCGACCAGCGCCGGGGCGCCGGCATCGCCGCGACGTCGCCCGGGCGCAGCGCGAACGAGCGCGGCGCCTCGACTTCGCCGAGCCCGCGCAGCGCGTCGCGTGCCGACTGCAGCGATGCCAGCCGCTCCCGGCAGGCGGCGCAGCCGGCAACGTGCCCGCGCAAGCGCTCCGCCTCCGCCGCGGGCATGCCCCGTCGAGCGAGGCGGACAGCGCTTCCACGTCAGGCTGGTGGCCTCGGCGAGCCCTGACCAATCGCAACACGCGCGTCACACCTGGGGCCCGTGCGCGGCCCTATGCTTCCTACACGTCATGACGCTCCCGCCCTCCCGGATGTTCCCCCGCCAGCTCCTTCCGCAGCTTCTCCCGCCCGCGCGCGATGCGCGACTTCACCGTCCCGACCGACGTCCGCATCGCCTCGGCGATCTCCTCGTACGCCAGCCCCTGCACGTCGCACAGCACGACGGCCATCCGCTGGTCCGCGGGAAGCGTCAGCAGCGCCGCCTGCACGCGCGCCCGCTGCTCGCCGCGAAGCGCCTCCGCTTCCGGCCCGGCAGCGGCGTCCGGCAGGTCCGGTGGGTCGTCGCTCCCCGGCAGCGGCGCGTCGAGCGACAGCGCGGGGCGTCGCGCCCGCCGGCGCAGCTCGTCGGTGCACGCGTTCGCCGCGATGCGCAGCAGCCACGGCCGCACGCGGTCGCCGCGCAGCGACTTCACGTTGCGGTACGCCGAGAGGAACGCCTCCTGCGTCGCGTCCTCGGCGGCGGCGCCGTCGCCGAGCATACGCAGGCAAAGGTTGAACACCAGACGTTGGTGCAGTGCAACGATCCGGTTGAAGGCGTCGAGGTCGCCCTGCCGTGCGCGCGCAACGATGGCATCGTCGACGGCGGGCGGCGCGTCGGAAAGCGCGCGCGACGGAGATTCGCCCATCGAATGGCGAGATTCTAACAGGGCAATGACACGCTTCGTGCACGGGACACCGTGCTAGACTTCGAGACGTATGCCGGACCCCTTCCCGCCTGACCGCACCGGCGACCCCGATTCGTTGCCCGATTCCGACACCGCCGACCGAGAGCGCCGCAACGCGCACGGCGCCGGCTGGCGGGATGATGCCGCTGAGCCGCCGCCCGAACACACGGCGTACATGCCGCGCGGTGGGCCCGACTCTCCGAGCGTGATGCCGCGCGACATCTATGCCATTGGGTGGGATGACGAAGACATCCCCGCCGCGCTCGAGCTCGGCTACGCGCCGGAGGACGTCGGCCTGAGCGCGGACGCCTACGAGCGCACGCTGCCGTACGAGACCGTGCGCAAGCGCCGCCGCCAAGGCTCCGGCAACCGCCTGCGCACCGTTGGCCGCGAGCTCGCCGAGACGATCATCCTCGCGCTGCTCATCTTCTTTGCCGTCAAGGCCGTCATCCAGAACTTCCGCGTCGAAGGCGCCAGCATGGAACCATCGATGCACAACAACGAGTATCTGCTCGTCAACAAGGCCATCTACTTCCGCGTCGACCTCGGCACGCTGCACAAGTACCTGCCGTTCATCCCTGCCGACGACGGCGAGGAGCGCCACCTCTTCCGCGCGCCGAAACGCGGCGATGTCATCGTCTTCCGCTACCCCAATGATCCGAAGCGCGACTTCATCAAGCGCGTCATCGGCGTGCCCGGCGATACCGTCGAGGTGCGCGACGGCAAGACGATCGTGAACGGGGTCGTCCTCAAGGAGGACTACATCGCCAGCGCCCCCAGTTACACCTATGGCCCGAAGACGGTGCCGGAGGGCATGTACTTCGTGCTTGGCGACAACCGTAACAACAGCTTCGACTCGCACGCCTGGGGGACGGGGTGCACGCTCGGTGCCGCGTGCGACTTCGTGCCCGAGGAGAACATCATCGGCCAGGCGTGGGTGTCGTACTGGCCCTTCGACCGCCTGGGCTTCGTCAACAACAAGTCGATCGACCTCAAGGCGCCGTAGCACCGGCGGCGATGCGCGCCCACTACGACACGATGAGGCGGTCGTAGACCACGCCGTCACGGACGGGCGGCGACGCGCGATGGTAGAGCTCGCGGCCGAAGAGCCGCCGGCGGATGTCGTCGGGCATGTCCGCGAACGTCGTGAAGTCCTGCGCCTGCGTGCGGTGCGCCCGGAACGCGTCCATCTTGCGGTCGAAGTACGGCGAGACGTCGATGACGCAGTTCGCCGGCAGCATCTCGTCGGGCTTCGGGATCGCATCCGGGTCGCCGGGGCCCTCGAAGTTGATGCCGCGCTCCTTCAGCTCCGCGCGCAGCCGGTTGAACTTGCCGACGGGGATCAGCGCGTAGAAGAGCGCCGCCGGCCGCCCGGCGGCCGGCGCGTACGTTTCGAACGCGGCGGTCGCGTGCTGGTGGATGGCGATATGGTCGGGATGGCCGTAGCCGCCCGTCGGGTCCCATGTGAGGACGGCCGTAGGCCGCACGTCCGCGAAGGTCGCGGCGATCTTCGCCACGACCTCGTCGGCCGGCGCCTTCCAGAAGGCGCGCGGGTCGCCATTTTCTGGCGTGCCGCGCATCCCGGAGTCGCGGTAGTCGAGGAAGCGCACGTCCTTCACGCCGAGGATGGCCATCGCGTCGCGCAGCTCCTGCTCGCGAAACGCGCCCAGCGTCTCCGCCGTGGCGCCCGAGCCCTCGGCAATCTGGCCGACCTCACCGCGCGTCGCGCAGAGCACGGTCACGCGCGCCCCGCGCTCGGCGTACATCGCGAGCGTGCCCGAGACGAGCGTCTCATCATCGGGGTGGGCGAAGACGGCGATGATGCTCTCGTTCATGTGCCTAGCTTAACGGCGGCGACGCCGCGCGCACGGTGAACCGCTTCACAGCGCGGCGCGGCCGACCGCGGCCGTCGCCTCGTACAGCGCCGCGAACCGCTCGCGCAGCGGCCCGTAGGTCTCCGCGGCATCGGGCGCCGGTGCCACCGTCTCGCGCAGCCGCACGACACCCGCGGCCTCGCGCACGTCGCCGAACGCGCCCGCGCCCGCGGCCGCGAGCAGCGCCGCTCCGAACGCTGCGCCGTCGTTCGCCTCCACGATGGCGACCGGCTCGCCGAGCACATCCGCGAGCACACGCGGCCAGACGCCACCCTGCGCGCCGCCGCCGATCAGCCGCACCTCGTCGACCGGCGTACCCGTCGCGCGCGTCAGCTCCAGCAGCTGCCGCAAGTTCAGGGCCACGCCCTCGAGCACCGCCCGCGCGAGGTGCGCGACCGTGCACGACGACGACAGCCCCACGAACGCGCCCCGCGCCTGCGGGTCGTACACGGGCATGCGCTCGCCCTGCAGGTACGGCAGGAAGAGCAGGCCGTCCGCGCCCGGCGCCACCTCCGACGCCATCACTACCAGCCGCTCCGGCGTGACGTCGGCGGCCAGCGGCCTCAGCGCATCGGCGAGCCACGCGAGCGCGCCACCGGCGCTGAGCATGACGCCCATCGTGTGCCAGGCGCCCGGCACGGCGTGGCACATCGCGTGCAGCCGCCCCTCCGGCTCAGGCGCGTACGCGTCCGCGGTCGCGAACACCACGCCCGACGTGCCGATGCTCACCATCGCCACGCCCGGCGCCACCGCGCCGGCGCCGACCGCCCCCGCCTGCTGGTCGCCGCCGCCAGCGACGACCGGCACGCCCGCGCGCAGCCCCAGCTCGGTCGCGAGGTCGTCCCGCACGCGGCCGGTGACCTCCGGGCCCTCGTAGACGACCGGCAGCACGCCCATGCTCAGCTCGAGGTCGTCGCCGAGTTCCGGCGACCACCAGCGCGCGGCGACATCGAAGAGGCCGGTGCCGGAGGCATCGCCGGCGTCGGTCGCCAGCTCGCCCGTCAGTTGCAGGCGGATGTAGTCCTTCGGCAGCAGCAGGTGGCGCAGGCGCTTGAAGGCGAGCGGCTCCTTCCGCCGCAGCCAGAGCAGCTTCGGCGCGGTGAAGCCCGTGAACGAGCGGCTGCCCGTGATCCGCACCAGCCGCTCCAGCCCGACGACCCGCTCGATCTCCGCTGCCTCGTCCGCCGTCCGCTGGTCGTTCCAGAGCAGCGCCGGCCGGATCACCTCGCGCTCGCCGTCGAGCAGCACCGAACCGTGCATCTGCCCGGTCAGGCCGACCGCCTCCACCGCCGCGAGGTCGACGCGCGCGCGCAACTCGGCGAGCGCCGCCCGGCAGGCGCCCCACCAGTCCTCCGGCCGCTGCTCCGACCATCCGGGCTGCGGCGAGAGCGTCGCGTACGGCGCCGACGCTCGCGCCAGCGCCGCGCCGCGCGCGTCGACCACGACGGCCTTCAGCGCGCTTGTGCCGACATCGATGCCGAGGAAGGTCATGATTCCGCCATGTCGCGGCGCCGGGTGTGCTGCGCACGCTTGCTAGAATGGTTCTACCGCATGAGCGAAACCGGGTCGCCCGAGGGCGGCCCTTCTGTTGGAGGAAGCCCCGTGACGACGCGCGCCAGAGTGGCCATCCTGCGGACGAAGCCCGAGACCGCGCTCGAAGACTACGAGCGGCTGATGCACCTTGCCGGCGTCCAGCAGGCGCTCGACCCCTCCGCGACGACGATCCTCAAGGACAACATCTCCTGGCACTTCCCCTTCCCCTCGGCGAACACGACCCCCTGGCAACTCGAGGGCGCCATCGTCGCCCTGCGCAAGGCGGGGTTCGAGGACCTCGTCTGCGTCCAGAACAAGACCGTCGTCACCAACGCCTTCAAGGGCGAGGACCTGAACAAGTACGTCCCCGTCTTCAAGCACCACGACGTGCCGGTGAAGTTCAACTTCCGCGACATGAACTGGGAGGTCTACCGGCCGAAGCGCAAGATGCTCGTCCTCGACGAGATCTTCCCGGACGGCATCCGCATCCCCGACTACTTCCACGGCAAGAACATCGTCCACCTTCCGACGATGAAGTGCCACATCTACACCACGACCACCGGTGCCATGAAGAACGCCTTCGGCGGCCTGCTCAACACGAACCGCCACTACACGCACAGCCACATCCACGAGACGCTCGTCGACCTGCTCGCCATCCAGAAGGAGATCCACACCGGCATCTTCGCGATGATGGACGGCACGACCGCCGGCAATGGCCCCGGCCCGCGCATCATGTACCCGACGACGAAGAACGTCATCCTCGCGTCGGCCGACCAGGTTGCAATCGACTCCGTCGCGACGAAGATCATGGGCTTCGACTCGATGAACGTCGACTACATCCGCATCGCCCACGAGCAGGGCCTCGGCGTCGGCGACCCGCGCGAGATCGAGGTCGTCGGCGACACCGATGTGGCGGACGAGAACTGGGGCTTCAAGGTCGGCGGGCACCTGCACAGCTTCCTCGGCTGGCTCACCTGGTACGGGCCGACCAAGTTCCTGCAGCGCGCGATCACGCACACGCCGCTCGTCGCCGGCCCGATCCTCTTCAGCGAGGTCTTCCACGACTACTACCACTGGCCGCTGAAGGAGAAGAAGGTCTACGAGCGCTGGCGCGCGGAGTCCCCCTGGGGCCACCTCTTCGCAAAGTACGACGCCGAAGGCGCGCAGGCCCCTTCAACGGCGAAGGTGTCTGCGTAACGGGCATTGAGGCGAACCCGGAGGTGACGAGCGCGGGCTAAAAGCCCGCGCCTTTGTCCGTCCGCGCAGAAAACGCCGCCGCCAGCTCCGCCGCCGCCGCGCACACATCGTCCGCGCCGCATACGGCGCTGATCACCGCTACCGCATCGGCGCCCGCCGCGACCACCTCGCCAATGTTCGCCGCGCCGATCCCCCCGATCGCCACCACCGGTACCCGCACCGCCGCCTTCACCGCCCGCAGCCGCTCGATGCTCGCCGGCCGCGTCGTCTCCTTCGACCCCGTCGCGAAGATGGCGCCAACCGCGACATAGTCGGCCCCCTCCGCCTCCGCCCGCCGCGCCTCCTCGACCGTGTTCGTCGACACGCCGAACTCCAGCTGCGGCGCGATGCGGCGCGCAGCGACGAGTGGCAGGTCGCGCTGTCCGAGGTGCACCCCGGCCGCGTCGACAGCGAGCGCGAGGTCGATATGGTCGTTCACGATCAGCGGCACGCCGTGCTCGCGGCACGCCACCGCGATGCGGCGCAGGTCCGGGAGCTGGTCGCCCTTGTCGCGCGTCTTGTCGCGCCACTGCACCACGCGCGCGCCACCCGCGAGCGCCGCGCGCGCGACGGCGGCCGGGTCGCGCCCGAGGCACGACGCCGGGTCGACGATCGCATACAGGCCGCGGACGTTGATGCCCCGCATCAACGCCGCCTCAGGCGCGAGGCCGCCGCGTCGTCGAGCATCCAGACCACCCGCGGGTGCAGCTGCAGCCACGATGCGGGCACCTCGGCAGTCGGCTCATCCTCGATGGCCCGCGCGACGATGTCCGCCTTCGCCTCACCGGTCGCGAGCACGAGGATGCGTGCCGCGTCCAGGATGTCGGCCACCCCCAACGTCATCCCCAGGCGCGGCACCGCGTCGAACGAGCCGAAGGCACCGGCGTGCGCCCGACGTGACTCGGCCGTCAACTCGACGACGCGCGCCGGCGCGTCGACCGCCGACGGCGGCTCGTTGAAGGCGATATGGCCGTTCGTGCCGATGCCGAGCACGCAGAGGCTCAAGCCACCGCGCTCTCTGATCTCCTGCGCGAACCCCACGATCTCGGCCGCCGGGTCGGCTGCCGCTGGGTCCGGACAGCGCACATCGAGCCCCGGCAGGTGCCGCGCGAAGAACGCGCGATTCGTGCCCGGTACCGCACCGCGCGGCTCAACAAACTCGTCGACCGCCACGAAACGCATGGCGTCGCCCGTCGCCCCGCGCGCGGGTCCGTCCCGCATCAACTCCTCATAGAGCGCGATCGGCGTCGCCCCGGTCGGCAGGCCAACGATGCCGACGGACGAGACCGTGCGCAGCATCTCCGCCGCCCGTCGCGCCACGTCCGCCGCGTCAGCGCATCGCTCAACCACCATCAGCGCAGGATCGCAGACACGCCCCACCAGCGACCAGCGACCAACTACACCCGGTACGGGAACTCCCGCTCGGCCGCCCGGATCGTCGTGCCGCTCGGGATGTAGCCGTCCTGCTCACCCTCGGCCTTGACGTTCGGCCCGATGACGCAGTTGCGCCCGATGCGCACATACTGCGGGATCGTCGCGCGCTTACCGACGATCGTGATCCCGGCGTTGACGATGTCCGGGCGCTCGACGTTCGGCGACCAGTCGTCCCCATACCCGACGTACGCGTTCTTGCCGACAACGACCTCCTTGTCGATGATCGAGCGCTCGACAATCGCGCCGGACTCGATCAGGCAGTTGTCGAAGATGATCGAATCGCGGACCACGGCGCCCTCCTCGATGTACACACCGGGCGAAAGCACCGAGTGCTCGACGTGGCCGTTGATGATGCAACCGAGGTCGATCAGCGCCCGCTGCATGTAGGCGCGCCAGCCGACCTTCGCGGGCGGATAGCCGGTCACCCGCGTCCTGATGCGCGTCTCCGGGTCGTAGAGGTTGAGTTGGGGCAGGTCCTCGAGCAGGTCCATGTTCGCCTGGTAGTACGACTCGATCGTCCCGACGTCGCGCCAGTAACCGTCGAAGCGGTAGCCGTATACGCGGCGGTCCGCGTCCCCCACCATCGCGGGCACGATGTCGCGGCCGAAATCATGTGTCGAGCCTTCGCGCTGCTGGTCGGCGGCGAGCTCGTTGATCAGGACGTCGCGGTTGAACACGTAGATCCCCATGGAGATGAGGTTGGACTTCGGGCGGTCGGGCTTCTCCTCGAACTCGATGATGCGGTTGTCCTCGTCCGTCGTCAGCACGCCGTAACGGTGCGCCTCCGTCATCGGGACTTCGTAGAGCGGTACCGTAACGTCTGCGCCCTTCGCGACGTGGTACGCGATGAGCTCGTCATAGTTCATCTTGTAGACGTGGTCGCCGGCGAGGATGAGCACCAGCTCGGCACGCGTCTCCTCGAGGAAGTAGATGTTCTGGGCGACGGCATCAGCCGTGCCGCGGTACCAGTCGCTGCTGTCGCGGCCGAGGTACGGCTGCAGCAGCGTCACGCCACCCCCCTGACGGTCGAGGTCCCACGGGCGGCCGATCCCGATGTGGTCGTTCAGTGAGCGCGGACGGTACTGGGTCAGCACGCCGACACGCGTGATGCCGGAGTTCACGCAATTCGACAGCGCGAAGTCGATGATCCGGTAGCGCCCGCCGAAGATGACGGCTGGCTTCGCACGTTCCTCGCTGAGGACGCTGAGACGATCTCCCTGGCCACCGGCGAGGATGAGGGCGACGACGCGCTTCATCGACGTCCCATGGGCTAGCGGAGCACCCGCTGCATGGGGGAGAGCGGGAGGCTCTCGTCGTGCTGCCCGGCCAGCTGGCAGAAGATGTTCAGGTAGTCCCGCAGGTAGCGCGTCGTGAGAAAGCGGTCGCGCACGTACTCCACTCCGGCCGCCCCCATCCGGTCCGCCCGCGCCGGCTCGTTCAAGAGCAGCAGCACCTTCTCGACGCACTCTTCGAGCGTGTTCACGAGGAAGCCCGTCTCGCCATCGACGATCTGCAACGGGATGCCGCCCACGTTCCCCCCGACGACCGGCCGACCCTTCCATAGCGCCTCCGATACTACGAGACCGAACCCCTCTCGCAGCGACTTCTGGACAACGACCCTCGCCGCCCGCTGGAACGCGTTCACCTCGATGTTGCCGACGCCGTTGAGGTTCGAGAGGACGTGGATGTCCCAGTCCTCGCCAGCGCGGCGGACCGTGCGCTCGTACCAGTCCCAGCCCTCCGGGTCGTCGCTCGCCATCGAGGCGATCATGACGAGCTGGAGGTCCGGGATCTGGTCCTTGACGGCGCGATAACAGTCGATCACGCCGAGCGGGTCCTTCCAGGGGTCGAAACGGGAGATCTGCGTGATCATCGGGCGCTTCGGGTCGACGCCGTAGCGTTCGAGGATGCTATCGACCGTCGCGCGAGGCAGGTCGGCGTTCTTCGGCGAGAGCGGGTCGATGGCGGGCGGCACAGAATAGATCGCTGGGCCCTCGAGGTCATCTTTCACGTACGACGGCAGCGTGAAGATCGCCGCGTCGTACCGGGCGACGTGCGGCCGCAGCAGGTCCCACACCTGCACCTGGGCGTCGGTCAGGTCGATGTGGCAGCGCCAGACCCACTTGCCGTGCCGCTCGCCCCGCTCCTCGAGGAACGTCAGGATCGCCGCCGGCTGCGGGTCGTGGATGACCACGAAGTCGTAGCGTTCGTCGAAGAGGTCCGCGTTCAGGCTGTTGTAGTTCGTCCAGATCTCTCGCATCGCCGGCGTCCAGTCGATGTACATGCCCTGGAGGCTGTTGTGCATCGCCTTCGTGACTTGGAAGAACTCGTCCGCGCCTTTGATCACCTGCCAGTCGGCGTCCAGGCCGATGTCATTCATCAGCGGGACCATCGTCCCGAGGATCTCGGCGACGCCGCCGCCGAACGCGGTCGCGTTCACGTGCAGCACGCGCGCACCGCGCAGGCGCGCGCCGAGCGCCCGGATCTCCTCCGTGCGCTCATCGCCGATGATCGGGCGATAGGTCTCGAGCGATTTCGGGGTGGTCGGGACCGATCCCAGCACTACGCCGTCCTGTGCAGCTCGGTCAGGATGCCGAGGTAGTCCTTCAAGTACCGCGTGATGAGGAAGCGCTCCGCAACGCGGCGGCGCCCGTTCTCACCGTACTTCTCGGCCGTCGCCCGGTCCTCCAGCAGCCGGGTGATCGCTGACGCGAGTTCCTCACTGGAGTGGGCGACGAGCCCTGTCTCGCCGTCGATGACCTGCTCCAGGAGCCCCGGTGCTGGCCCGACGACGCACGGTCGTCGCTTCCAGAGCGCATCGGACACCCACAGGCCGAATCCCTTGCGCAGGCCCTTCTGCACGACGACAGAGGCCGCCGTCTGAAAGACATTCACTTCCACATTGCCGATCTCGTTGCCCGAGACCACAAAGGCGTCGGCCTCGTCGTGGCATAGCCGCGCGATTTCGTCGTAGCTGGCACGCCCGGCCGCGTCGGCGGCCTCCGTCGTAAGGACAAACACCAGTTGCACCCCGGGACGCGTCTCGCGCACCCGCCACCAGGCGTCGACGACACCCACGAGGTCGCTGGCGGCGTCGCAAGGCGAGACCTGGCAGACAATCGGCCGGGCCGGGTCGATGCCGTACTGCCGCAGGACGTTCTCGATGAGGTCGGGCGGCAACGGCATGTTGCGCGCGCTCGTCGGGTCGATGGCGGGCGGGACGACGCGCTTTGGGATCGTGATATCGGGCCGACAGAAGCTCAGCGAGGGGAAGATCGCCAGGTCGTACTTCTCGACGTGCTCACGCAGCCGCATCCAGACGGCATCAATGGCAGACGAGAGGTCGATGTGCGAGTGCATGACCCAGCGCGTGTCGGATGGCGGGACGAACGAGCGGATCGCCAGCGGCTGCGGGTCGTGGACGATCACGACGTCAAAGGTCTCGGTGAGTAGCCGCGCGTTCATCCGCGCGTCGCGCAGCCAGGCGTCGGTCTTCCCCTGGGTCCACTCGACCGGCAGGCCACCGAGGCCCTGGTACATCTCGCGCTGGATCTGGGCGATCTCGCTCGAGGCGCGGACGACCTGCCAGTGCGCGTCGAGGCCAAGGTCGTTCATGAACGCGACGGAGGAGTTCAGCAGCTCGGCGGTGCCCGTACCAAAACCCGTCACGCTGAGGTTCAGGATCCGTAGCCCCTCGATGGGCCGCGCGAGAGACCGAAGCTCGTCGACCGTGTCGCGGCCTGCGATCTCGGCGAGGTCGTCGAGCGCGCGGTGGGAGATAGCGAGCGTGCCGTACATGCGGGTCCTCCAGGCGCTGGCCGGCCGGGCATCGTGCTCCGGACGGCGGCCCGACGGCGACCCCATCGGGCCGGTGTGGCGGCGTTCGCCCCGGGGACCTGGCGGGGTCGGCGGGAGGAAGCCTCTCTCTGCCTGCGGGGTTAGCTGTCGGGTTCGGGCATGAGAGTGCCCTGGGCCGCTGCCGCGCGGCCGTTCACCCCTCGATCGAGCCTACCAGCCGCGCCTTGCGTCCATGTAACAATCGGCGCCGCTGGACCGCCCGGACGTATATGGATCCCCCGCTCCGCGCACCCCTGCGCGAATTCGGCTGCTTCAGCCCGGATCGTACGGCGGGGTCGGCGGGCGTGTCAATTACGTCCACGCGGTCCTCGGCTGTCCGTCGTCAGTGTCACGGTCGCCCGATGTCGGCTCAGGTTCGTCCGTCCCGCGAATCGTGCGGCGAATGTGAGCGCCCCCGGTAACAGCGTGGACCAGGCTCCCGATGTCCGACCTCCCACCATCGACAACCAACCGCCATCCGCCAACCGACTACACTGCCCGGCAGTGAACGTCGCCCGCATCCGCAACCGGCTGCTCATCTCGATGCTGCTCGGCATCGCGGTCTTCGCGGGGCTCCTCCTCTACGGCGACATCCGCAAAGTGGGCGATGGCTTCCGCGAGTTCCGCTGGGAGCTGATGCCGCTGATCCTCGCCGTCACCTGCGGCAACTACCTGCTGCGCTTCGTGAAATGGGAGTACTACCTCAGGCAGGTGGGCATCGAAGGTCTCGCCAGGCGCGACTCGTTCCTCATCTACTTCTCCGGCCTCGGCATGACGGTGACGCCCGGCAAAGTCGGCGAGTGGCTGAAGAGCTACCTGCTCAAGGAGACGCACGGCACGCCCGTGTCGAAGTCCGCGCCCATCCTGCTGGCGGAGCGCCTCACGGACTCGCTGGCGCTGCTCCTCATCGCCGGCATCGGCATCATCGTCTTCGGGCACAACACGTGGCCGATCGTCGTCGTGATCGGCCTCGGCTCGGCGGTCGCAATCACCGTCTCGCGGCACCGGCCTGCGGCGAAGGGCATCCTCCGCGGCGTCGGACGGCTGCCGCTGGCGAACCGCTTCGTGCCGCACTTCGAGCAGTTCTACGAGAGCACGTACGTCCTCATGCAGCCAGTCGGCGTCGCGCTCATGACCGCGCTCAGCGTCGGCTCCTGGTTCTTCGAGGTCATGGCCTTCCACCTGACCCTCGTCGGCCTCGGCATCGACAACTCCTGGGACACGCTGTTCAAGGCGGCGTTCATCCTGCCCATCTCGACGCTGGCGGCGGCGGTACTGCTGACGCCCGGCGGCCTCGGCGTCGCCGAGACCGGCATCACCGCGCTCTCGCAGGACCTGCTCGAGATGACCGAGGGCGAGGCCGTCGCCGGCACGATCATCATCCGCATCGCGACGCTGTGGTTCGGCGTCGTGCTCGGGCTGGCGATGTTCGCCGTGCTGACGCGCCGCCTCACCGCCCAGGGCCACCGGCTCGACATCGAACCGGGTGCGCCCCAGGCGAGCGCGGACCCCGCCGCCTGAGGCAAAGCCCTACGGCTCGCCCTGCCGCCCGCGCTCGCGGTCGCGCCGCAGACGGTACGCCAGCAACATCAGCTCCGGGTCAGACCACGTCGCCTCCTCCGGCACCATCTGCCGCGCGAGCGCCGCCGTCGCACCCTTCGTCATCGCCAGCACGAGCGGGTCCATCGCGAGCAGCTTCTGCGCCAGCGCACGCGCCTCCGGCAGCAGCCGCTCCTGCGGGTAGACGTGGTTCACGAAGCCCCATCGCTCCGCCTGCTCCGCCGTGAAGCGCTCGCACGCCATCACCAGCTCCTTCGTCCGCGCCGGCCCCAGCTCGCGCATCAGCCGCGGCAACGCGTTCCAGGTCAGCGGCAGCGCCAGCTCCACTTCCGGGATCGAGAACCACGCTTCCTCTGCCGCGAGCCGTATGTCCATGCACGACAGCAGCACCACCGCGCCGCCGATTGCCAGCCCGTTCACCGCCCCGATCGTCACCTGCTCGAGTCGCTCCAGCGCCGCGCTCGTCCGCCCGCCCGCGTTGACGCGCAGGCGGCGGTCGAGGTCGTTCACTGGCCGCCCCAGTCGCACATCCGCCAGCTCCGCCCCCGAGGAGAACGCGCGGCCCGCGCCGGTGAAAATGACCACGCGCGTCTCCACGTCGTCCTGCAGCGCATGGCAGAGCTGCTGCAGCTCGTCGTGGAGCGCGAGGTTGAGCGCGTTGAGCTTGTCAGGACGATTGAGCGTGACCGTCATCAGCCCCGGCAGCTCGTCGTCACGCTCTACGCGGATCGTTTCCATAGCGCGTCCCCCCTCGGCAAGTTCGACATCGGTGTGGTGCGCCCCGTGCGCGGCGTTCGCCGTACCTGCTATTCGGCCGTAACATCAGCGCCGTTTGGTTGAGGCGCCGACCATGGCGCAGCGATAGCATGGACGCAGAACCTCAAGGAGGCCAGCCGTGCACGACATCCTCTTGCCGCAACACCGCCTCACGAGACTCCGCAACAGCTACCGCTTCCCGGCGCAGGCCGCCCTCGCCGCCCGCATGCCGTTCATTGGCCGCCGCGTGCCGATGCGCGACATGTGGCGCCATCGCTCCCTCCGCCGCGCCCGCCTCGCCGAGCCGCTGATCACTACGGCGGCCGGCGCCCGAAGCCTCACCTCGGCCGTCTGTAGCCAAGCCGCCCGCTCCACGGTTGCCGCGACGCGGCGCGCCGCCACCGCCCCGGCCGTGCGCCGCACGGCGCGCGCCGCGAAGCACGGCGCAGCTCGGCTCGCGGACGCCTCCCGTCGTGCCCCCGCGGCCGTCCCACCGCTACCGCGCACGCGTCTGCGGGGCCTCGGCAGCGTCGCTGCCGCCATCGCCCTCGGCGCGCTCGCCATGTACTACCTCGACCCGCATCAGGGCCGCCGCCGCCGCGCGCTCCTGCGCGACAAGGCGGCGCACGCGCGCCGTGTCCTTGTGCGCAACCTGCCGCGCCGCCTGGAGCGCCGGGCGCGCTTCGTCGGCGGTGTCGCCCGCGGCATCGGCCACGGCGCTGCGCACCTCGTCGGCGCCGACGGCCATGTGCCGTATGTCGACGATGAGCAGCTCGTGGCGCGCGTACGCTCCGAGGTGCTGCGCGACCCCGACATCAAGGCCGGCGAGATCCACATCGACGCCTATGAGGGCTGCGTGACACTCCGCGGGCAGCTCGACCGCGAGGCCGACATCCGCCGTCTCGTCGCCGCCACGAAGCGTGTCGAGGGCGTGCGTGCCGTCCGGAGCTACCTGCACCTGCCCGGCGAGCCGCCTCCGAACAAGGCTGAGGTCTACGAGCACGCGGCGCACGTCCTGCCGGCGATCTGAGCCGCCCGGCCCGCTACGCTTACACAGGTGGCGCTTGTCCCCGCGTGCACGCGCGGGCGCCCGCGCCGGACAGCGAGAGGAGACCTGACGTGACAACAACGACGTGCGGCACCTGCGGACGACCGCTCGGCGAGGACCCGAACACACTCGAGAACATCGTCCCCTGCGCGTTCTGCGATGGCCTCTTCTGCTCGGATGCCTGCCTCGCCGACCACCAGGTCGACCGGCACCCCGAAGAGGCGCTCCCGCCACCCGAGGAAGAAGAAGAGCTCGCCTAACGCGCGATGACGCCGCTTCCAGTCAAGCGGTCATCCGGCCGCGCCGCCCCCATTACGAGCCCGCGCCTTCGCCAGGCGCCTGCGGACCCACGGCCGTACCAGGGCTCGCGCCGCCGCATCAACCGGATTGCGGCGCGGCGGCACCACCGTTGACGAGGAGCCGCGACGCCGCGTAGTCTGACGCACCCGCCGGTCGAGAGGTCCCATGCGGCTCGTTATTGCGTTCGCCTTCGCGGCGGCCGTCGCCGCCGCGGTCGCCCCGTCGGCAGCACATCGCCGGCTCCTCGCGTCCGGTGAGACGTGTGCACCGGCGCGACCGCACGCCTCAGGCACGAGCGTCGAGAGCATCGCGACCGCCGATGGAGCGCGGTCGTACCGGCTGCACGTGCCACCCTCGTACACCGGTACGACGCCGCTGCCGGTCGTCGTCAACATGCACGGCCGCGGCTCGAACGCCGTCGAGCAGGAGGGCTACAGCGCCTTCTCCACGAAGGCCGACAGCTCCGGCTTCATCGTCGTCTATCCCGATGGCCTCACGGTCGGGCTCAACTCCACGCACTGGAACGCCTGGCAGCTTCCCGCACCCCAACCGGACGATGTCGCATTCATCGCCTCCATCCTCGACCGCCTCAACGCGACGCTCTGCACCGACCAGAGCCGCGTGTACGCGACCGGCATGTCAAACGGCGCCATGATGTCTGTGCGGCTCGCCTGCAGCCTCTCGTCGCGGGTCGCCGCCGTTGCGCCTGTCGCCGGCGCCTACTTCCCGCCGATGGCCTACAACCTCAACCCGAACGAGACCTGCCCGGACACCGCGCCGCGGCCGCTGATCGCCTTCCATGGCACTGCCGACGCCACGGTCCCCTTCAACGGCGGCCTCGCTGGCGGCGTGAACTACCGGCTGCCGATCGATGACGCGACGCCAGCCGAAGACGTGCTCGCCGACTGGGCGGCGCATAACGGCTGCGCCTCGCCGCGCCAGGAGTCACAGGTCGGCACAGAGGTCCGCCATGTGCAGTACGGCGCGTGCGCCTCCGGCGCCTCGGTCGAGCTGTACGCCGTCGACGGAGGCGGCCATACCTGGCCGGGCGCGTTCGACGTGCCGAGCCTCGGCTACACAACACACCAGATCAGCGCGACCGACCTCATCTGGTCCTTCTTCGCGAACTTCACCCTCCCCGACACCGATGGCGACCTGATCCCGGATGCCGCCGATAACTGTCCCGCCGCGCCGAACTTCCCGCAGACGAACAGCGATGCCGACTTCCTCGACCTCGAGCCGGGCCACGCCGACGACGTGACATGGCCGAACTCCGACGCGGCCGGCGATGCCTGCGACCCGGACGACGACAACGACGGCCTCGCCGATGCGGCGGAGTCTGTCGCCTGCGCCCCCGCGACCGGCCCGACGCTTGCGAGCGTGCGCGACAGCGATGGCGACCGCGCCCTCGACGGCGCCGAGTGTGCCATTGGCACAGACCCATTGGTCGCAGCCTCACGGCCTACCCTGCCCCAGTGCGCGTCGGCGGCCGGCGCCGCGTCGACCGGCCTGGACACCGACGGCGATGGGCTGAGCGACGCGATCGAGTTCTGCTACTACGCGTCGGACCCGCACGACGCGAATACCGACGGTGACCTTTGCGGCGACGGCCGCGAAGTGATGTCGGTCAACGCCGACCGTGCGGTCACGTCGGCCGACCTGGGACTCGTCGCTGGCGCGTTTGGTGCGTACGCTGCCGGGCCGCCACCATATCCGGCGTACCTGGTCGACTACGACGTCAACAAGGATGGCTCGATCACCGCGAGTGACCTGGGCCTCGTCGCAAGCCGCTTCGGCGCCTGTCCGTGATCGCCCGCGAGCATCGGGGCCGGCACCGTGAGGCGCCACCCGCGCATCGCGGCGCGCCAGCGCTCATCGGCGCAGCTCCTCCATCGCGACGGGGCGGTGCTCGCGGCGCGAACGTTCGCACGCGTCGGCGATCAGCGTCGCCTCCAGCGCGTCCACGAGCGTGCGCATGTTGCCTGCGCGCCCGCCGTCGCTCGGCCAGTTATGGATACCGGCGGTGGACGGCGGCGCCGGGTGCGGAGCGGCGTCAGCTGAGCTCGAGCCCGGCCAGGGTGCCCTCCGCACGCCACTCCTCGAGCAGCTTGACGAAGGCGATGGCGCCGCCTCCGTACGGGCCGTTCTGCCCGCGGCCGATGAACGAGCCACCCTTGCCGTCCTCGCCGAACGGCTTGCCCTCGTTGTTGTAGTACCCCGGCGTACACGACTCGAGGAACTCGGCGTTCGTCCGCGCGAGCCGGATGATGGTCGCCACCCAGGCGTCCTCCGCCTCCTGCGACGCCTCGACCGTGCGCGCTTCGCTGTCGAGCGCGTGCTTGATGATGTACGACGCGTGCTTCGCCTGCTCGTTCAGCATGTGCGGGAAGTTCACCGTGAAGCCGGACTGCGCGTTCTGGATGATGAAGACGTTCGGGAAGCCGCGCGTGTGCATGCCGTGCAGCGTCGCGATGCCGTCTGCCCACTTCTCGGTCAGCGTCAGGCCGCCGCGCCCGTACAGCTCATAGCCGGCGCGCCGGGTGTAGTCTGTGCCCACTTCGAACCCGGTCGCGAAGATGATGCAGTCGAGCTCGTACTCGCGGCCGTTGGCGACGACGCCGCGCTCGGTGATCCGCTCGACGCCCTTGCCGTTCGTGTCGACCAGGGTGACGTTCGGGCGGTTGAAGGTCTGCAGGTACTCGTCGTGGAAGCACGGCCGCTTGCAGAACTGGCGGTAGTACGGCTTCAGCGCCTCGGCGGTCGCCGGGTCGTTGACGATCGTGTCGACGCGCGCGCGGATCTCCTCCATCTTCGCGAAGTCGGCCATTTCCATGGTGCTCGCGAGGGTCTCCGGTGACAGGTCCGGCCCCTCGCGTTGTTGCACCATGACGAGCAGCTTGCGGATGATGTCGGTCCAGCCATCGCTGACGAGATCCTCCGCGGCGAAGCCGCCGGAGACGAGCGTGTTGAAGTTGTCCATCCGCGCCTGCTGCCAGCCCGGCTGCAGGCTCGCCGCCCACTCCGGGTCGGTCGGCCGGTTCGCCCGCACGTCGATCGACGACGGCGTGCGCTGGAACACGTAGAGCTCCTTCGCCGCCGCCCCGAGGTGCGGCACGCACTGCACCGCCGTCGCGCCGGTGCCGATGATGCCGACGCGCTTGTCTGCGAGGCCCGTCAGGTTGCCGTCGGAGTGGCCGCCCGTGTAGGCGTAGTCCCAGCGGCTCGTGTGGAAGGCATGGCCCTTGAACGACTCGATGCCCGGGATGCCGGGGAGCTTCGCCCGGTGCAGCGGCCCGTTCGCCATTACGACGAAGCGCGCGCGCATGCGGTCGCCGCGGTTCGTGGAGACGGTCCAGCGCTTCGCGTCGTCATCCCAGCGCAGCTCCGTGACTTCGGTCTGGAAGCAGGCGTTGCGGTAGAGGCCGAAGTGGCGGCCGATCGCCCGGCTGTGCTCGAGGATCTCCGGCGCGCGGCTGTATTTCTCTTTCGGGATGTAACCGATCTCTTCGAGCAGCGGCAGGTAGATGTACGACTCGACGTCGCAGGCCGCACCCGGATAGCGGTTCCAGTACCAGGTGCCGCCGAAGTCGCCACCCTTCTCGATCATGCAGATGCCGTCGACGCCGGCCTCGCGCAGCCGCGCGCCGGCGAGCAGCCCACCGAAGCCGCCGCCGATGACGACGACATCGACCTCGTCCGTCAGCGGCGCGCGCTCGAACCCCGGCTCGACGTACGGGTCCTCGACGAAGTGCGCGAAGGGTCCGGTCACCTCGAGGTACTGCTGGTTGCCGTCGGGCCGCAGGCGCTTGTCGCGCTCAGCGCGGTACTTCTCGCGCAACGCATCGGGGTCGAACGGGAGCGTCTCGGTGGTCATGCGTCGTCCTTCGCGGGGCTGTGGTCCTGGAGCCGAAGTCTAGCAGCGCCGTCGCCCGCCGCCCCATGCGGACGTTGACGGCCCGGGCCGGCGGCCGCTACGCGCCGCCGCCGTCCGCGCGCTCGATGATCCGGTACGTCACCGTGCCCTGGGCGATCAGCTTGCCGGCGGCGTTCGACACCCGGACGTCGGTGTAGATGATCTCCTTGCCGCGCTTCAGCACCCGGCCCTCGGCGAAGATGTCTTCGCCGATCGCGCCGGAGAGGTAGTTCACGTTGATGCCCACCGTCGAACCGAAGTACTTCGGCGTGGCGATCTCCGCCGTCGTCCATGCGGCCATCGCGCCCGTCGTGTCGATCAGCGACGAGATGGCGCCGCCGTGCAGCGCCTTCGCCGCGGTCGAGTTCTCGTGCTGGTACGCCATCTTCAGCTTCGCCCAGCCCTCCCCCGCCTCGACGAACTCCATGCCGAGGTGCTTCATGAACGGCGTCCGCGCGATCACCATCGCCATCCGCTCGAGGTTCTCCTGCGAAGGCCCACCCATCGACTCCACTCCTTTCATACCCGTCGCGGCAAGCTCCGCCGGCCGCGGCTACGGCACGAGCGCGATGTGCACCGCCTGCTCGCCGGCCACCTTGCCTGCCAGCAGCGCCAGCCCACGCTCGGCCTCGGCGAGCGGCAGCGTGTGGGTGTGCAGCCGCTCCAGCGGCTGCGTGCCCGATTCGATGAGCCGCACCGCCGCCTCGTAGGCGGGCCAGTCGACGCCGAACGCGCCGAGTACCGCCAGCTCCTTGCCCACGATCTTGTCGCTCAGCAGGCCGGGCACCGGCTGCGGCCCCTTCGTGCCGCCGAGCACGACCCGCCCATTGCGCCGCGCGAGGTCGATCGCCTGCGTCACCGCCTCGACGGCGTACGCCGTGACGTCGACCACGACGTCGGCCATCTCGCCGTCCGTGATCTCGCGCACCCGCCGCACCAGATCCTCGCGCTCCACGTCGATGGTATGGTCGGCGCCGAACGCGCGCGCGAGCGCCAGCTTGTGTTCGTCGCGCGACAGCCCCGACACGATGATCGTGCCCGCACCCGCCTGGCGCCCGGCGATGACGCAGGCGATGCCGCGTTGCCCCGGCCCGAGCACGACGACCGTCTCGCCGACCCGCAGCCGTGGCAGGTCGACCGCCCAGCGGAAACCGGCGCCGAGCGGGTTGAACAGCACCGCGATCTCGGGCGGGATTGCGCGCGACATGCGATGCACCAGCGCGTGGGGGTCGAGGTACATGTACTCGGCGTAGCCGCCCCACAACGCCGGCGGCGTCGACACCGGCTTGTAGCCAAAGGCCGACATCGCCCGCGTGCCGCGGCACAGCCGGTAGCGGCCCTGGATGCACTCGCGGCAGTAGCCGCACGGCAACAGCGTCTCCACGGCGACGCGGTCGCCACGCTGCACACCCCAGCGCCGGCTCGCGTCCTCGCCGATCTCCTCGATGATGCCGACGGGCTCATGGCCGGGGATCACGGGCATCGGCACGGCGAGCGCGCCCTCGTATTGCTCGTAGTCGCTGCCGCAGATCCCACATGCCTCGACGCGCAGCAGCGCGTCCTCGCGGCCGATCTCCGGGATCGGGAACTCCTCGCGACGGAGGTCGCGCGGCGCGTGCTGCACCATGGCGACGGCGGTCGCGGTCACGGCGCTAGCTGCCGCCGGCCGCTGTCACCGTGCCGGCTGCACCGTCGATCGTCACCACCTGACCGTCCTTCAGCTTCGTCGTCGCGTCCGCCAGCGCGACGACGGCAGGGATGCCGTACTCCCGCGCCGTGATCGCCGGGTGCGAGAGCGCGCCGCCCGTCTCCGTGATCACGCCGCCGGCGATCGCGAAGAGCGGCGTCCACGCGGGCGTCGTCATGGTGCAGACGAGGATATCGCCGCGCTGCAGCCGCGCGCCTTCCTCGGGGCTGGCGAGGATGCGGACGGGCGCCGTCACGACGCCGCGGCTCGCCGGCGCCCCGCGGAATTGCTCGCGCTTCTCCTGTGCGTCCGCCGCCGTCGTCCCCGGCGTGCCGATGACCAGCGGCGGCTCGACCGTGCGCCAGCGCTCCCACTCCTCGCGCCGTTGTGCCGCCAGCGGGCGCAGGTCGCCGCCCGCGTCCCAGTCCTCCGGCGTCAGGAAGCAGACGTCCTCGGCTGCCCCGAGCCGGCCCTCGCGGACCAGCCGCTCGCCGACGCGCAGCGTCAGCGCGCGCGTCTCGCCAGCGATCACGAGCTGCCAGTAGGCGCGGCCTTCGCGGATCGGCACGTAGCCGTCGAGCTCCGCCAGTAGCGAGCGGAACTCCTCGTGGCGCTCCGCCGGCAGCGCCGCGAGCACGCGCTCCGTCGCCGCTATGCGTCGCTCCGCCGTGCGCGCGCGCAGCTCGTCCGGCGAGACGCGCTCGGAGGCAACCTGCGCGCGCACGAGCGCCAGCGCCGCCTCCGGCCGTTCACGCCACGTCGGCACCGAGAGCGTCCAGCCCTGCGAGCGGCTGCCGTGCCGTGCAATCAGCGCGTCGAACGCGGCGACGAGGGTCGCCGCCTCCGGCGCGGCGCGCAGCGCGGCGAGCGCGCCGTCGCCTGCCGCCTGCAACAGCCGCGACACCGCAGGCGTCGCGCGCGCCAGCTCGGCGAGCCGCCAGATCTCCTCGTCGATGCGTTGCGTCGCGTTCTCACCGCCCTGCGTCAGCTCGAGGGCGGTGAGGTCGGGCTCGGCGACGTCGTTCTCCTTCAGCAGCGCCCCCAGGCGCATGCGCGGGATGAACAACAGGCCGAGGCAGGTGAACGTCTGGTGGAACCCGTAGAACAGCGTTTCCGCCGCCGTGCGGAGATCGGCGTGATCGTCCATGCGCGCCAGCTCCGCGCACGCCTGCTTGATCCGTGGCTCGCAGAACGTCGTCCAGAAGCGCAGCGCCCCGCCGTACTCCTGCGCCACCGCAATGTAGCGCGGCGCCAGCGCCATCAACCGTTCGGGCGGCGGTTCGGTGGCGTTGACGTAGAGGAACGGGCCGCATGTCTGGAAGCGGTAGAACGCCGGCGGCGGTTCGAGGCCGACTTCCTCCCACGCGCGGTCGCCGCCCGCGGCCCCGTCGTGCCAGATCCAGCGCTCGACCGGCGTCAGCGGCTCCGGCCAGTGCTCGCGCTCCAGCAGCCATTCGTACTGCGGCGCGTCCGGATACGCCCACTCGATCGGCACGTCCCGGCCGTCCGGGAAGCGCACCACGGCGCCGTTCGTCTCTCCCACAGGGTGCGCCCCTCTCTGGCCGCGTCGGCGCGGCGCTAGCCGGCGATCCGCACGACGCCGTTAGTGCCGTCAACCGTGACCGTGCTGCCGTCCTTGATCATCTGCGTCGCCACCTGCGTCGCCACGACGCACGGGATCGCGTACTCGCGCGCGCAGATCGCCGAGTGCGACAGCACGCCGCCCGAGTCAGTGACGACCGCCGCCGCGATCGCGAACAGCGGCGTCCACGGCGGCGCCGTCGTCTTGCAAACGAGCACCTCGCCCGGCTGCAGCCGCTCCGCCTCGCTGAGGTCCGTGATTACACGCGCCGTCGCGGTGACGACGCCTTTGCTCGCGGCCTGCCCCTTGATCTCCCGCCCCTGTACGACGGGTTCGGCGATGCCGAAGAACAGCGTCACCAGCGGCCGGACCTCCGGCGGCGCCTGCGCCATATCGGGCGGCGCGCCGAGGAACGGCGGCGGCGTCAGCTCGTGGTAACTGATGAAGTCCTTCTCGCGCTGATCCGCCAAGGCGCGCATCTCCGGCGATGGCGCTTTCGCTGCCTCCCGCAACTCCTCGGTCGTGAAGAAGAACACCTGGTCGGGGCGGCTCAGCGCGCCCGCCGCCGCCAGCTTCCGGCCCAGCGCTAGATACGGCACGCGCAGCGAGCCGATGATCATGAGCTGCCAGAGCGCGCGTCCCTCGCTGACCGGCACGTGCGCCTGCACCGGCTCGAGCATGGCGCGGAACGCGGCGCGCTTGCCGTCCGACAGTATCGCCTCGACCTCGCGCACCGCCTGCTCCCGTTCGCGCACCGCGCGCTCGTGCGAGGCGCGGGGCGAGCGCGCCGGGTCGTTCACATAGTGGCCGATCAGCGTCAGCGGCAGGTGCGGGTTCTCCGCCCATGTCGGCCGTTCGATCATCCCCCAGCTGTCGACCCGCCACCCGTACCGCTCGAGGTAGTCGCGGAAGCGCGCGAGGAAGTCGGCGCCGCCCTCGACCGACGCCAGCGCGTCGAACCGGCCCTCCCGCAGCGCCGCCGCCACCGCCGGGCGCTCGGCGGCGTACTCGGCCAGTTCGCTGAGGCCAGCGCCTGCGGCGGCCGTGCCGTTCTCGAATCCCTGCAACAGCGTCGCGGCGAGCTGTGGCCCGCGCGCCCCGAACTCGTTCTCCATGAACGCCACGAACCCGAACGTCGGCCCCATGAAGCCCGTGATCGGCTTCATGGTGAAGCCGAAGGTGTGCACCGCCTCGGCGACGACGCCGTCGAGCGCGGCGCCGAGCTGCGCCAGCCCCATCGATTCATAGTCCGTCGTCCGGATGCGCTCGCACCCCGCCG
>Ga0073934_10001331_pt1 | contig 60023 bp, 63 predicted proteins | sample LarsenN4metaG_FD_76834 | JGI IMG/M metagenome (GOLD analysis project Ga0073934, IMG submission 76834) | Hot spring sediment bacterial and archeal communities from British Columbia, Canada, to study Microbial Dark Matter (Phase II) - Larsen... ... | reverse complement strand
GGCAGGGGCCTGCAAAGCCCCGTACACCGGTTCGATTCCGGTCCCCGCCTCGTCGTCCGGGTACCATGCCGGTCGCGGGCGCTTAGCTCAGGGGTAGAGCGCTTCCTTGACGCGGAAGAGGCCAGAGGTTCGAATCCTCTAGCGCCCACCAGGAAAGTCCGGCACGAACGCGGCAACGGTCCGCCGGGGTTCAGGAGCCGGGTTCAGCGCACCGCCTTCTTCACGAGCGCGGCGATCCTCCGCTCTTCGGCGGCGGTCAACTTCGTAAGCGCGAACGAGGTGGGCCACATGGCGCCGTCGTCGAGGTGCGCGTCGTCGTTGAAGCCGAACGTCGCGTACCTCGAGTTGAACTTCGACGCGGGGGTGAAGTAGCAGACGACCTTGCCCTCCTTGGCGTACGCGGGCATCCCGTACCAGGTCTTCGGCCACAGGTCGGGCGCGGTGGCCGTGATGATCTGATGGAGCCGCTCGGCCATGGCGCGATCCGGCTCCGGCATCTCGGCGATCTTCGCGAGCACGGCGCGTTCCCCGGCCTCGCGGGTCTTGCTCGCGCGCGCCTCCGCCCTGAGCTCCTTGGCGCGCTCCCGCATCGCGGCTCGTTCCTCGGCCGTGAACCCCGTCGACGGCTCGGCCTGCTTGGTGCTGTGCTTGGCGGACCTCTGCGTGCCCTTCGTCGTGGCGTTCCTCTCAGCCATCACGGATCACCTCCGGTGCGTCGAACCGGTCCCGGCGGGCCGACCTCCCGTGCGATCGTCGGGGGCTCAGCGGATCTCCTGGATGCGGATCAGGTTGCCGGCGGGATCGCGGAAGGCGCAGTCGCGGATCCCGTACGGTTGGTCGGTCGGCTCCTGGACGACCTCCGCGTCGCCGGCCTGGAGCCGCTCGAACGTGCCGTCGAGATCGCGGGTCGCCAGGTTGATGCTCGCGTAGGTCCCCTTCGCCATCATCTCGGCGATCATCCGTCGCTCCTCTCCGGTGAGGCCGGGCGTGGCCGCCGGCGGGTACAGGACGATGGCCGTGCCGGGCTGGCCCGGGGGGCCGACCGTGATCCAGTGCATCCCGCCGTACTCGACATCCGCCCGGACCTCGAAGCCGAGGGTGTCGCGCCAGAACGCCAGGGACGCGTCCGGGTCCTCGTGCGGGAGGAGCGCCTGATAGATGGTGATGTCCATGGGGTCAGGTTAGCTGCGGCCTCCCGATCCGCGCTTCTCGATTCCTGATGGGTCGGGTCACCTGCTTCGCCACGCACGGCGGGATCCCAGCCATCTCGCCCGCCGCCTGGCGCCGGTAGACGCTGGGCGGCACGCCGACCAGCTCGGTGAAGCGGGTGCTGAAGGTGCCCAGCGACGAGCAGCCGACCTCGAAGCAGACCTCGGTGACGCCGAGGTCGCCACGACGCAGCAGCGCCATCGCCCGCTCGATGCGCCGCGTCATCAGGTAGCTGTACGGCGACTCCCCGTAGGCGAGCCGGAACTGACGGCTGAGGTGCCCGGCCGACATGTGCGCGCCGCGGGCGAGCGCCTCGACATCCAGCGGCTGGGCGTACTCCCGGTCGATCCGGTCGCGGACCCGGCGCAGCCGGGCGAGGTCACGCAGGCGCTGCGCTGCGGCGGGTCCGCTGGTCACCTGGCGATCCTGCCACGTCGCATCGGAGAAACCTGGCGCCGCTGGCGTCCCAGCCGGTCCGCGTCCGCTCTGCCTCCGCCCCTCGGGCGCGGCGGCCTCGAGCTGGGCAACCTCAGGCGGGCCCGACGATCAGCGCCGAGGGGTTCGGCCCGCGGTCCCCCTAGTCATCGTCCTCATCGTCGTCATCGTCGTCATCATCATCGTCGTCGTCATCATCGTCGTCGTCCCCCGGCCGAGTCAGCTGTCCCCTGAGCGCGCCGTTGGGGAAGTCGCTGGTGTGCACGTTCACGTAGTAGCCGGCCGGACCGTCGAGGATCGCCTCGATGAGAGCGGCCGACACGCCAGAGCTGCAGCCGTTCGCCTGGCCCGCCGCGTCCGGGGCCGACAGCGTCACCACCACGTCCCCCGAGACACCTGCCCGACCCCTGTGGATGTGGGCGGCCGACGCCGGCAGCGTGATCCCGGCCACGGAGATCGACCAGCACACCTGGTTCAACGCGGGCACGATCGTGATCGTCGCCGTCCCCGTCCCATCCGGGTCGCCTGGGCCGGGGACCTCGTTCGCCCCGCGGAGGGACGTGGTGAAGCTCCGGACCTTGAGCGCCCCGCCGAGCCCTCGCTGGAGCTGCCCCCGCACCGCTCCGTTCGGGAAGTCGCTCGTGTGGACGTTCACGTAGTACAGGCTGGGGTTCTCCATGATCGCCCGCACGAGGCTCCGCGCCACGGAGACGCACCCCTCCGCCTTCCCGGCGGCGGACGGAGCCGCCAGGGTCACGACGACCGGGCCCGCCACGCCCGCCGCCCCCTGGTGGATGTGTGCCGCTGCCGCCGGCAAGGTGATGCCTCCCACCTCGAGCTGGAAGCAGATCTCCTCGGCCCACGGCCTCATCCGGAGTCGAGCCGATCCGGAGCCGTCGCCGTCCCCGGGGCCGGGGACCTCGCTGGCTCCGCTCAGCGCCGCCGACAGCCGCCGACCGCCCTCGTCTCCCGTGGCGACGGGGATCCGGCCGGGCGCCAGGGAGACGATCAGACCAAGGGCGATGGCGAACGGGAGCATGCGGCGTCGCATCGGTGCCCCTCCCTTCCGTGGGTCGGTCGGGTCCCAGCCCTCCCGACCGCTCGGGACTCCGGTCGGTTCCGTCCTACTCCTCCCGGTGCCCGGGCGCAACCGGGGCTGCGGGCGTCCGCCGAGCGCGCCGAGCGGTCCCACGGCGCCCGTAGGTCGTTCGTCCGTCTTGACCCACGGCGCCCGGCGGGACGACGGTGTCCCATCGAGACGAACGGACCGCCGACGCGCACCGACTACCCGATCGTGGACCTCACGACGGATGGGGTGGAGGTCGTGCCGCATCAGCGGGTCGACGTCGAGGCGCTGACCGAGCAGCTCATCCCGATCCGAGACGCCCTCCTCGCCCTGTTCCAGGGGCGCTCCGGGCGGAGCCCGGTAGCGCTCCAGCGCCTGGAGATCGGGCTCGCCGTGACCCCCGACGGGAGGGTCGCCTTCACCACCGGGAAGGCGACACCGTCGCTGACGCTCACGTTCGATCGCCGCGCGAGAGAGAGCGTCCCGACCGCGAAGGCGAGGGCGAAGCGGCCGGCCGCGCGAGCGGTCGCCGCGCCGGAGGTCGTCCAGGTCGACTAGCCGCTCCGCGAAGGGTCCGCGCCTATGCGGCTTCGGCGCGAGGTTCGTCCTTCGACCTGGAAGCGTCGATCCGGGCGACGTTGTCCTCGCGGCCGAGGGCGTAGACCCGGACCACGTCGACGACCACCGCCGCGATCACGACCACCGCCGCGATGGCCCCCCAGACCAGCGGCACGGCCAGGACCTGGGCCCAGAGCGGGATCTCCGCCATGACGGTCATCACCTCCGGGCTCCAACGTCCCAGGTGGACATCGGTGCCCCCAGGGTCCAAGGGCCCCCTCGGAGCGCGTCACGTGGCCCCCCCGCCAGCCTGTCGGCGGGCGGTCCTGTAGAGTCCATCGCTCGATGGGAGGGAGCGCCTTCCCGGCCACGACCGCATGAGCGTCGAACGGCGTTCGCGAGCCTGGTACGCGGGGGAGGACCGCAACGCGTTCATCCACCGGGCCTGGATGCGCCGCGGCCTCCCGGACAGCGCCTTCGACGGGCGCCCACACATCGCGATCTGCGCCACCTGGTCCGACCTGAGCCCCTGCGACCGCCACCTCGAGGAGGTGGCCGAGCACGCGGCCCGCGGCGTGTGGGAGGCCGGCGGGATCCCCCTCCACGTGCCGGTCCCGGGCCTCGGCGAGACGCAGCTGCGCCCCACCGCCATGCTGTTCCGCAACCTCGTCGCGATGACCGTCGAGGAGCTCCTGCGAGCGAACCCGGTCGACGGCGCCGTGCTGCTCGGCGGCTGCGACAAGACCATCCCGGCCCTGCTGATGGGCGCCTGCTCGGTCGACCTGCCGAGCCTGGTCGTCGCCGGCGGGCCGATGCTGACCGGCACGTGGCGGGGCGCGCCGCTCGGATGCGGCACCGATGTCTGGCGCCTGAGCGAGGAGGTCCGTGCGGGGACCCTCGGCCGGCAGGGGTTCCTCGAGGCGGAGTCCGCGATGATCCGCAGCCGCGGCCACTGCAACACGATGGGCACGGCCTCGACGATGGCCTGCATGGCCGAGGCCCTCGGCGTGACCCTGCCGGGGAACGCCGGGATCCCCGCACCCGACAGCCGCCTGCTCGAGCTCGCCCACCGCGCGGGCCGACGGATCGTGGAGATGGTGGACGAGGGCCTCGCGCCGAGCCGCGTGCTTTCGCGCGGATCGTTCCTGAACGCGCTCGCCGCGCTCTCGGCGATCGGCGGATCGACGAACGCCGTCGTCCACCTCCTGGCGATCGCCGGCCGGGCCGAGGTGCCGCTGACCCTGGACGACGTCCAGCGGTTCCACGACGTCCCCCTGCTCGTCGACCTCCAGCCTGCCGGCCGGTTCCTGATGGAGGACTTCCACCGGGCGGGGGGTCTGCGGGCCGTCCTCCGCGAGATCGCGGACCGTCTCGACCCCGGCGCGATCGCGGTGACCGGGCGACCGCTGGTCGAGGGCCTCGAGGACGTCCGGTGCGACGACCGGCAGGTGATCCGCCCACGCGAGGAGCCGGTGCTCCAGGACGCGGGCATCGTGGTGCTGCGCGGCAACCTCGCGCCCGACGGCGCGATCGTCAAGCCCGCCGCCGCGAGCCCGCACCTGCTCCACCACCGCGGCCGCGCGATCGTGTTCGACTCGCCGGAGGAGCTCCACGCGCGCGTGGACGATCCGGGCCTGGACGTCGACGAGGGCTCGGTGATGGTCCTGCGCGGCTGCGGCCCGAGGGGCTACCCGGGGATGCCCGAGGTCGGGAACATGCCGCTGCCGAAGAAGCTCCTGGACGCGGGGGTGCGCGACGTCGTGCGCGTGAGCGACGCGCGCATGAGCGGCACCGCGTACGGGACGGTCGTGCTCCATGTGGCGCCCGAGTCGGCGGCCGGTGGGCCGCTCGCGCGCGTGCGGACCGGGGACCCGATCGTGCTCGACGTCCCCGGGCGGACGCTCCGGGTGGACGTCGACGACGGCGAGCTCGCGGCGCGGACGCCGGCGCCACCGCCCGCCGAGCCGCCGAGCTCCGGATGGGCACGGCTGTACGTCGCGCACGTGACGCAGGCCGACACCGGTGCCGACCTCGACTTCCTGGTGGGACGCCGCGGCTCGCGCGTCGGGCGGGAGAGCCACTGATGCGAGCCTTCGTGATCGCGGGGCCGTCCGAGGCCTCGGTGGAGGAGGTGCCCGAGCCCGAGCCCGGTCCCGGTCAGGTGGCGATCGACGTCGTCCGGGCCGGCGTCTGCGGCACCGATGTCGAGCTCTTCACCGGCGCGATGCCGTACCTGCACGACGGCCAGGCTGCCTACCCGATCCGGATCGGGCACGAATGGTGCGGGCGCGTCTCGGCGATCGGGGAGGGCGTCGATCGCCCGTGGCTGGGCGCGTTCGTCACCGGCGACACGATGCTCGGGTGCGGTCGGTGCGACCGATGCCGGACCGGGCGTCACCACGTGTGCGAGAACCGGTACGAGGTCGGGGTCCGACGCGGGTGGCACGGCGCGCTCGCCGAGCGGCTCCTGATGCCGGTGGTCGCGCTGAAGCGGCTGCCCGAGGGGATCTCGGCCGAGGCCGGCGCCCTGGTGGAGCCCGGCGGCTCGGCCGTCCGGGCGGTCGAGGCGGCGGGCGTCCGCTCGGGCGACCGGGTCTGCGTGTGGGGGGCCGGGACGCTCGGGCTCCTCGCGCTCCGGTTCGCGCTCGCCGGCGGCGCCGAGGTGGACGTCGTGGACCCGCGGCCCACCTCTCGCGCGCTGGCCTCGCGGCTCGGCGCCCGTCGAGCGCTCGCGCCCGAGGAGGCCGGACCCGACCGCTACGCCGCCGTGATCGACATGTCGACCGGGCCCGAGGTCCCCGCCCGGGCGGTGGAGCAGGTCGAGCCCGCACGCCGGGTCGTCCTGGTGGGGCTTGCGCCCACGCCGAGCGAGCTCGACACGAGGAGAGCCGTGCTCCGCGACGTCACGGTGGTCGGGATCCTCGCGGCCTCCGCGGGCCTCGAGCGCGCGATCGAGCTCCTCGCAAACGGCGGTGTCGAGCCACTGGTCGCCGCCACCGTGGGCCTCGACGAGGTGGCCGAGGTCCTGGCCGGGAGGCGTTCCTCACCGACCGGAGCGCCGAAGTTCCTGGTGGATCCCTCGGCGTGAGACCGGTGGAGCTCCGGGCCGAGGTCCTCGTCCGCGTCGGGGGACGGCTGCTGGAAGGGCCGACCTGGGACGCGGGGCGGTTGCGGTTCGTGGACATCCTCGGGCGGACGGTGTACGAGCTCGATTGGACGAGCCGGGAGCTGTCGGGCTTCGACGTCGAGGAGACCACCACCGCCTGGATCCCGTGGGGGGGCGGGGGCTCCGCGCTCGCGACCCGGAGCGGCGTGCGGCGGGCGGAGGCCGGTGTCCCCCCGACGCCCTCCACGCTCGTCGTCCCGATCGAGACGGACCTGCCCGGGAACCGCTCGAACGACGCGAAGTGCGATCCCGGCGGACGCCTCTGGGTGGGCACGATGGCCGACGACGAGACGCCGGCCGCCGGCGCGCTCTACCGGGTCGACCGCGACCTCACCTGCACGCGCGTGCTGGACCCGGTCACGATCAGCAACGGTCTGGGGTGGACCGCGGACGGGCGCCGCATGCTCTTCGTGGACAGCCCGACGCGCCGGATCGACGCGCTCGACTTCGACCCGGAGACCGGAGCCTCGCGGAACCGGCGCCCGTGGGCGGACACGTCGGCGTTCCCCGGCGTGCCGGACGGCCTCGCGGTGGACGCGGACGACGGTGTGTGGGTGGCGATCCACGACGGCTCGATGGTGCTGCGCTTCGACGCCGAGGGTCGGCACGCGGCGACGGTCAGGGTCCCGACGGCCCGGCCCACGAGCTGCACCTTCGCGGGGCCGGCGCTGGACCGGCTGGCGATCACCACCGCCGCCGCGCCCGACGGGACGGGCGGCGACGTGTACGTGTGCGAGCCGGGAGTCGTCGGCACGCCGACGGTCCCGTTCGCCGGGACCTTGGGGACGCCGTGAACGACTTCGAGGGGCTGGTCGCGCTGGTCACCGGGGGCGGATCCGGGATCGGCGCCGCGGCCGCGTCGCTGCTCCGCGAGCGCGGCGCCCGCGTGGCGGCGCTCGACCTCGACGTCGACGGCGTCCCCGGGGGCTGCCTGGCGCTCGCCGCCGACGTGTCCGACGACGCCTCGGTCCGCGCGGCCGTCGCCCGGGTGGTCGACGAGCTCGGCGGGTTGGACGTGCTGGTCAACAACGCCGGGGTGGGCGCCGCCGGGGACGTGGCCGCGAACGACGAGGACGAGTGGCGGCGGGTGCTCGACGTGAACGTGATCGGGGCGGCCCGCGTGGCCCGCGCCGCGCTGCCGCACCTGCGCCGCTCGGCGCACCCGTGCATCGTGAACACGAGCTCGATCGTGGCGCTCGTCGGCGTCCCGAACCGCGCCCTGTACTCGGCGTCCAAGGGCGCGCTGCTCTCCCTCACGCTCGCGATGGCTGCCGACCACGTCCGCGAGGGGATCCGCGTGAACGCGGTCGTGCCGGGCACGACCGACACGCCGTGGGTCGCCCGGCTCCTGGCCGCCGCGGACGATCCCGAACGCGAGCGCGCGGCGCTCGAGGCGCGCCAGCCGATCGGGCGGCTCGTCACCCCGGCCGAGGTCGCCGACGCGATCGCGTACCTGGCCAGCCCTCGCTCGGGCTCGACGACCGGGGTCGTGCTGGGGGTGGACGGCGGGATGGGGACCCTCCGGCTGCCCTCCTGACCCGGGCCTACCGGCTACCTCCCCAGGATGCCCTCCCGCGCCAGGTCACGGAAGACGCCGGCCGCGCCCTCGCCCAGGAACACGACGCTCCGCCCACCGGCCGAGCCCGCGCGGCCTGGCACCACGACGTTCCGGACCCGGTCGGGATCGATGCGCTCCGCGGCCAGGGCGAGGTCGATCAGGTCCCGGAAGCCGAGGTCCGTGCGGAGGTGCCGGCTCGCCGCGAGCACCCAGGGGAGGAGGCCCGACCGGTCGGTCCGCATCGCGGCCTGGAGCTCCCGGAGCGCGGCGACCAGGACGCGGCCCTGGTTCAGGCTCCGCCCGAAGTCGCCGCCCCGCGCGTCGTGCCGGTTGCGGGAGAACGCGAGCGCGTCCCGCCCCCCGACGTGCTCCGGCCCCGGGCGGAACTGCGCGTGCGAGTACCGGTCGCTCATCGGGTACGGGACCACGATCCGGAGCCCGCCGACCGCGTTCACCAGCCGCTCGAACCCGAGGAAGCCGGTGAGCAGGTAGCCGTCGATCCGGATCCCCGTCAGGCGTTCGACCGTCGCGACCACGAGCTCGGGGCCGCCGCGGACCAGCGCCGCGTTGATCTTGTCCGCGCCGGCGCCGGGGATCGTCACGTACGTGTCCCGTGGGATCCCGACGATCGAGGCACGATCCCGCCGAGGGTTCACGCCGACGAGGTGCACCGAGTCGGCCCGGGCGCGCTCGACCACCTGTCCCGGCCGGGCGTCGCTGCCGATCACGAGCACGAACAGCGGGTCCCGGGAGGGCACCACGGGACCCCGGGACGCCCGGCGCACCTCGGTCCGGACCTCCCCCGGCGTGGGCACCCGGCCGCGTACGTCGTACGCGGCGATCCGCCACCGCCCGGCCGAGCGGCGCAGCACGTACCGACCGCCGTGGCGGATCGGCACCTCGGACCCCTCGGCCACGCCGCTCGCCGCGAAGTCGACGTGCGCGAACGCCGCCACGGGCCGGTTCTCCCCGTCGGTCACGAACCGCACGTCCAGCCGGAGCCTCCGGGGGAGGACCGCCTCCAGCGCGGCGCCCGTGCGTCCCAGCGTGAGCTCGGACAGGTCCCCGCGGGCCCCGCTCGGACGCCGGGGTCGAACAGTCGGAGCAGACCCTGGGAGCGGCCCGCTGGATCGACGAACCCGGCAGCGTACAGCCGGGTGAGAGCCGCCCCGACCGCCTCGGCCGCGGGCTCCAGCCGTCTACGGGGCGCGCGGCCGGCGGGGCCTCGACCCCAGACCCGACCGAGCTCGGCCGTGAGCTCGGGCACAGGGGTGGGGGAGGGCGGGGTCGCGGAGGCCGACGGTCCCTCGGGCGGGGTGAGCAGGGGGGCGGGCTCCCCACCGTCGCCACCGAACCACGGGCCGGCGGCGATCACGAACGCCAGGGCGGCGGCCGTGACGGCGATCCCGGTCCGCCGGTCGCTCACCGCACCTCGATCGCGCTCGCCTCCGTCCGCACGACGGTGCACCCTACCCGGCGAGCGCCCCCGCCACACCCCAACCCACCTGAGGGGTTGCCTCGGAACTCACACTTGCGCCCGGGGACTTGCAGGTGCGACACTTGCGCCACGAGCGTCCGAGCTGCGAGGCTCGGCGACGGACGGCGGCGCGACGCGGGCACGCGCCGCCGTCTCCTATCCGGCTCCGCCGGACCTCCGGGTGCTATCGTGGGCTCCATCCGGGCGCGTAGCTCAGCGGGAGAGCGCTCGCCTCACACGCGAGAGGTCACAGGTTCGAACCCTGTCGCGCCCACCGCGAGCCCGTCCGTTCAAGCTGCCCGTGCCGGGCTCGGGGCCGGTGCGACCGGCGCTCCGGCCGCGGCGGGTTCCCGCCAGAGCGGCGGTCCGACCGCGAGCACCGGGTGCCCGGCCATCGAGTTCACGACGCCGGCCGCGGACGCGTACCAGGCGATCGCCGCGGTGACGACCCCCGCGTAGCCGCCGACCATCACGAGGCCCTCGCCGGCGCCGTCGCCCAGGAAGAACCCGGCCGTGAGCAGGATCTCGGTGACCTCGAGCGCGAGGAACACGAGGAAGACCGCCACGCTCACCCGGGAGCTCCACAGCAGCATGTAGGTGTTGAAGATCGCGAACGCGAGCAGGAACCACCCGAGCCCCTCCAGGACCTCGACGCTCTGCAGCGGCACCGCTCCGAACAGCCGCAGCACCGAGAACGCCCCGAGGCTCAGCCAGAACGCCCCGTAGGTCGAGAACGCCGTGGCCCCGAACGTGTTCCCCGCGCGGAACTCCCACATCCCCGCCATGAACTGCGCCAACCCTCCGTAGAACAGCGCCAGGCCGATCCAGATCACGTCCGGCGCCCATCCCACGTTGTGCGCCGACAGCACGAAGGTCGTGAGCGCGAACGCCCCCAACCCGAGCGGCCCTGGCTCGGCGATCCTCGCACGGTCCTCAGCCATCCCTGCACCTCCCCCTCGGGGTCCGACCCCAGGCTGCCACCGGCCGCGCGCGGGATCCCCGCCGGAAGGTCCCGCCCCTTGCGGGTCCTCCGGGCAGGATCGTGGTGTCGCGGGTCCGGCTCTCCGGTAGCGTGGGTCCGCCCGTCCGACGAGGGGGAGATCCGATGTCCGCCACGAGCGAGGTCGCGCCGGTGGGCGCGGTGACGGCGGCCGCCCGGGCCGTCGAGCTCACGAAGATCTACGGCGAGGGCGCGGCGGAGGTCCGGGCGCTCGAGGCGGTCTCGGTCGAGTTCGAGCGCGGTCGGTTCACCGCGATCATGGGTCCCTCCGGCTCCGGGAAGTCGACGCTCCTGCACTGCATGGCGGGGCTGGACGTCCCCACCGCCGGCCGCGTCTACATCGGCGACGTCGACCTCACCACGCTGTCCGAGAAGCAGCTCACCCTGCTGCGGCGGGAGAAGGTCGGGTTCGTGTTCCAGGCGTTCAACCTCGTGCCCACGCTGACGGCCGAGGAGAACATCACGCTGCCGCTCGACATCGCGGGCCGCACGCCCGAGCGGTCGTGGTTCGACACGGTGGTGGACACCGTCGGCCTCCGCGACCGGCTGAGCCACCGCCCCTCCGAGCTCTCGGGCGGCGAGCAACAGCGGGTCGCCGGGGCGCGCGCGCTCGCCAGCCGGCCGGAGATCGTGTTCGCCGACGAGCCGACGGGGAACCTGGACTCGCGGTCGGGTCACGAGCTCCTGGCGTTCCTGCGGCGCGCCGTCGACGAGCACGGCCAGACGATCGTGATGGTCACGCACGACGCTGCGGCCGCGTCGTTCTCGGACCGGATCGTGTTCCTCCAGGACGGCCGGATCGTGGATGGGATGCACGAGCCGACGACCGAGCGAGTCCTGGATCGGCTCAAGGCGCTGGAGGGCTAGATGCTCCGCGCGGCCCTGCGCAGCCTGCTCGCCCACAAGATCCGGTTGCTCCTCACCGGCATCTCGATCGTGCTCGGGGTCGGGTTCATGGCCGGCACCTACGTGCTGACCGACACGATGACCAGGGCCTTCGACCGGATCATCGAGGGGGGCACGGCCGGGATCGACCTGCTCGTCCGGCGCGAGAACGCGTTCACCGGGCAGATGGCGAGCGGCGCGGCCGAGGAGCGCGAGCCGATGCCGGAGTCCGTCCTGGCCGAGGTCGAGGTCGTGCCGGGGGTGGCCCGCGCGGTCGGTGACGTCATCGGCTACGCGCAGATCGTCGATCCGCGCACCGGCGACGTGATCGGGACCTTCGGCCCGCCCACGGCGGCCTCCTCGTGGAACGACCTGAGCGGGTTCGAGCTCGACGAGGGTGGTCGGCCTCCCGAGGGGCCCGACGAGGTGGTCCTGGACAAGAACACCGCCGAGAGCCACGGCATCGCCGTCGGCACAACCGTGCGGATCCTGTTCGAAGGACCGCCCGGCGAGTTCGAGGTCGTCGGGATCGCGAGTTACGGGGAGAGCGACTCCCTGCTGGGCGCCACGTGGGCGCTGTTCGACCTGCCGACCGCCCAGCGGGTCCTCGGTCGGGAGGGCGAGCTCGACTCGATCTCGATCGTGGCCGAGGAGGACGTCTCCGCGGCGACCCTCCAGCAACGGGTCGCGCACGTGCTCCCGGAGGGCGCCGAGGTCGTCACCTCGGCGACCGTCGCGAACGAGTTCCGGGACCAGGTGAGTCAGGGTCTGGGCTTCTTCCGGACCGCGCTGCTGGTCTTCGCCTTCGTCGCGCTGTTCGTCGGCGCGTTCATCATCTTCAACACGTTCGCGATCATCGTGGCGCAGCGCACGCGTGAGCTCGCGCTGTTCCGGGCGCTGGGCGCCACGGCCCGGCAGGTCATGACATCGGTGGTGCTCGAGTCCGTCCTCGTCGGGCTGGTGTCCTCCGCGGTGGGGGTCGTGGCCGGGATCGGCATCGCGATGGCGCTCCGCGCGTTGCTGGACGCGACCGGGTTCGATATCCCGGCGTCCGGCACGGTGATCCTGCCCCGGACCTTCGTGGTCTCGATCGTGGTGGGGACCCTGGTCACGTTCGTCTCGGCGATCGTCCCGGCAAGGCGAGCCGCGCGGGTCGCCCCGATCGAGGCCCTCCGCGAGGCGCAGGACCGAGGAGGGCGGTCGCTCCGGTTCCGGCTCGTCAGCGGGGCGGTCGTGCTGGCGCTCGGGCTCGTGCCGCTGCTGTACGGGCTGTTCGGGACGCCGTCGAACGCGCTCCAACTCGTTGGGTTCGGCGTGGCGTTCACCTTCATCGGGGTGGCGATGCTGACGCCGATGATCGCCCGGCCGGTCGCCGGTGCCGTCGGCACCCCGATCCGTCGGACGGGGGTCCCGGGCAAGCTCGGCCGCGAGAACGCCATGCGCAACCCGCGGCGCACGGCGGCGACGGCCTCGGCCTTGATGATCGGCCTCGGGCTCGTCGTGTTCGTCGCCGTGTTCGGGGAGTCGGCCAAGGCCTCGGTGTCCGCGGCGCTCGACCGGACGTTGCGGGCCGACTTCGTCCTGACCTCGCCGACGCTCAGCGGATTCAGCACGACCGCCGCCGAGGACGCTCGCGCCGTCGAAGGCGTCGCCGCCGTCTCGGCGGTCCGGTTCACCGAGGCTCGCGTCGACGGCGACTCGGTCTTCCTCGACGGTATCGACGTCGAGCCCTTCGGGTCGGTCGCCGACGTGGGCGACGTGCAGGGTTCCTTCGAGTCACTGGCCGAGCCGAACACCGTCGCGGTGCTCGAGCGGGAGGCCGACGACCGGGGGATCTCGGTGGGCCAAACCCTCGAGGTGGAGTTCGCCGCGACGGGGAAGCAGGAGCTGGAGGTCGTCGCGATCTTCTCCGAGCAGGGGCTCCTGGACCAGCTCGTGGTGTCGATGCCAACGTTCGAAGAGAACGTCGCGCAGCAGCTCGACATGTTCGTGATGGTGAAAGCGTCGGAGGGGGTCGACATCGGTGCCCTGGAGTCGCAGCTCTCGGAGGCGCTGGCCCGCTATCCCAACGTTCAGGTTCAGGACCAGGCCGCGTTCCGGGATCGGTTCGCCCGGTTCCTGAACCAGGTGCTGAACCTGCTCACGGGGCTCCTGGTGATGGCCATCATCATCGCGGGCTTCGGGATCGTGAACACGCTCAGCCTCTCGATCTACGAACGCACCCGTGAGCTCGGTCTCCTCCGGGCCGTCGGCCTCACCCGTCAGCAGACCAAGCGGATGGTGCGGTGGGAGGCCGTGATCATCTCGGTGATGGGGGCGCTCTTCGGCGTGGCGATCGGGATCGCGTTCGGGTGGGCGCTCCAGCAGGCGCTCGCTCCACAGGGGTTCGAGCGGCTCGGCATCCCGGGCGGCCAGCTCACGATCTACGTGGCGCTGTCCGCCCTGCTCGGCGTGGCCGCCGCGATCCTGCCGGCCCGGCGGGCGGCCAAGCTCGACATCCTCGGGTCCATCGCCTACGAGTAGGTAGCATGGCCGTCCGATGCCAACCATCCGCCTGGCCGACGGCCTGACCGAGCTCCCCGAGGGGGAGCCGCTCGGCTCGGTGCTCCCGCCGGACGCGATCGCGGCCCGCTTCGAGGGCTCGCTCGTGGACCTGTCGTTCGTCCCGCCGGCCGACGGTCGGGTCGAGCCCGTCCGGGCATCGGACCCGGACGGCCTGCACGTCTTGCGGCACTCGACCGCGCATGTGATGGCGCAGGCGGTCTGCGACCTATGGCCGGGCGCGCGGTACGCGATCGGCCCGCCGGTCGAGGACGGCTTCTACTACGACCTCGAGCTGCCGGGCCCGATCTCCGAGACCGACCTGCCCAAGATCGAGGAACGGATGCGCGAGATCGTCGCGGCCGACCAGCCGTTCGTCCGCGAGGAGCTCGACCGCGCGGCGGCGCTCGAGCGCTTCGCGGAGCAGCCCTACAAGCGCGAGATCATCGAGACGCTCGAGGAGGGCGAGGTCGCCGCCGGCGACCGGGTGACCGTGTACCGCAACGACGGCTGGTCGGACCTGTGCCTCGGACCGCACGTGCCTTCGACCGGACGGCTCGGCGCGTTCCGCCTCATGAAGCTCGCCGGGGCCTACTGGCGGGGCGACGAGACCCGGCCGATGCTCCAGCGCGTCTACGGGACCGCGTGGGCCACCGAGGAGGAGCTCGAGGCCTACCTGCGGCGGCTCGAGGAGGCCGAGAAGCGCGACCACCGCAAGCTCGGCCGGGAGCTCGACCTGTTCAGCTCGCCGGAGGAGCTGGGTCCCGGACTGTGGATCTGGCATCCGAGGGGCGGCATCTTCCGCAAGGAGCTGGAGGACTACGTCCGCGACATCCACCTCGAGCGCGGCTACCAGTTGGTCGTCACGCCCCACATCGCCCGCTCGGTCCTGTGGGAGACCTCGGGCCATCTGGCGAAGTACGCGGACAACATGTACCCGCCGATGCGCGACGACCAGGGCGACTACTACGTCAAGCCGATGAACTGCCCGTTCCACGTCCTGGTCTACAGGTCGCGCACGCGCTCCTACCGGGACCTCCCGATGCGGCTCTCGGAGCTAGGGACGATCTACCGGCACGAGCGGATCGGCACGCTCCACGGCCTGCTTCGGATCCGGGGCGGCACCCAGGACGACTCTCACATCATCTGCACGCCGGAGCAGCTGGTCGACGAGATCCTGGGCGTGTTCGACCTGACGCTCGAGATCCTCGGCACGTTCGGCTTCACCGACCCGATCATCAAGCTGTCGACGCTGCCGGGTCAGACCATCGTCGACGAGGAGATGGCCGCGAGGGCGACCGAGGCGCTCACGACCGCCTTGGATCGCAGCGGGCTGCCCTACCAGATGGCGGAGGGCGAAGGGGCCTTCTACGGTCCCAAGGTCGACCTCGACTTCCGGGACGCGCTCGGACGCCCGTGGCAGCTCACGACGGTCCAGTGCGACTTCGCGCTCCCCGAGCGGTTCGAGATGGAGTACGTCGGCGAGGACAACGAGCGGCACCGACCGGTGATGATCCATCGTGCGATCCTCGGAACCCTCGAGCGCTTCAGCGGCGTCCTGATCGAGCACTACGGGGGCGCGTTCCCGCTGTGGCTCTCGCCCGAGCACGTGTGGATCGTCCCCGTTGCCGACCGGCACCTGGAGCCCGCCCGAGCGCTCGCGGCCGAGCTGCGCGAGGCGGGCCTGCGCGCCGTCGTGGACGAGAGCGGTGAGACCGTTGGCAAGAAGGTGCGCGCGGCGCAGCTCCGCAAGGCGCCCTACACGCTGGTGATCGGGGACCGGGAGGCGGGGTCCCGCGAGCTCACCGTCCGGGACCGGGGGGGGACGGAGACCCCGGGCGTGCCGGTGGACGAGTTCGTCGCGGCCCTGCGCGAGGAGATCGCCTCGCGCCGGCTCTCGCGGTCCCGGTTCCAGGCCGGGGGTGTGGGGGGCTCATGAAGCGAGCCGGCGGGCGAGCGGTAGCCCCCCGCGGGGACTGAGGGTGGACCGCCTCTGGTCCCCCTGGCGGATGGAGTACATCGAGTCCGCCCACGACGAGCAGGACCAGGGCTGCGTGTTCTGCGGGCTCCTCGAGGACGCGGAGGAGGCCGCCACGCGCGTCCTGGATCGGACCGGTCTCGCCTTCGTCGCGCTCGCGAAGTACCCGTACAACCCGGGACACCTGCTGGTGCTCCCGGTGCGCCACGTCGACGAGCTCGAGGCGATGACCGAGGACGAGCACCTGGAGGTCGCCCGGCTGCTCCAGCGCTCGATCCGCGCGCTGCGCGAGGCGGCCGACCCCCACGGCTTCAACGTCGGCCTGAACCTCGGGCGGGCGGCCGGCGCCGGGATCCCCGAGCACCTGCACTGGCACGTGGTCCCTCGCTGGGGCGGCGACACCAACTTCATGCCGGTCGTCGGGCAGACGCGCGTGCTCCCCGAGCTGCTCGACGAGACCTTCGCGAAGCTCCGCCCGCGGTTCGCGGGAGGGTGATCACGGCCGAGGGCTACGTCCCCGTCGAGGGCGGCCGCCTCTGGTACCAACGCGCGGGGGCGGGGTTCCCCGTGATCCTGATCCACCCGCGGCCGTGGGACGGCCGGATCTGGGACGACCAGTTCGCGCCGTTCGTGGAGCAGCACGACGTGGTCCGGTACGACCGACGGGGCTCGGGTCGATCCGACCCGCCGGCCGGCACCTTCTCGGAGCTTCGCGACCTGCTGTACCTGATGGAGGAGCTGGAGCTGGGGCGCTGTGCGCTCGTCGGGTGCGGTTCGGGGGCCGAGCTCGCGCTGGACGCCGCGCTCGCGAGCCGGACGCTCGTCGACGCCCTCGTGCTCGCTTCGCCGGACGTCTCGGGCTACCGGTGGCGCGATCGCGGGCTGCCCGTGTTCGAGTCCGAGGTCCGGCGGGCGCTCGTCTCCGGCGAGCCCGAGTGGGCGATGGACATGATCCTGGCCGTGTGGGCGCCCCCGGGCCTCGATCCGAACACGGATGCACGGGTCCGCCTGCTCGCGGTGGAGAACCTCGAGGGGCTGGCGACCTGGGACGCGGTGGTCGAGGCGCCGCCTCCGGCGGTGGACCGGCTGGAGGACGTGTCGGCGGCGACGCTCGTCCTGGTCGGCGATCGCGACCTCGGTGAGGTCCACGCGATCGCCGACCTCCTGGCCGAGCGGGTCCCCGGGGCGCGCAAGCACGTGATCGCCGATGCCGATCAGCTGGTGCACGTGCGCAAGCCCGAGCGGTTCAACCGGCTCGTGCTCGACTTCCTGTCGTTCCGCGTGTGAGGTCGGGGGTGGGCGTGGAGCGGGCGTTCCTGGTGATCGGGGCGGTGTCCGGGCTGGTCCTGGGGTGGGCGGCGCTCGCCCTCGCCGCGGCGACGGCCTGACGCTACCGCTTCTGGCCTTCCTCCCTGGCCTTCTGCGCCTCGGCGACGATCCTGTCCGCCAGGTGCGACGGCACCTCCTCGTAGTGGGAGAAGCGCATCGTGAAGCTCGCGCGGCCGCCCGTCATCGAGCGCAGGTCGATCGAGTAGCGGGCCACCTCCGCCTGGGGGACGAGCGCCCGTACCCGCTGCTTGCCGGCACCGGCGGACTCCATGCCCTGGATCTTCGCCCGCTTCGCGTTCAGGTCGCCCATGATGTCGCCGGTATAGGCCTCCGGGACGACCACCTCGAGCTCGACGATCGGCTCGAGCAGCACGACCCCGGCCTGCTGCGCCGCCTCCTTGATCGCGAGCGAGCCGGCGATCTGGAAGGCCATGTCGGACGAGTCGACCGAGTGGAACTTCCCGTCGACGAGCGTCACCCGAACGTCCACCATCGGGTAGCCCGAGACGATCCCGTCCCGCATCGCCTTCACGACGCCCTTCTCGACCGATGGGATGAACTGGTTGGGGATCGCCCCGCCGAAGATCTTGTCGACGAACTCGAACCCGCCGCCGCGCGGCAGCGGCTCGATCTCGATGTTGCAGATCCCGTACTGGCCGTGGCCGCCGGTCTGCTTCACGTGCCGGCCGAGCCCCTTGCCGGGACCGCGGATCGTCTCTCGGTAGGGGATCTTCGCCGGCGAGGTGGTTACCTCGACGCCGAACTTGCGCTTCATCCGTTCGATCTGGACATCGAGGTGCGCCTCGCCCATCCCGTACATCACGGTCTCATGGGTCTCCTCGGACCGCTCGATCCGCAGCGTGGGGTCCTCCTCGCGGAGCCGGGCGAGCGCCGTCGAGAGCTTGTCCTCGTCGCCCTTGGTCTTCGGAGAGATCGCGAACGCGAGCAGGGGCTCCGGCATCACGGCCGGCGCGATCGTCGCCGGCGCGTCCTTCGGGGCGAACGTGTCGCCCGTGGTCGTGTGGCCGAGCTTCGCGACCGCACCGATGTCCCCGGCCGGCACTTCGGAGACGGTGTCGTGCTCCTTCCCCCGGAGGGTGAACAGCTGCCCGATCCGCTCCTCGGTTCCCTTGGTGGCGTTGAACACGCTCGAGTCCGGCCGGATCCTGCCGGAGAAGACGCGGAACATCGTGATGTGCCCGACGTAGGGGTCGGACAGCGTCTTGAACACGTAGGCCGCGAGCGGCTGGTTCGGATCGCAGCCGCGCTCCTGCTGGGTGCCGTCGGGCGCGGTGGCCGTGATGGGCGGGCGATCGAGGGGGCTCGGGAACTCGTCGACGATGAACCGGAGCACGCGATCGACCCCGATCGGCTTGGCGGCGGCGGCGCACAGGACCGGGGCGATCCGCGCCTCGGCGAAGCCGCGCTTGACGCCGTGGACGACCTCCTCCTCGGAGAGCTCGCCCTCCTCCAGGTACTTCTCGATCAGCCGGTCGTCGGACTCGGCGACGGCCTCCATCAGCTTCTCGCGGTGGGGGTCCGCCTTGCCCGCGATGTCGTCGGGCCACTCGCTCGCCTCGCCCGTCGGGCCCGAGGCGTACCGGTAGGCGGTCCGCGACAGCAGGTCGGCCACCCCCTCGAACTCGTGCTCCTCGCCGAGCGGGAGCTGGAGCGGTGCCACCTGCGTGCCGAACGCCCTCACCAGCTCGTCCAGGGTGCGCTCGAACGAGGCCCGCTCCCGGTCGAGCTTGTTCAGCACGATCGCCCGGGGGAGCCCGGCCTCGGCCGCGAGCTCCCAGGCCACCTCCGTCTGGACCTCGACGCCGTCCACGGCCGAGACCACCAGCAGGACCGCGTCGGCGGCCCTGATCGCCGAGCGCACGTCCCCCACGAAGTCGACGTACCCGGGCGTGTCGAGCACGTTGATCTTCACGCCGTCCCACTCGACCGGCGCCATCGCGAGGGACACGCTGATCTGCTTCTTGATCTCCTCGGGCTCGAAGTCGCTGACGGTGTTGCCGTCCTCGACGCGGCCCATGCGCGTCGTGGCGCCCGAGGCGAACAGCATCGCCTCGAGCAGGGTGGTCTTCCCGGCGCCGCCGTGGCCGACGAGCAGGAGGTTGCGGATGTCCGTGGCGTCGTAGGTCTTCATCGATCTCCGATCGGGCTCGTCCGGACGGTCCGGGAATCCTACCGGAGCCCGCTCGCGCCGGGTCCGGGGCGCGGAGGCGCGGGCTTCCGGGTGGCCAAGGCGCGGGCTCCCGGGTCGCCGCGGGCAGGCGTCCGGGGGCGCCGAGGGCCGGTGATACGCTCGCGCGCGGTGGTGGAGGTGAGCCTGCGGGAGCCGGTGGGGGAGCGCGCCGTCGTGCCCTTCCTCTGCGGTCTGGCGGCGGTCGGGATCGCGGCTGCCGCCTGGCTCCTGCTCGATCGCCGGGTCCAAGCCGCCGGCTGGGTGGCCCTCGCCGCGGGGGCGTGCCTCGTGCTCGGCGGGGCGCTCCTACGGCCCGCGGACCGACGGATCCGGGTGCTGCTGTCCTTCGCCGATCGGGCCTTCGACGGGTGCGTCTTGGGGGCGCTTGCGTGGGTCACGCGCGAGGCGGAGCCGCGGACGGCCGCGGCCGCACTCGTCGCGCTCGCCGCTGGTTTCCTCGCGTCCTACATCCGGGCGAAGGGCGGCTCGCTCGGCTACGGGATCGAGGAGGGGGTCGTGACGCCGGTCCTGCGCTACGGGCTGCTCTCGCTCGCCCTGATCTTCGGCTGGACGCCGTGGGCCGTGTGGGTGGTGGCGGGGCTCGTGTTGCTCGCGGCCGTCGTGCGCTCGAGCCAGGTGGCCAAGGAGGAGCGCCTGTGAGGAGCGAGACCTGGCGGGAGACCCTCGCCTTCCACGGGTACCGGACGGCCGAGCGCCTGGCGATGTCGCTGCCCGAGGCCGTGGGGCGCCGACTGTTCGCGGCGCTGGGCGGAGCCGCCTACCGCCTGCTCCCGGGCGTCCGGGCGACGGTGATCGCGAACCAGGCGCGAGCGCTCGGCGTGGACCCCGAAGATCCGCGCGCCGCGCTCGCGGCCCGGGAGGCCTTCGAGCTGTACGCGCGGTACTGGTTCGACACGTTCCGCGCCCGCGTGCTCCCCGTGGAGGAGCTGAAGGCGCGGACCCGTATCGTGGGACTCGAGCACATCGACCGAGCGCTCGAGGCCGGGTCGGGCTGCCTCGCGGTCCTCCCGCACATGGGGAACTGGGACATCGCGGGGCGGTTCCTGGTCGTCAGCGGCTACCGGCTCGCGTCGGTCGCCGAGGAGCTGCGCCCGCGCCGGCTGTTCGAGCTGTTCCTGCGGCATCGGCGGGAGCTCGGGATGCGGATCGTGCCGCTCACCCGGGAGGGCCGGGTCGGCGGACAGCTCAAGCGGCTCCTGAACGAGAACTGGGTCGTCGCGCTCGTCGCCGACCGCGACCTGAGCAGGCGCGGGGTCGAGGTCGAGATGTTCGGGGCGCCCCGGCGGGTCCCGGCCGGGCCCGCGATGCTCTCGCTGTCCACCGGAGCGCCCGTCCTCGCGTGCGGCGTGTTCACGCTCGAGGACGGGTGGGAGATCCGGGTGGGCCCGCCGCTCCGGATCGATCGGACCGGCCACATGCGGGCGGACGTCGTCGCGCTCTCCAGCCGCATGGCCGAGGCGTTCGAGCGATCGATCGCCTCTCGCCCCTCGGATTGGCACCTGTTCCAGCCGGGATGGGAGGGACCGGCGGCCGAGCGTGAGCGGGCCGGGACCCCGTGAGGGTCCTGCTCTCCTGCCCGTACGCCTGGGACGCCCCGGGCGGCGTGCAGGTGCACGTCGGGGAGCTGGCCGGGAGGCTCGGGTCCCGGGGCCACGAGGCGCTGATCCTGGCTCCGGCGCGGGGGACCGTCGAGGCGTCCGCGGTCCGGGTCGTCGGCCGGCCCGTGCGGGTCCCCTACGGAGGGAAGGTGGCGCCGATCTGCTTCTCGCGCCGTTCGTGGTCGAAGATCCGGGAGGCCCTGCGGGTCTTCGAGCCCGACGTCGTGCACGTCCACGAGCCCTTTTCGCCGAGCACCTCCATGCTCACGATGGCCGCCTCGACCGCACCGGTCGTGGCGACGTTCCATGCGCACCACGAACGCTCGCGGCTCCTGTGGTCCGCGGCCCCCGTGCTGCGGGGGCTCGCGCGGAGTATCGACGCCGCGGTCGCCGTCTCGGAGGCCGCGGCCACGTTCGCGGCCCAGGCGGTCGGCCGCCCGATCGAGATCGTGCCGAACGGCGTGGACGTGGAGCGCTTCGGCGGCGCCGCTTCGCCCGCGCCGGGCCTGCCGGAGGGCCGGCGGATCCTGTGGGTGAACCGGCTCGACCCGCAGAAGGGGTTCCCCGTGATGGTGCGCGCGTTCGCGCGCCTGACCGCCGAGCTCGAGGGCCTCTGGCTGATCGTGGCCGGGGACGGGCGCGATCGTGAGGCCCTCGGGATGCTCTCCGAGCCCGACCGGCGGCGCGTGCTGATGCTCGGCACCGTGCCGAACGCGGATCTGCCCGCCTACCACGCCGCGGCCGACGTCTTCGCGGCGCCCGCGGCCGGGCACGAGAGCTTCGGCATCTCGCTGGTCGAGGCGATGGCGGCGGGCCTCCCGGTCGTCGCGACCGACATCCCGGGGTACCGCGAGGTCGTCTCCGACGGCGTGGAGGGGCTCCTCGTGCCCCCGCACGACCCCGGCGCCCTGGCCGCCGCCTTGCGCAGGGTCCTGACCGACCCCGCGCTGGCCGCATCGCTCGGCGCCGCGGGACGTCGTCGGGCGCGCACGTTCTCCTGGGACGCGATCGTGCCCCGCCTGGAGGCCGTCTACGACCGGGTGACGGCGCCCGCGCGCTAGGATGCCGAGCGTGCCGCCCTGGCTCTGGATCGTGCTGGCCCTCGTCGCGCTGGCGCTGCTCGCCGCGGTCCTCGTGTTCAACCGCCTGGTCGCGCTCCGCAACCGCGTGGACAACGGCTGGGCGCAGATCGACGTCCAGCTCCGCCGCCGCTACGACCTGATCCCGAACCTCGTCGAGACGGTGAAGGGGTACGCCGCGCACGAGCGGCGGGTGTTCGAGGAGGTCACGGCGGCCCGGGCCCGGGCGATCGACGCGGCGGCGGTGGGAGACCAGGCGCGCGCGGAGGACCAGATCACGCGCGGGCTCCGTCAGCTCCTGGCCGTGGCCGAGGCCTACCCGGACCTGAAGGCGAACGAGAGCTTCCTGGCGCTTCAGGAGGAGCTCACCGGCACCGAGTCGCGGATCGCCTACGCCCGGCAGTTCTACAACGACCAGGTGATGCGGCTGAACACTCTGATCGGGTCCTTCCCCTCGAACCTGCTCGCCCGCACGTTCGGGTTCGAGCCGCGGGAGTTCTTCGACATCGAGGATCCGGTCCGCGGCCCCGCCCGGGTCGATCTCCGGTAGGCCCCGGTGTACGAGCAGATCGCCGCGAACAAGCGCCGGACCGTCCTGCTCATCGTCGGCGCGTTCGTCCTGCTCGGCGCGGTCGGCTACGCGCTCGGGCTCCTGTGGCGATCGGGGCCGGCGGGCCTCGTGATCGCGCTCGCGATCGCGGCGTTCATGTCGATCGGGTCGTACCGGTACGGCGACCGCATCGTCCTCGCGTCGGCCCGGGCCCGCGAGGTGGGTCCCGAGGAGCACCCGCGCCTGCACAATATCGTCGAGGGGCTCTCGATCGCCGCGGGGATCCCCAAGCCCAGGGTCCACGTGATCCCCGAGCAGGCGCCGAACGCGTTCGCCACCGGCCGGAACCCCGAGCACGCTTCGATCGCCGTGACCGAGGGGCTGCTGGCCACGATGAACCGGGTCGAGCTCGAGGGCGTGATCGGGCACGAGCTCGCGCACGTCGTCGACCGCGACATCCTGGTCGGCACGGTCGTGGCCACGCTCGCCGGTGCCGTCGTGCTGATGTCGGAGTTCTTCATGCGGTCGTGGTGGTGGGGTGGGTTCCGGGGGCGACGGGGGAGCGACCGTGGTGGTGGCGCGGAGGCGATCGTGTTCGCGATCGGCCTGGTCCTGTTGATCCTCGCGCCGATCTTCGCGCAGATCATCCGGTTCTCGGTCTCGCGCCAGCGCGAGTACCTGGCCGACGCGCAGGGCGCGATGCTGACGCGGTACCCACCCGGCCTGGCGAGCGCACTCCGAAAGATCGCGGCGGCGAGCGGGGTCCCGATGCGGGCGGCCAACAACGCGACCGCTCACCTGTGGTTCAGCCAGCCCTCCCGGCTGGAGGGGGAGCGGATCGGCGCGCTCGAACGGCTGTTCAGCACCCACCCGCCGATCGAGGACCGGATCCGGCGTCTGGAGGAGATGTGACGATCCGCCGGAACCTCTGCGGGGTCGTTGAGGTGGCCTCCGCCGGCCGATAGCATCCACGTCCGGCCCCGCACGGCCCCCACCAGATGCCCGCGACCACCCAGGAGGATCTGCCCGCATGTCCCTGACCCGCCGCGGCAAGATCGCGGTCGGCGCGGCGACGGCGTCGCTGCTCGCCGCCGGCTCGATCGGCTACTTCGCCCTGTTCCCGCAGCAGGCCCCGGCGTTCGTTCGCGACACGCTGGAGACCGTCGGTCTGGCCGAGGAGGTCTCGCCCCCACCGCCCGTGTGCCCGCTCACCGGTGAGGTCGCCGAGGGCGGCAAGGTCCCGCACCGGCCGGCCCTCGCGCTCAAGATCGAGAACCATCCGGAGGCCCGTCCGCAGGCCGCGCTGAACGAGGCCGACATCGTGTACGAGGAGCCCGTCGAGGGCGGGTACACGCGGTTCATCGCCGTGTACCACTGCGAGGGGTCGGACCGGGTCGGGCCGGTACGCAGCGGACGGCTCACGGACCCTGACGTCCTGCGGCAGTTCGGCCCGGCCGTGTTCGGGTACGCGGGCGGCGTCGCCGCCGTCAAGCGGGAGGTGCCGCGCGCCGGCCTCGTCGACCTGAACTACCTGAACGCGGCGGAGGCGTACGTACGCGACGACGCGCGCCCGGCCCCGCACGACCTGTACACGACGACCGCCGCCCTGTGGAAGGCGGCCGGCTCCGACGCGAGCGCGCCCGAGGCCGTGTTCACTTACGCGGAGGCGTACGAGGGCAAGGCGCGTCGGGCGGCGGGGGTGCACCTGCCCTACTCCTCGGTCGCCGACGTGGTCTGGACCTGGAGCCGCCGCGACGGCGCGTGGCTCCGCTCGCACGGCGACGTCCCCCACGTGCTCGAGGACGGCTCCCAGGTCTCGGCGCGGACGGTCGTGATCCAGCTCGTGGAGGTGAGCGCGAGCCAGATCGTCGACGCGGCGGGGAACGCGTCCCCCGACGTCGAGCTCACCGGCCGGGGGCGAGCCTACGTGCTGCGCGACGGCAAGGTGATCGTCGGGCGGTGGGAGCGACCGACCCTGGACGACCTGACGCGGTTCGTGGCCAAGGACGGCACCGAGATCCCGTTCGCCCCCGGTCGGACGTGGGTGGAGCTGTTGCCCTCCACGGTTCCGGTCGAGCTCCTGCGGTAGCGGTCAGGTCACGCGGCTGCAGTCCCGCTCCTCGAGCAGGACCCGCGGCGCCGGGTCGCCCTCGAAGTCGAACAGGTTCAGCATGTCGCTCGCCCGGCGGTCGCGCTCGGTGAGCGAGGGCAGGTCCCAGATCGTCTCGATCATCTTCAGCACGCTGCTGAACTCCAGGGTGTCGCTCGCGACGTACCCCTGCCGCGCCCAGGGCGAGACCAGGATCATGGGCACCCGCGGTCCGAACCCGTACAGGTCCACGTGCGGCGGCGGCACGTGGTCGTAGAAGCCACCGAAGTCGTCCCAGGTGATGACGATCGCGGTGTGCCGCCACTCCGGGCTTCGCATGATCGCGTTCACCATCCGGACGGTCCAGTTCTCGCCGACGCACATCGAACCCGCGGCCGGGTGCTCGGAGTACTCGACGTCGGGGATCAGCCAGGAGACGGCCGGCAGGTCGCCGTTCGCGAGGTCCACGAGGAACTCCGAGTCGTCGACCACCTTCCGGTACATCGGGCCGAACACCACGTGCTCCACGAGCTTGAGCGTCTGGATGTAGTCGTTGTCGCCCAGGTAGTACTTCCAGCTCACCCCCGCCTCCTCCAGGAGGTCGGGCAGGATCGTGATGTCGGTGCAGGCGCGCCGCTGGACCCAGTACCGCGCCTTGAGCGTGCCGACCTGCGCCAACGCCTCGAGGCGGGAGGCGTCCTCCTCCTCCTGGGCGGACAGGCGACGAAACGACCACATCCACTCGGTCGGATCCTCGCAGTACTCGCGCGGGATGCCGTTCGTGCCGAACTGACCGGGCGGGGTGGCGCGCTGGTGGTCGGTGAAGCGATCGGTGGTCGCGCCCACCGTGAACAGATGCTCGATCCCGGTGGGGCCGTAGGTGGAGCTGAAGAACCGATCGGCCAGGACGTAGGTCTCCGCGTAGGCCCAGTAGCCCGGGATCTGCTCGGGTCGGAACTGGACGTAGGCCTGGAGCTGCCCGCCGCCGAACAGCTGGTCGAAGCAGTCCATCCGGCCGCCGTTGATCGCCTTCAGGCCGCCCTGGAAGGAGTGGTCCGGCCCCGGGGCGTCGTCGGGTGCCCGGACGAGCGGCACCTCGGTACCGTCGCAGCGGAACCCGCTCGTGGCCCCGTCGGCGCCGGGGAACCGCCCGAACATGTGGTCGAAGGTCCGGTTCTCCTTGATCAGGTAGACGACGTGCCGGATCTTCCGCCGCGCGAGCGCGACCACGTCCGCACGGGCGTCGTGGGACGTGCCGACCGTGGGCGTCGGCGGGCGCGGCGGGGCCGATGGCGAGGGCGCGCCCCGGGCCGGGGGGCCGTCCGGGCGGCAGGCGCTCGCGAGCAGGGCACCGGCCAGCAGGACGGCGGCGAGCGCGCGCGTGGGCACGGCCCGAGGATACGGCCGCCGCGGCCGCCGGGATGGGCCTCACCGGGAGCTGCGCCTCACCGGGGGGATGGCCTCACCGGGAGATGCGCCTCTCCCGGCGACGCGCCCCGACCAACTGGACCGGGAAGGGCCACGGGCGGCGGCGGTACACTCGGGATGCCGAAGCCCACCGGCAGCCCGTCGAAGGAGGGGGAAACAGGTGGAGCGCGAGACCGGGACCTTCCGCGTGAAGTCGGGTCTGGCCGAGATGCTCAAGGGCGGCGTGATCATGGACGTCACGAACGCCGAGCAGGCCAAGATCGCGGAGGATGCCGGCGCGGTCGCCGTGATGGCCCTCGAGCGGGTCCCCGCCGACATCCGCAAGGAGGGCGGCGTGGCCCGGATGGCCGACGCCACGAAGATCGAGGAGATCATGCAGACGGTCTCGATCCCGGTCATGGCCAAGGCCAGGATCGGGCACTTCGTCGAGGCCCAGATCCTCCAGGCGCTCGGCGTGGACTACGTCGACGAGTCCGAGGTGCTCACGCCGGCCGACGAGGAGCACCACATCGACAAGTGGGCGTTCACCGTTCCGTTCGTGTGCGGAGCGCGGGACCTCGGGGAGGCGCTTCGGCGGATCGCCGAGGGCGCGGCGATGATCCGCACGAAGGGCGAGGCCGGCACGGGCAACGTGGTCGAGGCCGTCCGGCACCAGCGCACGATGCTCAGGGAGATCGGCTGGCTCCAGAGCCTGCGACCCGAGCAGCTCGTCTCGGCCGCGAAGGAGCTCGGCGCCCCCGTCGAGCTGTGCCGGATGGTCGCCGAGCAGGGCCGGCTGCCGGTCGTGAACTTCGCCGCGGGCGGCATCGCAACCCCCGCCGACGCGGCGCTGATGATGCAGCTCGGCGTCGATGGGGTGTTCGTCGGGTCGGGGATCTTCAAGTCCGAGGACCCGGCCGTGCGGGCGCGCGCGATCGTCGAGGCGACCACGCACTACAACGACCCCGACGTGCTGGCCAAGGTCTCCCACGGCCTCGGCGAGCCGATGCACGGGATCGACATGAAGGAGCTCGGCGAGGAGGGTCTGCTCCAGACCCGGGGATGGTAGGCGGCCGATGAAGGCCGGGGTCCTCGCGCTCCAGGGCGACGTCCGCGAGCACGCGCGGGCCTTCGCGGACGCCGGCGCCATGCCGATCGAGGTCCGCACCCCCGAGGACCTCTCGCGCGTGGAGTGTCTGGCGATCCCCGGCGGCGAGTCGACGACGATCTCCAAGCTCGCGCGCAGCGCCGGGCTCGTGGAGCCGATCCTCGAGCGCGCCCGCGCGGGGATGCCGATCCTCGGCACCTGCGCGGGGATGATCGTGCTGGCCCGTCGGGTGATCGGGCTCGAGCCGCTGCTGCCGCTCGTGGACCTCACGGTCGAGCGGAACGCGTACGGCCGGCAGGTCGACTCGTTCGAGGCGGACCTGGACGTGGAGGGCGTGGACCACCCGGTCCGCGGCGTGTTCATCCGGGCGCCGATCGTCCGCGACGTCGGCGACGGCGTCCGCGTGCTCGCTCGGCACGAGGGGGCCCCCGTCGTGCTCGAGCAGGGCAACGTGCTCGTGGCGTCGTTCCATCCCGAGCTCGTCGGCGAGGCGCGGCTGCACGCGTACCTGCTGGAGAAGGCCTGAGGTGTCGGGCCACTCGAAGTGGAGCACGATCAAGCGGCGCAAGGGCGCGCAGGACGCCAAGCGCTCGAACCTGTTCGCCAAGCTGCTGCGGGCGGTCGAGGTCGCCGCGCGCGAGGGCGGTGGCAACGTCGAGGCCAACATGACGCTGGCCTCGGCGATCGAGAAGGCGAGGGACGCCTCGGTCCCCAACGAGAACATCGAGCGCGCGATCAAGCGCGGGACCGGGGAGCTCGAGGGCGGCCAACGCTACGAGGAGGTGGTCTACGAGGGCTACGGAGCCGGCGGCGTGGCGATGTTCGTGGAGTGCCTCACCGACAACCGCAACCGCACGGCGCAGGAGGTCCGGCACGCGTTCACCCGCAACGGCGGCAACCTCGGCGAGAGCGGGAGCGTGGCCTGGATGTTCCAGCGCAAGGGGCTCATCCAGATCGAGAAGTCGCAGGCCGCCGACGAGGAGCAGCTCCTCGAGATCGCGCTGGAGGCGGGGGCCGACGACCTCTCCGACGCCGAGAGCACCTGGGAGATCACCACGGAGCCGGGCGCGCTGGCGGCCGTCCGGGACGCGATCGCCGAGCGGGGGATCCCGATGCTGTCGGCCGAGCTCACGATGATCCCGCAAAGCACCGTCCCGGTGGAGGGCGGCCAGGCCAAGCAGGTGCTGGCGCTGCTCGAGGCGCTCGATGACCTCGACGACGTCCAGAGCGTCTACGCGAACTTCGACATCCCCGAATCGATGATGGCCCAGCTCTCGGGCTGAGCACATCACCCCGAGCGCAGGGCGGGGTGATTGCCCAGCCCTCGGGGTGTCCCTAAACTGAACACGTGTTCGAGCGGTGCCGTGGCTGATCGCGTGCTCGACCCCTGCGTGCTCGGCGTCGACCCCGGCGTGTCCTCGCTCGGGATCGCGGCCGTCCGGCGCCGGGACCGCCGTCCCGAGCTCGTCGCGGCCGGGACCGTGCGCACGCCGGTGGGCCTGGCCGAAGCCGCGCGCCTGCGCCGGATCCACGAGGCCGTGACCGCGGCGATCGCCCTCCACCGGCCGACCGCGGTCGCCGTCGAACGCGTGGCCTGGAACCGGAACCAGGTGAGCGCGCTCGCCGTCGCCCGGGCCACGGGCGTCGTGCTGCTCGCCGCCGCGCAGGCGGGGCTCCCGGTCGAGGAGTACGGGCCGCTCGAGGTCAAGATGGCGGTCACCGGACAGGGCAACGCGGGCAAGGATCAGGTCCGCGCCGCGCTCGAGCGGTTCCACGGCCTGCGGGACCTGCCCGATCAGCCCGACGCCGTGGACGCGGCCGCGATCGCCCTGTGCCACCTGACGCAGGCCCGGCTCCGGAGGGCGGCGGCGAGGTGATCTCGTTCCTCGACGGCGAGCTCGCCGAGCGCTCGGGCGCCCGCGTGGTGATCTCGGTCGGCGGCGTCGGGTACGAGGTCCAGGTTCCGGCCTCGACGTTCGCCGACCTGCCGCCGGTCGGACGCCGCGTCCGGCTGTTCACCCGGATGGTGGTGCGCGACGACGCGATGATCTTGTTCGGGTTCGCCTCGCCGGCCCAGCGCGAGCTGTTCGACCTGCTCGTGACGGTGACCGGCGTCGGGCCCAGGCTCGCGCTCTCGTTCCTGTCCGTGCTCTCGCCCGAGGCCTTCCGCCGGGCCGTGGCCGCCGGCGACCTGGCGGCGCTCACGCTGGTGCCCGGCGTCGGGAAGAAGGTCGCCCAGCGGGTGATCCTCGACCTGAAGGACAAGCTCGGCGGCGAGGCGGTGGTGGCCGAGGGGCCGCTCGCCGACGTCCGCGAGGCGCTGCTCGCCCTGGGGCTCTCGCCGCAGGAGGCGAGCGACGCGATGGTGGGTCTGGACCCCGACGGTACGGGATCGGTGGAGGATCAGCTCCGCCTGGCGCTCCGGAAGGTCGGCCGGGGGTAGGGTGGAGGGCCGATGGGCGAGGAACGCCGGATCGTCGACCCCGAGCTCCCGGAGGAGGAGCGGGAGCTCGATGCGGCCCTGCGGCCCAAGCGCCTGGACGAGTTCGTCGGCCAGGAGCGGGTCAAGGAGCAGCTCGGCCTGCTGATCGAGGGGGCGCGCGCCCGCGGCGAGACCGTCGACCACCTGCTGTTCTCCGGCCCGCCGGGCCTGGGCAAGACCACGCTCGCGGGCATCGTCGCCAACGAGCTCGGCGTGGCGTTCCAGCCGACCTCGGGTCCGGCGCTGGACCGGCCGGGTGACCTGGCGGCGATCCTGACGAACCTCGAGCAGGGCGACGTCCTGTTCGTGGACGAGATCCACCGGATGCCCCGCCCGGTCGAGGAGGTCCTGTACCCGGCGCTCGAGGACTTCCAGCTCGACGTCGTGCTCGGCAAGGGGCCGAGCGCGCGGAGCATCCGACTCGATCTGCCGAGGTTCACGCTCGTCGGGGCGACCACCCGGCCGGGCCGGATCACCCTGCCGCTGCGGGAGCGGTTCGGCTTCTCCCCGCGTCTGGACTACTACGCGGTGGACGAGATCGCCCGGATCGTGCGCCGCTCCGCCGGGATCCTCGGCGTGGAGGTGGACGAGGAGGGGTGCGGCGAGATCGCCCGCCGCGCGCGCGGGACCCCGCGCGTGGCCAACCGCCTCCTGCGACGGGTGCGGGATGTGGCGGAGGTCCGCCACGACGGTCGGATCACGGGCGAGGTGGCGCGGGCGGGGCTCGAGCTGTTCGAGGTCGACGAGGAGGGTCTGGACAAACTCGACCTCGCGATCCTGTCGACCGTCGTTCGGAAGTTCGGCGGCGGCCCGGTGGGTCTGTCGACGCTGGCCGCCGCGGTGGGCGAGGAGACCGACACGGTCGAGGATGTCTACGAGCCCTACCTGCTCCAGCTCGGGTTCCTCAAGCGGACGCCGCGAGGCCGCGTGGCCACCGAGCGGGCGTTCCGGCACCTCGGGCTCGCGCTCGACGGGGCCCTGCCGCTGCCCTGACCAGCGCGGAGGCGCCGCGGTAGCCTGTATGCTGCCTCGTCACCCCTGAAGGAGGCTCCACCCACATGCTCTTCGAACTCCTGGCCCAGGACTCCGGCGGACAGGGCAGCTCGCTCGTCGGGCTCGCGCTGCCCGTGCTCATGATCGTGGGCTTCTACTTCCTGCTGATCCGGCCCCAGCGGAACCGTCAGAGGGCGCAGCAGGCGCTCCTGGCATCGCTTGAGGTCGGTGACGACGTGATGACGACCGGGGGGATCTTCGGCACGATCATCGAGCTGGACGAGGATGAGGGCACGGTGCTGCTCGAGATCGCCCCCGGCACCCGGGTCCGGATGCTCCGCCAGGGCATCGCCCAGCGCTTCATCGAGGAGGAGGACCTCGACGAGGGCGGCGCATCCGACGAGGAGGCCGACCGGCGGCCGTGACGGCGGAGGCGGCGCCCGCCAAGGGAACCCCGGGGCGTGGGGAGCCGGCCGCTCAGACCCCGGCGGTCGAACCGCACCCGTTCACGCTCGAGGTCGTGCAGCAGGACCCCGAGCTCTCCTCGTTCATCTCGGCGGCCGATCGCGTGATGGAGGGGCTCGGGTACACCGAGCACGGGTTCCGGCACGCGAACCTCACGGCCCGGATCGCCTACAACGTGCTCACGCGGACCGGGTTCGACGAGCGGACCGCTCAGCTCGCCGCGGTGGCCGGATACCTGCACGACGTCGGCAACATGCTCACGCGCGAGGGCCACCCGCAGACCGGCGGCCTGCTCGTCTACCACGCCCTGCGCGACCAGGTGCCCGCCGCCGATCTCGCGCTGGTCGTCTCCGCGATCGCGAACCACGAGGAGGACAACGGCGCCGCTGTGTCGCCCGTGTCCGCCGCGGTGATCCTCGCGGACAAGTCCGACGTCCACCGCAGCCGCGTGCGCAAGTCCGGCCAGATCGAGTTCGACATCCACGACCGGGTGAACTTCGCGGCCGAGCAATCGTTCCTGCGGGCCGACCCGACGGCCAAGACGATCACGCTCGAGCTGACGATCGACACGACGATCAGCCAGGTGATGGAGTACTTCGAGATCTTCCTGGGCCGGATGGCGATGTGCCGGAAGGCGGCCGAGGTCCTGGACTGCCGGTTCAAGCTCACGATCAACGGGGCCGAGCTCGCATGAGGCGGACCCGCGCGCTGTGGATCTCGATCCTGTTCGTCCTCGCGCTGGTCGGGGGTTCGATCGCCGCGTTCGCGACCGGCACGCGCCCGGTCCTCGGCCTGGACCTGGAGGGCGGGGTCTCGGTGATCCTGTCCGCGCCGGACGGGACGCCCCCCGACGTGATGGACCAGGCCCTCGAGAACATCCGGCGGCGGATCGACGCCTTCGGCACGGCCGAGCCCGTCCTGTACGTGACGGGCACGAACATCGAGGTCCAGATCCCGGGGCTGGCGAGGGGCACGATCCGGGAGCGCGCCGTGGACCGCTCCTGCCTGCTCGACCCGGACGGCGTGAGCTACGGGTGCTTCGACGAGCGGGCGGCGGCCGACGCCGCGCTCGAGGCTGCCACCGTGACCCCCGTGGTGCAGTCCGTCTGCCTGACGGGGGAGGTGTGGGGCGACGCCCCGCCGTGCTTCGGCTCGCGACGGGAGGCGAAGGACGCGATCGAGGCGATCACCGTCGAGGAGACCGACGAGGGCTTCGCCCTGGTCGGCACCGGCCTGCCGGAGGATCCGGTCTTCGACACCCGTGAGGACGCCGACGCCGCGCTCGCCTCGATCGGGACCAGCGTGACCCAGACCTTCTGCGTGCAGGGCGAGGGCGGGGCCACCCTGACGAGCGACGAGGGCTCGGCCTGCTACCCGACCCGTGAGGAGGCCGAGGCCACGCTCGCCGCGCTCGCCGTGCAGGACGTGGACCGGGAGTTCTGCGTGGTCAGCTCGGCCGACCGTCAGCTCGGGTGCTTCCTCACCCGCGACGCGGCCGAAGCTCGGCTCCAGGAGACCGGGCAGGAGCGCCTGCTCCAGGTGATCGGCCAGACCGCTCGCCTGGAGCAGCGGGAGGTCCTGGAGTCCCTCTCGCCGACGTCCCCCGGCTACGACGCCACGCCCGTCACGTGCGGGACCTCCGCCGAGCGGCGCAGCGAGGCCTGCACGTTCGAGGCGCTCCGGAACGAGCAGGTCGTGTTCCTCGACCGCGACGGCGAGACCAAGCACAAGCTCGGGCCGGTCCTGATCACCGGCGACATGATCCGGCGGGCGGCCGCCGTCTACGACACGGGCGGGCAGACGGCCGTCGGGCAGGGGTGGCAGATCGCGTTCGACCTGACCTCCGAGGGCGCGGCCGTCTTCGGCGAGGTGACCACCCGCCTGGTCGGACGCCAGCTCGCGATCGTGGTCGACCAGACCGTGATCTCGGCGCCCGTCGTCGAGAACCCCATCACGGGCGGCAGCGGCGTCATCACCGGCAGCTTCACCGAGAACCGGGCCAAGGACCTGGCCACCCAGCTGAACGCCGGCGCGCTGCCCGTGAACCTCACCACCGAGCAGGTCCTCACCGTGAGCCCCACCCTCGGCGAGGAGTCGCTGCGCCAGGGGCTGATCGCCGGGATCGCCGGGCTGATCCTGCTCGCGCTGTACCTGCTCTTCTACTACCGGATCCTGGCCGTGGTGGCCTGGGTGGGGATGGCGATCTGGGCGGTGCTGGCGCTCGCGCTCGTCGCCTTGGCCGGTCGTACGATCGGGTACAGCCTGACGCTGGCCGGCGTGGCCGGGCTGGTGATCTCGCTCGGCGTGACCGCGGACTCCTACATCGTGTTCTTCGAGCGGTTCAAGGACGAGGTGCACGCCGGGAAGTCGCCCAGGACGGCGGCCGGTCCGGCGTTCAAGAAGGCCTTCCGGACGATCGTGGCGGCCGACATCGTGACGGCGCTCGCCGCGCTCGTCCTGTACGTGACGGCCATCAGCTCGGTGCGCGGCTTCGCCCTGACCCTCGGCGTCGCGGTGCTGCTCGACCTGTTCGTCGTCTACTACTTCAAGCGGCCGGCCGCGTTCCTCCTGGCCAGGAACGAGCGGCTGGTCACGATGCGCGGGTTGGGGGTCACGAGCGGGGTCGCCGCCGATCACGAGCTCGCGCCGGCGATCGCGGGGGGCTCGCGGTGAACCTCCGACACTGGTTCGACCTCTTCCGCGGTTACCGGACCCCCCGGTTCCCGATCGTCCAGCACCGTCGGTGGTGGGCGGTGCTCTCCGGCACGGCGCTCGTCCTCGCGCTCCTGGGTCTGCTCGTCGGGGGCCTGAACTACTCGATCGATTTCACCGGGGGCACGCTGATCCAGTACGAGAAGCGCACCGCGGTCGACGTCGAGCAGATCCGCGATCTCCTGGCCGAAGCGCCCTACGACCGCGGCGAGGCCGAGATCCAGATCATCGGCGGGACCCGGGTGCAGATCCGCACGACGGCGCTCACCGATCTCTCGGCCGAGCAGCGCACGGACCTGACCGACGCCCTGGCCGACCAGGCCGGCGTCGCGCCGACCGACGTGAGCGTTCAGGTCGTCGGTCCGACGTGGGGGGAGCAGATCTCGCGCCAGGCGCTGATCGGGCTCGCGGTGGTGTTGGTGGCGATCGCGGTCTACATCACCTTCCGGTTCGAGTGGAAGATGGCGGTCGGGGCGCTCGCCGCGATGATCCACGACGTCCTGATCACGGCCGGGGTGTACGCGCTCACCGGCCGCCAGGTCTCGCCGGCGACCGTGATCGCGATCCTCACGATCCTCGGGTTCTCGCTGTACGACACGGTCGTGATCTACGACAAGGTGAAGGAGAACACCGAGTCCCAGGCCCTGCTGGCCAAGGACACGTACGAGGGGGTCGCGAACCTGTCGATGAACCAGGTCCTGATGCGTTCGGTGAACACGTCGCTCGTCGTCGTGCTCCCGATCCTCTCGCTGCTCCTGTTCGGCGGCGACACGCTGAAGGACTTCGCCTTCGCGATGCTGGTCGGGACCATCACGGGCGCCTACTCGTCGATCTTCGTCGCCACGCCGATCCTGGTGGTGCTGAAGGAGCGGGAGCAGCGGTTCCGTCAGCTCCGGGCGCGCCTGGAGGCCAGGCCGGCGGCCGAGCGGCGCTTGCGGGCGGTCCCGGCCCCGGTCCAGGGGGCCGAACCGCAACCGGAGACCGCCCGCGTCGGGGTCCCCTCCCCGAGCCCGGGACCCTCGCAGGCGGGCCAGCGGCCGCGGCCGCAGCGGAGCCGGCGCAAGCCCACGTCCAAGCGCAAGCGGAGGTGAGGTCGTGCAGGTCGAACAGCTCAAGACGCTGGTCCGGGACGTGCCCGACTTCCCGCAGGAGGGCGTGCTGTTCAAGGACATCACGCCGCTCCTGGCCGACGAGATCGCCTTCTCGACGGTGATCGACCTGATCGTGGTCCACTTCGGCCGGGGCACCGTGGACAAGGTGGTCGGGATCGAGGCCCGCGGGTTCATCATCGCCTCGCCGGTCGCCTACCACTTCGGCGCCGGGTTCGTCCCGGTGCGCAAGCAGGACAAGCTGCCCTACCACACGGAGTCGGCCGAGTACCAGCTCGAGTACGGGACCTCGGTCCTCGAGATCCATAAGGACGCCGTGAAGCCCGGCGAGCGCGTGCTGATCGTCGACGACGTGCTGGCCACCGGCGGCACCGCCAGGGCGGCCGCTCACCTGGTCGAGCGGATCGGCGGCAAGGTCGTGGGGATCGCGTGCCTGATCGAGCTGACGTTCCTGAAGGGGCGGGAGCGGCTCGAGGGGTACGACCTGTTCACGCTGATCAGTTACTGAGGCCGGTCCCGGGTTCTCCGGGTCGCGCGGCTACACTGACCTCCCGGGCGATGGAGGCAGAAGGGTGGACGGCCCCGAGCAGGTCAAGACGGAGCGGCGCGGCCGCATCCTCTCGCGCCTCCGTCCGGGGGAGCCCGCCCCCGAGCGCACCGGCATCGAGGGACTCCTGAAGAAGGTCAAGTCCTACAACCCCAAGGCGGACCTGCGCGAGATCGAGCGCGCCCACCGGTTCGCCGAGCAGCACCACGAGGGGCAGTCGCGCCTGTCGGGCGAGGAGTTCATCGAGCACCCGCTCGCCGTCGCCCACGTCCTGGCCGATCTGGGGCTGGACACCACCACCCTCCAGGCCGCGCTCCTCCACGACACCGTGGAGGACACCGACGTCACCCTCGAGCAGCTCGAGTCCGGGTTCGGCCCCGAGGTCGCCCGGATCGTCGACGGGCTGACCAAGCTCGACCGCGTCGCCCCCCGCAGCCGCGAGCAGGAGCAAGCCGAGAACGTCCGCAAGATGATCGTCGCGATGGCGGGCGACATCCGTGTGCTGCTGATCAAGCTCGCCGACCGGCTCCACAACATGCGCACGCTCGCGCCGCTGGCCCTGGACAAGCAGCGCCGGATCGCCACCGAGACGCTCGACATCTACGCGCCGCTCGCCCATCGCCTGGGCGTGCAGCAGATCAAGTGGGAGCTCGAGGACCTCGCCTTCAAGACGCTGCATCCGGGGCCCTACCGGGAGATCGCGAACCTGGTGGAGAAGCGCCGCGGTGAACGCCAGGAGTACGTGGACGCGGTCCTCCAGTCGGCCCGGGCCCGCCTGCGCGAGGCCGGGGTCAAGGCCGACGTCGCCGGCCGCCCGAAGCACCTGTACTCGATCTACGAGAAGATGGTGGTCGGCGGCAAGGAGTTCAACGAGATCTACGACCTGGCCGCGATCCGCGTCCTCGTCGACAACGTCCGCGACTGTTATGCGGCGCTCGGCGCGATCCACTCCTTGTGGAAGCCGGTCCCCGGCCGGTTCAAGGACTACGTCGCGATGCCCAAGTCGAACATGTACCAGTCGCTGCACACGACGGTCGTCGGTCCGGAGGGGCGGCCGATCGAGGTCCAGATCCGCACGCGCGACATGCACCGCACGGCCGAGTTCGGCATCGCCGCCCACTGGCGGTACAAGGAGGGGCGCGAGGGCAAGAAGGCCAAGGAGGCCGCCGACCTCGCCTGGCTCGGCCAGATGCTCGAGTGGCTGAAGGACATGGCCGACCCGCGCGAGTTCATGGAGGGCCTGAAGATCGACCTGTACGGCGGCCAGGTCTTCGTCTTCACGCCGAAAGGCGACGTGATGAACCTGCCGGCCGGCGCGACCCCGGTCGACTTCGCCTACGCGATCCACACCGAGGTCGGGCACCGCACGATCGGCGCGAAGGTGAACGGCAAGCTCGTGCCGCTGGACTACGAGCTGCGGACCGGCGACACGGTGGAGATCCTCGCGTCCCGGGCCGAGAGCGAGGGGCCGTCGCAGGACTGGCTCAGGTTCGTCAAGACCCCGCGCGCCCGGAACAAGATCCGCCAGTGGTTCAGCCGGGAGCGGCGCGAGGACGCGCTCGAGGAGGGGAAGGAGGCCCTCCACCGCCTGATGCGGCGGCAGAACGTGCCGTTCAAGCGGCTGGCCACCGAGGAGGCGCTCCGCCAGCTCGCCGAGGAGATGAAGTTCCCGAGCCTGGACGCGCTGTACGTGGCGCTCGGGGAGGGGCACGTCTCGCCGCAGTCGGTGGTGGCGCGCCTGACCCGCAGCGTGAGCGGCACCATCGAGGAGGACGCGACCGAGGTGCCGCTCGCCCGGCCGGTCCGGATCGAGAAGCCCGACCTCACCTCGGGCGTCGTCGTCCCGGGGTCGGTGGACGTGTGGGTCCGGCTCGCCCGGTGCTGCACCCCGGTCCCGGGCGACGAGATCATGGGGTTCGTCACCCGCGGGCAGGGCGTCAGCGTCCACCGGACCGATTGCCCGAACGCCCGGGCGCTCGCGGCCCAGCCCGAGCGGCTGATCGAGGTTTCCTGGCGCACCGGCAAGCCGACCTCGTTCGTGGTGGCGATCCAGGTGGAGGCGCTGGACCGGACGCGGCTGCTGTCGGACGTGGCGACCGTGCTGTCCGACCACCACGTGAACATCCTGTCGGCCACCTCCGCGGTGGGCAAGGACCGCACGACGACGCTGCGGTTCACCTTCGAGCTGGCCGACATCACGCATCTGGCGGGGATCCTGGCGGCGGTGAAGAAGGTCGAGAACGTCTACGACGCGTTCCGCGTGATCCCCCGGTAGCGGATGCGGATCGTCCTCCAGCGGGTGTCCCGAGCCTCGGTCCGCGTCCGCGGCGAGCTCGTGGCCGAGATCGGCCGGGGGTTCCTCCTGCTCGTGGGCGTGGGCAAGGAGGACGCGTTCGGCGAGTACGACCGCCTGGCGGAGAAGGTGTTCAACCTGCGGGTGTTCGAGGACGAGCAGGGCAAGATGAACCGCTCCCTGTCCGACGTCGGCGGACAGGTGCTCGTCGTGCCGCAGTTCACCCTCTACGGCGACCTCCGCAAGGGTCGCCGGCCGTCCTGGGACGGGGCGGCTCCCCCGGACGTGGCCGCCGATCGCGTCGAGGCGTTCGCCCGCGCGCTCGAGGCGCGGGGGGCCGACGTCCGCCGGGGCGCGTTCCGCGAGCACATGGAGGTCGAGCTCGTGAACGACGGCCCCGTGACCCTCTGGATCGACGCGGCCGACCGGTAGCCGCGGTCCCGCGCCGGCGAACCCAGCCGGTGCGTCCCGTCGGATACCATGGCCGCCCGATGTTCCTGGACGTCTTCTCCGACAACTCGTTCGAGAGCAACTGCTGGCTGATCGGCGCCGACGGGACCGACGAGGCCGTCGTCGTGGACCCCGGCTTCTCGCCCGCGGTCGTGCACCGGATGCTCGAGCTGGAGGGGCGCCGACCCGCCGCGGTCCTGGCCACCCACGGCCACTACGACCACATCGGCGCCGCCGCCGAGCTCTGCGGCGACGAGCTACCCCTCTACATCCACGAGGGCGACGCGATGGCCCTGACCGACCCTCTGGCCTGGGGGGCGGGGATGCCGGCTCCGCCCGTCCCGGTGAAGGACGTCCGAACGGTGGCCGAGGGCGACGAGCTGTCCTTCGCCGGGTTCGCGATCCGGGTACTGCACACGCCGGGCCACACGCCCGGCAGCGTCTGCTACCGGACCGACGGCTGGGTGCTGTCGGGCGACCTGGTGTTCGCCGGGACGATCGGCCGCAGCGACTTCCCGAATTCCTCGCCGGCCGCGATGCAGCGGAGCCTCCGCCGGTTCCTGGAGCTCCCCGATCCCCTCGAGGTGTTCCCCGGTCACGGGCCGCGGACGACCGTCGCACGGGAGCGCGCCCGCAACCCGTACCTCCTGGAGCTCGTCGGCTCGGCGGGCCGGGAGCGCTGAGTGGAGCTCCAAGCCCCGCGCGGGACCGACGACCTGCTGCCACCACGCTCGGAGGCGATGCTCGGGCTGTACGAGGCCGCGCACGAGGTCGCGCGGCTGTTCGGCTACCGCTACCTGGAGACCCCCGCGTTCGAGCACACGGAGCTGTTCGCGCGCACCTCGGGGGAGACCTCCGACGTCGTGACCAAGGAGATGTACACGTTCGAGGACAAGGGCGGGCGCTCGCTCACCCTGCGCCCCGAGGGCACGGCGCCCGCCGTCCGCGCCTACCTCGGGCGAGCGCAGGAGCTGCCCTCGCCCTTCAAGGGCTACTACCTGATGCTGAACTGGCGGCACGGCCGCCCCCAGTCCGGCCGGATGCGCGAGTTCCGGCAGTTCGGCGTGGAGGTGATCGACGAGGCCGGCCCGGCCGCCGACGTGGAGGTCATCGCGGTGGCCGATCGGTACCTCCGGGACCGCGGCCTGGGGCGGCTCGAGCTCCGGCTGAACTCGATCGGCGACCCGGTCTGCCGGCCCGGGTACCGGGAGCTGCTCGTGGCCCACTTCCGAGAGCACCTGGACGAGCTCGACGAGGACTGCCGGGTGCGGCTGGAGACGAACCCGCTCCGGGTCTTCGACTGCAAGGTGGACGGCGGGAAGGACTTCGTGCTCGCGGCGCCGACGATCTCCGACCACCTGTGCGAGGCGTGCGCCGAGCACTTCGCCGCGGTCCGCGCGGGGCTCAAGGAGGCCGGGATCGCGTCCGTGCACGACCCGCGGCTGGTGCGGGGCCTCGACTACTACACGCGGACGGCGTTCGAGTTCGTCTCCGGCGTGCTCTCGCCCGGACAGGCGACGCTGTGCGGCGGCGGGCGGTACGACGGCCTGGCCGAGGTGCTCGGGGGCCCGCCGACGCCGGGCGTGGGCTTCGGCCTGGGCCTGGATCGCGTCCTCCTCGCGATGGACGGCGAGGGGCTCGAGGTCCCCGGCCCGCGCGGCCCCGCGGCCTTCGTCGTCGCGCTGGGGGAGCGCGCCCGGGCGGCCGGTTCGGCGCTCGTCCGCGATCTTCGCTCGGCCGGGATCGCGGCGGCCTCGGCGCTCGGCGAGCGCCCGCTGAAGGCGCAGCTCCGCGCCGCCGACCGCGCCGGCGCCCGGTACGCCGCGATCCTGGGGGACCGGGAGGTCGACGAGCGCGTCGTGACGCTCCGCCGTCTGGCCGACGGCTCCCAGGAGGAGGTCGCGGCGGACGATGTGGTGAACTGGCTGGCCCGGGAGACGGGGGAGGGGTGAGCGACCTGCGGACCGCGATGCGCACGCACACGTGCGGCGAGCTCCGCGCCGCCGACGCGGGGGCCGAGGTCGCGCTCTGCGGCTGGGTGTGGCGCCGTCGGGACCACGGCGGCGTGACCTTCATCGACCTGCGCGACCGCGAGGGGCTGGTCCAGCTCGTCTTCCACCCGGAGGAGACGCCCGAGGCCCACGCCGCGGCGCAGTCCCTGAAGGCCGAGTCGGTCGTGCGCGTGACCGGCGAGGTCCGGCCGCGTCCGGAGGGGACGGTGAACCCGGAGCTCGCGACGGGCGAGGTCGAGGTCGCGGTCGCCGCCGTCGAGCTCCTGGCCGCCGCCGAGACGCCGCCGTTCCCGATCGAGGACCGGATCGAGGCCTCCGAGGAGCTCCGCCTGAGGTACCGGTACCTCGACCTGCGGCGCCCCGAGATGACCCGGATCCTGCGGCTTCGGCACGAGGTCAGCCGGATCGTGCGCGCGGAGATGGAGGACCGCGGCTTCGTCGAGGTCGAGACCCCGTACCTCACGCGGAGCACGCCGGAAGGGGCCCGGGACTTCCTGGTGCCGTCGCGGCTGTGGCCGGGGACGTTCTACGCGCTGCCGCAATCGCCGCAGCAGCTCAAGCAGCTGCTGATGGTCGCCGGGCAGGACCGCTACTACCAGATCGTCCGATGCTTCCGGGACGAGAACCCGCGCGCCGACCGCGGCCTGGAGTTCACGCAGCTCGATCTGGAGATGTCGTTCGTGGACGAGGACGACGTGTTCGCGGTGATCGAGCGGTTGATGGCCCGGATCGTCCGCGAGACCCAGGGGGTCGAGGTGCCCACACCGTTCCCGCGGATGACCTACCGGGAGATGCTCGCGCGGTACGGCTCGGACAAGCCCGACCTGCGGTACGGGATGGAGATGGCCGACCTGGCCCCGGTGTTCGCCGGGACCGGGTTCCGGGCGTTCGCCGCGGCGCTCGCCGACGGGGGCCTCGTGAAGGGGTTCGCCGCACCCGGCGGCGGAGCGCTCTCGCGGAAGGAGCTGGACGACCTCGTCCAGGTGACGCGGGAGCGGGGCGCAGCGGGCCTCGTGTGGCTCGTCGTCGAGCCGGATGGCGTCCGCTCCCCGGTCGAGAAGCACCTGTCCGCCGAGGAGGTCCGCGGGGTCCGCGAGGCGACGGCAGCGTCCGCCGGCGACCTCGTGCTGATCGTCGCCGACCGTGAGGACCGGGCCAACGCCGCGCTCGACGGCCTCCGTCGCCAGATGGCCGAGCGCCTGGGGCTGATCCCCCAGGGCGAGTGGGCGTTCTGCTGGATGGTGGACCCGCCGCTCTTCGAGTGGAGCGACGACGAGGGGAAGTGGGTGAGCGTGCACCATCCCTTCACCTCGCCGGCGGGCGACGACCTGGATCCGGCGAGCGCGAAGGCACGGGCCTACGACCTGGTGCTGAACGGGTTCGAGCTGGGCGGCGGCAGCATCCGGATCCACCGGCCGGAGGTGCAGCGGAAGGTCTTCGAGATCCTGGGCCTCTCGCCGGAACGGACCGAGGAGCAGTTCGGCCACCTGATCGGCGCGTTCCGCTACGGCGTGCCGCCCCACGGCGGGGTGGCGTTCGGGCTCGACCGCATCGTGATGCTGATGGCCGGCAAGGAGGCGATCCGCGACGTCACGGCGTTCCCGAAGGCGCAGTCGGGGGCGGACCCGCTCACCGGCGCCCCGGCCCGCGTGGAGGCGGCGCAGCTCCGCGAGCTCGGGATCGCCCTCCTCGAGCCGCCGGAGACCGACGAGGAGGGGTGATGGCCGAGCTGACCGCGAAGGATCTGGAGTTCCTCACCGGCGGGAACTACGCGACGCTCGTCACGATGGGCCCGGACGGCTCGCCCCACGCGACGGTCACGTGGGTGGACGCGACCGACGGCCACGTGCTCGTGAACACCGCGAAGGGACGGGTGAAGGACCGGAACGTGCGCGCGAACCCGCGCGTGGCCGTGGCGGTGATGCGGGGCGGGGACGCGTACGACTGGATCTCGATCACGGGGACCGTGGTCGAGATCGAGGAGAGCGAGCGGGCCGAGAAGCACATCGACGAGCTCTCGTGGCGCTACGACGGTCACGGGTATACCTACACGCCGGGCCAGGTGCGCGAGATCCTGAGGATCCGCCCCGACCGGATCGTCCGCTACCGGGACTAGCGACGGCCGACGCGCCGGAGCGGCACCCGCACGCGCACGGTCGTGCCCGCGCCGGGGGCGCTCTCGATCTCGCTCCCTCCGCCGAGCAGGTCCGCCCGCTGGCGGATCGAGGACAGGCCGAGGTGGCCGTCGGGGACCTCCGCCGCCGGATCGAAGCCGCGTCCGTCGTCCGCCACGACGATCTCGAGCTCGCCGCCCGCGCTCCGGAGCTCGACGCGGACCTTCCTGGCCTCCGCGTGTCGGCGGACGTTCGCGAGCGCCTCCTGCACGATCCGGTAGGCGTGGATCCCGACCTCGGGCTGCGGCTGGTCCCGGAGCTCGTCCACGAAGATCGAACGTCGGGCCGCCGGCGCCGAGCACGCGCTCGAGCAGCGAGGCCACGGCGGGCCCCAGACCGTCGCGCTCGAGGTTCGGCGGGTGGAGCGAGAACGTGAGGCGGCGGAGCCGGTCGACGGCCGCGGTGACGAGGCGGCTCGCCTCGTCCAGCCGCGGCGCGAGATCGGGCGGCAGCTGGGACCCGAGCGTCCCGATCCGCATCCCGACCGCCACCATCGTCTGGATCGTGTCGTCGTGGACGTCCTCGGCCAGCCGCTCACGCTCGTGCTCCTGCGCGGCCACCATCGCGCGGGCGAGCGAGCGGCGATCGGCCTCGGCGCGGCGCAGCCCCTCGATCGCGCGTTCCAGCTCGTACCGGATGCGGTGCTCCCGGGTGAGGTCGAGCGTGTGCACGAGCACCAGGTCGGGCGGCGCGAACGCGTAGGAGACGCGCAGCACGTAGGTCTCGTCCGTCCCCGGGATCGTGTAGCTCATCTCGCGCTCGAGGGCGGTCCGCTCGCGGAGCGCGCGACGGAGCTCCTCCAGGATCTTGGGCTCGTCGGCGTAGACCTCGCTCGCGCGTCGGCCGAGGTAGGCGGCCGCCCGGCCCCGCGAGGCGACGTCCGCCGCCGGGTTGTGAGCCACCAGCACCAGGTCGTCGTCGCCTGCCGCGCGCCACGCGTAGGTCGGGACGGGCGAGGCCAGGAAGAGCGCCTCGAAGCGGCGCTCGCTCTCTTCGGCGACCCGGCGCCGGCGCGCCGGTCGACCCCGGCGCAGCCCGGCCGTCAGATCCACGTCCACGCTCGCACCCCTCCCATCGAGGCAGCCCGGTAGTCTCTCGGGGTCCCGGCGTCGTTACAGGAGGAGCCACCGGAGGATGAGCGAGGTCCCGCTCGCGGCCCGGATGCGCCCCCGGAGCTTCGACGGGTTCGTGGGGCAGACCCACCTGCTCGGCCCGGGGAAGGCGCTCTCCAAGCTCCTCGAGGCCGGACACCTGCCCTCGATCCTACTCTGGGGGCCGGCCGGCACCGGCAAGACCACGCTCGCGTACCTGCTGGCGGACGCGGTCGGGGCCGAGCTGGTCCAGCTCTCGGCGGTGTCGTCGGGTGTCGCCGACGCGCGCAAGATCATGGAACGGGCGAAGGGCGGGATGTTCCGGACGGTCCTGTTCATCGACGAGGTCCACCGCTGGTCGAAGGCGCAGCAGGACGTGCTGCTGCCCGCGGTCGAGGACGGGACGATCACGCTGATCGGGGCGACGACCGAGAACCCGTACTTCTCGCTCGTCACGCCGCTGCTCTCGCGCTGCATCCTGCTCCGCCTCGAGCCGCTCGCACCCGACGAGGTCCGCGAGCTGCTGCGCCGCGCGCTCGCCGACGAGGAGCGCGGGCTCGGCAAGCTCGACGTCGAGGTGCCGGACGAGCCCATGGACCACCTCGTCGAGGTCGCGGGCGGGGACGCCCGCGTCGCGCTGACGGGGCTGGAGGCCGCCGTGCTGGCCGCGCGCTCGGCGGGCGAGCGGGTCGTGACGCTGGGGCTGGCGGCCGACGCCGTCCAGAAGAAGGCGATCGTCTACGACCGCCAGGGCGACGCGCACTACGACGTGATCAGCGCGTTCATCAAGAGCATCCGCGGATCGGACCCGGATGCCGCCCTGTTCTGGCTCGCCCGGATGCTCGAGGCCGGCGAGGACCCCCGGTACATCGCCCGGCGGATGGTCGTCCACGCGAGCGAGGACATCGGCCTCGCGGACCCGCGGGCGCTGCTGGTCGCCGTGGCGGCGGCGCAGGCGGTCGAGTACGTCGGGTTGCCCGAGGCGCGCCTGAACCTCGCCGAGGCGGCGATCTACCTCTCCCGGGCGCCGAAGTCGAACAGCGTGCTGACCGCGCTCGGCAGGGCTCAGGAGGACGCGGCCTCGAACGACCCGGTCCCGCTCCACCTGAAGGAGCCATCGGGGCATCCCGGGCTGAAGCAGCTCGGGTACGGCAAGGGGTACCGGTACCCGCACGACTACCCGGGGCACCGGGTCGAGCAGGAGTACCGCCCGGCGCGGTTCTCCGGTCGTCGGTACTACGAGCCCTCGGGGGAGGGGGAAGAGCGCGACCCCCCTGGCGCGGGTTGATCGCGATCGTGGATGGTCATGCGGTCCTGCGCTGCTGCTGACGCTCGGGTCCTCGGGGGCAGCCGCTGGTTTCCCGCGGGATACCGACGGCTCTCGGCTGACCCTTCCTCGACTTGCCGGGACCCCGTGGCTACTCGCCGCCCTTCTGGACGTAGGCGTTGACGAACTCCTCGGCGTTCTCCTCGAGGAGGTCGTCGATCTCGTCCAGGATCTCGTCGAGCTCGTGCTTCAGGTCCTCGCTCGCGGCCGGAGGCAGCGCGGTCGTCTCCACCTCGTCCACGGTCCGGTCGTGATGGGTGTGGCTCCGCCGTTCCATCTCTCGGCGCATCGTGCTCGTCCCCCAGCCTTTGGGTTGGTATCGGCGGGGTCCCGTGCGGCTTCATGGCCGGAAGTGATCATCCCGTCGACCCCCGCGGGGTGCGATCCCCGTCGCCCGGTCAGCGGCGGCGGTCGAACAGGGCGTCCTCGCCGAACATGAGGCGGTCGAACGCGAAGAACTTCGCCACCCAGACGGTGCCGAACGCGGCGAGCGACGCCCCCACCACCAGCACGGTCTGGAGGCGCCGCGAGTCCGTGACCTCCGTCGCGGCGTCCTCGGCCACGCCCACGGCGAGGGTCGAGAGCCCGAGCCCGATGAAGGCGAGGACCCAGAACGGCAGGATCTCGCGCGTCAGGTGCGAGCGGCCGGTCTTCCGCCACGTCCACCGGCGATTCAGCACGTAGGCCGGGAGGCCGCCGAACACGAACGCGACCAGGTTCGCGACCCGCGCCCCCCACCCGAGGACGCCGAAGGCGAAGGCCAGCACGACCTCGGTGATCGCGATCGACACGGTCGAGACCGCCGCGTACCTCAGCCCCTTCCGACCCAGGTCGGAACGGAAGAAGCGTCGGATGGCGGCGGTCGGCACCGACACATCGTGACGGCCGAGCCCTCGTCCGGCAACGGTCGGCGGCACCCCACGGCGGCCCACGCCCCCTCGGTATGATGCCCGGGCCTGTTCCCGAAGCGAGCCGAAGGAGCCCGACCATGGCCGTGATCGCCGCGCTCGACGGGGGAGACGTCGCCCTCATCGTCCTGTCCGCCTTCTGGGGCCTGCTGGTCCTGTTCCTCTGCGTCGTGCTCATCAACACGTTCCGCGTCCTCGAGAGCACCAAGCTCCTGATCGACGGGATCCGCGAGGAGACCGTGCCGCTCCTGACCGAGGTCAAGGGCTCGGTCGAGCGCACGAACCGCGAGCTCGACCGGGTCGACGGCATGCTGGTCGCGGCGGGCGAGATCGTGGGGCGGGTCCAGCGGATCTCCGGCCTGGTCGAGCAGGCCGCGTCCGGGCCGCTCGTCAAGGTGATCTCGTTCGGTGCCGGACTGAAGAGGGCGGCCGGCCGCTTCGGGGGGAAGAAGAAGGGCGGTTCGTGAGGCGGCTCTTCTGGCTCGCGCTCGGCCTGGGGGCGGGGGCCGCCGGGGCCGTGATGACCCTGCGGTTCGCGCGGAAGCAGGCGAGCAAGGTGGCCCCGGCGAACCTCGCCCGCGAGGCCCGCGGCGGCCTGATGGACCTCGCGAAGCTCGTCAGCGAGTCGATCGCCGAGGGTCGCGAGGCGATGCGGCAGAAGGAGGAGGAGCTGCGGGGCTCCGGGGGAACGGGCCCGTAGGGCGGACGGTCCGAGCGGAGGAGAGCCCGTAGACTGAGCCTCCCCATGGAAGGCCACCGGATCCGTGAGACGTTCCTGGGGTTCTTCGAGGAGCGCGGGCACCGCCGGGTGCCCTCGTCGTCGCTGATCCCGCCGCCCGACTCCGGCCTCCTGCTGACCAACGCCGGGATGAACCAGTTCATCCCGTACTTCCTGGGCCATGCCCCGGCGCCGTTCCCGCGCGCGACGACCGTGCAGAAGTGCTTCCGGGCCTTGGACATCGACAACGTCGGGCATACGGACCGGCACCTCACGTTCTTCGAGATGCTCGGGAACTTCTCCTTCGGGGACTACTTCAAGGCCGAGTCGTGCGCCTGGGGTCTCGAGCTCGTCACCGAGGTGTTCGGGATCGATCGGGATCGGGTCTGGGTGAGCGTGTTCGAGACCGACGAGGAGACGGTCGGGATCTGGCGCGACCTCGGCCTGCCCGCCGACCGGATCGTGCGCCGCGGGAAGGCGGACAACTACTGGTGGACGCACGCGGCCGGGCCTGCCGGCCCGTGCTCGGAGATCTTCGTCGATCGCGGCCCGAGGTACGGGCAGGAGGGCGGTCCCGAGGTCGACGAGGATCGCTACATGGAGATCTGGAACCACGTCTTCATGCAAGACGAGGTCGACGAGCACCAGGTGATCGTCGCCGAGCTGCCTGCCAAGAACATCGACACCGGCGCGAGCGTCGAGCGGGTCGCGACCGTGCTCCAGGACGTCGACAACGTGTTCGAGACGGACCTGTTCCGCCCCCTGCTCGAGGTGGCCGAGTCGCTGTCGGGCCGCAAGCACGGCGGGGACGAGCGCACGGACGTCTCGCTGAAGGTGATCGCCGAGCACGGCCGCGCGACCGCCTTCCTGATCGCGGACGGCGTCCAGCCGTCGAACGAGGGACGCGGGTACCTCCTGCGCCGGATGCTCCGGCGGGTCGTGAGCCATGCGCGGCGACTCGGGATCGAGGGCGACGTGATGCCTCCGATCATCGAGCGCACCGTCGAGCTGTTCGGCGAGGCCTACCCGGAGCTCCTCGAGAACCAGGCCTACGTCGAGCAGGTCGCCACCTCGGAGGAGGAGCGCTTCGGCGGCACCCTGCGGCAGGGCATGACGCTGTTCGAGCAGGAGGTCGGGAAGGCGCCGCCGGGCGGTCGGCTCCCCGGCGACGTCGTCTTCAGGCTCCATGACACCTTCGGGTTTCCGAAGGAGCTCACGCGCGAGCTCGCGCAGGACGCCGGTCTCGACATCGACGAAGCGCGGTTCGAGGCGCTGATGGCCGAGCAGCGCGAGCGCGCGAAGCGCGCCGCGAAGAAGGGGCGGGCGGAGGAGGAGCTCGCCGAGGTCGCCGCGCAGGCGGGGCGGACGGAGTTCCTCGGGTACGAGCGGCTCGAGGCCGACGCGCGGCTCGTTGCGCTGCTCGGCGACGGCGGGCGGGTGTCGGCCGCGGAGCAGGGGGCCGAGATCCGGTTCGTGCTGGACCGGACGCCCTTCTACGCGGAGTCCGGCGGGCAGATCGGCGACCACGGCGTCGTCCGCACGCCGAGCGGAACGATCGTCGTGACCGACACGACGTTCGGGCCCGGCGACCTGATCGTGCACAGCGGCGTGGTCGACCTCGGGGAGGCCCGTGAGGGCGAGGAGGTCCACGCCGAGGTCGACCACCACCGGCGCGAGGCGACCGCGCGAGCGCACACGGCGACGCACATCGTCCACTGGACGCTGCGCCACCTGCTCGGCGACCACGCGCGCCAGGCCGGCTCGCTCGTCGCGCCCGGACGGCTGCGGTTCGACTTCCCGCACCACTCGGCGGTGGGCTGGGACACGCTCGAGCAGGCCGAGGAGATCGCGAACGCGAAGACCTCGGCGGACGACCAGGTGACGATCTACGAGACGACGTTCGAGGAGGCCCGGAACCAGGGGGCGATCGCGCTGTTCGGCGAGAAGTACGGCGAGCTGGTCCGCGTCGTCGAGGTCGGGGACTACTCGGTCGAGCTCTGCGGCGGCACGCACGTCCCCCACACCGGCAACGTCGGGGTGATCCGGATCCTCCAGGAGGGCTCGATCGGCGCCGGGATGCGCCGGGTGGAGGCCGTGGTCGGCCCGGACGCGATCCGTGAGATGAACCTCGAGCGCGAGTGGCTCCGGGCGGTCTCGGAGGCCCTCGGCACCGATCCGCGGTCGGCGGTCGAGCGGGCCCGCCAGCTCGTCGAGCGGGTGAAGCGCCTGGAGAGCGAGTTGGGGAAGAAGGATAGGGAGGCGCAGCGGGGGCTGGCCGAGCGGCTCGTCGGGGCCGCGCGCACGGTCGGCGGCGTCCGGCTCGTGACCCAGATCCACGACGCGCCGGCCGACGAGCTCCGCGCGCTCGCCCAGGACGTCGCGAACCGGCTCGAGCACGAGCACGGCGCGGCTGTGGTGCTGGCGACCGGGCGGGGCGGCAAGGCCCTGCTCGCGGCCGCCTGCTCGAGGAACCTGGTGAGCCGCGGCGTCACGGCCCCGGATCTCCTGCGGCCGGCGGCGGACATCGTGGGCGGGGGCGCGGGCGGCAAGCCGAACCTCGCGTTCTCCGGCGGCCCGAAGGGGGAGGCGGTCCGGGAGGCCCTGGGAGCGATCGAGCCGCGCCTGCGGGAGCTCCTCGCCGACCGTGGCTGAGCGGGGCCGGGTCCTCGGCCTCGACCTCGGTGACGCACGGATCGGCGTCGCGATCAGCGACGACGACCGCCGGCTGGCGGTGCCGCTCGGGACCGTCCGCACGGGTGCCCCCGCGGACCTGAAGGCGATCGCCGGCCTCGTCCGCGAGCACGGGGCGACGCTCGTGGTGCTCGGCCACCCGCTGCTCCTGTCGGGGGAGGCGGGCGAGCGCGCCCACCACGCCGAGCGTTTCGCCGAGGCCCTGCGGCAGGTCCTGCCGGTCCCGGTCGTGCTCCACGACGAGCGCCTGTCCACGGCCCAGGCCGAACGCGCCCTGCGGGCCGCGGGTGCCCCGGGCCGGCGACGGCGTCGCGCGGTCGATCGGTCCTCGGCGACGGTCATCCTCCAGGCCTGGCTCGACGCCGCCCGCGGGGACCGATCCGCCCATCGCGGGAGCGGATAGCATCCGGTGGGACGTCGGGCGGATGAAGGAGAGAGCGGTGCTCGAGCTCGGCAGGATCGACCTGTCGTGGCTCGCGGAGCTCTGGAGGACCACTCCGACGAGACGAGCTGGTGGTTCGACCCCGCCACCGGCGAAGTGGAGCCCTGGTCGGAGTACCTCTCCTCGGGAGAGGAGGGAACCCACCCGGAGGACCGCGGCCTGATCGCGATCGAGCCGATCCCCTCCCACGAGGCCTACGGGGACATGGAGGACTTCATCGCGTCGGTCCGCGATCCGCGTGCCCCGGATCTGCTCCAGAGGGCGATCCAGGAACGCGGCGCGTTCCGACGGTCAAGGACACGCTGCTCGCGTTCCCCGAGCTGCGGTCCGCCTGGTTCGCCTTCCACGACGCTCGCGCCGAGCGCGGGGCCATCGGGTGGCTCGTGGACGCGGGCATCGTCGATCCGGCGGTGGCGGAGGCGGAGCTCCGGGCGCGTGCGGACCCGACCACCCCCTCGCCGACCGAGGCCTTCGATCCGGACCGCCTCGCGCGGGAGGTCGCCGAGGACCTCGAGGGTCTGTACGGGAGCGGCTGCGGCAGGTCATCGTGTTCGGCTCGTGGGCACGGGGAGACGCCCATCCGGAGTCCGACATCGACCTGCTGGTCGTGCTCGACCGGGTCGGCTCCCGGGGCTTCCAGGCCAAGGCGGTGTCCCGGCGTGGCTCGTGGATCGAGCGACGTGACCACGCCGGGGTCGGCGGGAGGCCCGGTCCCTCCCGAGGGATCGCCGGATATGCTGCCTCCCCGGATGCAGGACACAGCCCCGCCGACGGTCGAGACCTCCGGGCGCCACCGAGCGCCCCGGCGCGCCAGCCGATGGACCTGGGTCGGGCTGGTGCTGGTCGTGCTGCTCGCGGGCCTCGCGTACGCCTCTGCCCGCTACTACGCGTGGTGCCAGGGCGCGGACGGCCCGCGCGAGCCCCTCACGTTCGAGGTCGTCGACGGGATGTCCGGGTCGCAGGTCGTGGACGCTCTGCACGATCGAGGGGTGGTGCGGTGCGGGCTCGTGACGAAGTGGCTCCTGCGCCGCGACGGACGCGAGGGGCAGATCCGCGCCGGCACCTACGAGCTCACCACGAACATGACGCCGAGCGATGCCTTCGACGTGCTGACCACGCCGCCCGAGCCCGTCCCCACGGTCCGGCTCACGATCCCGGAGGGCTACCGCCTCACCCAGATCGCCGAGCGCGTGGAGGAGGCACTGGGGATCCCCGCCCGGCGGTTCCTGTCTGCGGCCGAACGCGGGGACTGGTCCCTGCCCCCCTACCTCGCCCAGGACGCCGACAGCCCGGAGGGGTTCCTGTTCCCCGAGACCTATCAGTTCGTCGAGGGCGAGACGAGCGCCCGGGTCGTGATCCGGCGGCTGCTCGACCAGTTCGCGACGGTCGCCGAGGATCTGCCGTGGGAGAACGCGGAGGATCTGGGGGTCACCCCGTACGAGGTCGTCGTGATCGCCTCGATGATCGAGGAGGAGGCCAAGCTCGCGGAGGAGCGACCGCTGATCGCCGGCGTGATCTACAACCGGCTCGGCCTCGGGATGGTCCTCGGGATCGACGCGACGCTGCTGTACGACGATCCCACGCCCGACGGGCAGCTGTCGTTCTCCGACCTCGAGCACGACAGCCCCTACAACACGAGGATCCACGCCGGGCTGCCTCCGACGCCGATCGCGAGCCCTGGGCTCGCCTCGCTCGTGGCGGCGCTGAACCCGGCCGAGACGGACTTCCTCTACTACGTGCTCTGCGGGGCCGACGGACGCCACGAGTTCGGCCGGACGCTGGAGGAGCACGAGCAGAACCGGGTCCGCTGCGATGAGTGAGCGTCGCCGACGGTGAAGCGCGAGCCGCCCGGGGCCGGCGCCCCGCCGCTCTTCCGCGGGACGACCCGGGTGGTCGGGGTGATCGGGTGGCCCGTCGAAGACAGCCTCTCGCCCGTGATCCACAACGCGGCATTCCAGGCGCTCGCGATCGACTGGGTCTACGTGCCGCTCCCGGTCCCCCCGGACGCGATCGCGGAGGCGCTCGCCGGCCTCCGGGCCCTGGGTCTGGTCGGGGCGAACGTGACGATGCCCCACAAGACCGCGTGCGCCGAGCTGATCGCCGGGCTCTCGGAGGACGCCCGGCTGCTCGGGGCGGTGAACACGATCGAGGTCCGGCCGGAGGGTCTGTTCGGCCACAACACCGACGCGCCGGGGTTCGAGCGGTTCCTGCGCGAGGACGCCGGGTTCGACGCGACCGGGCGGAGCGCGCTCATGTTCGGGGCGGGAGGGGCAGCCCGGGCGTGCGCGCTCGCGCTCGCGCGCAGCGGGCTGGCCGAGCTCACGGTGGCGGTGCGCGAGCCCGATCGCGCGGCCGCGCTGCTCGAGACCGTCTCGGGGTTCGGGATGCGGGTGGAGGTGATCCCCTTCGACCGGGCCGCCGAGGCCCCCCGCAACCTCGTGCTGAACGCCACCCCGCTCGGCGGGAGCGGCGAGGAGCTCCCGCTCCCGCCCCTGGGTCCGGGCGTGCTGGCGGTGGACCTCCGGTACCGGCCGAGCCCGACGCCGTTCCTGCGCCGGGCCCGCGAGGCCGGCGCCGCCGCCTCCGGTGGGCTCGGCCTCCTGCTCCAGCAGGCGGCGCTGTCGTTCCGGATCTGGACCGGCCGCAGACCGCCGATGGACGCGATGTCGGCCGCGGCGCTGGACGAGCTCGCGGCGATGGCCGGGGGAGGACCTTCGGCCGGTCCCTAGGGCCGAACGGTCCGTCCGCGCCTCCGCCCGATGGCCGGTGCCTCAAGCGACGGCGCTGTCCTCCCGATGGAGTGATCGAGCACGCTCATGGAAGACTTCAACGCCCTCGCGGCCGCCGTGGCGGCCGGCGTCAGCGACGTGCGCGGGTGCCTGATCCTGTCCCGCGACGGGCTGGTGCTCGGCGCCTACCCCCCGTCGGGCGAGGAGGCGGCCAAGCCCGCCTGGCTGCGGCTGGCGGGCATCGGCGACTTCGAGCGCGGGTTCCTCCAGTTCGGGACCGAGATCTGGTGCTACGTGCGCCGTGGGCCGTACGCGGCCTTCACGCTGACCGGACAGGGCGTGCGCCCCGGTCTCGTGATCGATCAGATGGAGCAGGCGCTGCTCGCGGCCGAGGAGTCCCGCGCCCGGCGTGAGGGTCTGCGGCCCGAGCCCACCACGGCCACCGCGCCGTCGGGGAAGCCGCGGACGCCCCTCCACCCCGAGCCCAGGGGCGACGAACCGCCGCTGGTGGTCCCCGCCGAGCTCTCCGACGCGGGCGTCCCGGCCGCCGCCCCGGCCCCCGTCGAGCAGATCGCGACCGCCTCGAGCCCCGCCGAGCCCTCGATCCCCGCGACGCCCGCCGGTCCGGCGGTCGGGCCGACCCCGATGGCCGATGCCCCGGCGCCCGCCCGGGGCGGGCCGGAGGCGCCGCCGGATGAGCCCGAGGGTCCGGACGGGTCGGTCGATCGCTTCTCGCTGGCGCGGGAGTTCTCGCAGCTCCTACAGGACGAGGGCGGTGCGGCCGATGGTTAGGCGACCTAAGCCCAAAGGACGTCGCGCCGCATGGTGACCACGCAGCGCCGGTCGAAGCAGCTCGGCCAGATCCTGCTCGAGCAGGGGCTCCTCACGCAGGAGCAGCTCGACCGCGCCCTGGAGGAGCATCGGAACACGCCCAAGTCGCTCGGACGCGTGCTCATCGACCTGGGGTACATCCGCGAACGAGACCTCGTGGCGGCGCTCGCCGAGCAGGTGGGCCTGGAGTTCGTCGACCTGTCGGACTACGCGATCGACGCCGCGGCCACGGCGATGATCCCCGAGGCCGTCTCGCGCCGCTACCGCGCGCTGCCGATCGGCGAACGTGACGGGAAGCTGCTCGTCGCGATGTCCGACCCGGCGAACGTCTACGCGCTGGACGATATCCGGACCATCACCGGTCGTGATGTCCAGCCGGTCGTGGCGACGGCCAACGACGTCGAGCAGGCGATCCAGAAGTACTCGGGCATGGGCGACCAGGTCGAGGCCCTGGCCAGCGAGGCCGCCGAGGTCCTGGAGACCGAGGGCGAGCTCGGTGACGTCGAGGCGGCGATCGAGGACGCCCCGATCGTCAAGCTCGTGCAGGCGATCATGACCCAGGCCGTCGCCGACCGCGCCTCCGACGTGCACATCGAGCCGACCGAGAAGGACGTGCGCGTGCGGTTCCGCGTGGACGGCGTGCTCCACGAGGTCATGCACTCGCCGAAGAGCATCCAGAACGGCCTGATCAGCCGGCTGAAGGTCATGGCCGACCTGAACATCGCCGAGAAGCGGGTGCCGCAGGACGGCCGCGTCTCGCTGCGGGTCGGTACCAAGACCCTGGACCTGCGGCTGGCCACGCTCCCCACGGTCTTCGGGGAGAAGGTCGTGATCCGGATCCTCGACAAGAGCAACGCGCTCCTCCAGCTCTCCGAGCTGGGATTCCTCGAGGAGTCGTTCAAGCGCTACGAGGAGGCGTTCCGTCGGCCCTACGGCGCGATCCTCGTGACGGGGCCGACGGGCTCGGGGAAGTCGACCACGCTGTACGCGACCCTGAACATCGTCAACCAGGTCGACCGCCACATCGTGACGGTCGAGGATCCGGTCGAGTACCGGCTCCCGGGCGTGAACCAGATCCAGGTGAACCCCAAAGCGGGGCTCACGTTCGCCTCGGCGCTGCGCTCGATCCTGCGCGCCGACCCCGACATCATCCTGATCGGTGAGATCCGCGACCGCGAGACGGCGATGATCGCGGTCGAGTCCGCGCTCACGGGGCACCTCGTGCTCTCGACCCTGCACACGAACGACGCGCCTTCGGCGGTGACCCGGCTCACCGAGATGGAGGTGGAGACGTTCCTGGTGGCCTCGGCCGTGGACTGCGTCGTGGCCCAACGGTTGGCCCGCAAGCTGTGCGAGCGCTGCCGCGAGCCCTACCGCCCGGAGCCCACCGAGCTGATCGAGGCGGGCTTCGCCGAGGACCGTCTGGGCGAGCTGGGGGAGTTCTACCGCGCGGCCGGCTGCAACGCGTGCTCGAACACCGGGTACCGCGGCCGGATCGGGCTGTACGAGGTCATGACGATGTCCGAGGAGATCGAGCGGCTCACGGTCGAGCGCGCTTCGTCCGAAACGATCAGGCAGGTGGCCGTCGAGCAGGGGATGAGGACCCTGCGGGACGACGGGTTGGAGAAGGCCCGCAGGGGCCTCACGTCCATCGAAGAGATCGCGAGGGTGGTGAAGTAGCGATGAGTGTTCCGGTGGAAGAGCAGGAGATCCAGATCCCGGTCCCCGAGCTGCTCGAGGTGGTCCTCGAGCGGGGAGCCTCGGACCTCCACCTGACGGTGGGGACGCCGCCGACGATCCGGCTCTACGGTGACCTCGAGCGGCTCGAGGAGTACCCGAACCTCACGCCGCGCGCGCTCCAGGGGATGATCTACGCGATCCTGCCCCAGAAGCTGCGGGAGCGGCTCGAGCAGGAGCTCGAGCTCGACATGTCGTACTCGCTCCCCGGGAAGGCGCGGTTCCGCGTGAACGTGTACTTCCAGCGCGACTCGCTGGGGGCGGCGTTCCGGCTGATCCCCTACGAGATCAAGGCGATCGAGGACCTGGGGCTGCCCAGCGTGGTGGCGGACCTCGCCCGGTACCCGCGGGGGTTCGTCGTCGTGACCGGGCCCACGGGGTCGGGGAAGTCCACGACCCTTGCCTCGATGGTCGACATCGTCAACCGCGAGCGCCAGGCCCACATCATGACCGTCGAGGACCCGATCGAGTTCCTGCACAAGCACAACCGGTGCATCGTGAACCAACGCGAGGTTGGGGCCGACACGCACAGCTTCTCCCAGGCCCTCAAGCACGTGCTGCGGCAGGACCCCGACGTGATCCTCGTCGGCGAGATGCGGGACCTCGAGACGATCGCGACGGCGATCACCGCGGCCGAGACCGGGCACCTGGTCTTCGCGACGCTCCACACCCAGGACGCCCCGCAGACGATCGATCGGATCATCGACGTCTTCCCGCCGCACCAGCAGCAGCAGGTCCGCGTCCAGCTCGCCACCACCCTCCAGGGCGTGGTCACCCAGCAGCTGCTCCAGACGGCCGACGGTCGGGCTCGCGTGGTCGCGAGCGAGGTGCTGGTGTGCACCCCCGCCGTGCGGAACCTGATCCGCGAGGGCAAGACCCACCAGATCTACTCGATCATGCAGGCGGGTGGCCGCTTCGGCATGCAGACGATGGATCAGTCGCTGGCCAACCTCGTGAAGTCCGGGAAGATCACGCAGCAGCTCGCGTACGAGCGCTGCCACGACCCGGAGGAGCTGAACCGCCTGATCGGCGGGTCCGGCGCGAGCTTCGACGCGGCCTACGGTGCCGCCGCGGCGGCCGGCTACCTCGGCGACTACTGATCGGAGCGGGGGCCGATGCCGACCACCTTCGAGTACAAGGTCCGAGACCGGAGCGGCGCGCTCGTCACCGGCCAGCTGGTCGGCGACAGCGAGACGCTCGTGCTCCAGAGGCTGCGCGAGATGGGCCTGACGCCGGTCGAGGTCAAGAAGGCCAACGCCGGCCTGAAGATGGAGATCAACCTCCGCCCGGGACGGGTCAAGCTCAAGCAGATCGCGATCTTCTGCCGGCAGTTCGCCACGATGGTGAACTCGGGCCTGCCGATCCTGCGTGCCCTGTCGATCCTCGGCGACCAGACCGAGAGCAAGGAGCTCGCGAAGGTCCTCGTGCAGGTCCGGACGGATGTGGAGCAGGGCTCCTCGCTGTCCGCGGCGATGGCCAAGCACCCGAAGGCGTTCAACAACCTGTTCGTCTCGATGGTCCGGGCGGGCGAGACCGGGGGCGTCCTGGACGACGTCCTGCTCCAGGTCGCGGCCCAGGTCGAGAAGGAGGTCGAGCTCCGCCGCAAGATCAAGTCGGCGATGACCTACCCGGTCGTGGTGCTGGTGCTGGTCGTGCTGATCCTGGCGGCGATGCTGCTGTTCATCGTCCCCCAGTTCGAGACGATCTACGCGACGCTCGACAGCGACCTGCCCCTACCGACGAGGATCCTGCTCGCGGTCTCGAGGGGGATCCGGACCTACTGGTACCTGATCCTCGGCGGCGCGATCGGCGGGTGGTTCGCCCTCAAGCGCTACAAGCGGACGAGCTCCGGGCGCGCGAGGGTCGACGCGATCAAGATCCGCATCCCGGTCTTCGGGCCGCTGTTCCACAAGGTCGCCCTCGCGCGGTTCGCGAGCACCGGGGGCATGCTCCTGCGGGCCGGGGTCCCGATCCTCCAGGCGCTCGACATCGTGAAGGAGACCGTGAACAACAAGGTGATCTCGAAGGCCGTCGACGACGTGAAGGGGAGCGTCCGCGAGGGCGAATCGATCGCCAAACCGCTGTCCAAGCACGCGGTGTTCCCGCCGATGGTGGTCCAGATGATGGCGGTCGGGGAGGAGACCGGCGCCGTCGACACGATGCTCGACAAGGTCTCCGAGTTCTACAGCAACGAGGTGAGCGCGGCCGTGGATGCTCTCACCTCGCTGATCGAGCCGCTCCTGATCGCGTTCATCGGCGGGGCCGTCGGCGCGGCCGTCGTGGCTCTGTACATGCCGATGTTCAACATCATCAACCTGATCCAGTAGGAGCCCTGTCTCGCGGCGACGCGAGACCATCCCGTTCGATGAGCATGCCCACGATGCTGACGCGGCTCCTCGAACGGGCCCAGCGCGACCCGGCGATCCAGTGCTTGACCACGAGCGGGTCCTGGTCAGGCTGGACCAGCTCCGTGGCTACCTGGACGAGCTGCAGGCGATCGTACCCTCCGACCTCGACGGCTACGAGCGGATCGAGACGCGCGCCGGGCGTGTGAGCGACTGCTCCAGATCGCGGTCGAGGCAGCCATCGACACCTGCGGGCGGTGGTCCGGTCAGGCCGGGCTCGACCGACCTCCGGGGCCCGTGCCGATCTACGGGCGAAGGTGGTCGGGCAGAGGGAACTCCCCGAGGAACCCCTCCCGCCCCGCTTGGGGACGGGCGTTGAAGTCGGCGATCCACGCATCCACCGCCCGCTGGTCGGTGAGGTCGATGCCGGCGGCCAGCATGGCGTTCGCGATCGCCTTGGCCGGGCCGAAGCGCGAGGGATCGGTCACGGCCTTCCGGAACCCGGGCGCGAACCGGCGCACCGCCTCCTCGGTCTCGGCGATCCAACGCTCCTCGAGGCCGCGCTTGGTGAGCGCGAACCGCACCCAGAGACGCAGGACGTCGGGTAGGGCGCGGATCTCGCGCGCGTCCAACGTGGCCTTCCGCGGGAGGTAGTCGAGCATGAAGAGCTCGACCACGATCGGGCTCCAGCGGAGGGGGTCACCGTCCCCGAAGTCGCAGCGTGCATCCAGGCAGTGAGCGACGATCGACGCAGCCTCCTCGCCGGAGGTCCCGAAGGGTGAGGCGAGGAACTCCGCGGTGAGCGCGGCCCGAGCCTCGTCGTCCGGGGGGTCGGTCGGATCCGGCAGCGTGGCGGGCGGAAGGCGCCGCATCCGCGAGAGCAGGAGCGCCCGGGTCTGCTTGAACTCGGGCGTCCAGTCGTTGTCCAGGTAGAGGTCGCCGGTCTCGATCGCCCGGACGATCCGAGCGGCCATCTCGCCCGGGTCCGCGTCGGCCACCCGGGCGCCCGGTTCCCGCTCGGCCCTGGGCCGCGGATCCTCCAGGGGTGTCGCGGCGAACGCGTCCTTGATGATGCCCCCCAGGTTCTCGTCGTACAGGGCCATGAGCGTGTGCGGCGGCCTACCCGGGTAACGGAAGGTCGCGTAGTAGGCGAGCTGGTCGCCGTACGGATCGCCGAGCTGCCATGCGCCCTCGAACCCCGGCGTGCCGATCTGCACCGCCCAAACGGTGTCCGGCGTCCCGGCGTCCGCGAGCCGGTCGGCAGCCCCTGCGGCCGCCTCGTGGAGGTCACCGTCTGTCACCGAGGCGATGGCCCGAAGGATGGCCAGTCCCTCCTGGCCGCCGGAACGTTCGGCTCCCTCCACGATCGCGGGCCCGATCGTGCGCTCGAGCTCGTCACGGGCGTCCAGGGGGATGGGGAGCTTGTAGAAGGTGCCGACCATCGAGCTCGCCCACAGCTCGGCGTCGAGCGGGTCCTCGATCTCCAGGAGCTCACCGCCGCCGCGGAGGACCGCCTCGACCAAACCGTCGATCGGAGGGATGGGCGGCTCGGCGGGCTCGCGCGGCCTGGCGGGCCGCCGGGGTCGCTTCGTAGCTCCCGGTGACCTCTTCCTGCCCCTGCTCTTCGGCACGTCCCGCCCATCCTTCCGCTCGCCCTCCACGGCGACAACCCAGCACGTGAGGGCCGCCGCGGAGGGCGAGACCGCGCTCAGCGCTCGAAGACCCAGACCACCTCGAGACCGGCGCTCCGCGGGACGCCACCCTCCCGCGACATGTGGTCCCACTCGTCGATCGTGTAGACGAACAGGTCCGCCGGCACCGGTAGGCGCCCGAGCTCGTAGGCGAGGGGACGCCGCTCGAACCGCTCGTCGCTGCCCGACAGGATCACCACGAGGTCGACGTCGCTCCCGACGCCCCAGTCGCCCCTCGCGTACGAGCCGAAGTATCCGACGCGGAGGACGCGCTCGTCCGAGCGGCCGACGTCCGCTCCCCATGCCCGGACGGCCTGATCGACCGCGTCCCGGTCAGGCCATCTGAGAACGGACGAAGCCAAGGATCTCACGGGCATGCCCGATGGCCTCCTCGCTCTGGAGGGGGCCGTAGTGTTCGAACGGCGCGCCCTCCGGGTGGCTGTTCGGGTACCGCGGCGGGATGTAGAAGGTGTCGAGCACCCTCCCGGCGTCGACCAGGTTCTCCGGGACCGCGAGCGGGAGCTCTTCGAGCAGCCGCGCGACCGCGTGACCCCAGGCCTCCTGCCCGCGGGACAGGTGCAGGGCCTTCACGGCCTTCTCCGCCGACTGGTGGGCGGCGAAGCACGCCCATTCGTGCTCGCAGGCGTCCCGCGAACGCTCGGCATGTCGAAGATCCCGCCCCGCCTGCGAGAGCCAGTCCCGAGACCTGTCCGTCATGACCGGCCGAGTCTACGACCGGTCGAGCGCCGCATGCGTACGCGGCATGGCCTCAGCCGGCGTGACGCCGCGCGTGGTCGTCGATGCGCGAGGCGAGAGCGTCGAGGCGCGTGTCCAGGCGCGTCTCCAGCGGATCGACCCTGGCGCTGAGAGCATCGATCCGGCCTCCGAGGTCGGCACCCTGGGCGTCAACCCGGGCGGCGAGGTCGGCGATCCTCCCTCCGAGATCGGCTCCCTGGGCATCGACCCGGGCGGCGAGGTCGGCGATCCTCCCTCCGAGATCGGCTCCCTGGGCATCGATCCGGGCGTCGAGC
>Ga0073934_10001330_pt1 | contig 60026 bp, 56 predicted proteins | sample LarsenN4metaG_FD_76834 | JGI IMG/M metagenome (GOLD analysis project Ga0073934, IMG submission 76834) | Hot spring sediment bacterial and archeal communities from British Columbia, Canada, to study Microbial Dark Matter (Phase II) - Larsen... ... | reverse complement strand
TCGCGCCACGTGACGGTGATCTTGTCGCCGTCCTCGTCGGCGCTGTACCAGACGGGAATGCGGTGTCCCCACCAGAGCTGCCGCGAGATGCACCAGTCGCGGATGTTCTCCATCCAGTTCAAGTAAATGCGCTCGAAGCGCTCGGGCACGAACCTGATCCTCCCCTCGCGCACCACGGCGATCGCCGGTTGCGCGAGCGGCTTCATGTTCACGAACCACTGCCAGCTCATCAGCGGCTCGACGATCGTCTGGCAGCGGTAGCAGACGCCCACCTGCATCGTGTGCGGCTCCACCTTCTCGAGGTAGCCCAGCTCCTCCAGGTCGCGGACGATCGTCTTGCGCGCCTCGAAGCGGTCCATGCCCGCGTACGGTCCCGCGTGCTCGTTCATCGTCGCGTCGAGGTTCATCGCGCTGATGACGGGCAGGTCATGGCGCTGGCCCATCTCGTTGTCCGTCGGGTCATGGCCGGGCGTCACCTTCACCGCGCCGGTGCCGAACTCCATCTCGACCGCGTCGTCGCCGATAACCGGGATCACCCGCTGCAGCACCGGCAGCATCACCGACCGGCCGATGAGGCCGGCGTACCGCTCGTCCTTCGGGTTGACGGCGACGGCGGTGTCGCCGACGTACGTCTCCGGCCGCGTCGTAGCGACGACGACGTGACTGCCCGTCGGGCGCGGCGCACCCTGCTCGTCGACGCCGTCGACGATCGGGTAGCGGATGTACCAGAGGTTGCCCTGCACCTCCTCGTGCTCGACCTCGAGGTCGCTCAGCGCCGACTGGCAGCGCGGACACCAGTTGATCAGCCGCTCGCCGCGGTAGATCAGCCCGTCGTCGTACATCTTCTTGAAGGTGGTGCGGACGGCGCACTGCGGCCCCTCGTCCAGCGTGAAGACCTCGTACGACCAGTCAGCGGACGAGCCGAGGCGCCGGTGCTGGTTGCTGATGATCGGCCGGTAGCGGTGCACCCACTCCCACACCCGCTCCTCGAACGCGTCGCGGCCGAGGTCGTGCCGCGTCAGCCCCTCCTTCGCGATGTGGCGCTCGACCGCCGTCTGCGTGGCGATGCCGGCGTGGTCGACGCCGGGGAGCCAGAGCGTCGGGTCGCCCAGCATGCGGTGCCACCGCGTGAGGATGTCCTCGACGGTGTCGGTGAGCGCGTGCCCCAGGTGCAGCTCGCCGGTGACGTTCGGCGGCGGCATGATGATCGAGAAGGGCTGCTTCGCCGGGTCCTTCTTCGGCTTGAAGTAGCCGCGCTTCTCCCAGAACTCGTAGACGCGCGCCTCCGTGGCGCCCGGGTCGTACGCCTTGGCCATCTCGCGAGCCGCCTGCTGTGTCATGTCAACGCTCTCGTGTGCAAGAGAAAGGCCCCGATTCGTCTGTCGGGGCCGTCGTGCCGGTGGTGTGTGGCGCGCCTGCGCGCCCCGTCAACGAGCCCGTGTCGCGGGTACTACTACAGCGCGCGCGCCGGTGGCGGTAGTCGTCGTCATCGCGGGACGATTGTAGCGGATGCCGCGGGGTCGCCGTGCTGGGCGAATCCCGCAGATTTGCGGTCTAACGCGGGCGCGCGGCGAGCGACATCAGCAGCGCGGACCAGAGGTCCGGGCGCTCGGCCGCGCCGGCTGTCTCGACAGGCGCGGCTCCGGCCGCGATCGCCTCGTGACCGGTCAGGTCGCGCAGCATCTCGATGCGGACGCGATGCAGGTCGCGCTCCGACAGCAGCTTCACGGGTCGCTGGCTCATCGATGTACCTCCGCCTGATGGACGAAAATCCACGGATGCGCGTGTCACGCGGCGACGAGCTGGCGCCGCGGGAGGCGGACGAACGTTGGCCGTAGCTGCACGGGGTAACGGCGCTCCGCGGCGCCACGCGGCGTCGCCTCACGTTCGATGGTGGCCATGGCGGCCAGTTGAATGGCTGTGGTGTCACGTTCGGTCTGCATAGTCTCCGTCCCTCCGAAGAAGATGTAGGCCGTCCCGCCCGCAGGCGGGTGTCTGGACATACCAGTGTCGGTTTGAGTTAGCACTCTCGCACCGGGAGTGCCAGCCCGGATTGTAGAGAGGGCCGCCCGAGCCTGTCAAGGGATGGCGCCTTGGCTCCGGACCTCTGTGTCACCTCCGGCCACCCAGGGCCTTCGACCGTCCATCCTCTATGTCCATCCTCTATATTCCATCCTCTATATTCCATCCTCAGTCGTCCGCCCTCGCCGCCGGCCCGTCACGCCTTCGCCTGCGGGATCGAACGCCGGAACTGGTCCCGGAACAGGTCCACGCCGAAGTCGACGCCCCACGGCAGGAACTCGTTGAATCCGGACATCATCGCGTCCGTCAGCCCGACGAACACCTCCGGGATGTGCCAGCGCACGCCGTTGCGGATCGCCCGCGCCACCTGCTCGGCCGTGGCGATGCTCATGCCGATGCGGTCGAAGTCGATGTTCTCCAGCATGTCGGTGGCCGTGCCGCCGGGATAGACCCCCACGACGTGGATGCCGTCGGGCCGCACCTCCCGGCGCAACGCCTCGCTGAAGCCGCGCATCGCGAACTTCGACGCCGAGTACGCGGCGTAGTACGGCACCCCGATCCGGCCCGCGACCGACGACACGTTGACGATCGTGCCGCGCTTCGCCTCCCGCATGTGCGGCAGCGCCAGCTGCGCGAGCCGCATCGGCGCCCACACGTTCACCCCGACGATGCGCCCGATGTCCTCGCGGTCGATCTCGTCCAGCCGCCCGCCCGCGAGCACGCCCGCGTTGTTGACGAGCACGTCGATGCGGCCGTAGGTGGCGATCGTGTGGCCGACGAGCCGCTGCAGGTCCTCGTCCTTCACGACGTCGCAGTGGACGGCCTCGCCGCGGCCGCCGGCGTCGCGGCATTCCTGCACGGCCGTGTGCAGTGCGTCCATGCGCCGTCCGGCGAGGACGCACGTCGCCCCCTCCGCCGCAAACTCGAGCGCGGTCGCGCGGCCGATGCCCCGCCCGCCCCCCGTGATGACGACAATCGCGTTCTCGAAATGCTTCTGCATGGCGCGCCTCCGGCGGAGCAGCCGTCATGCGTCGTGACTCCGCTCCTCGATCCACGATACTCGATCATTTCCAGCGCGGCAGAGCCGTTCGGACCGTGGACTGGAAGCTGGAAGGTGGAGAATGGAGGATAGGCGGCGCAGGCGCGACACCTCCTGCCTGACACCTTTGCCGGCCGCTGACCGCTGAAAGCTGATCGGTCGCCTACGCGCCCTCGTCCCGCTGCTCCCGGAGGAACTGCTCGAGGTCGTCGAGGAGCGCTGCGGTCGGCGGGAACTCGGCGGTCATCTGCTGCGCCGACGCCTCGTCATGCGCGCGTTCGAGGGTGCGGATACGCTCCTGGATCTCCTCATTGTCGCGGATCGCCAGCGTCACCTGGCGCTCGAACTCCTCGGCCACGCCGCGCAGCTCGCCCAGGCGCACGTTCAGCTCGAGGATCTCGTCGATCGCCTCGAGCAGCCCGAGCGCCGTCTTCGGGTTGGGCGTAGAGCCCAGGTAGTACGGCGAACCCGCCCACAGGCTCGCCGTCGGGATGTTCGCCTCGATGCACTGCGTGTGCAGCATCCCGACGATGCCCGTGGGGCCTTCGTAGCTCGACCGCGTGATGCTCTTGCCGATGAGCTTGTTCTGCACGATCGCGTCCGTCGAAAAGCCCGTCAGCGGCACCGGCCGCGTGTGTACCGACTCGGTGATCAGCGCGCCGAGCGTGACCACCCGGCGCGCGTTGACGGCGCGCGCCAGGTTGATGATCTCGCCGCAGAACGCGCGCCACTTCAGATTCGGCTCCGTGCCGATCATGAGCACCGCCGCGGGCGATCGCTCCCCGCCCTTGAACGCGAAGAACTCGTTCGACGGCCACACCAGCTCGCGCTGCGCCCCTTCGACGATGCGGATCGTCGGGCGCGTGTCGGTGAAGCTGAAGTACTCGTCGGGGTCGATCTTTGCGAAGGGCTTGGCGTTCCACGCCTCAACGAGGTACCGGACCGCCGTGGTCGCCGCCTGGCCCGCGTCGTTCCAGCCCTGGAACGCCGCGATCAGGTTGGGACTGTCGAGCTCCGGAAGTTGCTCGATCTCCATGCGTCCAGCGTAGACCTCCCGTCATGCGTTGTCCAACGCCCACGATACCCGCCCCGCATCGCCGCACGGGCGCTACATGCGGCAGCGTGACCGCGATGATCAGCAGCGCCAGCCCGGCCGTCCAGCCGCCCAGCACGTCCGACGGCCAGTGCGCACCGTCGTACACGCGGTCCCATCCGATGAGGAGCACGCTCAGCACGACCACGGCCACGATCGGTATCGCCCAGCGTCGCGGCAGGTGGCGCGCCGCCACGATCGCGACGTAGCCGTACACGAGCACGACGGTCGAGGCGTGGCCGCTCGGGAACCCCCATCCATCCGCCGGATCGCGGATGAGCATGTCCGTCTCGTCCGGTCGCGGCCGCGCGATCAGCTCCTTCATCGGCAGGTTGAGCGTGCGCGCCGCGAGGATGAAGAGCACCGCAACCGCGAGCGCCCTGTCGTTGGCGCGCCAGGCGATCGCCCCGGCGGTGAACAGCAGCGCGTACTCTACGACGCCGAGCGCGAGCAGGTTCGCCGGCGGCTCGTAGAAGCGGCCGCCGGGCACGAGCTGCAGCTCGTCCGCGATGGCGCGGTCGAACGGCAGCAGGCCGCCCGTGATGGCGGCGTGCAGCGAGAGCGCCGTCGCAGCGGCGGCGGCGAGAAGAAAGATCAGCGTCGGGACCTGGCGGGAATCACGCATGGCGGGCGAGACGAACGGAGACGCGGCAGCGTCGCCTCCCCTCAGCATAGCGACCGGCTCTAGATGTCGAGCGCGGCGTCGCGCACCGCGAGCTTCCCGGGCGTGTAGCCGCCCTTCGAGCGCGGCGGGCGCACGCGGCGCGGGCGCGGCGGCCGCGCCGCCACGGCGCCGTTGCCATCGCGCATCCACGACGGCAGGAACTTCTGGTAGCGGTCGCCGTTGCCGTTCTGCTGCTGCGGCTGCTGCGTGGTCGCAGCGTCCTTCGGGCGGCCGCGTCTGCGGTTGCGTCTGGAACCCATTGCACCTCTGAAGTTTCGGGCAGGACGGGCGCGCGATGCGCTCCGCCTGTTACTACTATCGGCCACTGTGGCGTCGCAAGAGAGGGGAGAATCTTGCGAAGGCTCATCCCGTGAGGGCTTGGCCACATTCACTGTAGGGGGTACCGGACATATTTGCAACTGTCAGGGTTTCAGGACGCCCGTACTTCACCACGTCAGTCCGTCAGCAGTCTCTCAGTCTTTCGGTCTGTCACGCTCTCAGGGTCTTTGCGTCGCGGGAAACGGTGAGACCTACCGTCGGACCGACAGGCACGAACCGACTAACCGCCGACTGGTGACTGCTGGCCGCTGGCCGCTGACTTACGCCAGCTCCTCACGCAGCCACGGCACCAGCCGCTCCGCCACCATGATCGTCGGGATGTTCGTGTTCGCGCGCGGCACCACCGGCATCAGCGACGCGTCCGCGACGCGCAGCCCGTGCACGCCGCGCACGCGTCCGCGCGGATCGCACACCGCCGTCGGGTCGCCGTCCGGCCCCATGCGCGCGGTGCACGACGGATGCGCGCCGGTGCTCGCGTTACGCCGGATCCACGCCTCGAGCACCGCTTCGTCCGAGAGCTCCGCATCGGTCGGCCGGCGCACGCCATCGGACACCGAGGCGATCGCGCGCGTGTTGACCAGGTGCATCGCGCGTTCGAGCCCGTCGCGCAGCTTCGCGTAGTCGCGCTCGTCCGACAGGTAGTCCATGAAGATGCCCGGCCGCGCGTCGACGTCCGCGCTGTCAAACTCGAGCCTGCCGCGCGAGTACGACTTGAAGACGCACGCCGCCAGCCCCATCAACAGCCGCCCGCCCGGAATGTGCATGTACGACAGCGGCTCCAGCTGCATGTCGTTGACGTCGTCGCTGCCGGTGGCGGTGTAGTACAGCGTCGTCTGGATCACCGGCTGGTCGAAGTGCGCGACGCCCTCCTTCGGCACGAGCGTCGGACCGATCGCCGGATGGTCCATCAGGTTCTCACCGACTCCCTCGCTGCGCGCCACCTCGGCGATGGCGAGACGCTGCAGCACGTCACGCGGTCCGACGCCCGATCGCACGAGGATCGCGGGTGTGTGAATCGCGCCCCCCGCGAGCACGACATGCGGCGCCGCGATCGACACGGTCGCGCCGTCGCGCGTGACGGCTTCGACGCCGGTGACGTTGCGTTCGTGGAACGTCACGCGTCGCACCGACGTGTCCGCCATGATCGTCAGGTTCGGCCGGTTGCGCGCCGACGCCAGGTAAGCGATCGCGTTGCTGATGCGCAGCGTGCCCTGCTTGTTCATCGGGTGCGGCCCGTAGCCGGTCGTGCCCGGCGCGTTGTGATCCGGCCGCGCCGGATACCCGAGCTCCGCGCACGCGTCGAGGAACGCCGCCTGGTACGGCACAAGCTCGTCGCGCGTGTGCCGCCGGATCGGCAGCGGCCCGCTGTTGCCGTGGTACGGCACATCCGGGAAGTCGAGGTCGTGCTCGAGGCGGATGAAGAAGGGCAGGACGTCCTCCCACGCCCAGCCGTCGCAGCCGAGCGCCGCCCACTCGTCGTAGTCGGCCGCGTCGCCCCGCAGCGCGATGCAGGTGTTCACGGCCGAGGAGCCGCCGGTCACGCGGCCGCGCGCGAACGGCACGTCGGTGCGGCTCGTGCTCGTCGGCGTATAGCGCAGCTTCCAGTCGTGATCGACGAACGACCCGCGACGGGCGTCGCGCAGGTCTTCCGGCAGCGCTTCGGCGTTCGGGTAGTCCGGCCCCGCCTCGATCAGGAGCACCCGCACCGACGGATCTTCCGTCAGCCGCGCGGCGATCACGCTCCCGCCCGAGCCCGCCCCGACGACGATGACGTCGTAGTCGCTCACGATGAGGAGGTTACAGGTTCCAAGCGACAGGTTACAGGCGAGGTGCCGGCGCCCGGCTTCACGTGACGGGCTCAATCCTCGCGCGCCTCATGACGATCGCGATGCGCCGCAACGCCCGCCGCCAGGAAACCCGCCTAGAGCGCATCCTCGAGTCCCGGTCGGCCGAAGCGGCGCGCGTCACGTTGTCAGCGACCAACCGGATCCGTCGCCCGCAGTAGCGCCCGTTCTACCGACTCCGCGCGATGCACGTGCGCCTCCCGGTACGCCGGATCGTTCACCATGTCGATGAACGCCTGCCGGTCCGGATACTCCACAAGCAGCAGCACGTCCCACTCCGGCGCGTCGTCCTCGTGCGCCCGTTCCGCCAGCCGTCCCGCGTACAGCAGCCGCCCCCAGCTTCTCGATCATCGGCATCGTCACGCTCGCATATCCCTCGAGATACCGCTGCTCGCCGCCCGGCTTGAACTTCAGCAGATTGAGCATCACCAACGGCCCATCGTTCGCGCGCTCGCTCATCTCAGCAACACCGTTCCACGAATTCACATCCATCGCCGCTCTCCTCCAACACCTCGTTGTCCGATGCTCCAGCGTTCTGCTCTCTACTTCCTGCTTCTGCTCTCTGCTGCGTCCCCTCTGTTGTCTGTCGTCTGTCGTCTGTTGTTGTCGATCGTCTATGTCCGCCCCCTACACCTCACACTCCCCTCCAACCTCATCCCCTCGCTCGACCGCATCGAGAAACTCCAACGTCGCCCGCAAGAACGCCTCCGGCCGCCACATCGACGTCCCGTGCCCCGCCCCCCGCACCAGCACGAACCGCGACCCCGCGATCCGCTCGTGGATCACCCGGCTCGCCCGCAGCAAATTGTCGTGCTCCCCCACCAGCACCAGCGTTGGCACGCGGATCTCGTGCAGCCGCTCGACCGTCCCCGCCCAGTCCTGCATCGCCTTCGCGCCGCCCAGATACCCGTCGACGCTCATCGTCATCATGCCCTCGACGTGCCGGCGCACGGCGTCCGGCACGTTCTGCGCCACGCGCGACGCCCACATCGGCGACTGCCGCATCAGCTCCACCACCGCAGACATCCCCTTCGTTCGCGCCATCTGCGCCATCATCGACCGGAACTGCTCCATCCGCTGCCGCATCGATGGGTCCGACGCCATCCCCGTCCCCGGCCCCGTGTCGAACAGCAGCAGCGCGCGCACCCGCTCCGGATGCTGCAGCGCGAACTCCTGCGCGATCATCCCGCCCATCGAAAGCCCGCCGACGATCGCCCGCTCGATCCCCAGCGCGTCCATCAGCGCCGCCTGGTCCCCCACGTAATCCCGCGCGAGCGAATACCGCTCCATCTCCGCCGGCGCGCTCGACTTCCCGTGGCCGCGCGTGTCGTACACCACCGTCCGGTACCGCGCCGACAGCGCCGGCAAGAACGCGCGCCACATCTCCAGCGACGCCGTGTACCCGTGCGCCAGCACCAACGGCGCCGAACCCTCGCCCCCGTGCGCCTCGTAATTGATCGAGATCCCGTTCACCCCAACAACAGGCATCGTCCCACTCCCCCGACTGCAAACCGCCCCTGGTGCCGCTTCCAACGCGCCGGCCGCGCGGCGGGCGCGCCGGGCACTACGACATCACCAGCGTAGCCACCCCGAAGTACGCGAGGATCGACAGCAAATCCTGGATCACCGTCGCCAGCGGGCCGCTTCCGAACGCCGGATCGATCCCGACGAGACTGAACAACCACGGCAACGATGTTGCGACCCACGCCGCTAGCGAACACGCCGCCACCAGGGCCAGCGCGACGGTGACCGCGACCTCGGTCGAGTCCCAGACCAGGATCCCCACCGGCAAGAAAACGGCTCCCAGAAATGCGCCCGCCAGCACGCCCGTCAGGACCTCGCGAAGTACGACGTCGCGAATCGACACGCCAACCGTCAAGCCGCGGATGATCAGCGCTTCCGTCTGCGTCCCGACGGCGTCCGCCAGGTACACCACACCCGGAATGAAGAAGGCCAGCAGCACTTCCTTCCGCAGCCGCTCCTCGAACGCGTCAACGATCAGTGCGGCCGCAAGCGCGCCGCCCAGCCCGACGACAAGCCACGGCAAACGGTGCGCAAGCCGCTGATGCAACGGCTCGACGCTCGCGGCACGCGCGACCGAGGCCCCGCGCAGGAATCCTCCCAGCCGGGCCAGGTCCTCGCCGTGTTCCTCCAGCAATACCCCCAACAAACGGCGTGGCGGAATCAGACCCAGGAACCGGCCGTCCTCGCTCACCACCGCGAGCGCCACCTCGCCGTGTTCCACCGCCCTCCACGCCGCGACTTCCGGATCCTCGTCCGGTGTTACCCGCGGCGGATCGCGATCCATGATCGCCGCGACGGGCGTCTCCGCCGGAACCGCAAATGCGTCCTCGATCCTGACGACGCCCCGTAGCGTCGTGCCATCCACGACGGCTACCTCGCTCAGTGAGTCGTACCGGCGTTCCTCGAGCGTCTTCCGCAGCATCGAAACGGTGGCGCCGGACTCGACAGTCGCAACGCTTGGCGTCATCAACGTCTCGGCGCGATGATGGCGTACGAGCGTCGCCGTCTCTGACCGGTGCTCGAGATTGGAACGCATGGCTAGCCTCCCCGCCGAACCTTAGAGGCGCCAGCCACCGGCCCGCCAGTCCGTCCGCGACGGCCCTCGAAGCTCTCCACCGCCGCCCGCATGACCGCGACGCTCTCAACCGCGCTCGTGGTTGCTCGTGCCGGCCACCGGGCGCCCATGTTGCTTGCCGTTTGCCGTCTTGCTGTCCGTCTAAGTGTCTGCCGCTCGTCTTGCCCTGACTTGTCCGTTCCCACCCGCCCTGTCAACGTCCCGTCCTTGCCCCCTCACCACCAACGCCGCGTCCGAAAGAACACCCCCAGCCCGATCAGGATCACAACGAACGATGCCAGCATCACCCAGAACCCCCACGCTGTGTCGTACCGCGGCACCGTCTCCTCAAAGTTCGTCCCGTACACGCTCGCGATCAGCGTCAGCGGCAGGAAGATCACCGCCACCACTGCCAGCGTCCGCATCACGTCGTTCGTCCGGTTGTTCACCGACGACAGGTACGTGTTCAGCGCGCTGTCAGCCAGGTCGCGGATCGAGTCGATCATCCCCTCCACCCGCATGGTGTGGTCGTGAATATCCCGGAAGTACATCAGCGCCTCGTTGGGGATCAACGGCGCGTACTCCCCCCGCGCGAACCGCGCCGCCACGTCACGCTGCGGCAGGATCGACCGCTTCAGCTGCTGCACCACCCGGCGCGCCACAAGGATCTCCTGCAGCGTGCTGCGCGTGGGCACGTCCAGCACCCACTCCTCCAGGTCTGCCACCTGCTCGTCCAGCGCCGCCACCACCGGATGAAAGTCGTCCACCACCACGTCCATCAGCGCGTGCGCCAGGAACCCCGCCCCGTGCTCCATCACGAGCGACCGCCCCTCCGCGCGCCGCCGCACGTCGTCGACCGCCCGCACCGGCCGCTGATGAAACGACACCACGTAGTTCGGCCCCACGTACAGGTCCAGCTCCGCCGTCGACAGGTCGCGCGCCCCCGTGTCGTACCGTACGTCGTGGATGATGATGAACAGGTAGTCGCCGTAGTTGTCGACCTTCGGCGGGTCGATCAGCGCGTTGTAACAGTCGTCGATCGTCAGCTGGTGGAACCCGAACACGTCGCGCAGCAACGCCTCACGGTCGCCCCCGCCCGAGTTCCGCGGCCCGTCCTCGATGTCCACCCACAGCAACGCCGACGGATCGCCAAGCGCGCGCCGGATCCCCTCCATCGGCACATCCAGCTCCACCGACCCGTCCGCGCACCGCACCATCGCCCGCACACTCGCGGGCGTCACCTTCGCCATCATCAACCGCAGCTCTCCGTCGACGACACCTGCTTCCGAGCATCGTCGCCCGAAGTCTAACCCGCTCCCCGCCCTCCCCACTGCCACGCTCGCCGCGCAGCGTCGACCCTCCCACGCTCCCGCATCCCTCCGATCTCCGCCCTCTGACCTCTGTGTTTGAAGTCTGCCGTCTGTCGTCTGCCGTCTGTCGTCTGTCGTCTGCCGTCTGCCGTCTGCCGTCTGCCGTCTGTCGACTATCATCCATCGTCCATCGTCCATCGTCCCTCGTCCCCACCTCTCACCAGCAACCCCGACCTCCGACCGCCCTCCCACCTGCTACCCTACCCGCATGATCCTCACGCGCCTCGGCTACCTCCTCATGGGCGCCGTCGTCGCCGTCGCCGCCGCCGGCATCTGCACCATCCTCCAGACCGACGAAGCCTCCACCAACCCGCCCATCACCGTCCCCGAGATCGTCCAGCACGCCGCCTTCATCGACTCCGTCACCCAGAGCGGACGACACGTCGTCGTCCGCTTCCGCGACGACTTCGACGCCCGCACCGCCCTCGACAGCGACTCCCGCGTCTTCGAAGTCACCCTCGACGAAGGCCAGACCATCGAGAACATCCTCCGCTACGCCAACGTCCCCACCGGCGAAGGCGGCGTCGAAGTGATCGTCGAGGACTGAACATGACGCGCTCAGGCGGCACGGCCTGCGTCATCTCGCGACGCGCCTGACGCGCGTGCCCTATTTGCGGAATCTCCGGCGCCGCGCCGCGCGCGTCCCGCGTGCCCTGCGACGCTACGGCCTCATGCCCGGGCCCGGCGTCGTCACCGGCGCCTCCGACGACGACCCATCTGGCATTGCCACCTACTCAATCACCGGCGCGCACACCGGCTATAGCCTCCTGTGGACCAGCGTCGCCTCGCTCCCGCTCAACGCCGCCGTCCAGGAGATGTGCGCGCGCATCGGCATCGTCACCGGCGGCGGCCTCGCCTCCGCGCTGCGACGCCACTACTCGCGACGGCTCCTCATCCTGCTCGTGACGCTCCTCCTCATCGCCAACACCATCAACATCGGCGCCAATATCGCAGCGGTCGCCGCCGGCATCGATCTGCTCAGTCCCCTCCCCGCGCAGGCCGTCATCATCCCCGTCGGCATCGCCATCGCATTGACCGAGATCATCATCCCGTACCGGCTGTTCTCCGCGTATCTCAAGCTGCTCACGCTCGTCCTGTTCGCCTATGTCATCGACGTCTTCTTCGTCCACCCCGACTGGCAAGCCGCCCTGCGCGCGACCTTCATCCCCCACCTCAGCCTCGACGCCGCGTTCATCACCACCGCTGTCGCCATCTTCGGCACGACCATCTCGCCCTACCTGTTCTTCTGGCAGACTTCCGAAGAGGTCGAGGAGCTGCACCAGCGGCGCGAGAGGACCAGCACCGACGCCGAGCTGCGCCGCATGCGATTCGACACCAATCTCGGCATGTTGCTTGCGCAGCTCGTCTTCTATTTCATCGTGCTCACCACCGCCGCCACCCTCTATCCCGCAGGCATCCGCGAGATTACGACCGCCAGCGACGCAGCCGAGGCGCTACGCCCCCTCGCCGGCAACTACGCAACAGCCATCTTCGCCATCGGGTTCATCGGCACGGGGCTCCTCTCCATCCCTGTGCTCGCCGCCTCAGCCGCCTATGCGGTGGCCGAAGTCTTCGACTGGCGCGAAGGGCTCGAGACGCAGCCCCGACAGGCTCCGCAGTTCTACGCCGTCATCGCGCTGGCGACGCTTGTCGGCCTCGGCATTGCACTCTCCGGCATCGGCGCCATACGCGCGCTTTTCATCACTGCCGTCGTCAACGGCGTCATCGCCCCCGCGCTCATCGCCGCCATCCTTGTCATCGCCAACGACGAACGCGCGCTCGGCGCCCGCAAGAACGGCTGGATCTCCAACCTGCTCGGCATCGCCACCGTCGCCATCATGGCCTCCGCCGCCATCGCCATGCTATTGACGTTCGCCATCGCTGGTTGAAGCCCGTCCGTGTCCGAAACGCGGACGATCGCCTCTCGCGTCACCCGCCAGAGATGCCGCCCTCACCCTCACCACACCTCAACCCGATCTATCCCCTCCCGCCCGACCGACGGGACAGGAGGGTGAGGTCCCCGCGCGTGGACAGCCATGCCTCGCTGCCCCGTCCACAATCCACCCTCCACCATCCATCTTCCATCCTCTATCTCGCCGATCGACCGGACGGGAGAGCGAGGTCCCGCGCGTGGACAGCCATGCCTCGCTGCGGCGCCCACCATCCACCCTCCTCCATCCATCTTCCATCCTCTATCTCGCCTCCCGCTTCCCGCATCCCGCCTCCATCCGCCACCCCTGTAACCTGTCACCTGTAACCTGTAACCTCAGACCACATGACCATCGAACTCGACCGGCCGGCCGACCTCGACCACGCGCTCGCCGCGGAGACGAACATCGCCGTCTTCCCACGCCGGCGACGCCTCCCTCTCGCCACCGCCGTCGAGCGCGCCATCGACATCGTCGCCGGCATCGCAGGCATGACCGTGTTCCTCGCCACCTACCCGCTCATCGCCCTCGCTATCAAGCTCGACTCTCGCGGCCCCGTCATCTTCGCCCAGCGACGCGTCGGCAAGGACGGCCGCATCTTCACCATGTACAAGTACCGCTCCATGTCGCACGACGGGCACCGCCCCTACGAGACCCCCGCCCTCGAGCCCGAGCACTTCCGCACCTTTGTCTTCACCACCCCGACGTCACGCCTCACCCGCATCGGACGCATCCTCCGCGCCACCAGCCTCGACGAGCTCCCCAACTTCTGGAACGTCCTTAAGGGCGACATGCGCATCGTCGGCCCCCGCCCCGAGATCCCCGACCTCGTCCGCCAGTACCCCGTCGAGTACCACCGACGCCACGCCGTCAAGCCCGGCATCACCGGCCTCGCCCAGGTCAACGGCCGCGCCAATCTCACCTACGAACAGGTCGTCCGCTACGACCTCGAATACGTCGACACCCACTCGCTCCGCGGCGACCTCCGCATCCTCGGCGCCACCATCCCCGCCGTCCTCCGCCGCAAGGGCGCCCGCTAACCCTCAACCCGATAGTTGCACGGACAGGTCCAGACCAGTCCGCATCCCCCGCGCCACCCACTCACACCACAACACACGTCCAGCCGCGTAGTCGCGCAGCTTCAGCTGCGCCCACGTCGGACGAGCGGACACAAAAGGAGGGCAAGCCACAAGCTCACCCTCCCTCTCACCTCCAACCTCTACCCTCTAACCTCAACCTCCACCCCCTAACCCCCTAACCCCTGACTCTCCGCGCCGCCACCGACACCGCCCCCAGCATCGCCGCACCCACCGCCAGCGCCGCAAACCCGATCGCCACGTCCCCGCCCGACGCCCCGCCACCGCCCGTCGGCGGCAACCCCGGCCGCCGCGGTCCCGGCGTCGGGAACTCCCGGCCGATCACCGTGCTGATCCGCGTCGGCGTCGCCGTGTTCGTCGCCGTCGGCGTCCGCGTCGCCGTCCCGCTCACCACCGTGTGCGTCGGTGTCCGCGTCGCCGTGCCCGTCACCACCGTCTGCGTGTGCGTGCTCGTCGCCACCGCCGTGTTCGTCGCCGTTGCCGTCGGCGTATCCGTCGGCGCCGCGGTCGATGTCGGCGTCGGCGTGTCCGTCGCCGTCGCCGTATCCGTCGCCACCGGCGTGCTCGTCGACGTCTCAGTCGGCACAGCCGTCGATGTCGGTGTCGCGGTGTTCGTCGCCGTCGCCACCGGCGTATCCGTCGCCGTCGCCGTGCTCGTCGCAGTGACCTCGGGCGTCTCGGTCCGCGTCTTCGTCGCCGTTGCCGTCTTCGTCGCCGTGTCCGTCGCGACCGCCGTGCTCGTCTTCGTGGGCGTCGACGTCTTCGTCGCAGTTGCCGTCTTCGTTGCAGTCGCCGTCTTCGTTGCAGTCGCAACCGATGTCTGCGTCGCCGTCGGCGTCACCGTCCGCTCCAGCACGCAGAACCGCACGAAACTGATCTGCGGCAGCTGCCCGCCCTCGTTCAGCGGCGCCGTCAGCCCGCTCAGCGACGTCGCCGGCAGCCCGTCCGCGTTCGGGCCGTACTGCCTCGCGCCCGGCCCGCCCTTCACGATCACGATGTCGACCGGGAACGGACTCACGAACGACACCGACGTCTTGTCCTCGCTGAACGTCACGACGATGCCGCCGTACGTGCCGTCCTCCGGCGGCTCCACCTTGATCGAGCGGTACCCCTCGGGACACGGGAACACGCCGCCGTTCTCGTCGTCGAAATCGTCGTCCGGTTTCGACGCCGCGTTCGACGCCGCGGCCGCGCCGCCCGTCTCCGCCGCCTCATCGCGCACGCAAAACTGCGCCGACCTGATCGCCTGCAACGACCCGTCGTTCGCGCGCGGCGCCGTTAGCCACGCCCGCTCCGTCGCCGGCATGCCATCCCCGTCCGGCCCGTACTGGTTCGCGCCCGACGCCCCCTCGACGATCACCGCATCGATCGGCGACCAGCTCCGGTACGACAGCGTCCCGTTCTCCGTGAACGTCACCACGACCCCGCCGTACTCCCCGTCGACCGCCCGCTCGACCTCGATCGTCCGGTACCCGGCCGGACACGCGACGCCGCCTCCGCCACCACCACCGCCGCCAACGCCTCCCGTCGCGCCCGCCATGCTCGCCACGCCCCACCCCGCGCCCACGACAAACAGAAGCGCCAGCGCGGCCAACCACGCCTGCGTCGTCCTGACTCCAGGAATCATGTGTGCCCTCAAGTGCTGGGCGGGGAACCCGTAGAGACTCGATTGTATGGATTGCGCGAGTTATGGCAACTCTCGCCGCATAACAGCTCCCCCGAGCGACCTGACAGCCCGAGAACACGCGCCATCGCCCACCAGCGACGCATTCACCCTCAGCACCCCCGCCCCGTAGCCGCGGAGCTTCAGCTCCGCCCATCCACGGCACATGCTCCCGCACGCAAAACGACGCCCGTCGCCGCGGAGCCTCAGCTCCGCCGATCCACGGCGCATGCTCCCGCACGCAAGACGACGCCCGTCGCCGCGGAGCTTCAGCTCCGCCCATCCACGTCACCGCAGCCCGATCGCTCCCGCCGCTCACTCCTCGATCAACGACGCGACCACCGCGAGATGATGCCGCAGGTGCGCAAGCCCAACGCCACTTACTGCTCCAAACTGCCCGACGGCTCGCGCATCGCGCCCGCACCGCCTCATGCACCGCGTCCCAAGCCGCCAGCACATCATCCGGGCTCGCCGTCGGCTCGCTGCCGGCGGCCCGCAACGGCGCCTCGTCCGCCACGAAGTGCGGCGCCAACCCCCCCGCGTGCCATCCGCCGGCGACGCCCATCACGCGGCTGAAGTGCAACTGCTCCGCGACCAGCAGATGCGCGAACGCTCTCGTTCGCCGACCACTCGCCCGACGCCGCCCGCTCCGTCACCCGCGCCGCATCAACCGAACGCAGCACCCCTATCAGCGCCGCCCGCATCTTATCGGTCTCCCCCAGCATCGACACCGCATCGCACGTCTCAGCCAGCATGTGACCTCCACGAACGCGCACATCGGATCCCGACGACCGTAGCCGCGCAGCTTTAGCTGCGCCCATCCCACGGTACATGCTCTCGAATGCAACCCCCGCCGTAGCCGCGCAAGTTCAGCTCCGCCCATCGCCGATGCGCAATCCCTTACGCACCCGCCCGCCCGACCATCAACAATGCCCGCGATGCCATCCGCGTTCCAACCGCGCTCTCACGACCACGCTGGAAGAACTGCCGGCACCCGAAGAGAGGAACGGGCCACATCAAGTTCCTCATCCTTCAACATCAAGGCGTCACTCCACATGCGCTTCACGTTCGTCGGTCTGTCGAGTCCGCGGTAGCCATCCCAGCCAACGACCGCAAACGCTCACTCACCTCACCACCACGCGCGTGACGATCACTTCCGGATGCCCGCCCACACCCCGTTGCCGGCCACAATCCAACGATTGCGCCACCACGAATGCGACAACATCGACGAGAACGCAGCGCTCGGCGGCGCTTCGCACGGATCGACCTACCGGCTCCACTCCCAGAACCACTGGCCGCCATTACAGCGGGCAGCCCACCCGGCCGATGATCATCGCGTCGGAGGCAGCGCCCGTGAGCGACGACTGGCTCTTTGCCGATCCACAACATCTCGCCGTCATCACCCTCGAGTCAATCCTGCGCGAGGGAGACCCGATCCTGCATGTCGTCCACGACGCGGACGACGGCGGCTGGCAATTCCTTGGATGGGGCGACGTCCGCGACGGCGACGGCGTGGTCGTTGCACTCGCAACGGCCGTGCGGCTAGACCCGACCCTCCAGCAGCTCGCCCACCTCCCACCCGGCTGGCACGCCTGGCGCCGGTCCACAGACCAGCCCTGGATCCGCGCCCCACTCCCAGACTGGCCCGCCTCCACTCCCTCGCATCCGAGCCACCACTCCCGCCAATCCTCCCGGCCTCCCACCTCCTCCATCATCCATCATCCATCATCCGAGCAACCGCGCCCGCCGTGCCCACCCCGACCTCCGACCTCTGACCTCCCACGTCCTCCGTCATCCATCATCCATCGTCCATCCTCCGCCCCACCGCGCCCGCCTGCCCACCCCGACCTCCGACCTCTGACCTCCCACGTCCTCCGTCATCCATCATCCATCGTCCATCCTCCGCCCCGCGGCCAGACATCTGTCACCTACCCGAGCGACATCACCCGCTGGACGCAACCCGCCGCCCAACCCTATACTGACCTCCGTCCGCGAAAGCGGGCGCATATATATGGAGGCTGCGTGCCCAAACGTACCTACCAGCCCAAAGTGATCCCGCGCCGCCGCCGCCACGGCTTCCTGGCCCGCATGGCCACGCCCGGCGGCCGACGCGTCATCCGGGCTCGCCGCCTCAAGGGCCGCAAGCGGCTCGCCGTCGTCTAACCAGGCCGGCAAGCCACCGGCTCGCGGCGTCGCCCCGCGGAGGGCCACCGCCGCCATGCAACGAGAGCAACGGCTGCGCAAGCGCAAGGACTTCGCCGCCGCCTATCGCAAGGGTCGCATCCACGGGAACCGGCTGCTCGTCATCCGCACCCGCCCGAATGGCGGTGATGTGACCCGCTGGGGATTCGTCGTGGGAAAAGCCGTCGGCAACGCCGTCACACGCAACCGCGTCAAACGCCGCCTGCGCGAGGCCGCCCGCCGCCTGCCCGCGGCAGCCGGCTACGATGTCGTGGTTGGCGTCCGCGCCCACGCCGCCGAGGCGCCGTTCGCTGACCTCCAACGCTCCCTCGAGACCCTCGTCGAACGCGCCGGCCTCCTCCAGCCGACCGCCGCCGCCAAGGAGACGCCGTGAAGCGCCTCCTCCTCGCCGCCATCCGCTTCTACCGACGCGGCATCTCGCCGAACATGGCGCCGTCGTGCCGCTTCCTGCCCACCTGCTCCGAATACGCCTACGACGCCATCGACCGCTACGGCGCCGTCCGCGGCGCCGCCATGGCCGTCTGGCGCATCCTCCGCTGCAACCCGCTCAACGACGGCGGCCTCGACCCCGTCCCGGAGCCGAAGCCCCGCCGGACCCGCTCGGTGAGCGGCACCTGATGGCCCACGCATGAAGCCAACTCGCCCCGCTCCCGATGTTTCACGTGAAACAATGCACGGGCCCGTGCCACTACGCGCCGTCACGATCGACATGGCACCAACGACCAGCATCGAACTTGCCAACTCGACAAGGCCAATTGTTTCACGTGAAACAATCGCCAGCCCAGCACCGAACCGCACACGTAACGCGCCCACCCGCCCGCCGCTACCCACCAGACACCAGCCATCACCGACCAGCCACCGGCTCCGAATTGTTTCACGTGAAACATTCCGCTGGCCGGCGGCAGCCCTCGCGGCCCTCGCCGCCCTCGCGACCCTCGCCAGCGCCTGCGCTGCGCCGCCGGGCCCGCGCGGCTGGGCTGCGCCACAGCCCGTCGTCCTCGAGGACCAGGACTACGTCCTCGTCCCGCACAAGGACGACCTCTTCGCGCTCCGCGGCGAGAACCGCTTCCCGCAATGGCAGTTCCCGCCGTCCGAACGCGGCCTCTATCCCATCAGCGAGGCCCGCCTCGGCGTGATCCTCACGCTCATCGGCGAACTCTACGTCTCTGACAGCCAGAAGGACGAGTTGACCGCTGCCGCCGAGCGCCTCACGCTCAGCGGCGACTCCGACGACGCCCTTAAGGACCTCCTTAAGAACACCGTGAGCGACGAGGAAGCTCGCAACGACATCGAGGACATCGTCGACGCCGCGCGGGCCATCGAGAACGAGGCGCTCGACGATGTCGACGGCCTCTACGGCGACCTCGGCGTCTCCGAGGATGGCGCGACCGTTTACGTGCCGTCGTTCGGCGGCTGGCTCTTCGCGCTCGAGACCGCCACCGGCGAGACCCGCTGGAGCGTCGACTTCAAGGACGCCATCATCGGCGGCGTCGCCGTCGACGGCGACATGCTCTACTTCGGCACCACCGGCGAGCACGTCTTCGCCGTCGACGCATCAAGCGGTGAAACCCGCTGGACGTTCGACGCCGATGGCGAAGTGTGGGCCGCGCCCGCGCTCACCGACGACGCGATCTACGTGACGTCGATGGGCGGCCACCTCTACAAGCTCGACCGCGACGGCAAGGAGCAGTGGGTCTTCGACAACACCGGCGCGGGCATCGCCGGCAGGGCGACCGTCGACGGTGACACGGTCTACGTTGGCTCGTTCGACAAGAAGCTGTACGCGGTTGCGACGGACGACGGTTCGATGCGCTGGTCGTTCGAAGGCGATAACTGGTTCTGGTCGACGCCACTCGTCAACGGCGACCTCGTCTATGCGGCGAACCTGGATTCGAAGGTGTACGCTGTACGCGCTGACTCAGGTGAGCGCGCCTGGCGATTCGATGCAGGCGCGCCGGTGCGTTCGGCGCCTGTGATCGCTGGCGACGGGTTGATCGTCGCGGCGCGCGATGGCGACGTGCACAAGCTCGACCTCGAGAGCGGCCAGGCGATCGGCGGTGCGTTTCCGCTGAACAGCCGCATGGAGTCCGACCTGACGGCGGACGGCGACGAAGTCTATGCGACGCCGCGCGAGGCGACGCTCTTCGTCATCGATGCAAGCGATGATCTCGGCGGCAGCGCGGTGCCGTTGCGCTGATGGGCTAGGCGATAGATGGACCTCCTGATCGACCTTTTCCACATCCTGCTCGTAGACCCGATGACGAATGTGCTCGTCGCGCTGGCGCGCGTGTTCGGCGGCAACTTCGGCGTGGCCATCATCGTTTTCACGATTCTCATGCGCATCGTCACCTGGCCGCTGACGGCGAAGCAATACAAACAGAGCCGCGCGATGCAGGCGGTGCAGCCAAAAGTGCAGGAGCTGCAAAAGAAGTACAAGGGCAAAGACCCCAAGAAGATGCAGCAGGAGATGATGGCGCTCTACCGCGAGGCGGGTGTCAATCCGTTCGGGTGCCTGCTGCCGATCCTCGTGCAGTTCCCCATCTGGATCGCGCTGTACCAGGTGATCAGGACGTCGCTCGGCGAGACGCCGGAGTCGTTGGTGTCGTTGTCGCAGCAACTATATCCGCTGGACTTCGTGCAGACGGCCGTGCCGCTCGACAACCAGTTTCTGCTCTGGAACCTCGCGGCGAACGACGTCACGTTCATCCTGCCGCTGCTCGTCGCCGTGACGATGTACGTGCAGCAGAAGATGATCACGCCGCGGCCGCAGACCGGAGCACTGACGCAGCAACAGTTGCAGCAGCAACAAACGCAGCAAATGATGACGTGGATGATGCCGCTGATGTTCGGCTGGATCAGCACGACGGTGCCGGCCGGGCTCTCGCTGTACTGGTTCGTCTCGAACCTCGCCGGCATCGTCATGCAGTACTTCTACGCCGGGCGTCGGGTGGACTGGCGGAACATGCTGTCGTTCGGGATGCCGCAGGCAGCCGAGCAGGGGCGCGGCGCGAAGGCCGTGGCCGGACGGGCGCAGCGGGACGAGCAGAAGCGGAAGGCGGCGCCGGAGACAGACGAAGAGGCAGCCGCACCCGAAGGTGCAGACGAGGCGGCGGCGCTGAGCCGCCGGCAGGAGAGCCGAAGGAAACGACATGGGCGCCGTCGAGGCAAGCGGTAAGACAGTCGAAGAAGCGATCGAGAAGGCGCTGGCCGAACTGGGCGCTGCGCGCGATGAGGTTGACGTCGAGGTGCTCCAGCAGGGACGGGGTGTGCTCGGCATGGGCGCGCAGGCGCGGGTCCGCGTGCGGCTGCTCGATGAGGACGACAAGGACGACATCGACGACGAGGACGGCGAGGATCTCGACGAGGACGAGTACGGTGTGTCGGAGACGAGCGCCGCCCGCGGGGAGAGCGAGGAGGATGAGGATGAGGATGAGGATGAGGAGGACGAAGCGGAGTTCGCCGCGCAGATGCTCGACAAGATGCTCGAGCTGATGGGCGTACGCGCCGACGTCTCGATACGCGATGCGGAGACGCCCGGCGACGGTGTCGGCATGGCGAAGGCGGTGCTCGACATCGAAGGCGACGACCTCGGCATCCTCATCGGCCGGCGGGGCGAGACGCTGACGTCGCTGCAGTACCTGCTGAACGTGATGGTGGCGCGGCAGCTGGGCGAGAACCAGTTCTTCACGGTGGACGTGGAGGGCTACCGGCGCCGCCGCGAGCGGCAGCTCACCGGGCTGGCGAAGCGGATGGCGGAACAGGTGAAGCGCACGAAGCGCCCCGTGGAGCTGGAGCCGATGCCGGCGAACGAGCGCCGGATCATCCACCTCGCTCTCTCGAACGACCGCTACGTGAAGACGGAGTCTGCCGGCGAAGGCGAAGAACGCGCCGTCACGATCTTGCTCCGCAAGCAGCAGGTATAGGCTCGAGCATGTCGCCGGTTACCGGGCGCACGGAGGTGCGGTTCGTGCGATCCCGGCCATGCTGAATTGCCCGCGTCGGTGCCCTTCCACCTGTTAGCTGAGGCGCGTCGGTGGGACGACGGCGAAACCTGAAAGAGCGGAGGGGAGGAGTTTCCGTTCTCCTCCCCTCCGCGAGGCCCCCGAAGGGGTAGCGGGCGCCGGAGCCTCGACCTTCGGGTGGGCGCGATCGAGGCCCCGACGTTGTCCGCGTTAGTTGGGCCTGATGAACAGGATCATGATGCCCATCTGGCCGTGGTGCGCGTGCGCCGAGCCGTTGTGGTACTGGGCGTGGACGCGCAGGACATCACCTCTCGAGTAACTGACAGGTGCGGTACAGAGCGTCATGTCGGACAGCCACGCTGTGCCGGTGTCGTCACGGTAGTTCTCGATCCCGAACGGGTCCGTCGTGACGGTGTTGTAGTTGGCCGGGTGACCGGGCGTGCCGGCGCCAGGACCGCGCGGTGTCTGCGCGGGCGGGGGCGGGTAGCCCGCCACCGAGACGCACGGGTAGCCGCCTCGCGTCGCGTTCTCGACCGAGATGCTGATGCCGTGCTCGTGGAGGTGGCCGCCGGCGCCGATGATGGTGCCGCCGAACGTCGACGTCCAATCGCTGTGCGTGTCGCTGTAGTTGAACGGCAGGTCGACCTCGGAGTCCGCGCAGTTGTCGATGTCGAGCCACACCGGGCGCACGGAGGTGGGGTTGCGGCTGAACCAGTGCCGCGGCACCCATGTGTAGGTCAGCTCGATGTATCCGTCGCGGGGCATCATCGCGTGGTTCATGAGGTCGATGACCAGGGACCACGTGTCGAAGAGGCCGACGTAGTAGCCGTAGCCGGACGGCAGCGTCATGATCGTCCGCTCGTTGCCCGAGGCGAAGATGCGCTCGCCAAGCAGGCCAATCAGCCCGCCGAAGTTGAAGCGCTCGCACGTGGGGTCGTCGCGGTTGAGGTTTGCCAGCACGAAGTGGTGCAGCATGCCGTGCGTCGAAAAGTTCATCTGCTGGCCGGGGTGCATCGGGTCGTTCTCCGACCAGACCGCGTTCGGCGAGATGCCCAGGATGTAGCAGTCGGCGCAGGGCTTGGCTGCGAAGAGGTCAATCAGGTTGTCGGTGCTGCCGCCGCCCTCGTGGGTGCCGTCGCCCGCGGGCATGCTGTACGGCCCGTAGCGAATGGTGGTGGTGCGGGGGTTGTGCGCCGCTTCGGCTTCGCGGTCGTCGCCGGCGATGGAGACGAACTCGGTGCCCGCGAAGGCAAACGCGGCGACGATGGCGGCGATGAAGATGCCTACTGTTCGCCTGATAGTCAAAACAACCGCTCCTTCGGGTTCTGTTCCCTCTCGTGAGGGGACCATGCGATCAGTGGCGGGGAGACGTGTCGGATCGTGTTGGCGCCAGTGTCACCTCCTTTCGGCGGGGCATGCGTCACGACGGGTTTGCGCGGCCGCCCGTCTGCCCTCGGCCGTTCGGCCGGCGTTCGAGTGGAGCCATCCCTAGCGCGATGAACATGTCCAGGAAGGACTTGATCTGCGCGCGGGAGTACTCGTCGCGGTGTTCGAGCCAGTAGAGGACCATGTGCTGCGTGAGACCGACCATGGCCTGGCTCAGGAGCGTTGGATCGGTGTTGCGGATGTCGCCGTTGCGGATGCCATCCTCGATGTACGGCCGAAGGTCGGCGGCGTGTTGCCTGAAGGCCCAGTGCGAGAGCGGCCCATCGGTGGTCTGCAGAACGCCGGACTCCTGGACGTAGTGGACGAAGCCGGGTTCGTTTTCGAGGACGAAGTCGAGGTAGGCGTCGAAGCCGCGGGAGAGGCGCGCGGCGACCGGGCCGTCACCCTCTTCGCGGGCGGCGCCGATGCGGTCGCGGAGGCGCTGAGTGTAGTCGAGCACAAGGTTGAGGAAGAGATCGGACTTGCCCTCGAAGTAGAGGTAGAAGGTACCGACGGAGAGGGCGGCGCGTTCGGTGATGTCCTCGATGCGCACGGCGTTCCACCCGCCCTCGCGGATGAGGTCGGCGGCGGCGTCCATGAGCCGGCGCCGGACCTCGGGGTTGGGGGTTTGGAGGCGCTTCCGTTCGCGCTTTGGTTTCGCGGCGGGCGTGACCCTGTCCATGGGTGAATGCGATTATATTCACCGCCCGGGCGATGTCAATGCCCTGCAGCCTTGCAGGTTCATACTCGCTGGCCGGCGGCCCACCGTGCCGCGACTCGTCCGGGCGGTCCCACGCCTGCATCACCCGCGGCCCTGGACGGCTCGCCGCCCGAGGTGAGTCTGACCGAGCGGGATGGTAGGCTGGGCGCCATCATCGTCGTCGTTCGACGCTGCACCAGAAAGGTGATGATCATGGGCGCCGGCACTCCCGGTGAATTCAAAGAGGCAGTCCGCGACCAGTGGACGCACGCGGCGGATGCGTGGCGCCGCTGGCATCCAAAGTTTGCGCAGATGACCGGCGCCGTGACGACGGCGCTCTGCGAGGCCGCGGAGCTGCGGCCCGGGCAGGCGGTGCTTGACCTCGCCGGCGGCACGGGCGAGCCGGGCCTGACCGCAGCGCAGGAGGTCGCGCCTGGTGGCCGCGTCACGTGCACCGACTTCGTGCCCGGCATGGTCGCCACGGCCGAGGCCAACGCCGGCGACGCCGGCATCACGAACATGGCGTTCCAGCAGGTCGATGCCGAGGACATCCCCTTCGACGACGCATCCTTCGACCGGGTGATCTCGCGCTTCGGCGTCATGTTCTTCCCGAACGTCCAGCAGGCGCTGGGCGAGATCCGCCGCGTCGTGAAACCGGATGGCCGGGTGGCGTTCGCGGTGTGGCAGACGGCCGACAAGAACGCCTGGTTTTCCGACCTCAACGGCCTCCTCATGTCGAAGGGGCTCGTGCAGCCGCCGCCGCCGGGGATGCCGTCGCCGTTCCGGTTCGGCGCGCTGGGATCGCTGCCGGCTGAGCTGGCGGCGGCGGGGTTCAAGAATGTCTCCGAGACGCCGCACGAGGCGCGGATGGAGTGGCCGGGCCCGCCGGAGGAGTACATGGACTTCATCCAGGCCACGTTCCCCGCATGGCGCAAAGGTCTCGCCGAGGCGGATGCGGCGACGCGTGAGGATACGCTCGCGGCCATGCTCGACATCGTGCGCAGCTGGTGGAACGGATCCTCACTCCAGTGGTCGGGCTTCATTTACATCGTGGCGGCGACGCCGTAGTCGCCACCCCGCGGAGGGAACAGCGATGACCGAGCGCGCACACGTACAGACGCAGATGGAGGGCGCGACGCTCGTCGTCACGCTGATGAATCCGCCGCGCAACTTCATGAACGCGCGGATGGTCGCCGAGATCACGGACCTCATCGACGCGGTCGAGCACAACGAGGACGTGCGCGCGATCGTCTTCACGGGAGGCGTCGAGGGAATCTTCATCACGCACTACGACGTCGGTGAGCTGTCGCGGGCGTCCGACGCCGCGCGCGAGCGCGCCCCGCAACGCGAACGAGCCGCGCCCCGCGATCCATCGCAGATCGAGCTGCACGGCTTCAACAAGATGACGCTCAAGATGCAGTCGCTGCCGCAGCCAGTCATCGCGGCGATCAACGGTACGGCGATGGGCGGCGGCTGCGAGTTCACGTTAGCGTGCGACTTTCGGATCGCGGCGCGCGGCTTCCAGATCGGCCTGCCGGAGGTGCGCGTCGGCATCCTGCCGGGCGCGGGCGGCACGCAGCGCATGACGCGCCTCATCGGCGTCGCGAAGGCGATGGAGCTGATGTTACTCGGCAACACGGTCGACGGTGAGACGGCCGAGCGCATCGGGCTGGTGCACAGTGCGGTGGAGCCCGACCGCGTGCTGCCGGAGGCGCTGGCGCTGGCCGCCGAGCTGGCATCGCGGCCGCGGCTGAGCGTGGCGCTGATCAAGCAGTGCATCCTCCAGGGCGTGCAGATGCCGCTCGAGGAGGCGCTGCGGTTCGAGCAGCGGGCGTTCAACGAGACGATGCGCTCGGAGGACGCGTCTCGCCTCATGCGGCGGTATCTCGGGAGCGAGCGCCCGTTGAACGAACAATAGACGCGGTCAGTGGTCAGCCCGTCAGCGGGTGGCGGGCAGCGGGCAGCGGGCAGCAGAAGATTGTGTCCCGCACTGCGACGTCGGTGGAGATCAATCGCGCGTCGTGGTGTAGAATCGCGCCAATCGCCCGGCAGGACGGCTCATGGCAGGAGGACGCATTGGGCAGCATCAGCAGCGGCTTCGAACGGACCCTTGGCGCCGGCGCCACCGAAACGCGGGATGCCGCCATTGCGGCGCCGGTGCAGTGGCTGATCGCCAGCATGGCGGCGGGCGCCGGGATCATCCATCTCGTCATGGTGCCGTCGCACATGGACGAGTGGGCGGTCGAAGGCACCGGCTTCGCGCTCGCCGGGCTGCTGCAGATGCTGCTGGCGGCGGTCGTGCTGACGCGGCCGTCGCGAGCGCTGCTTCTGTCGTCGATCGCCCTCAACGCGGGGCTCGTCGGCGCATGGGCGCTCAGCCGCAGCTCCGGACTGCCCGGCGGGCCGCACGCGTGGCACGCCGAGGACGCGTCGTTCATCGACGTGACGTGCGTGGCGTTCGAGGCGGGCATGATCGCGCTTGCGGGTATCGCGAACGTGCGGCGGTCGTTCGCGCGCGGCGCCGACCGGTATCTTGCGGGCGCGTTGTCGCTGGCCCTGCTCGTCATCGCTACGGCGGCGGTCGCGTCGCCGAGCGCGCGCGACCATGCAGCCGGCAGCCATGGCGCCCACGGTGATGCCGCGCACGATGACCTCGGCTTCTCGCTGCTGTCGAACGGGCATCATCACGAGATCACCGTCCAGCAGCTCGACCCGGCGACGCAGGCGGCGCTGGACGCGCAGCTCGCCGTCACGCGCGAGGTCGCGCTCACGTATCCGACGGTGAAGGATGCGGAGGCGGCAGGCTTTGGACGGGTGGGGCCGTACGTGCCCGGGCTGGGCGTGCATTACGCGAAGTACACCGCGGCGGCGTTCAATCCGGCGGGCGTCATGGACGACGAGGCGCTGCGGAACCCGCTGGTGATCATCTATGAGGGCAGCGACCCCACATCGCGTGTCGCGGGCTTCATGTACTACTCGGCGAGCCAGACGGAGCCGGAGGGGTTCGCCGGGCCGAACGACGTGTGGCACTACCACGAGCGACTCTGCCTGAAGTTCGCGGACGGGAAGATCGATGCGCCGTACGGCCTCGACAACCAGGCGACGGACGAGCAGTGCGCGCGCGCCGGCGGCAGCATGATCGAGCAGACGGCGTGGATGGTGCACGTGTGGTCGGTGCCTGGCTACGACGACATCCAGGCCGGTACGTTCGCGGAGCACAACCCGGACCTGCGCTGCAAGGACGGGACGTACTACGTGCTGCCAGCGGACCAGTGGGCGGCGAACCCGTTGAATGCCTGTGTGGCGCAGTAGGGTTTCAGGACGTCAGGATTTCAGGAGTTCAATATTTCAGCAGGGTTCATCGTCGGGGTTGTCGCGAGGGAGTCCGGCGGCGGCGACCGCCGCGGCGCGGCGGAAGTCGGTGGGTATGATTTGGCGCATGCAGAACCAACCGTGTCCGTCGTGCGGATCGAGTGAGGTGCGCTGGGGCTAACGGCGCCCATGGGACTTCTTGTTCACCGGCCTTCGATACGTCGTGGAGCTATGCGCGTCGATTCTTGCGTCCGGCGAGCTACGGCAGTATCGAACTAGCGCGACGCGCTCGCAGCATGTGCTAAGCGACGCTCGCACTGATCACGACGCCCGACTTGGCGTCAATGCGGACTGGCGCCGTTGGGGCGACGATGAGGCGGAGATGCGCGAGGCGATGACGTCTCACAAGGTGCCCAAGCGCTTCTGGAAGTGCCTGGCGTGCAAGCGCGAGGGGCACGTCTTCGAGTAGACCGGACCGCGGCGTCGTAGTTCGAGGGGCGTTCCGCGCGGTCTTGACATCCGGATCTGAATGAGGGCTCGTTCGGTCAGCCGCCGATCGTGAAGAGTTCGATCGGTTGGCGGAGGCCGGTGCGGTCCTTCGGGGGTTTGCCGGCGGCGGCTAGGCGGAGGTCGAGGCGGTTGAGGCAGTCGACGGCGTTCTGGTTCTGGACGCCGCAGACGTTGCAGGGCTGTTTGTGGCAGTCGGGCGTGGTCTCCTGCCGCAGCGTCTTCACCCACTCGTTGCGCAGGTAATACTCGGTGACGCCGATGTTGATGTGCGACCAGGGGAAGACTTCGCCGATGGCGCGCTCGCGGTAGGCGTAGAACTCTGGGTCGAGGCCCTCTTCCCACAGAGCGCGTTGCCAGCGATGCCAGTCGTAGTGCTCGTGCCAGGCGTCGAAGCGGGCGCCGTCGCGCCAGGCGCGCTCGATGGCGCGGCCGAGGCGGCGGTCGCCGCGCGAGAGGACGGCTTCGAGGAGGCTGTGTTCGGGATCCTCCCACGTGAACGCGACGCCCGCCTTCTTGAGGCTATCGCGGAGGAACTGGTGGCGCGGGCGGAGGATGTCGGGGCGCGCCTGCGCCGCCCACTGGAATGGCGTGTGCGCCTTCGGGATGAAGTTCGACGTGCTGACGCGGACGCGCGCGCGGCCGCCGTAGTGCTTGCGGCCGATGTCGCGGACGTTTTTCGCGAGCGCGACGATGCCCTCCACATCTTCGTGGGTCTCGGTGGGCTGGCCGACCATGAAGTACATCTTGACGTTGGTCCAGCCCTGCTTGAAGGCGTTCTCGGCGGCGGCGTAGAGATCGTCGTCGGTGACGATCTTGTTGATCGTCATGCGGAGGCGCTCGGTGCCGGCCTCGGGCGCGAAGGTGATGCCGTGCTTGCCGCGCGTCGCGACCGCTTCGGCGATGCGGACGGAGAAGCTGTCGACGCGCATGGACGGCAGCGAGATGGTGAGCGTGTCGCCGAACTCGCGGCGGAGGCCATCGACGATCTCGACGATGCGCGAGTGATCGGTGGTGCTGAGCGAGACGAGCGAAAGCTCGTCGTAGCCGGTGTTGCGCTGCAGCTCCCTAGCGGCGTCGACGACTTCTTCAGGTGAGCGTTCGAGGCGCGGGCGGTAGATGATGCCGGCCTGACAGAAGCGGCAGCCCTGGGTGCAGCCGCGCTGGATCTCGATCGCCATGCGGTCATGGACGGTCTGCAGGTAGGGGACGATCGGTTTCGTGAGCGGCGGCGGCAGCTCCTGCACGAAGCGCTTGGTGACGCGCTTCGGCAGCCACTCCTCGACGGGATCGATCGAACGGATCGTGCCGTCGTCGTTGTACGCGGGATTGTAGAAGCGAGGGACGTAGATGCCCCAGCGCTTCTGCAGCTCACGCAGCATCGTCTCCCGCGGGCCGCGGCCCTGCCGCTTCCAGTCGCGAATGAAGTCCGCGATCTCGACGATGATCTCCTCGCCATCGCCGAGCACGAACAGGTCAATGAAGTCCGCCAGCGCGTCCGGGTTGAGGGCGCCGGAGCCGCCGCAGATGACGAGCGGGTGCGCGTCGGTGCGCTCCTCTGCGCGCACGGGCAGGCCGGCGAGGTCGAGCATGTTGAGGATGTTGGTGTAGGTGCCCTCGTAGCTGAGCGAGAAGCCGATGACGTCGAACTCGCTAAGGGGGTGGCGGGTCTCGAGGCTCCAGAGCGGGATGCCCTCGGCGCGCATGATGGCTTCGAGGTCGGACCAGGGGGCATAGACGCGCTCCGCGAGCATGCCCTCGCGGCGGTTGATGGTGTCGTAGAGGATGCCGAGGCCGAGGTTGGACATGCCGATGTCGTACAGGTCGGGGTAGGCGAAAACCATGCGGACATCGCAGGCGTCCCAGTCCTTGACGACGCTGTTCCATTCGCCGCCGGTGTAGCGGGCGGGCTTCTGGACGCGTGTGAGGGTGGCATCGAGGTTTCGGAGTGATGGCATCGGGATCATGGTAGCGGACGGGCACGCGCGGGTTCGAGCGGGGGATCTCACGGCTTCCGGATCTCAGGACTTCAGCCTTCCGTACTACTTCTACCTTCAGTAGTGGTTGACGAGCCAGGAGAGCCGACGGACAATACGCCGCGCCGCCCCAGCCGGCGTGACGCCGGTCATGTGCGGGGGGCGGCAACGGAGGTCTGCAATGCGGGCGCTGATCGTGGTCGCGGTCGTGCTGTTCGTGCTGCTCGTCGGCGGGTTGGTGGTGTCATCCTTCTACTCCGGAGAGACGACGACGGGAGAGGATGACGTGCGGCAGCCGGGCACGGTGCACGTCCCGACTCCATCAGGCGGAAGATGAGAGGCGCCAGGTCCAGCCGATGGGGCGGAGGTTGAGGCGGGCAGCGACTTGCTGCGATGACGTGTTCGCGCTCGATGTGCTGTAGAAGAGGTGGCGCTCGCCGACGGGGAAGAGGGCGGACCAGGCGGCGGTAACGCCAGCGGCGTAGCCCCGGCCGCGATGGTCGGGAGCGGTCCAGACGCCGGCCTCGGCGGCACGAGCGGTGAGGCGGGCGGCGTGGCAGATGGAGACGATGCGTCCGCCGGCGGTGGCCATCGCCCACGGGCCGAGATCGCCGTCGAGGAGATCGTCCCACTCTCCGGGTTCCCAGCTGGCAGCGGGCGGGTTGAGCGGGCGCAAATCCTCATTGTGACCGTCTGAAGAAGTGCGGATGCAGACGGAGCAGTCGAATGTCGTGCCGTCGGGGATGAGGTAGCTGGGGCCTGACGTGAGCTCAACAGCGCCGACCGCGCGCTCGAGCAGGCGCGCGCAGCGATCGAGCGTCGATGGGGGCGCAGCAGGATCGCCGGGGTGGCAGCCGGCGGCGGCGAGGTCGTGGATCTCGGCGGCGATGGCATCGGGGACGTCCGCGCCGAGAGCGACCGCGTTTCCGTCCATGGCGGTTGCGATCACGAGGTGGGGCGCCTTCGTTTGCGTGCGATCGCGCGCCTGCGTGAGGCGGCCGCGGCCGTCGGTGTGCCAGAGGGTGTCTAGCTCGATGCGCATGAGTTCAACGTGGGTGGGCATGGAGGGAGCGTATCGCGTCAGGTGTTGGCGCGGCGGACAGGTCTAAAGACCTGTCCTTACAACTACGCGCGGGTGGGCGGACTATGTAGGGGCGTATCGTCAGGCCGTGGCGGGCATGCGGCGGGGGTGCGCGGCGCCGAGGGCGTAGCCGGCGCGGATGTTGCCACTGATGATGCGCGGATGCGCGGGGTCGGCTTCGAGCTTCTTGCGCAGGCGATCGATCCAGAGCTCGAGGTAGGCGTGCTCATGGGCGTAGTCGGCGCCCCAAACAGCGATGAGGAGATCGGCCGGCGGCACGACGCGTCCGCGGCGGGCGGCGAGCGCGTAGATGATGGCCCATTCGTTCGTGCTGAGGGCGACCTGCTCGCCATCGCGGCGGACGATGCGGCGTCCGAGGTCGAACTCGACGCCGTCGACGCGGAAAACGTCGGCGCGGTCGGGCTCGGTGCGGCGGCGGAGGAGGAGGTCGATGCGCTGGCCGAGCTCGCGCGGGCTGAACGGCCTGGTGATGTAGTCGTCGGCGCCGAAATCCATGGCGTACTGGCGGTCGGAGTCGGCGCCCTGCGTCGTGACGAAGATGATCGGCATCGCGTAGCGCTGCTTGAGGTCGCGGAGGAGGTCGAAGCCGGAGACGCCGGGGAGGACCACCTCCATGATGGCGGCGTCGGGGCGGTAGCGCTCGACCGTGCGGAAGGTATCGTCGCCGACCTGCGCGCCGACGACGTCGAAACCCTGCGCCTGCAACTCGAGCTTCATCATGCGGATGACTTCCGGAGCATCATCGATGATGAGGACGAGGGGGCGGCGGTGCTGTTGCGGAGTTTCGCGGGCCATCGATTGAATCTACCGGCGGCATGTGGCGAGACGGGTGGTCTCGATCGCCGCGGGCCTTGCAGCGGAGTGTCAGTCGCCGCCAGGGCACGAGTGATCCACCCCGCCGCTACGCCTGCGCTCCAACCTGCGAGCGCCTCGCGATGGCCTCGAGCGCCTCGACGATGGGTGCGGCCGGCAGCGCGAACGCGTCGCGGGCGGCGCGGACGTAGTCTTCGGGCGTCGCGAGGCGCTCGGTGCGCTTGCCGTCATCGGTGTGGCGCACCAGCTCATCGCCGCGGAGCGCCCATACGCCGTCGTCCTCGCAGCGGACAAGACGCGGGACGTCAACGACCCAGCTCTCACCGATCGTGTGGTGGCGCTGCAGCGCCTCGAAGCGCTCCGCATCGGCCGCTGGACGCAGATCGTACACGAAGAACTGTTGCCACGCGCCATCGATGAAACGGTCCTGCACGCAGGTGCCGCCGGCGTCGCCCGGGCGGAAGCGGAAAGCGAGGCCAGCGTGATGCACCTCGTAGGGGCGATCGACGGGGATCGGCTCCCAGAAAGGCGCGCCGTTGCCGGCGTCGCCGAGGTAGCGCGCGCCATCGATCTCGACGAGGACCGCCTGATGGGAGCCCGGGAACGAGATCTGCGCGAGGACCGGGTGCGCGCGGTAACCGAGCGACGCAAGGAGGCGGTGCAGCATGTCGGTCATCTCGAAGCAGACGCCGCCACCACGGCCCGCCTCCCAGTTGGCGAGCAGCTCTTCGGGGTCGGGCGCCGGCACCGCAGGCGGCGCGTAGCGCTCAGCCGTTCATCCACAGGAGCTCAGCCGGCGTCATCGGCGGCTGGCCCGACGAGCGCATGGCAGAGGCCGAGCTTGTCACCGAGGAAGACGAGCTTGGCGAGCATTGCTGATCCCAGGTCGTTGACGGCGTGACCGACAACGTCCATGAGCTTCGTTTCGGCGACCCGAGTCCGAGGACCACGGCGGTCCTTCGTTGCACGGGATGAAGCGTTGGACCGCTGTGCCGCAAGACGCTGATACGGCGTGGCCAACGGCGTTTTCGGTCCAAGTGCCAGGAACCTCCGGCGTATTGCGCAGGCCGTTCATTCGTGGGAGAGAGTAGCGCCGGGGCGATGGGAGGCGGGCGAGCGGGATGCAAGGCGCGGAGCCGGAAATGCAATCGTCCGGGACGAGACCCATCGCGTATGCTTGCTGCGACGAGGGGGCGGGGCAGCACAGGCGCACGGACATGAACGATCTTTCGGACGGCGCGCGCGAACGGTGGGGCGGCCGACCCTGCTGGGCGGAGATCGACCTCGACGCAGTGGCGCACAACGTGCGGACGCTGGCGGCGATCGCAGCGCCGGCGGAGGTGTATGCGATCGTCAAGGCGAACGCGTACGGCCACGGCGCCGTCGCGGTGGGGCAGGCGGCGGTCGAGGCGGGCGCGGCAGGCCTGGGCGTGGTGTGCGTCGACGAGGGCGAGGAGCTGCGATTGAGCGGCATCGAGGCGCCGGTGCTGATCGTCGGCCACGCCGAGGCGTCGGAGGCGGAGCGGATCGTCGAGCTGCGGCTGACGCCGACCGTAACGTCGATGCAGGTGGCGATCGCGCTGTCGCGGTTCGCGGTGGCGCGCGGCGTGACGCAGCCCATACATGTCGAGCTGGAGAGCGGGCTGAACCGCAACGGCCTGCTGCTCGACGAACTGGTGTCGTTCGCGGAGGCGGTGCGGCGGCTGCCCGGCATCGCCATCGAGGGCGTGTATACGCACTTCGCGGCGGCGGAGGAAGGCGACCAGACGTTCACGAACGCGCAGTTCGACGCGCTACAGGCGGCGGCCGAGCGGCTGCCGTGGATCCCGATGCGGCACTGCTCGGCGTCGGCGAGCGTGCTGGGATCGCCGCACATGGCGCTGAACATGGTGCGCTGCGGGCTGGCAGTGTACGGGTATTACCCGGCTGAGAACGGGCGCACGCACGAGCTGCGGCCGGCTTTGTCGTTGAAGAGCCGCATCGCGCGCGTGCTCGACGTCGACGCCGGCGCGACGGTCGGCTACGGCCGCACGTGGCGCGCGTCGCGGCCGTCGCGGATAGCGCTGGTCATGTGCGGCTACGCCGACGGGTACCGTCGCGCGCTCTCGAACAGGGCGCAGGTGCTCGTGCGGGGAAAGCGCGCGCCGATCGCCGGGCGGATCGCGATGGACATGTGCATGGCCGATGTGACGGACGTCGACGGCGCGTCGGTGGGGGACGAAGTGACGCTGGTCGGGCTTCAGGGCGACGCCGCCGTCGACGCCGACGAACTGGCGGCGCTGGCGGACACGATCTCGTGGGAGATCCTGGCGGGGATCAGCGCGCGCGTGCCGCGGCTGTACCTGCGGGGCGGGACCGTCGTGGCGCGCACGACGTTGATCGATCGAATGCCCGTCGCGGTCGGCCAGGCCGAGCCCGTGAGCCGCTGACGGAGGCGGCCTTTCACATCGAAACGAGGTTCCTGGTGTCGATGCGTAATGTTCCAGCACGGCTCATCGTCGTGGGCGCGCTTGCGATGATGGCGTTGTTCGCCACGGCGTGCGACGGCGATGACGATGACGCGGGCCCGACGGGAACGAGCCCGGGCGCGTCGCCGACGGCGGAGGCAACGGCGCCGCCGGGCACGGAGGTCGACCCGTGCACGCTGCGGATGAGCATGGAGGGCCAGCCGCTCTCGCAGGGGCCGTCGTTCGAGCTGGATGATGACGTGGCGTGGCAGATGTGCATCGGCGGCGCGGCGGCAGGCAGCAGCGAGAAGTACCTCTTCGGCACGGACGACGGCGGCGCGACGTGGACGCTGCTGTCGATGACCACGCTGGGCGAGCCCACGCCGGAGCCGGGCGTGGGGGCGCTTCCCAACGGGAACGCGGCGGAGGCGCTGTTCTTCGTCGACGGGGAAAGCGGCTGGCTTGGCCTGAGCAGCCCCGGCCAGAACCTGTTCCGGTCGGACGATGGCGGTGTGTCGTGGGAGCCAGTCGACGGGCCGCCGGCGGGCGTGCCCGTGACCGCGATCGACTTCACGGATGCGCAGAACGGCACACTGACGACGCCGGACGGCGAATGGACGACGTCGGACGGTGGCGAGACGTGGACGCCGCCGGCATAGGCGGTGCCGCATCGCGCGCGGCTTCGCTACACTTGGGCTCGCCATGCCAGCGCAGACGCCGAACGTCTTCACGTTTCCGCGCAACGAGCCGGGTACGCAGGGCCACCTGGACCTGGTCGAGCCGCTGCGGGCGTTGCCGCGCGACCTGGAATCGGCGCTGAAGAACATCAGCGAGTCGGCGCTCACGTTCCGGCCGGCCGAGGGCGGGTGGTGCATCAAGGAGATCGTCGGGCACCTGCGCGACGCCGCGGAGATCTACCACAAGCGCCTCTACATGATGTCGACGCAGACGGATCCCGTGCTCGAGCCGTACGACCCCGAGACCTTGGCGCGCGAGCACCGCTACCTCGAGCGCGGCCTGGGCGAGCTTCTCTCGGAGCTGCGGGCATTCCGGGTGGATACCGTGGAGCTGCTGACGACGCTCGTCAACTGGAATTGGGCGCGGACGGGGCGCCACCTCGAGGACGGCCGCAAGAGCATCCGCCAGATCGTCGAGCACATGATCGAGCACGAGGGTGAGCACCTCGCCGGCGTGCGGCAGCTGCGGGAGCTGGCGGAGGCGTAGGCTCAGGCCGCAACCTCACATCCTCAGGATCCCCTTCGGTTGTTCGCGATGGCCCGCGATTGTCGCGGGCTACGTGTTGCATCCTTCTCGCGCGTGACGGCTGTGCCCTCGTTTTGCCGAGTGTCACCGGGAGCGGTGATTGTTACAAACCCGGTGCTCATTCGCCCCAGATGGCGCGGCGGACGAGGCGCGGGACGAGCGCGAGCGCGCTGATGACGATGCCGAGCGCGATGAGCACGACGCCCGCGAAGAGGCGCAGCGCCACATCGACGGCGGCGCGGTCGTCGCTCAACCCCGAGACGATGACGCCGGCGGCGATGGCGAACGTGAGCAGCGCGACGAGCACGCCGCCGATGCGCGCACCGGTGGAAGGGAGGCGCTCATCCACGGGCGCTGCGCCCGCGCGCGCCGCGGTGCCCGGCTGTGCTGGCTCGTCTGCGTGCTGAGTCCTGCGGGCGCGATCGCGCCGGCGCCGTTTCCTTGCCATGCACCTCTAGCGTTTCAGGTTTGGAAGAGTCGCTCAACACCGGTGCGAAGACCCGCACCCCATGCGCGGCCACGATCACGGCGCGTGGCACACGCCGACACGGCTGACCGCTGACGACTGAGAACTGACCGCTCGCTACCGCGCCCGCGCCGTGAAGCAGTCCCGGCAGTACACCGGACGGTCGCCGCGCGGCTGGAACGGCACCTCGGTCTCGCGACCGCAGTTGGCGCACGTCGCCGGGTAGAGCTGCCGCTCGGCGCGATACCCGCCGCCACCGCCGCCGCCGTACCCGCCGCCGCCGTACCCGCCGCTGCGCGCGCCCGATCGGTAGCCCCCGCCATCTCCCTGCGACGCCTTCTTCGCGCGACGGCAGTTCGGGCAGCGCTTCGGTTCGTTCGTGAAGCCTTTGCTCGCGTAAAACTGCTGCTCTTCTTCGGTGAAGGTGAACTCCGACCCGCAGTCCACGCACGTGAGTGTCTTGTCCGGCATCTGACGATGACTCCTGCTTCTACTGTTTCCTGGTCGTCAGAGCGGGCGAAACGCGGTTCGCGAGGCCTGGACGGGAAACTGACTTATGGTGACAGCTACGGTACCAGCACTCGCCCCTACCTTACAACCCTCTCACACCCCTACCTCTACGAACTGACGTATCACAATCCAGCACCCAGGGCCCGAACCCGCCGCCGACGACCCAGAACTCACGACCCACCACTCCCTCCATCAATTCCATCCAAGACACACCCCCGCCCGCCGATCTACGATGCCCCCGCCATGACCGCCGTCATCGAAGCCGAAGGCCTCGTCCGCTCGTTCGGGCCCCACCGCGCCGTCGACCAGCTCGACCTCCACGTCGGCCGCGGCGAGATCTTCGGCCTCCTCGGCCCTAACGGCGCCGGCAAGACCACCACCATCCGCATGCTCACCACGCTGCTCGCCCCGCAAGCCGGCGTCGCCCGCGTCTGCGGCTTCGACGTCATGCGCCAGCCGGGCGAGGTCCGCCGCCGCATCGGCCATGTCATGCAGCTCGTCGCCTGGCGCGGCCTCCTCACCGGCCGTGAGTGCGTCGAGATCGAGGCCTCGCTCTACCACATCCCGCGCCCCCGCGTGCGCAAGCGCGCCGAGGAGGTGCTCGACCTCGTCGGCATGCTGCCCCACGCCGACCGCCTCTGGACCGAGTACTCCGGCGGCATGAAGAAGCGCCTCGACCTCGCCTGCGGCCTGCTCAACTACCCGGAGGCGCTCATCCTCGACGAGCCGAGCCTCGGCCTCGACGTGCAGTCGCGCCACGGCGTCTGGGAGTACATCCGCTCGCTGCAGCAGGAAGGCGTCACCGTCCTCATCGCCACCAACTACCTCGACGAGGCCGACCGCCTCTGCAACCGCCTCACCATCATCGACCACGGCCGCGCTGTCGTCACCGGAGCGCCGTCCGACCTCAAGCGCAGCGTCGGCGGCGACGTCGTGCAGGTGATGACCGACGCGCCGCAACGCCTGCGTGCAGCCGTCGAGGGCCAGCCGTGGGCGAAGAGCATCATCGAGCCCGACGACGGCCAGCTTCATATCTACGTGGAAGACGCGTCGGTCGCGCTGCCGGCTCTCATGCAGCTCGGCGTCGAGCGCGACGCGCGCATGGAGCGCGTCACCTACAGCCAGCCCACCCTCGACGACGTCTTCCTCATGCACACCGGCCGCGAGCTGCGCGACCAGGAGGCCGTGGCATGACGGTCGAACAGGACGTGCGCGCGCAGACGTTCGCGCGCCCCGCGGAGATGCGCGTCGAGACGGCAGCCGGCCTGCAGTGGGCGCAGGAGGTGCTCGCGCTCACGCGTCGCTGGTACCTACTGCTCATCCGCGAGCGGCTCAACCTCGTCTTCAGCATCGCCCAGCCCGCGATCTGGCTCGTCTTCTTCGGCAGCGGCGTTGACCGCGCCATCGACGCCAGCGCCATCGGCACCGACGACTACATCGCCTTCATGCTCCCCGGCATCATCGCCTTCACGATCGTCGGTGGCGGCGTCGCCGGCGCCATGCCGCTGCTCTGGGACAAGGAGCAGGGCTACCTCGACAAGATGATGAGCATGCCCATCGCCCGCAGCTCGATCATCGTCTCGCGTTTCGTCTTCCAGGTCTGCCTCGGCTCCGCGCAGACGATCGCCGTCGTGCTCGTCGCCGTGATCATGGGCGTGCGCATCGAGTCCGGCGTGCTCGGCGTCCTCGCCATCCTCGTCGCGGGCGGCCTGCTCGCGCTTGCGGTCACGTCCGTCTTCGTCGGCCTCGCGTACTGGGTGCCGGGCCACGGCACCTTCTTCGCCATCACCGGCTTCATCACGCTGCCGCTGCTCTTTATGAGCAACGCCTTCGTCCCCCTCGACACGATGCCCGGCTGGATGGAAGTCGTCGCGCGCGTGAACCCGCTCACCTACGCCATCGGCGCCATGCGCACCCTCGTCCTCGACGGCTGGGAGATGTCCGTGCTCGGCGCCATCGCTGTCCTCGCCCTCGCCGCCATCCTGTGCCTGGCCGCCGGCGCCGACCAGTTCCGCCGCAAAACCGCCGACCGCGTCTGATTCCAAGTACGTCCACGGACGATGAGACGGCGTGCGTGTGCGCCGCCTCCTGAGGCGTGAGTGACTGACGCCCAGACCCCTCGGCTCACCACGGCTGACAGACTGATCAACTGAAAGACTGCAGACGGCCTACGCCACCGCCGGCTCCGCCACACCCTCCGCCGACCGCGACTCCCGCGGCACGCCCACGCAGATCGTCCACATCAGCATCACCACCGCCGCGCCCACAGCGGCATCGAGGAAGAAGTGGTTCGCCGTCGACACGATCGACAGCAGCATCACCGCCGGCACCAGCGCGAGCGCCGGCGTCAGCAAGCGGTGCCACGCGAACGCGTGCGCGATCCCGATCGCCGCCAGCATCGTGAACCCGAAGTGGAAGCTCGGCATCGCCGCGAACTCGTTCTTCGCGCCCGTCGTCGTCATCGTCGCGTGGATCGGGTCGATGAAGCCTAGCTCCGGCAGCATCCGCGGCGGCGCCATCGGCACCAGCGCGAAGAACACCAGCCCCAGCCCCGCCGAAGCGAAGAACGTGTTGCGGTAGCACCGGTACATCTCCCGGTCGCGCACGTACAGCACCGCCGCCGACAGGATCAGGAACGGCATGTACACCCAGAGGTACACGCCCTTCATCGCCGCTGCCAGCCACGGCTGCGACTGCACCGCCTGCTGGATCGACGCCTCATGGAACAGCCCCAGCGCCTGCTCCATCGATACCAGCGTGAACGCATGATCGACGGCGCGCGCCTCGCTTCCTTCCACGAGCACCCGGATCGTGCTGTAGGCCGCGTAGGCCGCAACCACCGTCAGCGCCTCGAGCCCGAACGCCCCGCACGCCCGCACTGCGTGATGACGGATCATCTGCCCCTTCCTCAGTGTCCCCAATCTACCCATCCCCACCGCCGGCCGGCACCCACGAGACATCCGTCATGCACCCACGTAATGGAACTGACACGACATTGAAAACCGCCGCCCCACGCGCAGCAGCAGGCCGCGACGAATCCGCCACCCGACACGACGCCCTGGCAGGAGCTACAGATGGATCGTGCACGCGATCGCTTGGACACGACGCGTGTGCGGACAGCCGCCCCCGGCTTTCCGACCCACCAACACCCACCTCACCACACAAACGAAAAGGCGGCGCCCAGGACGCCGCCCTGGCACCTGTGACCTGTCACCTGAGACCTACGGCAAATACCGCAGCGGGTTCACCCGCACACCGTTGTCGATTACCTCGAAGTGCAGGTGCACGCCCGTCGAGTAGCCCGTGTTACCCACGACTCCAATCACCTCGCCCTGCGACACCTGCTGCCCCTGGAACACGCTGATCGACGAGAGGTGCGCGTACAGCGTCTCGATCCCGTCCGGGCTCAGGATGACCACATACAGCCCGTACGAGCAGCACGCGTTGCCGCCCGCGAAGATCACCGTCCCCGACGTCGCCGCTACGACCGCCCCGCGCGGGTTGTTGAACCCGTCGATGTCGATGCCGAGCGGGTGCCCCGGCCCGTAGTAGCTCGATACCGCCCCGTTGAACGGCCAGATGAGCCCCGAGCTGGAGCTCGGGCCCGCCGGCGGTGGAGCGGCGGGCGCCCCGCTGTTGCCGCCGCCCGTATTCGGCGCCGGCGCCTCGCCCGGCGGCGCCGCTTCCGGCACCGGCTCCGCGACCGGCTCTGCCGGCAGCTCCGGCCGCGCGTTCGGTACGTACAACAGCTGCGACTCGACGATCGCGTCCGCGCTGTCGATCTGGTTCGATCGGAACGCCACGATCGACTCCACGTCGACGTCGTAGCGCGCGGCGATGTCGCTCAGCGTCTCGCCGTACCGCACCTGGTGCAGTACGCCGTTGCCAGCAGGAATGATGATCGACTGTCCGAGGACCAAGAAGTCCGCATTGTGCAGCTCAGGATTGTTCGCCAGCACGTACTCCGGCAGGATCCCGAACCGCGAGGCGATGCCGCTCACGGTGTCGCCATCCTGCACCTCGTACACCTGGTAGGGCGGCAGATCCGGTGGCGGCGCCACCATCGCCGCGCGGCTCACGGCGTCCTCCTGCGAGGCCGACTCTGCCGCCGGCGTCGCGCTCGCGACGCTGATCTGCGCCGCCACCTCCTGAAACTGCGGCGCCAGCGGCTGCTCCGCGCGCAGCGTCCGGTTGATCGCCGGCGGCCGCAGCACTGTTTCGTTGGATGGCGGCACACTCGATCCGACGCCCGGCAGCGACAGCCCCGTCACCGGCGCGGCGAACGCGTCCGACTGACCCGGGAAGCCACCATTCGTGTAGACACCGTAGAGGACAGCGAGTGAGATGATCACGAGCACCAGGCCGTGGGTGTATGGCCTGTGCTTCTTGCGCACCGTCCGTGCATGCGCGAGCGAAGTGCCAATCCTGCCGAATTGGCGTCGCGCCTGCTCGTCCAAGTGCAGGCGCGGGCGGAGCGAGCCCCTGATGCTCCCTGCCTCCTGCTCGGTACCGGTGGATTCTCCTACCACCGGCCAACACGAAGCCCACATCGCTGTGGGCCGCCGGTCGGCTGCATCAGACGCAGCCTCTACAAATTCCCGGCTATTCTAACCCAGCGTGTCAATGAAGTGTCTATCTGACCCCTTACCATCCCAACTTCATTCATCGGATTTCAGGGAGATTCCTGACTCCTAATCCCCGGAATCCACAGATTCCACACCCCTATAATGAACTCGAGATCCACCTTCCCGAAGGATCGCCTGTGATCGACCGCGCGGAAATCCACGTCAGAGCCGGAGACGGCGGACATGGCCTCATCAGCTTCCGGCGCGAGAAATTCGTGCCTCGCGGCGGCCCTGACGGCGGCGACGGCGGCCGCGGAGGTGACGTAATCCTCATCGGGGACAGCCGCGTGAACGGCCTCGGCGCGTACCGGTTCAAGCGTCAATACAAGGCGGAGCGCGGCGGCAACGGCGGCAAGGCCAGAAAGCACGGCCGTAACGGCGCCGACCTCGAGCTGCCCGTCCCGCTCGGCACTATCGTCCGCCGCGATGATGAAGTCATCGGCGAGATCGTGGCCGAGGGCCAGCGTCTCGTCGTCGCTCGCGGCGGCAAGGGTGGCCGCGGCAACGTCCACTTCGCCACCTCGACGAACCAGGCCCCCTACATCTCCGAGTCCGGGCAGCGCGGCGAGGAGGCGACCCTCCAGCTCGACCTGAAGCTGCTCTCCGACGTCGGCCTCGTCGGCCTGCCGAACGCCGGCAAATCGACGCTGCTCGCCGCCGTTTCGCGCGCCACGCCGAAGATCGCCGACTACCCGTTTACCACGCTCGAACCCCACCTCGGTGTGGTTGAGGTGGGATTCGAGTCCTATGTCATGGCCGATATCCCCGGCCTCATCGAGGGCGCCCACAAGGGCCACGGCCTCGGCCTCGAGTTCCTTCGCCACATCGAGCGCACCCGCCTGCTCGTCCACGTCGTCGATGCCTCTCGCGACGATCCCGCCGCCGACATCGCCGTCATCGACCGCGAGCTGCGTTCCTACGCCGAGGGCCTCTCGCGACGCCCGCAGATCGTCGCCTTCAACAAGATGGACATCCCCGAGGCCGCCGCCCGCCGGCCACAACTGGAGTCGCTCGCGCGCGACCTCGGCCGCCCCTGCGCGTTCATCTCCGCGGCCGCCCGCCAGGGCACCGACGACCTGGCGAAGATGGCGTTCGAGATGCTGCAGCGCATCCGCGAGGAGGAGCCGCTGCCCGCCGCAGCGGAAACCGTCCCCGTCCTCCGCCCGCAGCCGCGCGGCGCCCGCTTCCGCATCGAGCGCGAGGACGGCGCCTTCCGCGTCGTAGGCGAGCAACCCGTTACCCTTGTCGAGATGCTCGCGCTCCAGTCCGATGAGTCGCGCGCCGAGACCATGCGCCGCCTCGGCCGCATGGGCGTCGTCGCCGCCCTCCGCCGCGCCGGCGTCAAGCCCGGCGACCCCGTCCGTTTCGGCGACGTCGAGCTGCGGTGGGACGCGTGAGGGTCGGCGTCCTCGGCGGCACCTTCGACCCTGTGCACGTGGCGCACCTCGTCCTCGCCGACTGCGCGCGCGAGGAGCTCTCGCTCGACCTCGTGCTCTTCATCCCCGCCGGCGAGCCGTGGCGGAAGTCACACCGCGCGATTACGCCCGCGGAGCACCGCCTCGAAATGTTGCGCCTCGCCATCGAGGATAATGACGCCTTCGGCATCTCCGACATCGAGCTGCGCCGCGAAGGCCCGACCTACACCGCCGACACGCTCGAAGCCCTCGCCGGCGAGCGCCTCGACGACGCGTTCTGGTTCATCGTCGGCGCCGACGCCCTCGCCGACCTGCCCAACTGGCGCGACCCCGAGCGCATCGTCCGGCACGCGCGCCTTGCCGCCACGCACCGCGACGTGCAGGACGCGCAGGCCGCCGCCCGCCAGGTCCCCCAGTTCGCCGACCGCATCGACTTCTTCGAAGCGCCGCGCCTGCAGATCTCCTCCACCGACATCCGCGATCGGATCGCCGCCAACCGTACCGTCCGCTACCTCGTCCCCGCGCCGGTCCTCACCTATATCAACACCCACGACCTCTATCGCTCATAAGTCACCCCTAACTTCCGCCCTCCCGCCTCCCACGTCCCCACTCTCTCCATCGTCCACGTTCCATCTTCCGCCCCACGCCCTGACACCCGACACCCGAAACATGTAACCTACCGGCGATGACCCGCACCGACATCGAACGCCTCTACACCCTCATGCAGCGCTGTTTCCGCTACGACGGCCCCTACACCCTCGCCTCCGGCCGTACGAGCAACTACTACTACGACGGCAAGGGCGCCACCCTCGACCCCGAAGCCGCCTGGCTCATCGGCAACGCCATCGTCGACACCGTGCTCGACGCCGGCGCCGAAGCCGTGGGTGGCATCGAGCTCGGCTGCGTCCCCATCGCCGACGCCGTCGGCCTCGCCGCGCACATCAATCGCGGCCGCCACCTGCCCACGTTCATCATCCGCAAGGAAGAGAAGGGACACGGCACCCGGTCCCGCATCACCGCCGCCAACGTCGACGACGGCGAGCTGCTCAAGCCGGGCCGCCGCGTCGCCATCGTCGAGGACGCCATCACCACCGGCGGTTCCATCCGCCAGGCCATCGACGTCGTCCGCGAGATCGGCTGCGAAGTCGTCGCCGTCGTTGCCCTCGTCGAGCGTCACGAGAGCGGCGGCACGGCGCTCCGCGGCGAAGGCTTCCCCGTCTACCGCCTCTTCTACACAGACGAGTCCGGCCGCCTCTACATCGACGAGGACTACTTCTCCCGCGTCGCCACGACGCCCACGCGCGCCTAGCTGCCGCTGCGCTCTCTCTGGCCTCCGCCGCCTCCTGACTGTCACACTGAGATTGAAGAAATGCTGACCCAGAACGCCCCGGACTGCTGATTCTGCGAGCCGCCGCGGCTTAGAGCTACTGGATCCGTAAACGATGACTACTGCCCCCGACCCCGCCTCCGACGCCTCCACAGCAGCCTGGACCGAACGCTACCTCAACTTCCTCGGCCTGGAGCGCGAGGCGCCCTCCCACGACGCGCTCGGCCGCATCCTGCGCGCCCACCGCACCGTCACGTTTGAGAACATCACGTCGATCCTCCGTCGCGCCGCGCACCCGGACGGCCCAGCTTCCGCGCTCTGCTCGCGCCCGACGACTGACCGCTCGCAGCTACGCGCTGAACGCTCGCTCACGGGACGAGTGCCCACTCCTTCGGCAGCCGGTACACGAACGTGCTCCCCGTCATGCGCTCGCCGTCGAAGACGTTGCCGCGCCCGGTGCGCCGGATCTCCTGGTAGCCGTTCTGCAGCTGGATGATCCGCCGATCGCGCAGGTTGATGACGACGGCCCCCGCCTTCACCGGCCGCAGGCTCGCCTCGCGCGTCACCTCGTCGACCACGCGGAACACCGGCGACTCCTCGGGCCGCGCCCGGTCGAGCGACTCGTGGATCGTCTCGTAGTGCCCGGGCGTGTTGCGCTCGTCGAACATCACCAGCCCGTTCGCCACGCGCTCGCGCAGGCCGTGATAGTACGGCTCTGCCTCGTCGAGGAGCTCGCCGATGGTCCTGGCCCCGTTCGCGCAGGCGCGCAGGAGGGCCGGCAGCGCCTCCCCGTGCGCCACGAAACTCACACCGCCAGACTCGTCAATGAGGGTCAGTCGCAGCAGATTCATGCGAACAAACAAGGCGGCTCGAATTGCGGCCGCCTCTGCGGCCAAAGTAACATTCGCCCTGAATCCCTGTCAAAACGCCGTCCACCCGGGTGCCACGGATGAAAGCCTCCCGCCACGCGATCACCCTCCGTGCGATCGCGCGCGCGGCGCTCTGCGCCGCCGCCCTTGTGGCCACACTCGCAGCAGCGCCCGGCTGCTTCGGCGGCGGCGACGGAGCGTCGCCGACCCCCACCGTCACCCCCGCCGACGGTGCGCCGACAACTCGCGCGCCGTCGCCGACGCCCACGCGCGCCCCCGCCGACCGCGAGCTGGGCGACCGCCTCCGTTACGAGGGCGACTTCGAGGGCGCCGTCGCCGTCTACGAGTCGATCATCCAGTCCGGCGACGAGGACGAAGCGCAGGACGCGCGCCTCGCGCAGGCACAGATCCTGGAGCGGCAGGAGCGCTTCGAGGAAGCGCGCGACGTCCTCACCACTTACCTGATCAATGAAGGCGCCGCCGCCGACGGCGCGCCCGCGCGCTTCCTCTTCGCGTCCGTCCTCGATGACCTCGGCGACCCCGCGGGCGCCCTCGCGAGCTACGAGGCCTACGTCGCCGCCGGCGGCGAGGCCGCCGCGTACGCGAACGTTGAGCGCGCGAAGATGCTCGCGCGCCTCGGTCGCATCCCGGAGGCCGAAGCTGCCGCCGAGCAGGTGATCGCGGGCACGGACCTCGCGCCCGCCGCCGAACGCTCCTTCATGATCAGCATGGGCCGTGCGTTCGAGGACGGCGGCGCCGATCCCGTCGCCCTCGCCTGGTACGACCGCGCCGTCCTCGCCGGCGGCGACGTCGCCACCGCACGCGCCCGCAGCGGCGCGGTCCGCCGCGCCCTCGGCGATGCCGCTTGGGTGCAGGACTACCTCACCGTCGTCAACGAGTATCCCGAGAGCGGCCCGGCGCGCGACGTCCTCGCTGAGCTCGACGCCGTCGGCGTGCCGGTCGGCGCCTACGCGCGCGGTCACGTGCTCTACCGCGCCTTCCGCAACGACGAAGCGCGCGCCGCGCTCGAGCAGGCGATCGCCGCCGGCGATCATCCCGCCGAAGCCTCGTACTACATCGCCGCCATCGACGAGCGCCTCGAGAACTACGACGCCGCCATCGCCGGCTACCAGCGCGCGCGCGACCTCAACCCGGCGTCGCCGCTCGCCGACGACGCGCTCTGGTGGCGCGCACGCCTCCTGCAGATCACGCGCCGCTACGACGCGTCGCGCGCGACCTACACGCAGCTCCTCGCCGAATACCCGACGTCCACGCGCGCGCCCGACGCCGAGTTCCACCGCGGCATGACGCTCTACCGCGGCGGCGATGCCGCAGGCGCGGCGTACTCTTGGGCCGCCGTCGTCGCCAACGCCGTCGGTGAAGACAGAGAGGAGGAGCACGCCCGCGCCCTCTTCTGGCTCGGACGAGCGCAGCGCGAGAGCGGGTCGCCCGACGCCGATGCCACCCTGCAGCGCGTCATCGACGAGCATCCGGGCAACTTCTACGCGTTGCGCGCCGAAGTGCTGCTCGGCGACAACGACGAGGACGTCGACGACCCCGACCTCGACGACGTCGACACGGACTGGGACGAGATCGCGGACTACATCGAAGAGCAGTATGGCCTGGAACCGGACGACGAGACGATCAACGTCGATAGCGCGATGCAGCCCTGGGACCTCGCGGTCACGCTCGAGGAGGGCGGGCTCCACGCGCAGTCGGTGCAGCTCTTCCAGTCGATGATCTTCGACGCCGACCGCGACGTGTATCAGCTCTTCCACATCACGCGCCGCTTCGAGCAGGAAGAACGCGTCTCGCTCGCGGCGCGCTCCGCCTCCGAGCTGATCGCCGCGCTCGAGGACGACGGCCACGCCGACCCGCCGGAGGAGTTGCTGCGCGTCGCCTACCCGCTCGCCTACCGCGACCTCGTAGAGGACGCCACGGACGAGATGGACGTCTCGCCGCTGCTGCTCTTGGCGCTCGTCCGTCAGGAGAGCTTCTACGATCCCGACGCCGGTTCCCCCGCGGGCGCGCTCGGCCTGACGCAGGTGATCGAGCCCACCGGCCGCGCGATCGCCACCGATCTCGGCGTCGAGCCGTTCACCGTCAGCGACCTCTTCCGCCCGCGGCTGAGCCTGCGCTTCGGCGCCCGCTACATCGCTACGCAGCTCCGCAACTTCGACGGCAACGCGTACTACGCGCTCGCCGCCTATAACGGCGGGCCCGGCACATCGTCGAACGCGATCGATTCATCAGGCGGGGATATCGATCTCTTCGTCGAAGACCTCGAGTTCGACGAGACGCGCCTCTACGTCAAGCTCGTCATGGAGAACTACGCCCGCTACCGCCACCTGTATGAGGACCTCGACCGTCCCTCCCTCCCCGAGTAACGCCGCACGCGGGCGGGTGGGCCCCCAGTCCAACCTCGATCCTCCCACCTGCAGCCAATCACCACCGCAGCCTGTAACCTGTCACCTGTAACCATGCGCACACTTACGCCCACGCGTCTGCGCCCCATGACCGCCACCGATATCGCGCAGATCATGGACATCGAGCGCGAGTCGTTCCCCACGATGTGGCCGCAGACCGCGTACCGCCGCGAGCTGGAGAACAAGGTCGCCCGCTACTACGTCATCGCCGAAGCCCCCGAAGACGAGCCGCCGGCGCGCGAGCCGCAGCAGCCCGGCATCATCCGCGCCATCCGTCGCATCGTCGGGGCAGGCGACGAGTCCAACGAGCGCGTTCTCGGCTTCATCGGCCTCTGGCTCCTCGCAGGCGACGCGCACGTCGTCACGCTCGCCGTCCGCGAATCATCCCGCCGCCAGGGCATGGGCGAGCGCCTGCTCATCGCGGCGCTCGACACCGCTATCGAGTATGACCAGGAAGTCCTCACGCTCGAGGTGCGCCGCTCGAACGACCCCGCGCAGCGCCTCTACGAAAAGTACGGCCTCAACCGCATCGGCCTCCGCAAGCGCTACTACACCGACAACAACGAGGACGCCGTCATCATGACGTCGCCAGACCTCCGCGCCCGCTCCTACCGCGATCGCATCGATGCCCTCCGCGCCGCCCACCAGCAGGCGCACCCGCACCTCTGGATGTGAGCAGCGGGAAGCGAGAAGCGAGACTCGAAGTCAGAGGCGAGAAGTGAGCTGTCCAGCTTCCCGCGTCGCGCCACACACCGCCATCCCGACGTCCGACCTCCGATGTCTCACCGCCCCGCCCTATGGCCAGTCCCCTGTAGCCGGTAATCTGCTCCCCGATGGAGATCACCTGGCTCGGCCGTGCCTGCTTCCGCATCCGCGCCAAAGAAGCCACCGTCATCACCGACCCGCCCGATAAGTCCGCGGGCTGCAGCCTCGGCCGGCCGACCGCCGATATCGTCACCGTCAGCCACTCCGACCCCGCGCATAGCGCGGTCCACGCGGTCGCGGGCAACCCGCGCGTCCTCGATGGCCCCGGCGAGTACGAGATCGCCGGCGCCTCGATCGTCGGCATCACCACCTGGCGCGGCAAAGAGAAGACGCCCGAGAGCGGCCGCAACATCGCCTTCGTGATCGAGCTCGAGGACATGCGCATCGGCCACCTCGGCGCCATCGGCCACGTGCCCACCGCCGACCAGCTCGAGGAGATGCAGAACGTCGACATCCTGCTCGTCCCCGTCGGCGGCGGCGAATCGCTCGAGGCGCCGCAGGCCGCCGAGACCGTCAGCCTCATCGAGCCGAAGCTCGTCATCCCCATGAGCTACGCCAACGACCTCGATCGCGCGAAGCTCGACCCGGTCGACCGCTTCCTGAAGGAGATGGGCGCCAAGAAGGACGAGACCCACGCGAAGCTGACGGTCACCCGCAGCTCCCTCCCCGAGGAGACGCAAGTCGTCGTCCTCGACATCAAGCGCTGAGAAAGCAACGGTGCTCGGGAGTTCAGTTGGCTCTCGTACGGCCCAACTGATTGAGCGACTGCCCTACTGATTCGCCAGAACGGCAGTTTCCCCCGATAATGCCGATCATGGTTCCAGAACCGTCCGCCCGCGCCGAGCTCCTGCGTCTCATCAACGGCTTCCGCGCATCGATGGCCATCTCCGTCGCTTCCCGGCTCGCCATCGCCGACCACCTGCGCGATGGCCCGCGCACCGTCGCCGATCTCGCCGTCGCCACCGAGACGCACGAGCCGTCGCTGTACCGTCTGCTCCGCGCCCTCGCGGCGATCGGCGTGTTCGAGGAGCAGGAAGGCCGCCGCTTCGCGCTCACTCCGCTCGCCGAAGTCCTGCGCACCGACGTCGCGGAGTCCGTCGCCGGCTGGGCGTCGTGGATCAGCGAAGAATCGTTTTGGCGCGGTTGGGGCGCGCTCATGCACACCGTGCGCACCGGCGAGAATGCGTACGAACATATCCAAGGCGTCGACCCCTGGACGTTCCGGCGCGAGCATCCTGAGGTGAACGATCGCTTCAACGCGGCGATGACGTCGCTGTCGAGCGGTGCGATCGACGCGGTCGTGGCGGCGTACGACTTCTCCCGCTTCGCCTGCATCGTCGACGTCGGCGGCGGCCAGGGCGCGTTGCTGTCCGGCGTTCTTCGCGCGAACCCGGGCGCCCGCGGCATCCTCTTCGATCAGCCGCATGTCGTCGCCGCCGCGCCACCCGTGCTCGAGGCGGCGGGCGTGGCCGATCGCTGCAACGTCGCGAGCGGAAGCTTCTTCGATGGCGTGCCCGACGGCGGCGACGCCTACATGATGCGCGCCATCACGCACGACTGGCCCGACGACGCGTGCGTGGCGATCCTCCGCAACTGCCGCCGCGTGATGACGCGCGAGGCACGCCTGCTGATCATCGACCGCGTCATCGCTGCGCCGAACGAAGGCGCCGAGGGCAAGTTCTCCGACCTGAACATGATGGCCGTCCCCGGCGGCCGCGAGCGCACTGAAGAAGAGTTCCGCGCCCTCCTCGACGCCGCCGGCTTCCGCCTCGACGCCATCGTCCCCGCCGGCGAAGCAGCCATCATCGACGCCACACCTGTCTGATCGCGCCCTGACACATGCCGGCGGAGATTCAGATCGGCGTTGCCACGCACGCGCGCCACGGCTTACGCTTCCCGCATGTCACAGGGCGAGATCCGCATCCGCGAGCGCGAGACCGGATTCGGCAGGCAGCAGTTCATCGACTACGAGCCGCCGGCCCATTTGCGACCGCACGTCATCAGCCACCAGGGCTACAGTGAGCGCATCGAGCGGCTGATCCGGCGCAAGGCGCTACCCCACCGCGCCGCCGTCTTCGTCGTCAACTTCGGCGACCCCGTCACGGTCATCGACCCGCACACGCCCTCGCGCACGCGCACGCATCCCTCGACCTTCATCGCCGGCCTCCACGACCAGTACGTCGTCCTCGAGCAGCAGGGACTGTCGCAGGGCATCCAGGTCAACCTCACGCCGATCGGCGCCCGCCTCTTCCTCGGCGTCTCGATGCACGAGCTGGCGAACTCCGGCGCTCACCTCGAGGACATCCTCGGGCCGGGCGCGCGCGACCTGACCGAGCGCCTCCGCGACGCTCCCGACTGGCCATCCCGCTTCGCCATGCTCGATGACGCGCTCACCGGGCGCATCACGAGCGCGGAGCTGAACGAAGGCATCGCCTGGGCGTGGCGCGTCGTCGACGGCACACGCGGCCGCGCCCAGATCGCGGCCATCGCTGACCGGCTCGGCGTCAGCCACCGCCACCTCATCGCCGAGTTCCGCGAGCACGTCGGCCTGCCGCCGCGCACCGTCGGCCGCATCGCGCGCTTCGCCGGCGCGGTGCGCCTCCTGCAGTCGGGCTCAGCTCGACGCTGGGCCGACATCGCGATCGAAAGCGGCTACTACGACCAGGCCCACCTTGTGCGCGACTTTCGCCAGTTCGCCGGCGCCACCCCGACCGAATACGAGCGCGAGCTCCGCGAGGTGGAGCGCACTACGGCGTCATGAGATCATCAAGCTCCGGGACGCCGCCGCGCGCGTCATTCGGGCGATCCTGCACAACACAACGGATCGACGCAGCACGCGCGACCGCTCAAGACGCACCATGACGGATCCGTTCCTGGCCGCTGCCCGTCACGTCGTGGACACGTCGCTCACCGACATGCGCGCCGGCATCGACGGCCTCTCGCGCGATGCGCTCAACTGGCGCCCGGCCGCCGACGACACCAACTCGATCGCCGTCCTCGCCTTCCACACGATGAGCAGCACGCGCTCGTGGCTGTCCGTGGCCGTCGGCGCGCCGCTGCCTGAGCGTGACCGCCCATCGGAGTTCCGCATCATCGCCAACGACCCTGCCGAGCTGCTCGCATGGCTCGACGACATGGCGCAACAGTGTCGCGCGCTCTTCGCGGGCGCGCGCGACGTCGACTGGTCAGCGATGCGCAAGACGCACGCGCGGCCCGACAGCGACGACCCCGATCACGTCCCGGCGGCGTGGGCGCTCCTCCACGCCATCGATCATCTCCGCGAGCACGCCGGCCAGATCGCGCTCACTCGCCAGCTCCTCCGTGCGGTCTGAGACCCGAGACCTGACATACGACAATGGAAATCCCGCGCCAGGGCGGCAACGGCTTCGTTATCCGCGCATGATTACGCTCGTTGTATGGCCACGAAGGCGACGGAGACCGCCGCGCCGCTCGTGCCCGACCGTCCGACGATCGAGGCGCTGCAGGAGGCCGCGGCGGGCTGTCAGGCGTGCGACCTCTGGAAGACGGGCACCCAGACCGTCTTCGGCGACGGCACCCGTCACGCTCGCGTCGTCTTCATCGGCGAGCAGCCCGGCGACGAAGAGGACCGCGAGGGACGCCCGTTCGTCGGTCCCGCCGGCCGCCTCCTCGACCGCGCCCTCACCGACGCCGGCATCGACCGCTCGCAGGTCTACGTCACCAACGCCGTCAAGCACTTCAAGTGGGTGGGCAAGGGCAAGAAACGCATCCACGCCAAGCCGAGCGCGCGCGAGATGCGCGCCTGCAAGCCGTGGCTCGACGCCGAGCTGCGCGTCCTCGACCCCGACGTGATCGTCGTCCTCGGCGCCACCGCCGCGCAGGCGCTCCTCGGCCCGAAGTTCCTTGTGTCGCAGCGCCGCGGCGAGTTCATCGACGCGCCCGGCGGCGGACGCGTGTTCGCGACGGTGCATCCGTCCTCGGTGCTGCGGGCGCAGGACGACGAGGAGCGGCGCGTGGCATACGCGGCGTTCGTGGATGACCTGCGCCGCCTCCGTGCGGGGCTGTCGGACTAAGGGCGCTACTCGAACAGCGAAGGTTGGGGGGCGGGGGTGGTGCGGAGGGGCGTGAGGCCGAGGTGCTCGTAGGCGCGGCGGGTGGCCTGGCGGCCGCGCGGCGTGCGCTGGAGGAAGCCGACCTGCATCAGGTACGGCTCGTAGACGTCCATGATCGTGTCGGCGTCCTCTGAGATGGACGCCGCGATCGTCTCGAGGCCGACGGGACCGCCGTCGAACTTCTCGATGATCGTGCGGAGGACGCGGTAGTCGACGTTGTCGAGGCCGAGCGCGTCGATCTCGAGGCGGGCGAGCGCGTCCTGCGCGACGTCTTCGGTGAGCGATCCATCCGCGCGGACCTGCGCATAGTCGCGGACGCGCCGGAGCAGGCGGTTGGCGACGCGCGGCGTGCCGCGGGCGCGCTGGGCGATCGCGCGCGTGCCGCCTTCGTCGATCGGCGTGCCGAGGATCGATGCGGAGCGCCGGATGATCGTCGAGAGCGCTTCGGTGTCGTGGAAGTCGAGACGGTAGACGGCGCCGAAGCGATCGCGCAGCGGCGGCGACATCATCGCGTAGCGGGTGGTCGCGCCGATCAGCGTGAACGGCTTGATGGCGAGACGGATGGAGCGCGCGCCGGGGCCTTTGCCGGTGACCCAGTCGATCGCGCCCTCTTCGAGCGCGGGGTAAAGGAACTCTTCGACGACCCGCGAGAGGCGGTGGATCTCGTCGATGAAGAGGACGTCGCCCTGCTGGAGGCTGGTGAGGATGGCGGCGAGGTCGCCGATGCGCTCGATAGCGGGGCCGGAGGTGACGCGGATGCTGACGCCCATCTCGGCGGCGATGATGTAGGCGAGGGTGGTCTTGCCGAGGCCGGGTGGCCCGTAAAGCAGGACGTGGTCGAGCGGCTCGCCGCGCTGGCGCGCGGCCTCGATGCCGATGGCGATGTTGTCCTTGACCTTGTCCTGGTTGACGTACTCGGCGAGGCGGCGCGGCCGGAGGGAGGTATCGGCGGCGATATCGCCGTCCTGCGGTTCGCCGGAGGTGATGCGTTCAGGCTGCGTCCGTGCCTTCGCCATCGCGCCTATTGTACAGGAGGATCAGAACATTTGCGCGGACGTCGCCGAATCGAAGGCCGATGCTGCGAGCTGAACGCAGGGCGGCAGCAACGAGCCGGCGGAGGCGCCTGCCGGAATCAGGCGGGTTTAGTGGCCTTGATGGAGAAGAGGAGGGGGAGGGTGCCGTCGCCGTGCTTGAGGCGGACGGTGCCGTCCTCCTTCACTTCGGTGTAGGGGAGTAACTGGTACGTGCTGAAGGGGAACTCGTGGAGGAAGTCGATGCGGAGGCCAGCGTCGATCAGGGCGGTGACGACGTCGCCGAGCGGATACTGGAACTCGAACGTGACGCTCTGCTCGAGCGTGACGTCGCGCTGCGTGTAGTCGCCGGCGTCATCCCAGCGGAGCGGCGCGTCCTGGCGAAAGTACGGATAGCGGAGGCGCGGCTCGTCGACGGATTCGTAGTCGAGCGTGTGCTGCATGGGGTGGAACTCGACGATGTAGAACGTGCCGCCGGGCCGCAGGAAGTGCGCAACGACCTGCGCCCAGCGCTCGAGATCGGGGAGCCAGGTGAGCACGCCGTAGGACGTGAAGATGATGTCGAACTGGCCGTCCAGGTTTTTCGGGAGATCATAGATGTTCGACACGACGAATCGGGCGTCGATGCCACACTCGTCGGCGAGCGCGCGTGCCTGGGCGATAGCGGGCTCGGAGAAGTCGGCGCCGGTGACGATGGCGCCCTCGCGCGCCCACGAGAGGGTGTCGAGGCCGAAGTGGCACTGGAGATGGAGAAGGGTCTTGCCGGCGACGCCGGTCAGCTCCTCGAGTTCGACGCGCTTGAGCTTGGTCTTGCCGGCCTTGAACTCGTCGACGGCGTAGAAGTCGCTGTCGACGTGGATCGGCGTGACCTCGTCCCAGTGGGCGCGGTTGGTGTCCATGTACTCCCGGTCGCTCATGGTTGGGCAAGTGTAGCGGACGCACGCCGATCGTGTTGGATGGAGTTCGTGTGAGAGGGCGGTGCCTTGATCATTGCTGCGCGATGTCGTTTCGCGCTGAGCGCGGGACAGCGGAGGGGGGCGGCTGTCCTACGCGCTTCGCGTCATGTGATGGGTGGTGCGCGCGGATGGTGGGCGCAGCTGAAGCTGCGCGGCTACGTTTCTGTCATCGATGAGTCGATGACGCGCAATTGGGCGACGATGCTTGTGTTGCTGCCATAGTTGTTGGCGGGTGTTCGTGCGGGAAGGTCAGCCGTCCCGGGTTTGGTGCTCGGTGGAGGGAGGGATGAGGTTGCTGCCTTCGAGGCGCCAGCCGGGGGCGAGCGTGGCGGCGATGAAGGATGCGCGCGGGATGGGCGGCCAGATGAACGGCCGGAGGGCGGCTTCGCGGGCGAAGGCGAAGCCGCTGCGTTCGGCGAGGGACATGAGGCTCTTTTCGGAGGCGATGCGGCCGGGGTAGCCGCGCAGCCAGAATCGCTGCCACCAGGCGAAGCGGCCGTCGGCGGGGGCGAGCTCCCAGGCGAGCAGCAGTGCGCCGGGCTTGAGTACGCGGGCAGCCTCGCGGAGGGCGGCCTGGGCGGCGCGCACGTCGAGGAAGCGGAGGAGGTCGCCGCATATGGCCATGTCGAACACGCCGTCTGCGAAGGGCAGGTGGGACGGGTCGGCCAGCACGGTCGTGATGGGGCGGCGGTTAGCCATGAAGGCGCGCTCGGCGCGGCGGGCGAGTCGCGGCGACGGTTCGACGCCGCACGCGGAGCGCTCGAAGCGGACGGCGTTGTCGAGGGCGAGGAGCCGGCTGCCGGCGGCGCAGCCGATCTCGAGGACGCGGTGGTCGCGATGCATGAGCAGTTCGGTGTGCAGGCGGAACACCACCGGGCTGGAGAGAGCCTGACCTGCGACGGATTGCACGAATCGGCGGAAGGGGGAGCCGGCGAGCTGGCGTTCGCGGTGGAGGATGTCGTCCGGGCGCATCGGGGTGAGGTTACAGGCGACGGGCGGTGTAGGGTATGGGGGTTTTGGGCGCGCTGTCGCTTGGGGGACTGGAAGGTGGAGGGTGGAAGATGGCGTGGACGAGACGAGGAGGTCTGCTGACAAGCTCGATGAGGTTCGGTGGCGGACGGTGTAGCGCGTGCGTTCGTCGAGTGTTGAGACGCGCGCGGTCACGGGATCGATAGGTCGGTGCGTTTGAGGAGGACGGCGTTGGCGGCGACGATGATGGAGCTGAGCGACATGAGGAGGGCCGCCCACTCCGGGCGCAGCTCGACGCCGAGCGACGGGTAGAGGACGCCGGCGGCGATCGGGATCGCGAGCACGTTGTAGATGCTCGCCCAGAAGAGGTTCTGCTTCATCTTCGTGACGGTGGCCTGGCTGAGACGGATGGCGCGCAGGACGTCGGCGGGGTCGCTGCGCATGAGGACGACGCGCGCGGTCTCGATCGCGACGTCGGTGCCGGCGCCGATGGCGATGCCGACGTCGGCCTGCGCGAGCGCCGGGGCATCGTTCACGCCGTCGCCGACCATGGCGACGAACCTGCCTTCGTCCTGCAACTCCTTCACGTAGCGCGCCTTGTCGGCGGGCAGCACGTCCGCGAAGACGCGCTCGATGCGCAGCTCCGTTGCCACGGCGCGCGCGGTGCGCTCGTTGTCACCCGTCATCATCACCGGCTCGATGCCGAGGTCGCGCAGGCGGTCGACGGCGGTGCGCGCGCTCGGCTTCACGGTGTCAGCGACAGCGACGATGCCGGCGGCGCGTCCGTCGATAGCCACGTACATGGGGGTGTTGCCCCGTTCGGCAAGGGCGGCCGCGCGGTCGGCGAGACCATCGAGGCCGATACCGCGCTCGTCCATCAGCCGGCGGTTGCCGACGAGCAACGCCTGGCCATCGACCGTGGCCTCGAGCCCCTTGCCGGCGATCGACGTGAACGACGTCGACCGGGGGACGGCGACGGCGCGCGAGCGCGCTCCTTCGACGATCGCCTCGCCCAGCGGATGCTCGCTCCCGGCCTCGGCTGCGGCGGCGAGGCGGAGCACGTCGTCCGGCGTGAACTCGCCGTCGGCGATCACCTCCGTGAGCCGCGGCTTGCCCTCCGTCAGCGTGCCGGTCTTGTCGAGGACGATGGCGTCGATGCGGGCCATGCTCTCGAGCGTGGCGGCGTCCTTGATGAGAATGTTGTGCTGCGCGCCGAGGCCGGTGCCCACGGCGACCGCGGTCGGCGTCGCGAGGCCGAGCGCGTCGGGGCAGGCGATGACGATGGCGGATACGGCGAACGTGAGCGACAGGAGCGCAGTCTCACCGACGACGAAGTACCAGATGACGAACGTGATCAGCCCCGAGCCGATGGCAAGGATGACGAGGTACTGCGCGGCGCGGTCGGCGAGGCGCTGGCCGGGCGCCTTCGAGCTCTGCGCGTCCTCGACGAGGCGGACGATCTGCGCGAGCGCTGTCTCGGCGCCGACTTTCGTCGCGCGAAAGGTGACGGCGCCGGTCTTGTTGATCGAGCCGCCAATCACCTCGTCGCCGGGCGCTTTCTCTTTCGGCACGGATTCGCCCGTGACCATCGACTCATCGATCGCGGTCTCCCCGCGCAGGATCACGCCGTCGACCGGCACCTTGTCGCCGGGTTTGAGCAGCACCTCATCGCCGGCGACGATCTCGCTCGTCGGCAGTTCGACCTCGACGCCGTTGCGGAGCACGGTGGCGGTCGGCGGCACGAGATCGAAGAGCGCGCGCAGGGCGTCGGTGGTGCCGCGGCGCGACTTCATCTCCATCCAGTGGCCGAAGAGGACGAACGTGACGAGCATCGCCGCCGCCTCGAAGAACGTCTCGCCGAGGTCGCCCAGCGTGATGACGACGCTGAAGCCCCAGGCGGCGAGGACGCCGGTGGCGACGAGCACGCTCATGTTGAGCGAGCGGCGCCGCAGCGAGCGCGCTGCGCCGCCGATGAAGATCCATCCCGCCCACCAGACGACGGGCGTGGAGAGGACGAGCATGATCCAGTTGGCGTTGAAGGGGCCGGCAGGCAGGTCGAGCCCGAAGAAGTCGGAGGCGAGCGGCGAGTAGAGCACCGTCGGGATGGTGAGGAGCAGCGCGACGATGAAACGGTTGCGCATGTCCGTCTCCATCGCGCGGGCCATCGCCGGGTCGGCGGCGCTGTGATCCATACCCGCGTGCGCGCCGGCCTGCGCGTGCGTCGCTTCATGACCTGCGTGAGCGCCGCTGGACGGCAGTTCGTACTGCATGCGGTCGTTCGTCGTGCCCATGGTGATGGGCGCCATCTGCGCGCGGTGCTCGAGATGGCGCGCGTGCCCGGGCGCGGCGGCGGGCTCGCATGTGCAGCGGCCGGTGGCGTCGATGAGCGCGACGAGATCGCTCTCGCTGATCGCGGCGGCGTCGTACTCGACGTGGACAAGGCCGGCGTCGACATCGGCGTGCACGCGGCGGACGTGCGGACTGTCGCGGAGCGCGCGTTCGAGCGCTTCGGCGCAGGGGATGCAGTAGAGGTTGTCGACTGGGATGGCGGCGTTGACCGCGCCAGTTGGTGTTGCGGCGGCGCGGTGTGCGGCGTGCTCGCTCGGTACGGGCTCGTCCGCCGGTCCCCGGGCGCCGTGATGTTCGTGGGTCATCGTGCCGTCTCCGTGATCCCGCGCCGCATCGACACCGCCCTGAGCATCGCGGACCGCGCAGACGTCGTCAGTCTACAAGCGCCAGAGTCCGGCATACCGCGATCGGCTACGAATCGAACGCGGCGAGGCGCGCGGCTTTCGCGTTTTCGGCGGCGATGCGCTCGAGGCGGTCCGGAGCGTCGCTCATGTCGGCGAAGATCATGGCATCGGCGATGGCGGCATGGCCGGCGCGGTCGCGGATCTCGCGCAGCATCTCCTGCGCGACGCGCCGATACGAGCGGTGGCCCTGCGGTGCCGAGCGCAGCTCGATCAGGTGCATCGCCTCGCGCGCGTTCATCTGCATGTAGAAGCGGATGCGGTACGCCATGGGCACGGCGTACTGCGCGGCGAGCGCGTTGACGCTGGCGGCACGCAGCTCGTCGTACAGCGCGGCGCACTCGGACATGATGCGGCGAAAGTCATCCTCGGCCCCGATCGCGACCACTTCCTCCGGCACCTCGTAGCCCAGGCGTGGCGACAGCGGCTGCCAGTCGAGCGTCAGCATTCGGTGTCGTTGGAGGTCGCGGAAGGCGCCGTAGTCGACGACGATGTCGAAGCGGTAGGACACGCGCTCGAAGGCGCGGCCGGGCTTGTGCCGCCGGTTCGTGCGCTCGCCGACGTACGCGCGCAAGACGGCCGCTCGCTGCTCCTCGCTCATGCCGCGGGCGATGCGTAGCGCGTCCTCGTCCGAGACATCGGCGTGCGGGTAGATGGCCGCGGCGACGACCTTCGCGTCGGCGTCGGCGTCGAACTCCGTAAGGCGGACATAAGCGCCGCTGTCGCCGCCGTCGCGCGCGGAAAGGAAGTCCGGCGGAATGGTTGCGGCGACCTGCTCGCCGGTCGCCGGGGCGGTCTCGTGGATATAGCGCGACCAGGCGAGGCCGCGGTCCTCGCGGTCGATGCGGCGCATGAAGACGGGGATCACCTTGCGCAACTCCGCGAGCACGCGCTCACCCGTCTCGCGCGCTTCGGCGAGCGGGTGGCCCTGCAACCGCAGCAGCAGCTGCTCGAACGCCTGCGCCGAGCCGTAGAGGCCGATGTTCGCCGTCGTGGCGGCGGGCAGCAGGCCGCGGAGGACGTCGCACGCCTTCGCGCGGATGCTGAGGCGGTAGGCGGTCTTCGTGTCGAGCTCGCCGCGCGGGAACCGCTCGCGCAGGTGCGCCTCCGTGCGGTCGAACAGGGCGGCGTACGTCTCGAAGCAGGCGTCCATGCTGGCCTCGAAGCGCTCGCGCAGGCCCGCGTCGATCACCTCACGGGGCGTGTGGTAGCGCCAGCGGCCGTCGCGCAGCGTGCTGTACGGGATGTAGCGGGTCGACTGCTCGAGGTAGGCCATGAGGCGGCCCCACTCGACGACCTTCGTCAGCACGTTGGAGGCGTCCTCGATGGCGACGTGGGCGCCGACGAGCTGCGCCACGGAGTCGTCGCCGTACTCGACGAGCACGCGTTCGTACAGCTCCTCCGCGCGGCCAAGCCCGAGCGCTGTGTCGGACGAGGCGGTCGCGGCGCCGGCGGCGAGCTCCTCCTGGTAGAACTCGTCGAGGAAGAGGCGGCGGAGCGCCTTCGGGGAGCGCGAGTAGCGGGAGAAGAGGGCGCCCTTCACGGTGTCGGGGAGGGCGGTCAGCGCGAAGACCGGCCCATCGACGTTGCTGAAGTGCCGGGCGAGGATCGCGCGCTCTTCGGGGGTGAAGTCGTCGGGCATGCTACCTCCGTGCACCCGCGCCGGAAGGATATCAGGGGGCGGGCGCACGGAGGCGTGCGCGCATCAACGCCGCTTCACGCTCACATGCACGAGTGGCCGGCCTGCGCGAGGACGACTAAGGCGTCCGAGAGCGAGATCGACCCGTTGGGCGGGCCGGAGCGCCACGGCTTGCCGGGTGTTGTGCTTGGCGTGCGGTCATATTCGATGCCGTCCATCGTGCCGTTGCCGTTGAGGTCGGAGTTGTAGCTGGCGCCGTTGGCCACGGGCGGTGCGCGGTCGCTCGTGCCGGCGTACGCAAGCACGGCGAGCACGTCCGAGAGAGAGATTGAGGCGTTGCGCGCGCCGGAGGTGCTTCCTGGGAGCAGCGCCGGGGTGGGGACGTCAGCGAAGTCCCACGGGTTGAGGGGGTCGCGGTCGCCGCCGAGCAACGGGCTTGGGCCGAGTTCTTGGGCATCGGTGCACGAGTCGTTGTCGTCGTTAGGGTCGCAGGCATCACTTCCCAACGCCGGATCGATAAGGTTGAAGATCGTAAGCGCCCCATCCCACAAGAATCCGACATCGTGCGTGCTGAAACCGAACCGCGCAAGAGAATCAACGTATCGTCGCCCGCCACCGCAGAACGCGTAGACGTCGGGATCCGTTTCCTCCCGGAGGAGAGTTTCGTCGCTAGGGGTGCCACCGAATGGACCAAGTGCTCCGTCCCATAGCACCCCAAAGCTGCGCCCTGGATAGAGGCGATCGCGCACGGTAGGACTCGGGATCGCGAAGCGCGCACCGCCGAAGAAGACCCACTGCGTGTTCGGTGTCTCTTCTTTAAGGATCGTCCAGTCACCGGGCG
>Ga0073934_10001329_pt1 | contig 60045 bp, 52 predicted proteins | sample LarsenN4metaG_FD_76834 | JGI IMG/M metagenome (GOLD analysis project Ga0073934, IMG submission 76834) | Hot spring sediment bacterial and archeal communities from British Columbia, Canada, to study Microbial Dark Matter (Phase II) - Larsen... ... | reverse complement strand
GCGAGTGCGCCGACGACTGGCTGCTGTTCGACTTCGACCACCCGCTGGCCGGGCAGGGCGTGCGTTTCCAGGTCAAGCTGCTCGGGGTGTTATGAGCATCAACGAAGTCCTGCTCGCCGAGCCGCGCGGCTTCTGTGCCGGGGTCGACCGCGCCATCGAGATCGTCGAGCGGGCGCTCGCCAAGTTCGGCGCGCCGATCTACGTGCGCCACGAGATCGTGCACAACACCTACGTCGTCAACGACCTCAAGGCCAAGGGCGCGATCTTCATCGAGGACCTGGCCGAGGTGCCGCCCGGCGCCACGCTCGTCTTCAGCGCGCACGGCGTGAGCAAGGCGGTGCGCAGCGAGGCGGCGCGGCGCGGCTTCCAGGTCTTCGACGCCACCTGCCCGCTGGTCACCAAGGTGCACGTCGAGGTGGCCAAGCTGGCCAAGGAAGGCTACGAGTTCGTGATGATCGGCCACAAGGGCCACCCCGAGGTCGAGGGCACGATGGGCCAGCTCACCGAGGGCATCTACCTGGTCGAGGACACCGCCGACGTGGCGCGCGTGCAGCCGCGTGGCGACAAGCTCGCGGTGGTCACGCAGACCACGCTGTCGGTGGACGACGCGGCCGAGATCCTGGCCGCCGTGAAGCAGCGCTTCCCCAACGTGCGCGAGCCCAAGAAGCAGGACATCTGCTACGCCACGCAGAACCGGCAGGACGCGGTCAAGGTGCTGGCGCCGGTGGTCGACGTGGTCATCGTCGTCGGCAGCCCGACCAGCAGCAACAGCAACCGCCTGCGCGAACTCGCCGAGCGCCTGGGAACGCCGGCCTACATGATCGACTCGGCCGACGACCTCGACGCGGCCTGGTTCGTCGGCCCGCGCCGCGTCGGCCTCACCGCGGGCGCCTCGGCGCCCGACATCCTCGTGCAGCAGGTCATCGACCGCCTGCGCGAGATGGGTGCGCTGTCGGTGCGCAAGCTGCGCGGCGTGGAGGAGGACGTGCAGTTCCCGCTGCCGCGCGGGCTGGGTGATCGCAGCATGGCGGAGCTGGCGGCGTCCCGATCTTGACGATCGACGTGCGCCCAACGCCGTGGCGCGCGCTGCCGCGAGCCCACGTCCCTCCGATTCATCGAGACCCGACACCATGATCGACATCAACCTCCTGCGCCGCGACCTCGACGCCGTGGTCGCCGCGCTCACGCGGCGCAAGAACCCGCAGCCCTTCCTCGACGTGCCGCGCTTCCAGGCGCTGGAGGCCGAGCGCAAGCAGATTCAGACCGCCACCGAGCAGCAGCAGGCGCGGCGCAACGCCCTGTCCAAGCAGATCGGCCAGGCCAAGGCCCAGGGCGAGGACAGCGCCGCGCTGATGGCCGAAGTGAACGGCATCGGCCAGGCGCAAAAGGCCGGCGCCGAACGCCTGGAGGCCATCCAGGCCGAGCTGCAGGCCATGCTGATGGCGCTGCCCAACCTGCCGCAGGCCAGCGTGCCCGACGGCGCCGACGAGACCGCCAACGCCGAGCAGCGCCGCTGGAGCCCGCACGGGCAGGCGCCGCGCGCGTTCGACTTCAAGCCGCGCGACCACATCGAACTCGGCGCCGCGCTCGGCCTCGAGTTCGAGACCGGCGCCAAGCTCTCGGGCTCGCGCTTCACCTTCATGCGCGGCAAGGCGGCACGGCTGCACCGGGCGCTGGCGCAGTTCATGCTCGACCTGCACACGCGCGAGCACGGCTACACCGAGTGCTACACGCCCTACATCGTCAACCGCGAGATCCTCGAGGGCACCGGCCAGCTGCCGAAGTTCAAGGAGGACATGTTCTGGGTCACGCGCGGGGGTGATGAAGCCCAGCCCGAGCAGTACCTGATCTCGACCAGCGAGATCCCGCTCACCAACACCGTGCGCGAGCAGATCCTCGACGCCGCCGCGCTGCCCATCAAGCTCACGGCGCACAGCCCGTGCTTCCGCAGCGAGGCCGGCAGCGCCGGGCGCGACACGCGCGGCATGATCCGCCAGCACCAGTTCGACAAGGTCGAGATGGTGCAGATCACCATGCCCGAGCAGAGCGACGCCGCGCTCGAGCAGATGGTGGGCCACGCCGAGCGTGTGCTGCAGCGGCTGGAGCTGCCCTACCGCGTGGTGACGCTGAGCACCGGCGACATGGGCCACGGCGCGGCCAAGACCTACGACCTCGAGGTCTGGCTGCCGGCGCAGGACACCTACCGCGAGATCAGCTCGTGCAGCAACTGCGAGGCCTACCAGGCGCGGCGCATGCAGGCGCGCTGGCGTAACGCGCAGGGCAAGACCGAACTCGTGCACACGCTCAACGGCTCGGGCGTCGCGGTCGGGCGCGCGCTCGTGGCGGTGCTCGAGAACCACCAGCGCGCCGACGGCAGCATCGCCGTGCCGGCCGCGCTGCGGCCCTATCTCGACGGCATGGAGGTGATCGCACCGTGAACACCCCGGCGGCCCCCGCGAACCAAACCCAGGTCGATGCGAAGGTCGAGACGCTGGCGCGCACGCTGCTGGCCGCCTGGGACGGTGCGCACTGCGTGCCGCTGCCCTCGGCCGCTGGCCTCGGCACCGACGAGGCCTACGCGGTGGGCGAGCGTCTGCGCGCGCTGCGCAGCGCGCGCGGCGAGCGCCAGGTGGGCTGGAAGATCGGCTTCACCAACCGCAGCATCTGGCCGCGCTACCAGGTCTACCAGCCGATGTGGGCGCCGGTGTACGACAGCACCACCACGCTGCTCGAGGGCCGTTCGGCCACGCTCGCGCTGGCCGGCCTGTGCCAGCCGCGCATCGAGCCCGAGGTGGCCTTCGGCATCGCACAGGCGCCGCGCGCCGGCATGGACCTCGACGAGTTGCGCGGCTGCCTGGCCTGGGTGGCGCACAGCTTCGAGATCGTGCACACGCACTTCGAAGGCTGGCGCTTCGCCGCGCCCGACACGGCGGCCGACTTCGCGCTGCACGGCCGCCTGTTCGTCGGCCCGCGCGTGCCGGTGGCCGGCTGGACGACGCTGGCCGACGACCTGGCCGCGCTGCAGGTGGAACTGCGCTGCGACGGCCAGACGCACGACCGCGGCACCGGTCGCGTCGTGCTCGACGGCCCGCTGCACGCGCTCAAGGCGATGGTCGAGGCGATGGCGCGCACCACGCCGCACTGGCAGCTGGCGCCGGGCGACGTGGTGAGCACCGGCACCCTCACCGACGCCTGGCCGATCGCGCCCGGCCAGCGCTGGAGCACGCTGCTGTCGGAGACCCGGCTGGCCCCGCTCGAGCTGACGGTCACGGCCTGACTACAATGCGCGGCTCCCGCCGACCCCGGGAGCATCAGGAAAGGTGGCAGAGTGGTCGAATGCGCCGGACTCGAAATCCGGTGTACGGTTTCACCGTACCGAGGGTTCGAATCCCTCCCTTTCCGCCAGCATGCATGCGCGCATGCGCTCATGCTCGCCGGCCCTCCGCGTCGCTCTTGGCGGGGCGCCGCCCGGTGAAGGCTTCTTGATCCTCCGCGGGCCGGCACGGCCGGCCCCGCGTCCGTTCAGAACGGCGTCTGGACCACGATCTCGGCGGGGCCGTACGGGCCGCCGAGGCCGGGCTTGGTGGTCGTGCACTCGCCGCCGCCGCCGACGCCCATGTTCGGGTTGCACACGCAGCTCGGGTTCTCCAGGTTCGTGCCGGCGCCCAGCGGATCGTCGGGGTCGCTGGAGATGCAGTCCATGCAGCTGAAGCTCGTGCAGTCGAAGGTGGCGTAGATCTTGGTCAGGATCGGCCTGGGCTGCCAGGCCAGGCTCTTGTTCACCGGGTCGGCGATCGCGAGCCGGTTGCCCGCCACCGGCACGAGGCGGAACACCTCGCGCCGGCAGCCGGCGCCATTGGGCTGGCGCCCGCCTCGCACGAGGTAGAAGGACTGCGAGACCGTGCTGTACGCGGTGTACATCTTCGTGATCGGCGTGCCGTCGGCGAAGCTGCTGATCAGCAGGTCGTAGAAGGCGCGCGACTGGCGCGTCGCCGGGTCGTAGGCGCCGACGACGACCGGCTGGGCGATCGCGCCGGCGGCCGCGGCGCAAAGGGTGGCCGTGGCGAAGGCGCGCGCGACGGCGGCACGCCAGAAGATCTTGCGGTTCAGGCTCATGGAAGGCTCCGTGACGGGTGGTGGGGCATGCCGCGCAACGAATCGATGTGCGTGCCCCTGTATGAACGCGATGACCCGCGCGATCAGGACGCCGACCTTTGGGGGGCTCGCGCGCCCCGCGTCCGCCTCTGCGGCCCCGAGGACACCTCATGGACGGTTCTGACCTCACGCCACCGGGCCGTGAACGCGGCACGGGTTGATCCGATGGACCGGGCGCGCCGTGCCCGGGAAACTCCGTGGTCATGGTCACCGTCCGCGAAGCCACCTGGGCCCTGATGCGCGCGCACGGCATGACCACCGTGTTCGGCAACCCGGGCTCCACCGAGCTCGGCTTCTTCCTCGGCTGGCCGGCGGACTTCCGCTACGTGCTCGGCCTGCAGGAGAGCGTGGTGCTGGGCCTGGCCGACGGCTATGCGCAGGCGAGCGCCCGGCCGGCGTTCGTGAACCTGCACTCGGCGGTGGGCGTCGGCCACGCGATGGGCGCGATCTTCACCGCGTTCAAGAACCGCACGCCGCTGGTCATCACCGTCGGCCAGCAGGCGCGTTCGATCCTGCCCTTCGATCCCTTCCTGCACAGCGCGCAGTCGACGACGCTGCCGCAGCCGTACGTGAAGTGGGCCGTGGAGCCGGCCCGCGCGGCCGACGTGCCGCACGCCATCGCGCGCGCGCTGCACGTGGCGATGACGCCGCCGCGCGGGCCGGTGCTCGTCAGCGTGCCGGCCGACGACTGGGCCGCGGACTGCGCGCCCTTCGCAGCGACCGGGCCGCGCCGCGTGAGCAGCGCGCTGCGGCCGGATCCGTCGCTGCTCGGCGTGATCGGCGACGCGCTCGACCGCTGCCGCCGCCCGGCCTTCGTGATCGGCCCGGCGGTGGACCGCGATGGCGCCTGGCCGCTGGCGCGCGAACTCGCCGAGCGCCACCGCGCGCGCGTCTACGGCGCGCCGATGAGCGGCCGTGCCGGCTTCCCCGAAGACCACCCGCAGTTCGGCGGCTGGCTGCCGTCGCTGCGCGAGCGCATCGTCGAGCAGCTCGCCGGGCACGACCTGATCCTCGCGCTCGGCGCGCCGGCCTTCACCTACCACGTGCAGGGCGAGGGCCCGCACGCGCCGCCGGGCGCCGAGGTGCTGCAGATCATCGACGACCCGCAGACCGCGGCCTGGGCGCCGCTCGGCACGAGCGTGATCGCGAGCCTCGGCCTGGCCATCGCCGACCTGCTGGCGCGGCCGCTGCCGGCTTCGCTCGCCTCGCGCGAGCGGCCGCCGCCGCGCGAGCCGCCGCCGCCGATCGCCGAGCCGGCGGCCGGCGAGCGCATCCCGGTCGCGTACCTCATGCAGACGCTGGCTGCGCTGCGCCCGCGCGACAGCATCGTCTTCGAGGAGGCGCCGAGCGCGCGGCCGGCGATGCAGCGCCACCTGCCGATGCTCGAGCCCGGCGGCTACTACACGATGGACAGCGGCGGCCTCGGCCACGGCCTGCCCGCCGCGGTGGGCGTGGCGCTGGCCGAGCGCGACAAGGGCAGCGGCCGGCGCGTCGTCGCGCTGGTCGGCGACGGCTCGGCGATGTACTCGATCCAGGCGCTGTGGAACGCGGTGCAGCTGGCGCTGCCGATGACCTTCGTCGTGCTGCGCAACCGCCGCTACGCCGCGCTGCACCACTTCGCGCCGTACTTCGGCTTCGCGCCGGGCGCCGCGCTGCCGGGCACCGAACTGCCCGGGCTCGACTTCTGCGCGCTGGCGGCCGGCCATGGCCTCCAGGCGCGGCGCGTGGCCGAGGGCGCCGAGCTGGCCGAGGCGCTGCGCGGCGCGCTCGCGACGGCCGGGCCGGTGCTGCTCGAAGTCGCGATCGCGTGAACCACCCCCACCGCCGAGGAGACCCACCGATGCCCCCGCTCGACCGCCGCCGCGCCACCGCCTTGCTGCTCGGCGCCGCCGCGCTGCCGCTGGCGCGCGCCCAGGCCTGGCCCGCGAGGCCGCTGCGCATCGTCGTCAACTTCCCGCCGGGCGGCGCGGCCGACCAGCTCGCCCGCGCGCTGGCCGCGCCGCTGCAGGAGGCGCTCGGCCAGCCGGTGACGGTGGAGAACCGCGGCGGTGCCGGCGGCAACCTCGGCGGCGAGGCGGTGGCCAAGAGCCCGGCCGACGGCCACACGCTGCTCTTCAGCAGCGGCGGCATGGTCTCGGTGAATCCGCACCTGTACCCGAAGATGCCGTTCGATCCGGCCAAGGACCTGGCGCCGGTGGCCGCCACCGCGCGCGTGCTCGTGTTCCTCGTCGTGCGCGCCGAGAGCCCGGTGAAGGACTTCGTCGGCTTCCTCGCCGACCTCAAGGCCCACCCCGGGCGGCGCAGCTTCGGCAGCCCGGGCAACGGCAGCTCGCCGCACCTGGCCACCGAGATGCTCAAGGACATGGCCGGCGTCTTCGCCGTGCACATCCCCTACCGCGGCGCGGCGCCGGCGCTGACCGACCTGCTCGGCGGCCAGCTCGACTTCCTGTTCGACCCGGGCATCGCGGTGCCGCACATCCGCGCCGGCCGGCTGCGCCTGCTGGCGGTGGGCAGCCCGTCGCGCAGCCCGCTGTTCCCCGACGTGCCCACGGTGGCCGAGGCGGGCGGTGCCGCGCTCAAGGGCTTCGACGCCGACACCGTGTTCGGCCTGTACGCGCCCGGCGGCACGCCGGCCGAGGTGGTGACGCGGCTGAACGCCGAGGTCAACCGCATCCTGGCCACCCCGGCCATGCAGGAGCGCGTGCGCGCCATCGGCGGCGTGCCCACGCCGATGAGCCCGGCGCAGTTCGGCGCCAAGATGGCCGAGGACAGCCGGCGCTTCGGCGTCATCGTTCGCGAACGGCGCATCGCCGCCGACTGATCGACGACACTCTTCTCCCGACCCCGACGAAAACAGGAGACGACCACGATGAGAACCTTCACTCCGCTGAACCGGGTGAGCCTGGTGACCCTGCTCGGCGCCGCGCTCGCGCTCGGCGGCTGCGCCACGGCCCCGAAGCCGGCCCCTGCACCCGCACCCGCGGCACCTGCCGCCCCCGCAGCCGCCGCACCGGCTGCACCGCCGCCCGCTTGGCAGCAGGGCCGCGGCGCCGACATGGCGTCGTCCACGCTGGCCCCGCTGGCCGGCCGCAACACCGTGACGCCACCGGGCGAGATCGCGATCGACAAGCTCAAGCTGCCGCCCGGCTTCAGGATCGAACTGTGGGCGCACGGCATGCCCGGCGTGCGCGCGATGGCGCGCGGCGACCAGGGCAAGATCTACGCCGGCACGCGCGGCATCGGCCGCGTCTACGAGGTCACCGACCAGGGCGGCCAGCGCACGAGCCGCGTCGTCGCCAGCGGCCTCACGCAGCCGGCCGGCGTGGCCTTCCGCAACGGCAGCCTGTACGTGATGGCGATCGACAAGGTGCTGCGCTTCGACGGCATCGAGGCCAACCCCGCGGTCGCGCCGGTGGACATGACGGCGGCGTTCAACCTGCCACCGCTGCAGCACCACAACTGGAAGTACATCGCCTTCGGGCCCGACGGCAAGCTCTACGTGCCGTTCGGCGCGCCGTGCAACATCTGCGAGCCGACCGCCGAGTACGCGCAGATCCGCCGCTACAACGTCGACGGCTCGGGCATGGAGGTGCTGGCGCGCGGCGTGCGCAACACGGTGGGCTTCGACTGGCACCCGGTGACCAAGGAGCTCTGGTTCACCGACCATGGCCGCGACTGGATGGGCGACGACACGCCGCAGGACGAGCTCAACCGCATGGGCCGCACGGGCCTCAACTTCGGCTTCCCGTACTGCCACGCCAACGCGGTGCCCGACAAGGACCTGAAGAAGGCCAACCCCTGCGACGGCGTCACGCTGCCGGTGACCGAGATGGGGCCGCACGCCGCCGCGATGGGCGTGCTCTTCTACACCGGCAGCATGTTCCCGCCCGAGTACCGCAACAGCATGCTCGTCGCGCGCAAGGGCTCGTGGAACCGCACCAGGAAGTTCGGCTTCGACGTCGTGCGCGTGAGCGCCGACGCCGATGGCCGCAACGCGAGGGTGCAGCCCTTCCTGACCGGCTTCCTCGACGAGGCCAATCAGGCCTTCAGCGGCCGCCCGGCCTATCTGCTGCAGATGCCCGACGGCAGCGTGCTCGTCAGCGACGAGCAGATGGGCGCGATCTACCGCATCAGCTACGCGCGCTGATGCGGCGCGTGCTCGCCGCAGCGCTGGGCCTGGCGGTGGCGCTGGGCGGCGCGGCCGCCGCGCCGCCGCTGCCCGAGCGCGCCGCGGCGAGGCTGGCGGCCTGCAACGCCTGCCACGGCGCCGACGGCCACGCCACGGCGCCCGGCGTGCCGCACCTGGCCGGGCAGCCGCGCCTGTTCATCGAGAACCGGCTGGTGATGATCCGCGAGGGCCTGTCGCCGGTGCCGTCGATGAAGGGCCTGCTCGACGGACTGGACGACGCCGACCTCACGGCGCTGGCCGCGCACTACGCGGCGCTGCCGCTGGCGCCGGCGCGCGCAGCCCGCGACGCGGCGCGCGCCGCGCGCGGCCTCGCGGCGTCGCAGCGCGCGCTGTGCGCGAGCTGCCACCTGCCGGGCTACGTGGGCCGCGAGCAGATCCCGCGCCTGGCCGGCCAGCGCGAGGACTACCTCTTGCATTCGCTGCGCGACTTCGCCGCCGGCCGCACCGCCGGCCGCGACACGCTGATGACGAACGCGCTGCTCGGCCTTGCCGACGCCGATCTCGCCGACCTGGCGCACCACCTGGCGACGCTGCCCGAACGCTGAGGGGTTCGCGATCGGCCGGCGCCGGGGCGCCAGGGACCGCCCCGCGCCCGGACGAGTCGGACCCGCGCGCCCCGGGGCGGTCCTGTACCGTGCTCGCGCTGAAGGACGGCGGCGATCCGGAAAGGCCCCATCCCTGGACCGGGTGGTGGCGTGAAACGCGCAGCCGTCGATACTAGACCTGCCGCAGGGCGCGATGATCGGGCCTTGCCCCGCACGTGCCGGTCGACTCCGACCCTTTCGTTCGGCGATGAACTACCGCGGTGACATCGATGGCCTGCGTGCCGTGGCGGTGCTGGCCGTCGTGTTCTTCCACGCCCACGTGACCGGATTCTCGGGCGGCTACGTCGGCGTGGACGTGTTCTTCGTGATCTCGGGCTACCTGATCACGCGATTGCTGGTGGCCGACTTCGAACAGGGCCGCTACTCGCTGCTGCTGTTCTACGAGCGGCGCATCCGGCGCCTGTTCCCGGCTCTCTTCGCCGTGCTCGCCGTGGCCAGCGCGCTCGGGTGGTGGCTGCTGTTGCCGGATGAACTGCGACGCTTCGGCGCCAGCCTCGCGGCCACGTCGGTCTTCGGATCGAACCTGCTGTTCTGGAGGGAGGGCGACTACTTTGCTGCGCCGGCCGAGAGCAAGCCGCTGCTGCACACCTGGTCGCTCGCGGTCGAGGAACAGTTCTACCTCTTCTTCCCACTGCTGCTGCCCTGGCTGCTGCGCATGCCCGAGCGCACCCGCGCCTGGGCCGTGGCACTGGCGATGGGGCTGTCCTTCGCGCTCGCGGCCTGGCTCGTCATGCACCGGCCCGCGACGGCGTTCTATCTGGCACCGCTTCGAGCCTGGGAACTGCTGCTCGGCGCCGTGCTGGCCCTCGGCCTCGTGCCGGCCCTGCCCAGCCAGCGTGTCGCGGAACTCGCAGCCTGGACGGGCATCGGCCTGATCGTCGGCAGCGTCGTGCTGCTCGACAAGCACAGCGTCTTCCCCGGCCTGAGTGCACTGGCTCCCTGTCTCGGCGCGGCATTGGTGATTCACAGCGCGCAGGGCCATCGCACGATGGTCGCGGCCGCGCTGTCGCTGCGCCCTGTCGTCTTCATCGGCCTGGTGTCCTACTCGCTGTACCTGTGGCACTGGGTCGCGCTGGCCTACGCACGCATCGACCGCTTCGCGGACCTGACGTCCTTGGAGGTGGCCGCGGCACTCACCGCCTCCTTCGTGCTTGCGGTGCTGTCGTGGCGCTTCATCGAAGCGCCGGTCAGGCGCAACCGTGCCCTGACGTCGCGTGCCGCGCTCTTCGCTTTCGGCATCGGCGGTTCGATGATCTTCTTTGCGCTAGGCGCAGCGTTGTGGGCCGCGCGCGGGGTGCCCGAGCGGCTGCCGCCTGCCGCGCGCCAGTTCGCCGGCGGGACGGCCGACGCCTGGTGGGGATTCGGCGATTGCGACAGGCGCTTCTGCATCGTGCAGTCCGCAGGCCATGCAGGGCGTGCGGGAGGCGATGCAGACGTCTCCGTCCTGCTCTGGGGCGACTCGCACGCCGCTGCGCTGGCGCCAGCCTTCGAGCGTTCACCGGGGCGCGTCGTGATCGCCTTCGATCGCGGCTGCCCGCCGCTGATGGGTCTGACGCTGGGCGGCGGAGGCTGCGAGCGCTTTGCACGCAGCGTGCTCGAGCGGGTTCGCGACGAGCGCATCGGGCGCGTCGTGCTGCACGCACGCTGGGCCATGTACGTCGAGGGCACGCGCTTCGGCCGCGAGGAGGGCCGACCGATCCGCCTCGTGCGCGGGCAGGATAACGCGTCGGCTTTCGAACAGGCTCTGCGCAGCACGCTGCGTCAGTTGCAGGCCCTGGGTGTCGACGTGCACTTGGTGGGCCCGGTGCCCGAAGCCGGCAAGCCCGTGCCCGGCGCATTGGCCCGCGTGGCCCTGCGCGGCGGCGACCTGCCGACGCTGCCTCAGTTCGAGTTCGAGGCCCGGCAGTCGCGCACCCGGACCCTGCTGACCAGCGTGGCGGCAAGCGAAGGCCTGCCACTGATCGATCTGCACGATGCCCTGTGCGATGGCGATCGTTGCCGTCTCGAGGCACAGGGCCGGTCGCTGTACTTCGACGACGATCACTTGAGCACGCGGGGCGCGGCGCTGGTCGCGCCGATGCTGGCCCAAACGCTCTGGCCTGAAACCGGTTCGCTACGCCCGACGTCGGCCTCGCGCCCCTAGAAGACGCGCACCTCCCCGGTCACGCGCCCAGGCCCGCATGGCCGCCTCTCAGTGCGCCTCCATCACCAGCGCCGCGATCGCCGCGCCGAGCACCATGTCGGCCTCGGCGCCGAAGCCGTGGCGCCGCAGGTGGCCGCGGCGGTCGATCAGCACGAGGCTCGGCGTGCCCCTGAAGGCGTAGCGCCGCATGGTCTGCGGCAGCGGGTCGCCGGGGTCGGCGGCCGGCGCGTCCACCGCCACCGGGTAGCGGATGCGGTTCTCGTGCATGAAGGCGGCCAGCGCGGCCGGCGTCATCACGGCGTGGTGCTCGAAGACGCTGTGCAGCCCGATCAGCGCCACGTCCTCCGGCGCGAAGGCCTCGCGCAGCCGCTCGGCCTGCGGCAGCGCATGATGCACGCAGCCCGGGCACAGCATCTGGAAGGCGTGCAGCACGATCACGCGGCCGCGCAGCGCCTCGGGCTGCAGCGGTGCGCCGTCGTGGTTGAACCAGTCCGTGGTGCTCCAGGGTGGCGCCGGCGTGCCAGGCGGCAGCAGGCCGAGACGGCGATGTGCGGCGGCGGCCGCCGCCGCGTCGTGGCCGTGGTCCTGCTCGAACTCACGCTCGTGCCGGGTTGCCATCAACGCCGCCACGTCGAGAACACGTAGTCGCGATCCTTCTGCGCCATGTGGCAGGCGTGGCAGGCCTGCGCCGCGTTGGCGCCGACGGCGCGCTCGCTCGTGCTGTCGCCCTTGAAGGCCTCGTAGCCCCAGCCGCCGGTGGCGGCGTAGCGGCGGCTGTCCTTGACCATCACGCCCACGACCTTGCGCGTGCCCTCGGTGAGCGTGTTGTCGGCGGTCCTCGCCTCGAGCAGGTCGAACACGATCACCGAGCCGTCCGGGAACTTGCCGCCGCCCGCGTAGCCGCGCTCGGCCTGCGGGTTGGCATACAGGTGGTGGATGCCGCCGAAGGCCTCGTACAGGGCATGGCCGGGCTGGATGACCATGCTCTTCACGTGCGTCCACTGGCGATAACCTTTGGGGTAGGGCACGGGGTCGGCGCCCGCGGCGGGCAGCACGGCGAGCGTGAGGCCGAGCGTGAGTCCGAACGTGAGTGCGCGGCGAAGCGCCGCCAAGGAGAGTGCAGACATGAGTGAGTCCTATGGTCGTTGACGGTCCCGTCGCGCGCCTTGGCCGCTGCGGGCGGCGCGCATTGCAGCATCACGCGCCGCGCTTGAACAGCAGGCACCAAACGGTGCCCCGGGCACCGGACGGTGACGATCGATGAACGAGGAGCCGCCGCGCGACGGCGCCGCGCCCAGCGTGGCGCGCATGGTCGAAGACATCGTCGGCTGCAAGTGGTCGCTGGCGGTGATCGGTGCGGTGCGCCAGGGCGTGCAGCGGCCGGGCGCGCTCGAACACCACATCGAGGGCCTGTCCAAGAAGGTGCTCAACGAGCGGCTGGCCAAGCTGGTGCGCTACGGCATCCTGGACAAGACCAGCTACGCCGAACTGCCGCCGCGCGTGGAGTACCGGCTCACGGCGTTCGGCCACCGCTTCTGCACGCTGCTCGACGGCATCGAGTCGCTGCAGCGCGAGCTGTCGAAGCCGCGAAGCTAGTACGAGCGCGGCAGGCCGAGCACGTGCTCGGCCACGTAGGCGAGGATCAGGTTGGTCGACACCGGCGCCACCTGGTAAAGCCGGGTCTCGCGGAACTTGCGCTCGACGTCGTACTCGTGCGCGAAGCCGTAGCCGCCGTGGAACTGCAGCGCCGCGTTGGCCGCCTCCCAGCTTGCCTTGGCGGCCAGGTACTTGGCCATGTTGGCCTCGGCGCCGCAGGGCTCGCCGGCGTCGAAGCGGCGGCAGGCCTGCCAGCGCATCAGGTCGGCGGCCTCGACCTCGATGTGCGCCTCGGCGATCGGGAACTGCACGCCCTGGTTCTGGCCGATCGGCCGGCCGAACACCACGCGCTCCTTGGCGTACCGCGTCACGCGGTCGATGAACCAGCGGCCGTCGCCGATGCACTCGGCGGCGATCAGCGTGCGCTCGGCGTTCAGGCCGTCGAGGATGCAGCGCAGGCCCTGGCCTTCGGCGCCGATCAGGTTCTCGGCCGGGATCTCGAGGTTCTCGAAGAACAGCTCGCTGGTCTCGTGGTTGACCATGTTGGCGATCGGCCGCACCGTGAGGCCGCGGCCGACGGCCTCGCGCAGGTCGACGAGGAAGACCGACAGGCCTTCGCTCTTGCGCGCCACCTGCGCCCGCGGCGTGGTGCGCGCGAGAAGGATCATCAGCTCGCTGTGGTGCACGCGCGAGATCCACACCTTCTGGCCGTTGACCACGTAGCGGTCGCCGCGCCGCTCGGCGGTGGTGCGGATGCGCGTGGTGTCGGTGCCGCTCTCGGGCTCGGTGACGCCCATCGCCTGCAGGCGCAACTCGCCACGCGCGATGGCCGGCAGCCAGCGCTGCTTCTGCGCCTCGGAGCCGTGGCGCAGCAGCGTGCCCATGTTGTACATCTGGCCGTGGCAGGCGCCGGCGTTGCCGCCGCTGCGGTTGATCTCCTCGAGGATCACGCTGGCCTCGGCCAGCCCGAGGCCGGCGCCGCCGTACTGCTGCGGAATCAGCGCGGCCAGCCAGCCGGCCTGCGTGAGCGCCTGCACGAAGGCCTCGGGGTAGGCGCGCTCGGCGTCCACCTGGCGGTGGTAGCTGTCGGGGAAGGCGGCGCACAGGGCGCGCACGCCTTCGCGGATCTCGGCATGGGCCTGGTTCATCGGCGCGCCGCATTATCCGGGGCGGCGGGCGCACAATGACCGCTTCCTCCGCCCCACCTCCTTCGACGCACGCACCATGAGCTACCCGAGCCTCGCCCTCTACATCGACGGCCAGTTCCGCAGCGGCGGCGGCCGCCGCGAGCAGGACATCTTCAACCCGGCCAGCAACGAGGTCGTCGGCAAGCTGCCGCACGCCACGAAGGACGACCTGAACGACGCGCTCGCCGCCGCCGAGCGCGCCTTCCAGAGCTGGCGCCGCAGCTCGCCGCTCGAGCGCAGCAAGGTGCTGCGCAAGGTGGCCGAGCTGGCGCGCGAGCGCGCCGACGACATCGGCCGTGGCATCACGCTCGACCAGGGCAAGCCGCTCGCCGAGGCGGTGGGCGAGGTCAACTTCTGCGCCGAACATGCCGAGTGGCACGCCGAGGAGTGCCGCCGCATCTACGGCCGCGTGATCCCGCCGCGCGTGGCCGGCGTGAGCCAGCTCGTGGTGCGCGAGCCGATCGGCGTGTGCGCCGCGTTCTCGCCGTGGAACTTCCCGTTCAACCAGGCCATCCGCAAGATCAGCGCCGCGGTCGGCGCCGGCTGCTCGATCATCCTCAAGGGCCCGGAAGACGCGCCGAGCGCCGTGGTGGCGCTGGCCCGCCTGTTCCACGACGCCGGCCTGCCGCCGGGCGTGCTCAACATCGTGTGGGGCGTGCCGGCCGAGGTGAGCGAGCACCTGATCAGGAGCCCGATCGTGCGCAAGATCAGCTTCACCGGCTCGGTGGCGGTGGGCAAGCAGCTCGCTGCGCTGGCCGCGTCGCTGATGAAGCGCAGCACGATGGAGCTGGGCGGCCATGCGCCGGTGATCGTGTGCGACGACGCCGACGTGGAGCTCGCCGTCAAGCAGCTCGTGCCGCACAAGTTCCGCAACGCCGGCCAGGTGTGCATCTCGCCGACCCGCTTCTACGTGCAGCAGGGGGTCTACGAGCGCTTCGTCGAGGCCTTCGTCGCCGGCACCAGGAAGATCAAGGTCGGCGACGGCCTGGCGCCCGACACGCGCATGGGCCCGCTGGCGCAGAAGCGCCGCGTCGGCGCGGTGGCCGGCTTCGTCGACGACGCGCAGACGCGCGGCGCCAGCGTGCTGGTGGGCGGCGCGCCGCTGCCCGGGCAGGGCAACTTCTTCGCCCCCACCGTGCTCGCCGACGTGCCCGAAGACGCGCGCCTGATGACCGAGGAGCCCTTCGGCCCGGTGGCCGGCATCGTGCGCTTCAAGACGGTGGACGAGGCCATCCAGCGCGCCAACCGCCTGCCCTTCGGCCTGGCGAGCTACGCCTACACGACGAGCCTGAAGAACGCGCACGCCATCGCCAGCGGGCTCGAGGCGGGCATGGTGTCGATCAACCACCTCGGCATGGCGCTGGCCGAGACGCCGTTCGGCGGCGTCAAGGACAGTGGCATCGGCAGCGAAGGCGGCAGCGAGACCTTCGACGGCTACCTGGTCACCAAGTTCGTGACGCAGATGAACTGACGGGCCGGCCGCGGCACCTCAGAAGTGGATGCCGCGCATCATCTGCGACAGCGCGATCGCCTCCGGTGACAGCTGCGGCTTGGGCGCCTTCTCGCCGCGCGCCGCGGCGCTGTCGGGGAACATGCGGAAGGTGGTGTTCATGATGATCTGCGTGACGCGCGGCAGCGCGGCGTGCAGCAGCGCGCCGAAGTTGCCCAGCCGCGTGGCCACGCGCACCGGCTTGCTGATGCAGGCCTGCACCACCATGTCGGCTGCCTCCTCGGGGCTCAAGAGCGGCATGCTCTCGTAGATCTTGGTCGGCGCCGTCATCGGCGTGCGCACGAGCGGCATGTTGACGGTCGTGAAGGTCACGCCCTGGTCGGCGAACTCGCTGCTCGCGCAGGCCGTCCAGGCGTCGAGCGCGGCCTTGCTCGCCACGTAGGCCGAGAAGCGCGGTGCGTTGACGAGCACGCTGATCGAGCTGATGTTGACGACGTGCCCCTTGCGCTTGGCCACCATGCCGGGCAGCAGCCCCATCGTGACGCGCAGCGCACCGAAGTAGTTGAGCTGCATCGTGCGCTCGAAGTCGTGGAAGCGGTCGTAGCTGCTCTCGATGGCGCGGCGGATCGAGCGGCCGGCGTTGTTGATCAGGAAGTCGACGCCGCCGTGCTGCTCCTCGAGCAGCTTGATGAACGCGGCGCAGCTCTCGGCGTTGGCCACGTCTGCCGCGTAGCTGAAGACCTGCGGGTTGGCCTGGCCCTTGGCGCGCGCGTGGGCGACGATCTCCTTGACCGCCTCGGCCAGCTTGGCCTCGTCGCGCGCGCAGATGATGGTGATGGCGCCGGCCTCGGCGAACTTCTTGCTCGCCGACAGCCCGATGCCCGAGCTGCCGCCGGTGACCAGCACCACCTTGCCGCCCACCGCGCCCTTGAGGCTGCGGTCGACGAACAGGTCGGGGTCGAGGTGGCGCTCCCAGTAGTCCCACAGCACCCAGGCGTAGTCGTGCAGGTTGGGGCACTCGATGCCGCTGCCTTCGAGCGCCTTGTCGAGCTCGCGGCGGTCGAAGCGCGTGGGGTAGTTGACGAAGGTGAACATGTCCTCGGGCAGGCCGAGGTCCTTCATCACCGCGTTGCGGATGCGGCGCACCGGGGCGAGCGCCATCATGCCCTTCTTCACGCTCTTGGGGATGAAGCCGAACAGCGCCGCGTTGACGAACAGGTTCATCTTCGGCGCGTGCGCGGCCTTGCTGAAGATGTCGAGCACGTCGCCGACGCGGTAACCCATCGGGTCGACGAGGTGGTAGCACTTGCCGGCCTGGCTGGCGCGCAGGTGGCTGATGTGGTCGATGCAGGCGACCACGAAGTCCACCGGAACGATGTTGATGCGCCCGCCTTCGAGACCCACGCTCGGGAACCACGGCGGCAGGATCTGCCGCATGCGCTGGATGACCTTGAAGAAGTAGTACGGGCCGTCGATCTTGTCCATCTCGCCGGTCTTGCTGTCGCCGACCACCAGCGCGGGACGGTAGATCGTCCACGGCACCTTGCTCTCCTTGCGCACGATCTTCTCGCTCTCGTGCTTGGTCATGAAGTAGGGGTGCTCGAGGTTCTCGGCCTCCTCGAACATGTCCTCGCGGAACACGCCTTCGTAGAGGCCGGTGGCGGCGATGCTGCTCACGTGGTGCAGGTGGCCGGCGTCCACCGCCTTGGCGAACTCCACCAGGTTGCGCGTGCCGTCCACGTTCACCTTCACCTGGCTCTCGGCGTCGGCCTTCAGGTCGTACACCGCGGCGAGGTGGAACACCGCGTTGATGGTGCCCTTGAGCGCCTTGATCGTCTCCGGCGCCACGCCGAGCTTCTTCGCGGTGAGGTCGCCCACCACCGGAATGGCGCGCGCCTTGCCGACGCCCCAGTACTCGAGCAAGGGGCCGATCTTGTTCTCGCTGCCCTCGCGAACGAGGAAATGCACCGTCGTGCCCTTGCGTGCCAGCAGCGCCTTGACGAGCCGCTTGCCGATGAAGCCGGTGGCGCCGGTGACGAAGTAATGCATCGTGGTCTCTCCTTGCAGACGGTGCGAAAACGGGCCTCTCTCCCGGCAAGCATAGAGCGCTCTCACTAGAGATTTAGGCTGCCGTCCCCACGGGTGAACCCTATATTTCCCTGCACGACAGCGGCCTCTGTGCCGCACGTCGCGAGCGAAGCAACGAACATCGAAAGAGGAAGCTCCATGGTCAAGAAGCTCAAGGCAGCCGCCGGCAAGACCGGCGACAAGATCGGCACGAAGTCCGGCATGAACCTCGGTGCCCTGCAAGGCAGCGCACTGGCCAACTCGGTCAAGGAATCGGCGCAGCAGATCTGGCTCGCGGGCATGGGCGCTTTCTCCAAGGCCCAGGAAGAAGGCGGCAAGGTCTTCGAGGCGCTGGTCAAGGAAGGCCTGAACCTGCAGAAGAAGACGCAGGGCATGGCCGAAGAGAAGATCAGCGAGGTCACCGGCAAGATGAGCGCGATGGCCGAGACCGTGACGAGCAAGGCCAACCAGAACTGGGACAAGCTCGAGGCCATCTTCGAGCAGCGCACCGCCAAGGCGATGAGCAAGCTCGGCGTGCCCACGGCCAAGGACGTGCAGGCGCTCACCAAGCGCGTCGACGAGCTGGCCGCCGCGGTGGCCAAGCTGAGCAAGACGCCGGCGGCCAAGACCGCCAAGGCCGCACCGGTCAAGCGCGCGATTCGTCGCGCGGCCTGATGGTCGTGGGGGTCGCGGGGGTCGCGGGCGCGCGCCGGCCCGCCCCTGCGGCGGGGCGGGCGCCCGCCGGGCCCCGCATCGGCCTCGCGCTGGCCGGGGGCGGCCCGCTCGGTGCCGTCTGGGAGATCGGCGCGCTCGCCGCGCTCGAAGAGGCGGTGCCGGGGCTGGACTTCAACGCGCTGGACGGCTACGTCGGCGTCTCTGCCGGCGGCGTGATCGCCGCCGCGCTGGCCAACGGCATGCGGCCGCGCCAGGTGTGCGCCGCCTTCATCGAGGGCGACGCGCCGCGCGAGGACATCATCCGTCCCTCGCTGTTCTTCCGCCCCGCCTTCGGCGAGCTGTTGCGCCGCGGCGCGGCGCTGCCCGGGCTGGTGGCGCTGGCGGCATTCGTGTACCTGTTCGAGCGCCGCTCGCTGATGGCGGCCTTCGAGCGGCTGGGCGCCGCGCTGCCCACCGGCATCTTCGCCAACGCGCCGCTCGAGGCGCGGCTGCGCAAGGTGTTCTCCGAGAGCGGGCGCAGCAACGACTTCCGCCGCCTGGCGCGCCGCCTCGTCGTGGTGGCCACCGACCTCGACAGCGGCGAGGCCGCGCCCTTCGGCGCGCCCGGCTTCGACCACGTGCCGATCTCCGAGGCGGTGGCCGCGAGCGCGGCGCTGCCCGGGCTGTTCCCGCCGCGCGCCATCGGCGGGCGCTGGTACGTCGACGGCGCGCTGAAGAAGACGCTGCACGCGCGCGTGCTGCTCGACATGGGCGTCGACCTCGTGCTGTGCCTGAACCCGCTGGTGCCCTTCGACGCCACCGCGCCGGGGCGCCACCGCGTGCTCGCGGGCGGCCACCGGCGCATCCCCAAGCTCGTGCAGGGCGGGCTGCCGCTGGTGCTGTCGCAGACCTTCCGCACGCTGATCCACTCGCGGCTCGAGCTCGGGATCAAGGGCTACGAGACCAGCCACCCGGGCACCGACATCCTGCTCTTCGAGCCCGACCACCGCGACCCCGAGCTGTTCTTGGCTAACCTGTTCAGCTACTCGCAGCGCCGCGCGCTCGCCGAGCACGCCTACCAGCACACGCGCGCCGACCTGCGCTCGCGCCGCAGCGCGCTGCGCACGGTGCTGGCGCGCCACGGCCTGGCCATCGACGACGCGGTGCTCGACGACCCGCACCGCCGCCTGCTGGGCGGGCCGCGCCGCCGGCCGGCCGCCTCGGCCGCCCAGCGCACGCTGGCGCGGCTGGACGAGGTGCTGAGCGACCTGGAAGGGCAGGTCGGTGCCGGCGCGGCGCCGCGCGCCTCGACGGCCTGAGTTCAGCGGCCTGAGTTCAGCGGCCTGATTCCGGCGGCCGGCTTCCAGCGGCATTCCTCACGAACCGCGCCGCCCCGCCCCCACTCAAGCGCACCGGCGCGCCGCCGATATCGTGGTCAGCCCCGCCCGCGCCATGAACCACCCCGTCGCCCCCGAAGCCCCCTCGGCCGCCGACCGGTTGCGTGGCCGCATGATGCAGAAGGCGCTGACCGTGCTGCTCGACCAAGTGCGCGGCTCGCGCGAGGCGCTGCCGCACCTGGCCGCGCTGGAAGCCTGGCTCGGCGAGCATGGCTCCGGTTGCATCGAGCGCGTGCCGCTGCACCAGCTGCAGCGCATGTTCACGCAGCTGCGCGTGCTGCCGCTGTCGGCCGAGGACTCGGTGCAGCAGGACCTGGTGCGCAGCATCCAGCGCGCGCTGCGCAGCCATGTCACGCCCGACCCGGCGGCGGTGCCGCCGCCCGAACCGCCACCGCCGCCGCCCAAGCCGGCCTTCGACCCCGAGGCCACCGTCGTCATCAGCGAGGCGAGCCACAGCGACTTCATGCGCGCGCTCAACGGCGCGTCGGCCTCCTAGACAAGGCCCAAGGCCGCGGTGGCTCAGCCCAGGTAGCGCGCCTCCAGGTGGGCCTTGAAGTGCGCCGGGTTGAGCACCTCGCCGCTGGCGCGCCGCGCCAGCTCGTCGGTGCTCCAGCGGCTGGCCTGCTGCCAGATGTGGTCGCGCAGCCAGTCGAACACGGCGGAGAAGTCGGCCTTGCCGATGCGCGCATCGAGGTCGGGCATCTGGCGCCGCATGGCGGCGAACCACTGTGCCGCGTACATCGCGCCGAGTGAGTAGCAGGGGAAGTAGCCGAACAGCGCCTCGGGCCAGTGCACGTCCTGCAGCGGCCCGTCCTTGAAGTTGCCGCGCGTGTCCAGGCCGAGCAGCTCCTGCATCTTGGCGTCCCACAGCGCCGGCACGTCCTCGGGCTCGATCTCGCCTTCGATCAGCGGGCGCTCGATCTCGTAGCGCAGGATGATGTGCGCCGGGTAGGTCACCTCGTCGGCGTCGACGCGGATCAGGCCCGGCTTGACGCGCGTCATCAGCCGGTGCAGGTTCTGCGGCTCGAAGGCCGGCTGCGGCCCGAAGGCCTGCGCGACGAGCGGCGCCAGGTGCGTCACGAAGCCCGGGTGGCTGCCGAGCTGCATCTCGAAAGACAGGCTCTGGCTCTCGTGCAGGGCCATCGAGCGCGCGTGCGACAGCGGCTGGCCGAGCCATTCGCGCGGCAGGTTCTGCTCGTAGCGGCCGTGGCCGGTCTCGTGGATCGTGCCGGTCAGGCTGCCGAGGAAGTCGTCCTCGCGGAAGCGCGTGGTCATGCGCACGTCCTCGGGCACGCCGCCGCAGAACGGGTGCGTGCTCACGTCCAGGCGCCCGGCCTCGAAGTCGAAGCCGAGCAGGCGGATCACCTGCTCGCACAGCGCACGCTGCTTGGCGACGGGGAAGGGGCCGACCGGCGCGATCACCTTCTCGCTGGCCTGACGCGCGCGCACCTGTTCGATCAGGCCGGGCAGCCAGCGGCGCACCTCGCCGAACACCTGGTCCAGGCGGGCGCAGGTCATGCCGGGCTCGAAGCGCTCCATCATCGCGTCGTAGCGGCTGAGGCCGGTGGCCTGCGAGCGCAGCGCGGCCTCCTCGCGTGCCAGACGCAGCACCTCGCGGAAGTTCTCGACGAAGCCCACCCAGTCGTTGGCCGGGCGCTGCTTGCGCCAGGCGTGTTCGCAGCGGCTCGACGCGAGCTGCTGCTTCTGCACCAGCGCCTCGGGCAGCGAGTTGGACAGGCGCCACTCGCGGCGCATCTCGCGCAGGTTGGCGCGCTGCATCTCGCTCAGCTCTTCCTGCTCGGCGCGCTCGAGCTGGTCGTGCAGGCGCGGGTCGGTGCGCATGCGGTGCAGCAGCGCGGCCATCTCGGCCATCGCGGCGGCGCGCGCCTCCACGCCCTTGGGCGGCATGTTGGCGGCCTGGTCCCAGCCGGCAAGCGATTGCAGATGGCCGAGGTGGTGCAGCCGCGTCCAGGTGGACGCCAGCTCGTCGTAGGCGGGGGTGGCGGTGTTCATGGGCGGCGATTGTGGCGCTGCGGCCCGCGCCTGCCACCTGTCAGATCTGCCAGAGCCATTCAGAGGTTCAGTGCGCCGGGCGCCGCCCAGTACAGGCCGCCCACGTAGACCAGGTAACGCAGGAACTTGCCGATCGCCATGTACAGCACGCAGGGCCAGAACGGCAGGCGCAGCCAGCCGGCCACCGCGCACAGCGGGTCGCCGACGAAGGGCAGCCACGACAGCAGGCAGGCCGGTGGGCCGAAGCGCTCCAGCCAGCGCAGCGCGCGCGCGTCGGGCGGCTTGTGCCGCGCGAGCTTCTCGTAGGCGGCCTCGGCGGCCAAGCCCATCCAGTAGGAGATGGCGCCGCCCGCGGTGTTGCCCGCGGTGGCCACCACCAGCGCCGGCCAGAACAGCTCGGGGTTGAGCTTGACGAGCCCGTACACCGCGGGCACGCTGGCCATCGGCAGCAGCGTGGCCGAGATCAGCGAGACGACGAAGACGGTCAGCAACCCGTACTGCGGCAACGACAGCGCCTCGAGCAGGGAGTGAAGCCAGGCTTCCATCGCGCGGTGATTATCCCGAGCCGGCCTTCCCCATACCGAAGCATCTGTCCCCTGCCGGGTGCGGGGCTATACTCGCGCCTCTTTTTTGAGCAACCCGTGATCCGCCTCGGCCCCATCGAACTGCGCAACCGCCTGTTCGTGGCCCCGATGGCCGGCGTGACCGACCGCCCCTTCCGCAAGCTGTGCCGCCGCCTCGGCGCCGGCTACGCGGTGAGCGAGATGGTGACGAGCAAGCGCGAGCTGTGGGATTCGCTCAAGACCTCGCGCCGTGCCGACCACGCCGGCGAGCCCGGCCCGATCGCGGTGCAGATCGCCGGCGTCGACCCGGCCGAGATGGCCGAGGCCGCGCTCTACAACATCGACCGCGGCGCCCAGGTCATCGACATCAACATGGGCTGCCCGGCCAAGAAGGTGTGCAAGCGCTGGGCCGGCTCGGCGCTGATGCAGGAGCCTGCGCTGGCGCTGGCCATCGTCGAGGCGGTGGTCGCGGCCTGCGCGCCGCGCGGCGTGCCCGTCACGCTGAAGATGCGCACCGGCTGGCGCGCCGACGCGAAGAACGCGCCGCAGATCGCGCGCGCCGCGCAGGAGGCCGGCATCGCCATGCTCACGGTGCACGGCCGCACGCGCGAGCAGGGCTACGGCGGGGTGGCCGAGCACGACACGGTGGCGGCGATCAAGGCCGAGCTCGCCATTCCGGTGGTGGCCAACGGCGACATCGATTCACCCGAGCGCGCGCGCGAGGTGCTCGCCCGCACCGGCTGCGACGCCATCATGATCGGCCGAGCGGCGCAGGGGCGGCCGTGGATCTTCGGCGAGATCGCCCACTACCTCGAGCACGGCACGCTGCCGCCGCCGCCGGCCACGCGCGACGTGCAGCGCTGGCTGCTCGAGCACCTGGAGGAGCACCACACGCTGTACGGCGAGGCCACCGGCGTGCGCAGCGCGCGCAAGCACATCGGCTGGGCGGTGCGCGCGCTGCCCGGCGGCGAGGCCTTCCGCGCCGTGATGAACACGCTGGACAGCTGCGCCGCGCAGCAGCGTGCCGTGACCACCTTCTTCGAGCGCCTGGCCGAACACCACGACAGGCTGCCGCGCCCCGCGCCGGCGGCCAACGAAGACCACATCCTGATCGACGCGATCACCGCCTGAGGGGGCGGCACCGCCATGAGCAAGAAAGACATCGACGACTGCGTGCGCGCCAGCGTGGAGCAGTACTTCAAGGACCTGCGCGGCGCCGAGCCGAGCGACCTGCACGCACTCTTCCTCGGCGCCGCCGAGAAGCCGCTGCTCGAGGTGGTGCTGCGCCACGCCGAGGGCAACCAGAGCCGCGCGGCCGAGTGGCTGGGCATCAACCGCAACACGCTGCGGCGCAAGCTGCTCGACCACCGCCTCGCCAAATGAGCACCATCACGGCCCTGATCTCGGTGTCCGACAAGACCGGCATCGTCGACTTCGCGCGCGCGCTGCACGGTGCCGGCGTGAAGCTGCTGTCCACCGGCGGCACGGCACGGCTGCTGGCCGACAGCGGCCTGCCCGTCACCGAGGTGGCCGAGGTCACCGGCTTTCCCGAGATGCTCGACGGCCGCGTCAAGACCCTGCACCCGCGCATCCACGGCGGCCTGCTGGCGCGGCGCGACCTGCCGGCGCACATGGGCGCGCTGGCCGAGCACGGCATCGGCACCATCGACCTGCTGGTCGTCAACCTCTACCCCTTCGCGCTGGCCACCGCGCGCGCCGACTGCACGCTCGAAGACGCCGTCGAGAACATCGACATCGGCGGCCCGGCCATGCTGCGTGCGGCGGCCAAGAACTGGCAGCACGTGACGGTGCTGATCGACCCGGCCGACTACGCCGCGGTGCTCGACGAGCTGCGCGCCGGCGGCGTGGCGCGCGCGACGCGCTTCCGCCTCGCGAAGAAGGCCTTCGCGCACACCTCGGCCTACGACGGCATGATCACCAACTACCTCGGCGCGCTGGCCGCGGGCGCCGAGGAGCAGCCGGCCAGCGTGCCGGCGCGCGAGGCCTTCCCGGCCACGCTGGCGCTGCAGTTCGTGAAGACGCAGGACATGCGCTACGGCGAGAACCCGCACCAGGCCGCCGCCTTCTACAGCGAGCCGAAGCCGGCCTCCGGCCTGCTCGCCGGCTGGACGCAGCACCAGGGCAAGGCGCTGTCGTTCAACAACATCGCCGACGCCGACGCGGCCTGGGAGTGCGTGAAGAGCTTCGACGAGCCGGCCTGCGTGATCGTCAAGCACGCCAACCCCTGCGGCGTGGCCGTGGGCGCGGCGCCCGCCGAGGCCTACCGCAAGGCCTGGACCACGGACCCGACCTCGGCCTACGGCGGCATCGTCGCCTTCAACCGCCCGCTCGACGCCGCCACCGCCGAGGCGATGCAGTCGGCCAAGCAGTTCGTCGAGGTGCTCATCGCGCCCGGCTTCACGCCCGAGGCGCGCGCACTGCTGGCGGCCAAGCAGAACCTGCGCGTGCTCGAGGTGCCGCTGTCACAGGCCACCAACACCTTCGACTACAAGCGCGTCGGCGGCGGCCTGCTCGTGCAGACGCATGACGCCAAGAACGTGGCGCGCGCCGAGCTGCGCGTGGTGACCCAGCTCGCGCCGAGCGAGGCGCAGATGGCCGACCTGCTGTTCGCCTGGAAGGTGGCCAAGTTCGTCAAGAGCAACGCCATCGTCTATGCGGGTGGCGGCATGACGCTCGGCGTGGGCGCCGGCCAGATGAGCCGCGTGGACAGCTCGCGCATCGCCGTCATCAAGGCCGCCAACGCGGGCCTGTCGCTGGCCGGCGCGGCGGTGGCGAGCGACGCGTTCTTCCCCTTCCGCGACGGCCTGGACGTGCTGGCCGACGCCGGCGCGCGCTGCGTCATCCAGCCCGGCGGCTCGATGCGCGACGACGAGGTGATCGCGGCGGCCGACGAGCGCGGCATCGCGATGGTGTTCACGGGGACGCGGCACTTCAGGCATTGAAGCCCGGCGTGCCCGGCGCGCCCGGCGTGACTGCTTCGGCGCCCACCTCGTCGGTCCAGACCCGGAAGTGCTCGAGCCGGTTCGGGCCGAAGGTGCTCGACAGTGCCACGTCGCAGGCATCGCGGCCGCGGGCGATCAGCACGCGGCCGATGCGCGGCGTGTTGTTGCGCGCGTCGAAGGCATGCCAGCCGTCCCCGAGGTAGGCCTCGAACCAGGCGGCGAAGTCCATCGGGCCGTCCGGATCGGCCACGCCGATGTCGCCCAGGTAGCCGGTGCAGTAGCGCGCCGGGATGTTCAGGCAGCGGCACAGCGTGATCGCCAGGTGGGCGAAGTCGCGGCACACGCCGCGCCGCTCGTTCCAGGCCTCCCAGGCCGTGCGCGAGCGCCGCGCGTGCGCGTAGCCGAACTCGATGTGCCGGTGCACGAAGTCGCACACCGCCTGCACGCGCGCCCAGCCGGTCGGGCCGCGGCCGAAGCGTTCCCAGGCGGCGACGGACAGCAGTTCGGTCTCGCAGTAGCGGCTGCCCAACAGGTACAGCAGGGTCGCATCCGGCAGGTCCTGCACGGCGTGCTGGCCCGCGTGCGGCAGCACCGGATCGGGCAGCCCGCTGTCGCGCACCAGCGCCTCGGTGCGCAGCGTGAAACGCCCGGCCGGCGCCACCAGCCGCGTGCACCAGTTGCCGAAGCTGTCGTGGTAGGCCGCCAGCGGCACACGCGGCTCGGTGACCAGGAGGTCCGGCTGCACCAGATCCCCGGCGCGCGAGTGGTGGACGCTGAGTGCCAGGATCATCGGCGTCGGCTGCACGCAGACGTAGGTCATCTCGAAGCCGACGCGAATCTGCATGGCCCTCACCCGTGCGCCCGCCCGGCGCCGGCGTCCAGCGTCAGAAGCGCGGGCCGTCGACGGCGGCGCGCGGGGAGGCCTGGGCATCCAGACCACGCTGCCAGGTGACGTCGGCACGGTCCGGCCAGTGGTTCTTGTCGAAGCCGGTGGCCGCGTCCAGCTGGGCCTTGTCGACGTCGAGCACGAAGCGCTTGTTCACCGTGTCCAGACGCAGCGCCTGCCAGGGCACGGCGAACAGCTTGCCGCCCACCCCCATCACGGTGCCGGAGAGCATCACCGCATAGCCGATCTGGCCGCCTTCGACGTCGAGCATGATCTCCTTGATCGTGCCCACGTCCTCCTTGGACGTGTTGACGACGCGGTTGCCGATCAGGGTCTCGGCGCCCATCAGCGCCGGGCCCGGACCATGGCGGACATCGGGGCCGGTGGCGGTGCCTTGAATCGGGTGGTCGACCGGGCCGGGCATGCGGGTGCTTTCGTTCATTCGGAACTCCCATCGAGGTGGGCCGGCGCCGGTGCCGGGCAGGAAGGCCCGGACGCCCGGGGCACGGCGGCCATGCAGCATGCAGGCGGTGCCGCGGGCTTGTCGGTGCGACAGCGCACGGCGCCCGCCGTTCGGCGGGGCCGAGGTGGGGTCGGGCGCTCAGTTCGCCGGGCAGGACGGCGGCTTCAGGAAGGCCAGCGCGGGCACGACGTCCCACTGCCGCGGCGAGACCTTGTCGGTGAACTTGCAGCCGAAGTCGGGCTTGGCGACGGTGGCCGGGTTCAGGATGTCGTCGCCTTCGGGCTTGATGCCACCCTCGACCCACTTCACGAGGTCGAGGAAGGTCTGCGCCAGCTCCGGCCCGGTGAAGCTGCAGTGGCCGTAGTCGCGCGTGGCGCGGGCCACGAAGTTGTGCGCGTTGCCCTTGGCGGCCACCCGCTGCGCGTACACCTGCTCCATCAGGAAGGGCACGAACAGGTCGCCGAGCGTGTGCAGCGACAGCATCGGGATGCGCAGGTCGCCGGTGGTCGGCGCCACGTTGGCCAGGCCGTTGTTGCGCCGCGCCTGCGGCTCGGCGCTGACGCGCTGCACGCTGTTGTTGAACAGCGTCTCGGCGGCGGACAGCGCCGGGTTGGTGTCGAACTGGTAGACCACGTCGCTGTTCTGCAGCACGAAGCCCGGCTGCCGCGTCAGCGTGCCGTTGCCCACGCCCAGGCCGAACAGGAAGTCGGTGGCCACTGCGTTCCAGAACTGCCAGCCCTGCTCGAACAGCGGCCGCACACCGCCCGAGCGCAGCTGCACCAGGCTCTTGAAGTTCTGCCCGTTGGCGTTGAGCACGAACGGGTACGCCGGGCCCAGGGCGGCCTTGGTGGCCGGCACCGTGGCCGTGAGGTAGTCGGGCCCGTACGGGAAGGTCTTGTTCTGCCCCGACAGCGTCTGCGCCGCGACGTTGAAGTCGAGGAAGAAGTCGAACAGCTCGTAGTCGCCGAGCACGCCGCACACCGGCATCGCACCGGCGTAGCGGTTCGGCCATTGCTCGGCGACGAGGCCGGTGACGTGCCCGCCCATCGACGCACCGGTGATGTACACGCGGCTGGGGTTGCCCACCAGGCCGTTGAACAGCTGCGCCAGCGCGTGCGTGTCCTTGGCACCCTGGGCGGGGTCGTAGGCGTTGCGGCTGTAGCTCGACGCGGCCCAGGCGTAACCCTGGGCGATGAGGAGGGTGCGCAGCGGGTGGTTGTCCACCGTCAGCTCCAGCGCGCGCGGGTCGGTGGCGGGGTCGCCGCGGTAGCCGTGGGCCCACATCACCAGCTTGCCGTTCCAGTTGTCCGGCACCTCGACGCGGTAGCCGGCGCCGTTGTGCACGCCCCAGAGCGCCCGTGCGCCGGGCAGGGCCGTGAACGGCAGCTTGGCCTCGTCGACGAAATACGCCGGCGGGGTCTGGGCCGCCACCGGGGCCGGCAGGCCGGCCTCAACGGCGAGGGTGAGGGCGAGGGCGGCCGCGAGGCCGAGCAGCGTCTTTCTCATCGTGTCTCCTGGTCGTAGGCTGTGATTGCCGAGCGAAGAGGGTGGTGAGGGCACGCCGCGGCCGTCGGAAGCTACCGTCAGCCGGGGTCCGGGGGCAGGGGGCGATCCCTAGCGGCAAAGGGTCGGCCCCCCCGATTCGGGGGTGGTCGGCCTGCCTTGCAGTATGGCCGCTGGAGCGGCGCGACCGGACGCGCGGACGTCCTCTTTCAGTCCGGCAGACCGGCCCGCTGCAACCCCTCGAAGTAGCGCTCGCGCTGCAACGCGCAGACCGAGTTCGCGCAGATGCCTTCAGCCCGCGCCGCGGCCACCGTGTAGGTCGGCATCAACCGACGCAACGTGGCGAGCGCCGACCGGGCCCTCGCGTCGTCGCCGGCCAGTGCCGCAGCGCTGGCGACCCAGGCGTGCGGCAGGCCGAAGTCGGGCCGCTCCAGCGCTGACCGGCGCGCCCATTCGAGGGCCTCGCGGTCCTCGTGCCGAAACAGGTGCGCCGCGGCGATGAGGAGGTAGAACGAGCTGAGATTGGCGTCGCGCGGGCTCAGGCGCATGGCCTCTTGCGCTGCGGTGATCGTCTCCTGAGTGCGGCCGAGCGTCCCATGGGCGTAGCCGATGCCGAACCAGGCGACGGCATCGTTGCGGTTGAGGGCGATGGCACGCTCGTACAGCGCCAGCGCTTCCTCGGCGCGGCCCTGGAGCGAAAGCGCGTGGGCACGCGTATTGATCACCCTCGCGTCGTTGGCGTCCAGGCGCCAGGCGCGATCGGCCGCTTCCATTGCGCGCTGCAGCCACTGCTCGCGCGTGGCTCCCCGAAGGTGCAGGTAGCGCCCGCCGAGATCCTGCGTGTAGCTGTGCGCCAGCGTCGCCCACGCCAGGGCGAGGTTCGCGTCCAGCGCGATCGCCCGCTGCGCCCGTTCGCGCTGCTCCTGCACCGCCTGTGGGCTGCGGTAGCGGCGGCCCAGGCTCCAGGCCTGCAGCGCGAGGTCGCGTGCGTCCAGCCCAGGAGCCGCCCGTTGCTGCGTGCGCGACGACTCGACCTCGGCGAGCCGCACTTGCAGCGAGTTCGCCACCGCCGCCGTGACGCGCCGGCGCAGGCCGATCAGGTCGCGCCGCTCGCCTTCGATGCGCTCGGCCCAGAGTACCCGGGCGCTGCCGGCGTCCACGAGTTGAAGCAGCAGCCGCACCACCTCGTCGGTGTGCTCGATCTGCCCCTCGAGCACGTAGCGAACACCCAGTTCGCGGCCGACCTGGCGCGCGTCGGTGGTCTTGCCACGGTAGCGCTCGGCCGAACTGCGTGCGATCACCGTGGCCTCGGGGATGCGCGACAGGTCGACGGTGATCTCCTCGGTCATCGCATCGGCAAGCCAATCCTGCGCGTTGCCGGCATCGCGGCTGGAAAGCGGCAGCAGCACGATCGAAAGACGGGGAGCGGCCGCCTCCGAGCCGACCCAACGCCAGACGACGACCCCCACCAGCACGCACAGCGCGAGCGCAAGGCCGGCGATCCACGCCCGGGGCGCGAGGCGCGCCGGGGGCACCGTGGGGCAGGCGTCGGCAACCGCAGCCTTCGCGCCAGCGGCCACGGGCGAAGCAAGGCCGGCACCGTTGTCGACCCTGCGCGGCTCGACTTCACCCAGCGCCGCCACGAAGCAGTAGCCGCGCCTGGGCAGCGTCTTGATGACATGCTGGTCGTCGTCACCCAGTGCCTGGCGGATGTCGCTGATGCAGCGCGTGAGCGAGTCTTCCGTGACCACCACGCCCGGCCACAGCGCCGCGAGCAGTTCGTCCTTTCCCACCACGCGGCCGGCGGCACCCGCCAGGTAGGCCAGCACGTCGAAGCTGCGCGGGCGCAGTGCCACCTCGCGGTCGGCGCGGCGCAGCGAGCGGCGTGCCACATCGAGCACGAAGCCATCGAAGCAGAGGACGGGAGCACCCGCTGCCGAGCTTGCCGACATCGCCGACCACAGGTCTGGATCGCGGCCGAAGAACGCCGCACGTCCCGGATTTCAGCCTATTTCAGCGCGCGGCGGAAGAGATTCAGGACTTTCGCCGGCGCTGGGCCTGTACTGAGCGGTGCCTCTTCACCCGGCACGGAGACTCACCGATGAATCGCCAAGCATTCCTGTCTGCCCTGGCAACGATCGCACTTGGACTCGCCGAGGCTGGCAGCGCCCGAGCCCAGCCGGTCGATCGCGTGCGTCGCGTCGGTCTGCTCCTGCTCGGCACCGGAGACGCGCCCAGCCAAGCTCTGGTGTCGGTGTTTCGCGAGCGCTTGCAGCGCCTCGGCTGGACGACCGAGCGGCTGCAGCTCGATGTCCATTGGGCCGGCGGTGACGCCGGCAGGGCAGCCGGCGATGTCGTCCGGTCCGCGCCCGATGTCGTCGTGGCGCAGGGGACGGTGGGCATTCATGCGGCGCTCGAGGCCATGAAGCTCGACAGGCGCACGATCCCCACCGTGTTCGTGCAGCTGGCCGACCCGGTCGCAGCCAAGGTCGTCACCAGCCTCGAGCGCCCGGGAGGCCATGTCACCGGGGTCGCCAACTTCCCGGCCTAGATCAATGGCGACCGCGTCCGCGTGTTGAAGGACATCGCGCCGCACCTCGGCCGCGTCCTGCTCGTGCACGATCGCAGCTACCCGACCCCTCCTGCGTTCACGCGGGCGGTCGAAACGGCTGCGGCGAATCTCTCGCTGGAACTGCGCGATGCGGGTGCTCGCGATGCCGATGAGCTGGACAAGCAGATCCGCGAAGGTGCCCGCGGGCACAGCGCCGGCTTGGTGGTGTTCCCAAGCCCCTTCACCGTGGCGCAGGCCGAACGCATTGCAGGGCTCGCCGCCCAGTTGCGCTTGCCAGCCGTCTATCCGCTGCCCGAGTACGTCGCGGCGGGTGGTCTCGTCGCCTACGGTGTGGACACGCCGGGAATGTGGCAGGAGACGGCCCGCCTGGTCGACGACATCCTGCGCGGAGCGGACCCGGCCACGCTGCCGGTGCACGTGCCGACGAGCGTGCACATCGTCGTCAATGCGAGGGCGGCCAAGGCACTGGACCTGGCGCTGCCCCAGGCGCTGCTGGCGCGAGCTGCCAGGGTCATCGACTGACGCAGCGGCCACTCGCGCTCGCTTGACTGTGCTCTACTGGGCGGGCACGAAAGGAGCGGGCCATGGCCAAAGACGTCGACGAGGTCCTCCGCCCGGAGCGGGAAGAGGCGAAGCCGGATCACTGGGCGACCCACTTCCTCAGGCGACTGCCGAAGCCCGCCTGGCAGACGCGGCACGACAACCTGCCGACCCTCGCGCGGCCGAGCGAACTGAGCCTTCGCTGGACGATCCGCTGGGGAGGTGGTGAAGAGCAGCCGATGGAGACCCATGCCTTCGAGTGCACCCCCAAGGCCGTTTGCCGTTACCTCGGCGTCGCCGTGCCCCAGGCCGGCCGCCCGGCGGCCTGGCTGATCTACTTCCGCCACACCGCTCAGAAGAAGGACTTCAACAACAACCTTCTGGAGATGGGCGCCGGCGATTACCTGATGGGCCGCATGCAGGCAGTGAAGCAGATCGCGCTGTCGAAGAAGAGCGTGGGCGTGATCGTTCCCGTCGCCTTCGGATCTTGCGGTGAGTTCGCCGGCAACCAGGCCTTCGTCACCCAGTGCCTGCGCGAAGTCGAGACCTCGCTTTACGGCAACGCCACCAACCCGGCGCTGCTGGCGGCCTCGAACAGCGACGGCATCCTGGAACTCGACAAGTTTCTGAAGGGCTGTCCGACGTTGAAGGCGCGCCTCAAGGGAATCTACGACTTCGACGGCGAGCTGGTGATGCGCGCACGGGGCATCACCCTGGCTGGCACGGGTGCACGTGTCTTCAGGTACGTGGGGTCGGGGTCCCCGCGTCTGGAGGATTTCAACGCCAAGGAGTCGGAGGAAGGTTTCCTGTCGCGCACGATGAACCAACACCCATGCCGGGTTCCTCTGGCCCTGTCTCGCTGGCGTGCCCATCCCCGCTTCGGTGACGTCCGCCCCGGGGTGCACCCGGAAGCTCGCATGAAGCGCGGCGATCCGATGAACGAAGTCCGACCGGGAAACCTCCAGGATCAGAACTACCTCCACCACTACATCCCCACCTGCATGCTGCACCATGGGCTCGTGCACACGCCGGGGATCTGACCCATCAAGCGTGCGGCCGATCCGCCGCCCCGCCTGCGACGAGACGGCCTCTCGGCCCCTGGAGTCAGCGCTGGGTGGGCGGGCGGTGCTTGCCTGGACGGCATGGAACTGCATGCGAGCCGGGTGCAGCGCAGTGCCAGCTGCGGCTGCCGCAAGGCTGCGCAGCCGGTGTTGGTGTGTCGGGTGTCCGGCCCGACCGCCGCGGCCGGCCTCAGGGAATGCCGACGATGAACGGCACCTCGAACGGGGTGGTGCCGGCGGTCACCCGAACCCGGCCGAGCAGCATGCCTCCCGATTGGAACGCGCCCGGCGCGCCGGCACGCACCGTCCAGCGCAGGCGGTGGGTCGGCAGGCTGAGGCTCAGCAGGGCGCCGAGACTGCCGTGCAGCGGCAGCAGCTGCGCGGCGTCGTCGGCGTAGAGCATGGCGCCCCCGGTCTGGTTGGCGAGCTCGCCGAGGGCGGCGGCGTCCACGCCGCCGGACAGGCCGATCGTGAACAGCCGCACCTGGCCGTCGTTGGCGCTGCGGATGGTCTGCGCGCGTCGCGCACGACAGCTGTCCGGGTCGCCGCAGTCGGTGTCCTCCCCGTCGGTGAAGACGACCACCGCCCTGGCCGCCTCGCCCGGCAGCGTCGGATCTTCGACCAGTCGCCGCCGCATGGCATCGACCGAGCCATACAGCGGCGTGCCGCCCCCCACCTGCGCGGCGAGCGAGTCCAGCGCCGCGTAGACCGTCCGCGCGGCGGCGCGGTCGCCGAACGGTGCGTACACGGTCAGCGGCGGCGTCGCGATGCGCGCCTCCGGGCCGCTGGCAAACGCCGCGAGCAGCGCCCGGTCGCCGGCACCGAGCTCGGCCAGGAAAGTCTTGGCGGCGTACAGCCGTGCGCCCGTGGGGTCCGATCGCTGGATGCTGCCGCTCTGGTCCAGCAGCAACGTTGCGGCGTACGGGACGGCGCGGTGGCCGGGGACCGGCGCCCAGGCCTCCGGCCCCGGCGCGTCCGGCGCGTAAGCCAGGTCCGTGCCGGCGCCGGCCCCCTGCACGCAGTCGATCCGGGCATCCGCCGGATCCGGGGCGCAGGCACGCAGGGCGAAGTTCGCACCGCTCATGTTCTCGAGCGGCCGCGAGGCGCCATCGACGACCACGAGCTCGATCTCGAAGCTCAGCGTCCGTCCGTCGTCGCCCACCGTCGGCAAGGTGCCGCTGCGCGACGCCATCGAGCCTCCGGCGGCCGAAGTCACGCGGACCAGCGTCACGGTCACCTCGTTCACGCGGCCGTTCGTGCTGGTCACCGTGACGGAGCGGTCGACGAACGACGCGCTCGAGATCTTCACGTCGGCGGTGCCGTCGGGCGAGCCGACGACCACCAGCGCCACCCCCTGCGCGTCCGTGGTCGAGCTGTGCAGCGGCCCCTGCACGGTGGCCCCGGGCACCGCGGTGCCGAAGCTGTCGGTGACCGTGACTCTGACCAGTCCGCGCGCGGCCGGCTTGTACTCGCCACCGCCGCCACCACCACAGGCGGCGAGCCACAGGACGGCTGCCGCGATGCCCAGCCAGGCCGGTCTGCCTCGATGGGCCAGCCACCCCATGCTGCGCAACCGCGTCCCCCACTGCCGAACCGTCCGACCCATTTCAAGATCCTCGACTTTGGCAACAGGAGGCTGATCGCGGTCGGGCGATCCGTCTGTACGACAGCGTACCGACCGGCTCCACCGGGACGAAGACGCCGGCTCGGCCTCGCGCACCCTGCCGGTCTGACCGCGGGGGTCGCCGCGAGGGCGCGGTGCGCGCATGTCATGCGCGGCCCCGGTTCGGCTCCGCTCGGTGATCACGCCAGGAACCGACGTCTGTCGGCCAGCAGCCGCGGTTCGGGGCTGCCAGCTTGCGTTCAGGTGGGCGCAACCGCGGCCGCGGCCGCGGCCGCTCGAAACAGCGGCCGCGGCCACGGCCGCTCGAGGATGCGCTCAGCCGCGCCGGCGCGCGTGGGGACGTGATCGGCGCGATGCCAGCGTGAGCGCCGCCAGCGCCGCCAGCACGAGCGCCGGACCCGGCGGCTCGGGGGCCGCGGCCGGCGTCGCGCTGTAAGGCGTGGTGCCGAGCGCGAAGCCCCCGAAGAACTCGTTGTCGGCGTTGCCCGTCTTGTCGCGCACGACGATGCGGTCGAACAGCTCGCTCGAGTGCACGCCGAAGAAGCCGACCGGTCCGCCGACAGCCGGGTCGTTGTCGTCCGGCGCGTTGTAGGTGTACACGCCCAGGCTCGTCGTGCCGGCGAAGATCTCGATCTCGAAGGTCGTGTCGACGCAGGCCGAAATGCAGCCGCGGAGAAACTCGCCCGCCGTGCCCACGTAGCCCGGTTCGTGCACGCCGAAGCCGAACGAGTACGCGCCCCCGGCGATCGTCATGCTGAAGTTCTCGGGGCCGCTCAGGCCCACGCTGAGGGCGCCGCCGAACTCGTTGGAGAACTTCCCGATCGTCAGATCGCCGAGCGGAGAGCCGTCGAAGAAGGTCACTGCGCCGACCGTGTGGGCGTTGTTGCCGGCGGTCAAGCCACCGATCGACGTGGCGCCCGAGGAGGCCAGGAAGGCGCTCTGGTCGTCGGCGAAGCTGACCGTCACCGCACCCACCGCCGACGCGCCGACCAGCATGCCGGCCACCAAGACTCTGCGCAGGAAAGAGTGCAGCATCTCGAATCCCCCGCCTCTCATCACGCGCACAGCGTCGCGCGGCGCGAATGGGCGCGTCAATGTTCGATGGTCCGGAGAATCCCCTAATACCCCCTGGAGCTGGGGATGAGGTGGCCGGGCAGGGTCAGCCGTCACCCGGAGATCGGCGTGGGGAACATCTCGAGCGCCAAGTCGACGAAGGCGCGTACCTTGGGCGTCAGGTAGCGGTTGCTCGGGAATACCGCGAACACCTCCACGGCCGGCGGCCGCCACGGCGTGAGGACGGGCAGCAGGCGTCCGTCGGCGACCAGCTGGCCAACCTCCGCCTGCGGCAGCTGGCCGATGCCGAGCCCGGCCAGCAGCGCGCTGCGCACCCCCACGCCGACGTTGACGCGCAGGTGCGCCGGCCCGGCAATGCAGACAGGCTCCCGCCGCTGCGGGTGGTGCAGCGTCCAGGCACGCGCCGGAGCACTGTCGCCTGTGAACACGATCAGCCGATGCTCGAGCAGCGCGGCCGGGGTGGTCGGTAGTCCGAACCGCTTCTCGTAGGCCGGGCTCGCGTAGAGCCCATAGTCGAAGCGGCCGAGCCGCCGCGCCGCCAGCCGTGAGTCGGGCAGAGGGCCGGCGCGGATCGCGAGGTCGAATCCCTCGTGCACCAGGTCCAGTTCGCGGCTCGCGTATTCGATCTCGGCGGTGCACTGCGGGTGGCGCTCGAGGAAGGTCTCGACCCAGCCGCCCACCGCCGCGAGGCCGAAGGCCACGCCGCAGGTGATGCGCAACTGGCCCTGGGGCTGCGCCTGCACATCCCGCGTCACGCGCACCGTGTCCTCGATGGCCGCCAGCACGCCCACCGCGCGCTCGTAGACCGCCCGCCCGGCCTCGCTCACCGACTGCCGGCGCGTCGTCCGCTCCAGCAGCGTCACACCGAGTTCGGCTTCCAGCTGCGCGATGACGCGGCTGACGTGGCTGCGCTGAACACCGAGCACGTCGGCTGCAGCGGTGAAGCTGCCGGCATCCACGACTTTCACGAGCACGCGCAGTTGATCGAGCGTCATGGTCACTGGTATCGCACGGGATACCAGTCTTGTGCAAGTGCTCCTATTTATCCAGCCTCGCATGCCAAACAGAATGCCTTGGCTCCACCCGTGTCGGGGAGTCGCAGCCAGGGCGCCCCGGGGCCCTGCAGCCTTCTGCCAACTCATCTCCCCAAGAGGCCTCGCATGCGCAAGTCCCTGCTCGTCCTGCTCTCGCTGACCGCCGTGGTGGCTGTCGCTGCCGTTGCCGCCGTGCAGACCGGCTCCCGCCCCGCGGTGGGCGGGTGCATCGACCCGCTGCCCGCCGGGGCCTTCCAGGCCTACCGCACGAACGCGGCCGACGGCAACTGCCTGCAGGGTTACGCCTGGGCACCCGCCGAAGGCGCGCCGCGCGCCGTGCTCGTCGTCGTGCACGGCCTCGGCGACCACGCACGGCGCTACGGCGCGCTCGCGCATGCACTCAACGCGCAAGGGGTGGCCGTCCTGGCGCAGGACCACCGAGGCCATGCCGGCTCGGGCGGGGCCCGTCAACGCATTGACTCCGTCGAGCAGGCCGCCGCCGACGTCGAACTGGCCTTGCGGGAAGCCGCGCGCCGCTGGCCCGGCGCGGCGCTGGTTCTCCACGGTCACAGCTTCGGCGGGCTGTTGGTGACGCACGTTGCCGCGACGACCGCGCAGCCGCTCGCCGGCGTCGTCGTCAGCAGCGCAGCGCTGCAGCGCCCGGCGGGGGTCAGCGACGGTCAACTGGCGGTCGTGCGCACGCTTTCGGCACTTGCGCCTTCGCTGGGGCTCGATCCGCTGGATCCGGCCAAGGTCGTGCGCGAGCCGGCGGCGCAGGCCGCGCTCGCCGCAGACCCCCTGGTCGCACGCGAGAAGCTGCCGGCGCGCACCATCGCCGCCTTGTTGGCAGGGGTGGACGCGGTCCAGCCCAAGTTCGCAACCGTACGTCAGCCGCTGCTGGTGCTGCATGGCGGCGCCGACACCGTGACGCCGCCGGCCGGAAGTCGCGCCCTGCACGAGCGCGCAGCCAGTGCCGAAAAGACGCTGCGTCTGTACGACGCGGCGCGCCACGACCTGCTGCATGAGCCGGAGGCGGGCGCGGTGAAGCAGGAGATCGTCGCCTTCGTGACGCGAAGGCTGCGCTGAAGCCACCCGGTCTCGGGTGCGATCGCCGGACAGGTCGCTGGTTCTGTGGTGATCCCCGGCGACGTTTGCTGTCCTCGTTACCGGGCGCGGGCCTGCCGGCACGCGAGTGCAGGCAAGTGCCCGTTGTCGTGCGGGGTGTCTTGAACCGCACGTGAGCGTTCCGACCGACCGCTCAGGGAGCGCGATGCTCCGCCACGCGCTCCCGCACGAACTCCTCCACCCGCGTGAGCCGCACGCCATGCTCCCGCTCGAGCGCCTCGGCGCCGTGGAAGTGCTCGTCGAAGGCCTCGGGCGGCGTGCTCATGATGCGCAGCACGCGCGCCACGCCCGGATGCAGCGGACGCGCCAGCACCGCCAGCGCACGCGCCAGTGCCAGCGGCAGGTGCGAGGCGCGCGGCGCGATGCCGGCCTCGCGCGCGTAGAGCGCCGCCACCTCGGCGTTGCTGTAGTGCCCGGGGCTGCCGATGTCGAGGCGGCGGAACGGGGCCGGGTCCTCGAGCAGCGCGCGCACCGCGAAGTGCGCCACGTCGCGCGCGGCGACGAAGTTGCGCGGCTTGTCGCCCGGGCCCACCAGCATCGCCTTGCCCTTGTCGAGCACGGTCTTGCCGTTGAACAGGTGCACGTGCTGCTCCATGAACGCGGTCGGGCGCAGCACCACGGCGTCGAGGCCGCTGGCCAGCACGGCCTGCTCGACGCGGTGCTTGGTGGCGAAGAAGTCGATCGGGTGGTCGGCGCGCGCGCCGTAGCCCGACACGTAGACGAAGCGCCGCACGCCGGCCGCCTGCGCCGCAGCGATGAGCGCGCGGTGGCCGATGTCGTCCACCCACTCCGAGCGGTAGCGCCCGCGCCCGAGCAGGCCGTGCGCGCTGGCCAGCACGCGCTCGGCACCTTGGCAGGCGCGCACCAGCGACGCGGGGTCGGTCAGGTCGCCGCCCACCACCTCCACGCCGCGCGCGGCCAGCTCGGCGGCGCGCGGCGGGTCGCGGGTCAGGCCGCGCACCGCCACGCCGCGCGCGAGCAGGGCATCGGTCACCTGGCGGCCGAGCACACCGGTGATGCCGACCACGAGCACGAGACCGCCACTGGGCCGATCGGCAGGTGTGTTCATGGGGGGATTCTGAATCACCGGGTTCCGGTCCTTCGGTTCGCGGCACCCGGGATTCACAACGATTAAGGATGCACCCAAAGACACGGCGGGCTGCCGGCGCGCACAGTGTCCGCACCCGTTCTCCGGCCGATCCAAGGAGGAATCGATGTTGGACTTCCGCACCACTCGCAACGCCGCCAGCTTCAGCTCGCTGCCCTTCGGTTCGATGGTCCGGCGCGACGCGGCCTCGACCGCCGCCGCGCCGCGATCGGCTGCCGTCGGGCGCCGGCACTTCCTGGGATGCCTGGGTGGTGCTGCTGCCGCGCTCGTCTGCGGGCCGGCCCGGGCGATCGAAGGCCGGTGGGTCGGCCGCATCGCCGGCGATGGGGGCCTCTGGATGGATGCGGCGTACCGCTTCGGTGCTCGCGGTCATCCCATCCTCGACATGGCGGCACGCTCGGGAATCCGTAGCTTCGAGCTCACCACCGTCGGCCAGCACGAGAAGTGGCTGCTTCCGGGAAGCGGCTACGCCACGATGACGGTGCGTTCGCTGAACGTGACGCCCCAGATCGTGCAGGTGGTCAACGCCATCACCAAGGACCAGACGCTGGCCGAAGGCGTGCTGTTCCACGAGGAAGGATGGTTTGCGCTCGAGTTCACGTTGCAGGGCAGTCAGCTCGCCTGCACTCGGATCTGGCAGACCGTGCGCACGACGACGAGCAGCTGGTCGGGCGTGCAGCAGGAAAACCTCGTCGAGAACCTGCAAGGCGTGCTGCGGCGTGCTTCGCGACGGAGAGCACCATGTCCCAATCCGTCTTCATCAGCTACCGCCACGACGACACCAAGGGCCTGGCGCACGCTCTGAGGGACCGGCTCGATCTCGGCCTGCCGGCCGAGCGCGTGTTCATGGACACCACGGGCCTGCAGCCCGGGGAGGACTTTGCTCGCGCGCTCGAGCAGCGTGTGCGGGAGTGCGGAACGATGATCGTGCTGATCGATCGGCGCTGGGCTGGCGCCGGTCCGGGGACAGGTTCGCGATTGCTCGACCCCAGTGACTGGGTGCGCTTCGAGGTCGGCCTGGCGTTGGCCCTCGGCCGGCGCGTACTCCCGGTGCTCGTGGACGGCGCTTCGATGCCGGCGCCCGAGGCCTTGCCGTCGGAACTGCGCGGCCTGCTGCAGTTGCAGGCCTTCGAGCTGCGCAGTTCGAGGCTCGATGCCGACGCCTGGGATCTGGCCGGTCAGGTGGTTGTGGCGGCCGGCGGTTCCTGGCCGCCTCCCGAGCGCGGCGCGGGCCTGCACGGCGTGCTGTCGGCGCTGTACACGGTCTACGTGGGCCTGGTGCTGATGGTCTTGATGGTGGCCGCGATCTTTGCCGATCGCATACCGGTGCCGCAGTGGCTGGGCATCGTCCTGCTGGTCACGGCCGTGGCCCTGGTGCTGCGCCTGCCCTTGTTCGATGCCCTTGCCCGGTTGTCACGTGCAGCGGCGCTGGAGTACGCCGCCTTTGCCCACGCGGCCGGATTCGCTCTGCTGGTCTACGGCGAAGGCAAAGGAGACCCGGTGCTGATGACGATCTTCGGCGTCTTCCCGGCTGCACTGCTGTACGTGGGGGCTGGGGCGGCGCGCAAGGCTGGGGCGTCGACGGGCTGACTGCAGCACGCGCCGCCGTATTGCCCCGCAGCGCCGAGGCCGGTAACCTGCTCACGCGGTCCCGCCGGGCCGCGGCGCGGGGTGGGGATGACTCGAGAGTTGCGGGAGCAGCGGCAGCTGCCACGGCAGCACGCGGACGCAGGGCCGCCGCTGGGCGTGTTCGATCTCGACGGTGGGCGGGCCGTGGTCAACTTCCGTGCACGCCAGCTGCTGCTTCAGGAGCAGCCCGCCAAGCTCGGCGGGCGCGCGTTCGACCTGCTCGCGGTCCTGATCCAGCACCGCGATCGCGTCGTGCCGAAGCCGGAGTTGATGGACCTGGTATGGCCGGGCCTCGTGGTCGAAGAGAACAACCTGCAGGTGCACGTGATGGCACTGCGCAAGCTGCTCGGGGCGCAGGCCATCGTGACCGTGCCTGGGCGGGGCTATCGACTCGCGCTTGCGGCGCGGGCACGGGGTGGCGAACCTGAACCGCACCGTCCGGCGCAGCCCGCCGAGGGCAGCGGCGAACGCGCGTCACTCCAGCTGGCCGCGCGTGAGGGCCTGATCTGCCGCCAGCCCTTGCTCGATGCCGTCAGCCGCGCGGTGGCGGATGGCGCGCGCCTGATCACGTTGACCGGGCCGGGTGGATCCGGCAAGACGCGCCTGGCCTTGCACGCCACGGCCCGACTCGCGCCGCAGATGCCCGACGGGGCCTACGTCGTGCTGCTGGCACCGGTGCGTGACGCGCAGCACTTCCCCGCCGCCGTGGCCGCGGCGCTGGGCCTGCAGGAGGGGGGTGCCGAGTCGATCGGCTCGCTGGTGCACGGCTACCTGCGGCCGCGCCGGGTGCTGCTGACGCTCGACAACCTGGAGCACTTGAGTGCAGTGGCCGGTCAGGTGCGCGCGCTGCTCGATGCGGCGCCCGGTCTGGTGCTGCTGGCGACGAGCCGCGTGCTGCTGCGCCTGAGCGGCGAGATCGAAGTCAAGGTGCCGCCGCTGCCGTTGCCGCGGGGGGATACACCCGAGCAGCTGACCGACTCGCCGGCATTTCGCCTCTTCGCCGAGCGCGCGGAGCAGGTCGGACGCCCGCTTCGACCCGGCGACGCAGATGGCCCCGCCGCGGCGCAGATCTGCCGGCGCCTCGACGGCCTGCCGCTGGCCCTGGAACTGGCCGCGGCGCGCCTGCGTACGCTGACGCCGGTGGCATTGGCCGCGCGGCTGCACAAGAGCCTGCCCTTGCTGCACGGCGGGCCCGCCGAGGCGGCGCAACGTCAGCAGACCTTGCGCGACACCATCGCCTGGAGCCACGATCTGCTCGACGCCGACCAGCGCCGCCTCTTCAGGCGCCTGGGCGCCTTTGCGGGCGGCTGGTCGCTCGAGGCGGCCGAAGCACTCGACGCGGTCGGCGCTGCGCCGGCCCGGGCCACGTTGGCCGGGCTCGAAGGCCTGCTCGAGCACAACCTGGTCCAGCGGCTCGACGACATCGAGGACATGCCGCGCTTCGGCATGCTGGAGACGATCCGCGAGTTCGCCCGCGAGCAGCTCGATCTGTCCGGTGAGACCGACGCCGTGCTCGAGCGCCATGCCGAGCACGGCCTCGAGCTGGCCCTCAAGGGCGAACGCGCATTGACCAGCGGCGATCGCATGCCATGGCTGACCCTGCTGCGCGCGGAGACGAACAAGCTGCGCCAGGCGTTGCGGTGGTGGACTCGCGAACGGCCCGACACGCGTCGGGCCCTTGCGCTGGCTGGGGCGATGACCTGGCTCTGGTACTTCGAGGGCGCCTACCGCGAAGGCCTGATGGCGATCGAGGCCGCACTTGCCTTGCCCGGGGCCGATGCCTGCGATGGCGAGCGTGCCGCAGCGCTCTCGGGCGCCGCGCGGCTCGCCTCGTTCGCAGGCGACATGGTGCGCGCGCACGCGTGTGCACAGCAGAGCATCGAGCTGTGGCGCAAGCTGGGTGACGCGCGCGGTCTCGGATTCGCGCTGCTGCACGACGGCGTGCCCGCGTTGTTCATCCTGGGCCGCGAGACCGCGGTCGAACTGCTGCGCGAGTGCGCCGGCGTCTTTGCCGAAGCCGGCGACGAGTGGGGCGTTGCGATGGCCACCGTCTACCAGGGCGTGGTGTTGGCGGCGCTGCCCGGGACGGAGGAGGCTGCCAGCCCGCTGCTCGCGGAGGGCCATGCCCGCTGCGTCGCGCTCGGCGACGAATGGGCGGCCAGCACCTGCGCCGGCTACATGGGCGTCGTGGCCATGCGCAATGGCGACTTCGCCCAGGCCCGACGTCGCTTCACGCGCATCCTGGACTCGGCGCGCGAAACCGGCGACCGCTTCCGCATCGGCCGCGGCGCCCACTTTCTCGGCGAGCTCGAACTGCGCGAGCAGCGTTTTGGCCCGGCGCTGGCGCTGCTGGCCGAGGCACTGGCCCTGGTCGTCGAGCAGGGTCGCATCGGCGACTTCCCGCTCGTGGCCTGCGCCGCGGCGCAGGCCCTCGTGGGGCTGGGCGAGTATGTCGAGGCCACGCGTTTGCTCGCGGCCGGCGCGCGGCCCACGGGGCTGAAGTCGTCGCTTCCGCCCGACGACCCGCGTCTGGTGCAGGCGGCCACGGCACGTTGCCGCGAGGCGCTGACCGAGGCCGCCTTTGAGGCGGCATGGGCCGAAGGCGAGCTTCTCGCGCCGCAGGGAGCCGTGCGGAGGGTGGCCGCCCTGGCCGAGCGCGAGGCGGCCGGGCCGCATTGAGCCGCGCACACCAACTCGGCGTGCATCTCAGGGCCGTCCGCCGGCTTGCGACAATCACGGGCGAGGAGCCTGCCCATGTCCGCCCACATCCTGCAATCCATCCCCGCCGGCGAGCGCGTCGGCATCGCCTTCTCGGGCGGCCTGGACACCAGCGCCGCCGTGCACTGGATGCGCGCCAAGGGCGCCATTCCCTGCGCCTACACCGCCCACCTGGGCCAGCCCGACGAGAGCGACTACGACGACATCCCGCGCCGTGCCAAGGCCTACGGCGCCGAGATCGCGCGCCTGGTGGACTGCCGCGCGCAGCTGGTGGCCGAGGGCATCGCGGCGATCCAGAGCAACGCCTTCCACATCAGCACCGGTGGCGCCACCTACTTCAACACCACGCCGCTCGGCCGTGCCGTCACCGGCACCGCGCTGGTGGTGGCGATGCGCGAGGACGGCGTCAACATCTGGGGCGACGGCAGCACCTACAAGGGCAACGACATCGAGCGCTTCTACCGCTACGGCCTGCTGGCCAACCCGCAGCTGCGCATCTACAAGCCCTGGCTCGACCAGCGCTTCATCGAGGAGCTGGGCGGGCGCAAGGAGATGAGCGAGTACCTCGTCGCGCACGGCTTCGACTACAAGATGAGCGTCGAGAAGGCCTACAGCACCGACAGCAACATGCTCGGCGCCACGCACGAGGCCAAGGACCTCGAGTTCCTGGACAAGGGCCTGTCGATCGTCAACCCGATCATGGGCGTGGCCTTCTGGAAGCCCGAGGTCGAGGTGAAGGCCGAGACGGTGGCCGTGCGCTTCGAGGAGGGCCTGCCGGTGGCGCTGAACGGGCGCACGTTCGGCTCGCTCGTCGACCTCTTCGCCGAGGCCAATGTCATCGGCGGTCGACACGGCCTCGGCATGTGCGACCAGATCGAGAACCGCATCATCGAGGCCAAGAGCCGCGGCATCTACGAGGCGCCGGGCATGGCGCTGCTGCACATCGCCTACGAGCGGCTGGTGACCGGCATCCACAACGAGGACACCATCGAGCAGTACCGCGCCAACGGCCGCCGCCTGGGCAAGCTGCTCTACCACGGGCGCTGGTTCGACCCGCAGGCCCTCATGCTGCGCGAGACCGCGCAGCGCTGGGTGGCGCGCGCCATCACCGGCGAGGTGTGGCTGGAGCTCAGGCGCGGCAACGACTGGTCGATCGTCGACACGCAGAGCCCCAACCTCACCTACCACCCCGAGCGCTTGACGATGGAAAAGGGCGAGGGCGCCTTCACGCCGGCCGACCGCATCGGCCAGCTGACGATGCGCAAGCTCGACATCGACGACACGCGCGACAAGCTCGGCATCTACACGCGCACCGGCCTGCTCGGCGGCAGCGACGGCGCGGTGCCGCTGCTCAAGGCACCTTGAGCCCCAGCCGCTCGACGTTGCGCCGCTCGGCGGCGAAGCCCTCGCGCAGCGCGCGCGCGTAGTCGTCGGGGCCGAGGTAGGCGGGCGCCTGGTCGTAGCGGGCGAGTTCGGCCACGTAGGCCGGGTCGTGCATGGCGGCCTTGAAGGCGTCGTGCAGCACCTGCACCACCGGTGCCGGCAGGCCGCGCGGGCCGGCCAGGCCCCAGGGCGACATGGCGACGACGCCGTGCCCCAGTTCGGCCAGCGTGGGCACGTTCGGGAAGCGCCGGCTGCGCTCGGCGCCGAAGGTGGCGAGCAGCCGCAGCTTGCCGCTCTCCACGAAGGGCGTGTAGCCGCTCGCGCCGGCCGCGGCCATGACCTGTCCGCTCGCCACCGCCACCATCTGCTCGGCCACGCCGCGGTAGGGCAGGTGCACCCAGCGCGCGCCGCGCTTGCCGAGCAGTTCCTCCATCACCAGGTGCGGCGTGGTGCCGACGCCGTTGGTGGCCAGGTTGAGCTGGCCCGGGTGGGACTCGGCGTAGGCGAGCAGGTCGTCCAGGCTGCGCCAGGGGCTCGACGCCGGCACCACCAGGCCGAAGGTGGTGCCGCTCACCTGCAGGATCGGTGTCACGTCGCGGATCGGGTCCCACAGCACGCGCTGCAGGTGCGGCGCGCGCAGCACGGTGTGCGGCATCTGCGCGATCGTGTGGCCGTCGGGGGTGGCCTGTTGCAGCACGGGCATGGCCAGCGTGCCCGAGGCACCGCCGCGGTTCTCCACGTGCACCGGCTGGCCGAGCGGGCGCGAAGCGAGTTCGGCGAGCAGGCGCATCGTCAGGTCGGTGGCGCCGCCGGCCGGCCAGGGCACGACGAGCGTGATGGGGCGCGACGGGAAGGGCTCGGACGCACCCACGCGCCCCGTCCAGGCCGCAGCCGCCGCGGCCACCGCGGGCGCGGCGAGCAGCAGCGCGCGCCGCCTCATGCCGGCCCCCCCTTGCGGCCGAGCGACGCGAAGCTGCGCCGCGGGTCGTAGCCGCGGCAGGCGAGCACGAAGCAGGCCACGCCGACACCCACCACCACCCAGGGCGCGAGGCCCGGGTCCTTGCCGTAGAGCGCGAAGCGCATCCACTCCACCGCGTGCGTGAAGGGGTTGACCTGCGCCACCGCGTGCACCCAGGCCGCGCCGCTCTCCTCGAGCTTCCACAGCGGGTACAGCGCGGTGGAGATGAAGTACATCGGAAAGATCACGAAGTTCATCGTGCCCGCGAAGTTCTCGAGCTGCCTGATGTGCACCGACATGAGCAGGCCGAGCGCGGCCAGCATCAGGGCCGATGCGGCGAGCGCGACGAGCGCGTGCAGCCCGGCCCATGAGAGCACCGGCAGCGCCGTGCCGAGCAGCGCCGCCACCGCGACGAACGCGAGCGCCTGCAGCAGCGACAGCAGCGCCGTGGCCAGCAGCTTGGCCAGCAGCAGCCACCAGCGCGGCAGCGGCGCGGTGAGCAGGAGGCGCATCAGCCCCATCTCGCGGTCGTAGACCATCGCGAGCGACCCCTGCATGCCGTTGAACAGCAGCACCATGCCGACCAGGCCGGGCGCGATGTACACGTCGTACGGGATGTAGGTGTCGTAGGGCTCGACGATGCTGATGCCGAACACGTTGCGGAAGCCCGCCGCGAACACCGCCAGCCAGAGCAGCGGACGCACCAGGGCCGAGACGAGGCGCCCGGTCTGGCGCGCGAACTTGAGCAGCTCGCGCAGCGCGATCGCGACGAGGGCCTGCAGCGCGTGCTTCATCTCAAGGCACAGAGCTTCTCGGGCGCGTCGGCGCCGAGCGTGTCCAGGTTGTTCTTCGGGTGCAGCACGCCCTCGAGCGGCGCGAGGCCGATCACGCCCAGGCCGTCGGCCAGCAGCATCGGCTGGCGCAGCTGGCGGTCCCAGGGGCGGAACGACAGCGTCGTGCCCTTGAAGCCATCGAGCTCGAAGTCGGCGGCGGCCAGGGCGGACTGCAGCGCCGCGGCGCCGGCTTTCGGGCCGCGCGCCAGCGCGGCCTGCACGATGGCCTTGCCGGCCATCCACGCCGCCCAGTCGTGCGCCGTCATCGATCGCGCGTGCGCGCGCTGGAAACGCCGCGCCAGCTGCGGCGCGCCGAAGCGCTCGAAGTTCGGCGCCCAGGCCAGCGCCGCCAAGCCGCCGTCGCCCACCACGGGGCGCGCCAGCGCCGTGCGGTAGGGCAGGCTGCGCGCGAACTCGCCGTCGCTGTCCACTACCCAGACCACGTCGTACTCGGCCTGGCCGGTCAGCAGCAGCGGGTTGGCGAGCGCGCGTTCGCGCGGGTCGGCGCTGAGCTTGAACGGCCGCTCGGCCACCAGCTGCAGCTTGAAGCGCGCGAGCGCGGCCTTCACGCTCGCGGCGCGCGCCGCGTCGTCGGGCAGCGGGCCGCGCAGCAGCAGCACCTTGTTCCAGCGGCGCGCCAGCAGCCACTGCGCGAGCGCGTCGCTGCGCATGCGCTCGCTGGGCAGCGTGTGCAGCAGGTGGGCGCGGCAGTCCTGCTGGCGCAGCGCGTCGAGCGGCTCGCCGGTGTTGAAGACGGCGAGTGGCGCGCCGGCGCCTGCCGATGCGCCCGATGCAGCCGACGCAGCGGCCAGCAGCCAGGGCGCCGGCAGGTCGGCGACGAGGGCCACGGCGCCGGCGCGCGCGAGTCTTTCGGCGGCGGCGCGCGCTTCGTCGGCGCCGTTTACCGCCACCACCTCGAGCCTGGGTGCGATGCCGGCCGCGTCGAGCTGGAACTTCGACTCTTCGAGCGCGACGCGCAGGCCGTCGGCCGGCGGGCCGCCGGGCTGGCCGAGGTAGGCGAGCGCCACGCGCTTGGGCTCCAGGCGCGCATCGTCGGCGCGCTGCAGCACGCCGATCGTCAGCGCGGCGGCCGTCGCGGGCAGCAGCAGGGCCGCCAGCGCGAGGGTGAAGCGCTCAATCATCCACCAGCACCCCGTAAGGCACGCGCCCCACCGGCACCGTCTTGATCGCACTGCCGCGCGCCACGTCGATCACCGTGAGGTCGTCGGACAGGCCGTTGGCCACGAACAGCCGCGAGCCGTCGCGGTTGAGCGCCAGCCCCCAGGCGCGCTTGCCGGCCAGCACCGTGCGCTCGACCTTCTTGCTCGCCGCGTCGACGAAGGCCACGTGGTTGGCGCGGCCGAGCGCCACGAACATCGTCCTGCCGTCGCGCGAGCGCTCGATGCCCACCGGCGTGATGTCGGCCGCGCGCAGGCCCTTGATCTCGAAGGCCACCGTCTGCTTGACGGCCAGCGTGGCCAGGTCGATCACGCTGACGCTGGCCGCCAGCTCGTTGCTGACCCACAGCTCGCTGCCGTCGGCGCTGAAGGCGAAGCGCCGCGGCCGCTTGCCGACGGCGATGTTCTTCTCGAGCTTGCCGCTCGCCGCGTCGACCACGTGCACCATGTTCGCCACCTCGCTGGTGACGAACACGCGCCGGCCGTCGGGCGAGACCTTCACGCCCTCGGGCTCGTTGCCGACCTTGGTCCGGCGCACGATCTTGCCGCTCGCCAGGTCCACCGCGGCGAGCTCGCCGTCGTCCTCCACGCTGACGTAGGCGGTCTTGCCGTCCGGGCTGAGGTCGAAGGCCTCCGGGTTCTCGGGCATCGGGATGCGGCGCAGCGACTTGCGCGTGGCGATGTCGATCACGTCGGCGGCGTTGCTGTCGCTGCAGGCCACGAGCAGCTGCTCGCGGCCGGGCAGGAACTGCAGGTGGCGCGGGCGCTTGCAGGTGGCGATGGTGCCCTGGATCTCGAGCGTCCGCGCGTCGAGCACGGTCAGCGCGTGGTCCTTCTCGCTGCTGACGAAGACGAGGCCGCTGTCCCGGGCCGAGGCGGCGCCGACGGCGGTGGCGAGGGCAAGGGCATGGGCAAGGATGAGGGTTCGCTTCATGTCGAGGTCGCGCGCACGAAGGCGCTTTCCAGATCGGGGCCGCCGAGCGCGGCGGCGACGTCGTCGGGCGTGCCGTCGGCGAGCAGCTTGCCACGGTGCAGCACGAGCACGCGGTCGGCCTGGCGCGCCTCCTCGACCCAATGGGTCGCGAAGAGCAGCGCGGTGCCGCGCTCGGACACGTCGGCGCGCAGCGCGGCCATCAGGTCGCGGCGCGACTTCACGTCCAGCCCCACCGTGGCCTCGTCCATCAGCAGCAGCGCCGGGCGGTGCAGCAGCGCGCGCACCAGTTCCACCTTGCGCCGGTTGCCGCCCGAGAGCTCGCGCGTGCGGCGCGGCAGCTCGCCGGCGATGCCCAGCGCGGCGGCCAGCGCCGCGATGCGCTCGGCCGCCACGGCGCGCGGCAGGCCGTGCAGGTCGGCGTGGAAGCGCAGGTTGCGCTCGGCGCTGAGGTCGAGGTCGAGCGCCGGCTGCTGGAACACGATGCCGATGCGCGCCAGCGCTGCGTGCGCCCGCTCGGCGAGCGGGAGGCCGTCGATCACCACCTCGCCCGCGTCGGCGGCGAAGAGGCCCGTGAGCACCTGGAACAGCGTCGTCTTGCCGGCGCCATTGGGGCCGAGCAGCGCGGTGAAGGTGCCGGCCTGCAACTCCAAGCTCAGGCCGTCGATCGCCTTGCGCTCGCCGTAGCGCTGCGTGAGGCCGCGCAGCTGCAGCACCGGCGCGGCGCTCATCGCGCCACCACCAGCCGCGTGCCGCTGTCGCCGGCGACGAACGGCGTGCGCTCGGGCCCGGCGTACTCCTCGAGGACCTCGAAGCCCGCGTCGGCGAGCAGCGCATCCAGCCGCTGCGGCGCGAGCGGGCGCCAGTGGAAGACCCGTTCGACGTCGGGCAGCGCCGGCCCGCCTTCGAGCGTGCGCTTGAAGATCCAGTGCGTGGTCCAGTTGCCGTCGCCCTCGGGCCGCATCGCGCGATGGTGCTCCACCACGAGCCGCCCCAGCCGCCGCGTGGCCACCACGTGCCAGGGCAGCTCGGTGCGCGTGGCGGTCTGCACCGGCGCGTCGAGCACGAACAGGCCGCCGCCGGCGAGCATGGCGCGCGCGTAGCGCACCAGCTGCTCCTGCGCCGCCTCGGGCAGCAGGTGCAGCACCGACCAGCAGAGGCAGCGGTGAAAGCGTTCGCCGAAGGCGAAGCCGCTGGCGTGCGGCACCGGCGTCACGCGCTCGGCAACGTCGGGCCGTGCGGCCAGGCGCACCAGCAGCGCCGCCATCATCTCGGCGTCGGGCTCGAGCGCGGTCACGTGCACGCCGCGTTCGGCCAGCGCGAGGGCGGTGCTGCCGGTGCCGGCGCCGATGTCGAGCAGGGTCTGGCCTTCGGCGACCAGCGGGGCGAGGAAGTCGGCCGCCGCGTTGCGGGCACCGGGTGCGCCGGGCACGCCGAACAGGTCGTAGTAGGGCGCCACGCCCTGGCTGTAGTCCACGGCCTGCCGGATCGCGGGGCGCCTTGCGCGCGTCGGCCGGGCGCCTACCACCCGTTGACGCTGCCGATGTAGAGCCAGATCGACTCCAGCTCCTCGGGCTTGATCGTGCCTTCCCAGGCCGGCATGGCGCGCGTGCCCTTGAGCACCGAGCGCATGAAACGTTCGCGGTCACCCTTGGGGAAGGTGCGCAGGTCGAAGAAGGCGCTGCTGCTCACCACCAGGTTGAGGCCGTGGCAGCGCGCGCAGTAGCTGGTGTAGGCGCGGCGGCCCAGCGTGATGCTGGGCACGCTGGCCAGCGGCGGCTCGGCGCCGGGGCTCAGCGTGGCCGTGCCGGCGGCCTGCGCCTGCGCCGCGCTGCCCGCCCCGGCCAGCGGCAGCGCCAGCGCGGCGAGCAGCGTGGCGAGCGCCGTGCGACGCTTCAGGGCATCAGCGCGAAGGTCCACAGCGAGCTGCCCGCCGGCATGTTCGCGAGTTCGGGGTCGCCGGCCAGCGCGCCGTACACGGTGGCCGCGCCGCTCGTCACGGTGATGTACTGGCGGCCCTGGTGCTCCCAGGCGATCGGCAGCCCGCTGATGCCCGAGCCGGTCTGGAAGCTCCACAGCTCCTTGCCGTTCTTCGCGTCGTAGGCCTTGAACTGGCCGGTCTGCGTGCCGACGAAGACCACGCCGCCGGCGGTGGACAGCACGCCCGACCAGTTGGGCGCCTTGAGGTTGACCTCCCACACCTTCTTGCCCGCCGCCGGGTCCCAGGCCACCAGCGAGCCGCGGTTGCCGTCTTCCGGCCCCGGGAAGCCGCCGAGCTCCAGGCCGAGCCACCAGTTCGGTCCGCCCGGCCGGTTCTGCTTGACGAACTTGATCTTCATGCCGAGGTTGATGGTGTTGAAGAACGCCAGCTTGCGCGCCGGGTCGTAGCTCATCGGCATCCAGTTCTTGCCGCCGAAGGCGCTCGGCCAGACCTCGATGAAGTCGGCGCCTTCTTCGCTCTTGCGCGCGTTCTGCGTCAGCGCGGTCTCGATCGGCCGGCCGCTCGCCATGTCGATGCCGCTCGCCCAGTTGACCTTCTTGGCGAACTGGTTGGCCTTGAGCAGCTTGCCGCTGGTGCGGTCGAGCACGTAGAAGAAGCCGTTGCGGTTGGCCTGCATCAGCACCTTGGTGGGCTTGCCGCCGATCGCCAGCTCGGCGAGCACGGGCTCGTTGGTGCCGTCGTAGTCGAACGGGTCGCCGGGCGAGAACTGGTAATGCCAGACGATCTCGCCGGTGGCCGGCCGCAGGGCGAGCATCGAGCCGATGTAGAGCGAGTCGCCGCCGCGCGTGGCCGGGTTCCACGGCGAGCCGTTGCCGGTGCCCCAGTAGACGAGGTCGAGCTCGGGGTCGTAGGTGCCGGTCAGCCAGGTCGGCGCGCCGCCGGTGTCGGCGAGGCCCGGCTTCCAGGTCTCGGCGCCCTTGTCGCCGGCGCCGGCGGTGGTCCAGCGGTGCCACTTCTCCTGGCCGGTCTTGAGGTCCCAGCCCTTGAGGAAGCCGCGCGTGCCGTACTCGCCGCCGCTGATGCCGGTGATGAGCACGCCGCCGGCGATGAGCGGCGCGTGCGTCATGCTGTAGCCGGTCTTGTAGTCGGCGGCCTTGCTCTTCCAGACCTGCTTGCCGTCCTTCATCGACAGCGCCACCACGTGGGCGTCGAGCGTGGTGCGGTAGAGCACGCCGTCCAGCGCCGCCAGGCCGCGGCTCTGGATGCCGCAGCACAGGTAGCCGTTGATGTCGGCCGGCAGCTCGATCGGCGTCTTCCACAGCTGGCGGCCGGTGAGCGGGTTGACCGCCAGCGTGTGCGAGTGCGTGGCCACGTACATCACGCCGTCGATGACGAGCGGCTGCGTGCTGGCGTTGGCGCTGCTGTCCAGGCTCAGGTTCCACACCGGCGCCAGGCGCTTGACGTTGGCCGGCGTGATCTGCCTGCCGGTGGCGTGGCGCTGCTGCGCCCAGCCCATGCCGTAGGTGGTGACGTTGCCGGGCGTGGCGGCGTCGTTGCGCAGGTCGGTGATCGACTGCGCCGCCAGCGGGCCGGCGGCGAGCAGGCCGGCACAGGCGGCCAGGGCGCTCAGGGCGGCGGTCCAGCGTGCGGCGACATGGGATGAGGTCATGCGAAGTCTCCTATCGTCCTGTTGGCGTTCTGCTGCAACGGCGCGCTGCACTGTATGCGCGCGCCGATCCGATCCCATCAGGTGTTTTCCTCGGCGCTGTTGCATTCCGGAACAGGCGCGCTGCGCAATGCGCTCAGAAGCGCTCAGAAGCGCGCCGCCCAGCGCAGCGCCGCGAGCAGCTGGCGCGGCGCGCCGGTCTCGTAGAAGCGGCCGTTGGCGTCGTTGACGATCACGCTGCCGGCATGCACCTTGTCGGTCAGGTTGTCCACGCGCAGCAGCGTCTCCAGGGTCTGCCCGTCGCCGAGCGCGAAGCGGTGCGACCAGCGCAGCGCCCACACCGCGTAGCCGGGCGCGGCCTCGTCGTTGAGGTCGTTGGCCACCAAGCGCGACGCGGCGCGCGCCTCCAGCGCCAGGCGGCCGGGCAGGGCGAAGAGCGGCGTCTCGAGCTGCACGAAGCCGCTCGCGCGCTGCGTGCCGGCCACGCGGTTGCCGGCCGCGATGGGCACGCTCGGCGCCGTGCAGGGGATGCCGGTGCAGGCGAGGAAGCCGTCGCGGTACTCGGCCTCGAGCACGGTGGCCGCGGCCGTCAGTCTGAGCCCGGCGGGCAAATCGGCGCGCAGCGCGAGCTCGGCGCCGCTGCGCCGCGTGCGCCCCACGTTCTGGAAGCTGGCGCGCCCGCCGGCGTTGGTGAGCACGCCGATCTCGTCGCGCGTGTCGATGGCGAACAAAGCGCCGTCGATCTGCAGGCCGCGCTGGTGCCACTTGGCGCCCAGCTCGATCTGGCGGCTGCGCTGCGCGCGCAGCTGGTCGTTGAAGCCGCCGGTGTTGTCGGCGCGGTAGGCCAGCTCGCCCAGCGTCGGGCTCTCGGTGCCCCGCGCCGCGCTGGCGTGCAGGCTGAAGCCCGGTGCCGGCATCCAGCGCAGGCCGAGCACCGGGTTGGTGTAGCGGTAGGCCAGGCGGCCGGAGTCGTCGCCGTTGGTGAGGAAGCGGTCGGCGGTGCTCATCGTCACGCGCCCGCTGCGCAGGCCCGCCGAGAGCTGCCAGGTCCTGGGGTCGGCGGCCAGCGGCAGCGTGGCCTGGGCGTAGACGTCGCGGCTGTCGGCGCGGTTGGACTCGTCGCGGCGCAGGCGGCCGGTGACGCCGAGCACCTGCGCCGCGCCGGTGCCGATGAAGTTCTCGTAGCCGCGGCGGTCGTCGATCTGGCTGTCGGCGGCGGCGCCGAGCACGAGGTCGGCGTCGCCGAAGGCCCAGCGCGTGCGCAGGTCGGTGCCGCGGAACTCGCGCACGAAGTCGATCACGCCGCCGCCGTGGCGCGGGTTGCCCTGCGTGCCCGGCTCGATGGCCAGCCACTGCACCACCGCGCGCTGGCCGTCGTACAGCGAGACCGACAGCTCGCGCAGCGCGCCGTCGTCGAAGCGGCTCGTCCAGCGCGCGCCGAACTGCGTCTGCTCGATCGTCTTGCGGGTGTCGAATCGGGTCGCCTGCGAGGTGGTCTGGTAGGGGTCGGCGTTGAACTGCGGGCGCGTCAGGCCGAGCGGATCCTGCGCCTTCTGCTCGTGGTCGGACAGGCTGATCGTGAGGCGCGAGCGTGGCTCGCCGAAGGCCAGGCGCAGCTGGCCCAGCGTGCGGCTGGCCGCGCTCTGCGCGCGGAAGCCGTCGAGCTGCATCCTGGTGAAGCTGCCCTGCATCGAGGCTTCGGTGCCGAGCGGGCTGGCCAGCGTGAGGCGGCCCTGAGCGAGGCCGTCGCTGCCGCGCTCGGCGCCGAACTCGACGCGGCCCTCGCGCACCGGCGCGCTGACCAGCGAGATCACGCCGCCCGAGCTGTTGCCGTAGAGCGCCGAGAAGGGGCCGCGCAGCACCTCCACCTGCTCGGCGCCGGCGAGGTCGAAGTGCGCCACCTGGCCCTGGCCGTCGGGGCCGCTCGCGGGGATGCCGTCGGCGTACAGGCGCAGCCCGCGCACGCCGAAGCCGGCGCGCGCGCCGAAGCCGCGCGAGCTGATCTGCAGGTCCTGCGCGTAGTTGTTGCGGTTGGCCACCACCAGGCCGGGCACCGCCGGCAGCGCCTCGCTCAGGTTGACCAGCGGCCCGGCGGCGCGCAGCGCCTCGGCGTCGATGCGCGTCACCGCGAACGGCGCCTCGATGGTGGGCAGGGCGCGCGGCGCGCCGATCGTCACCACCGGGGTGACGCCGTCCTGCGCCCAGGCCGCGCCGGCGCAACACAGCGCGGCCAGGCCGCACCAAGGCCGCCGCCCGCGCGGGCCGGCCGCCGACTGCGCTTTCGAGTTCGAACGCTTCATGACGGCAAGCATGCACGAAGCGCGCGGCGACCGCGCGCTGTCTCGTTTTGGCACAGCGCGCGCGCTGAGCCGCGATGAGGGTTTTCCGCAGGGAGCAATCCGCAGGGGGCCTGCCTAGGATCGTCCCCCTGTTGCGCAGGGCGCCCACGCCGCGCAGCGTCAAACCGATCCCACCGACGAGGACCCGTGATGCCCATCCTAACCCTCAATGTCAACGGCAAGGCGGTCAGCAGGGAGGTCGATCCCGCGACCCTGCTGGTCACCTTTCTGCGCGAGGACCTGCGCCTCACCGGCACGCATGTCGGCTGCGACACCGGGCAGTGCGGCGCCTGCACCATCCACGTCAACGGCGTGGCGGTGAAGTCGTGCTCGATGCTCGCCCACCAGGCCGCCGGCGCCAGCGTCACCACCATCGAAGGGCTGGCCGCGCCGGACGGCTCGATGCACCCGATGCAGGCCGCCTTCAACCAGTGCCACGGCCTGCAGTGCGGCTACTGCACGCCGGGCATGGTGATGAGCGCGGTGGACCTGGTGAAGAACCACAAGTGCGAGACCGAGGCGCAGATCCGCGAAGGCCTGGAGGGCAACTTCTGCCGCTGCACGGGCTACCAGAACATCGTCAAGGCCGTCCAGCAGGCCGCGCCAGCCACCAAGGCGATGGCCTGAACCCGGGGAGCACAGCATCATGAACGCACGTCAAGGATTCGTCGGCCAGAGCGTGGTGCGCCGCGAGGACGCCCGCTTCCTCACCGGCCGCGGCCAGTACACCGACGACATCACGCTGCCCGGCCAGACCTACGGCGTCTTCGTGCGCAGCCCGCACGCGCACGCCAGGATCAAGAAGATCGACACCCGTGCCGCCGAGAAGGCCGCCGGCTTCGTCGGCGTGCTGACCGGCGAGCACTTCAAGGCCGTGGGCGGCCTGCCCTGCGGCTGGCTCATCAACAACCCCGACGGCACGTCGATGAAGGAGCCGCGCCACCCGGTGCTGGCCGACGGCAAGGTGCGCTACGTCGGCGACCGCGTCGCGCTGGTCGTCGCCGAGACGCAGGCGCAGGCCGAGGCCGCCGCCGCGCTGGTGGAGGTGGACTACGACGTGCTGCCCTCGGTGGTCGACGCGAGCAAGGCCGCCGGCGCCGCCGCGCTGGTGCACGACGACGCGCCGTGCAACAAGTGCTACACGTGGACGATCGGCGACGCGCCCGGCGTCGACGCCGCGCTCGCCGCGGCGGCGCACGTCACGACGCTCAGCTTCGTCAACAACCGCCTGATCCCCAACGCCATCGAGCCGCGCGCCGCCAACGCGCAGTACGACGTGCCCGGCGACAGCTACACGCTGTACGTGGCCAACCAGAACCCGCACGTCGAGCGGCTGCTGATGTGCGCCTTCGTGCTCGGCATCCCCGAGCACAAGATGCGCGTGGTGGCGCCCGACGTGGGCGGCGGCTTCGGCAGCAAGATCTACCTGTACGGCGAAGAGACCGCGCTGGTCTTCGCGAGCAAGGTCTTCAAGCGGCCGATCAAGTGGACCGCCACGCGCTCGGAGGCGTTCCTGTCCGACGCGCACGGCCGCGACCACCACACCACGGCCAAGCTGGCGCTCGACAAGGACGGCCGGTTCCTCGCGCTCAAGGTGGACACCACCGCCAACCTCGGCGCCTACCTGTCGACCTTCGCCTCGGCGATCCCGACCATCCTGTACGCCACGCTGCTGGCCGGCCAGTACACGACGCCCAAGATCGCCTGCACGGTCAACGCGATGTTCACCAACACCTCGCCGGTGGACGCCTACCGCGGTGCCGGCCGGCCCGAGGCCACCTTCGTCGTCGAGCGCATCGTCGAGGCCGCGGCGCACGAGCTGAAGATGGACCCGGCCGAACTGCGCCGGCGCAACTTCATCAAGACCTTCCCCTACGCCACGCCGGTCGGCCTGACCTACGACACCGGCGACTACAACGCCACGCTGTCGCGCGCCATCGAGCTCGCCGACGTGGCCGGCTACGCGGCGCGCAAGGCGGCGAGCGCGGCCAAGGGGCTCAAGCGCGGCATCGGCTACGCCTGCTACATCGAGGCCTGCGGCATCGCACCCTCGGCGGTGGCGGGCGCGCTGGGCGCGCGCGCCGGCCTGTTCGAGGCCGGCGAGGTGCGCGTGCACCCGACCGGCAAGGTCACCGTCTACACCGGCAGCCACAGCCACGGCCAGGGCCACGAGACGACCTTCGCGCAGGTGGTGGCCGACCGCCTGGGCATCCCGCTCGAGGACATCGACATCCAGCACGGCGACACCGGCAAGATCCTGTTCGGCATGGGCACCTACGGCAGCCGCTCGCTGGCGGTGGGCGGCACCGCCATCGTCAAGGCGCTGGACAAGGTCATCGCCAAGGGCAAGAAGATCGCCGCGCACCTGATGGAGGCGAGCGACGCCGACGTGGTGTTCGAGAACGGTGTGTTCAAGGTGGCCGGCACCGACAAGAGCGTGCCCTTCGCCAGCGTCAGCCTGACCGCCTACGTGCCGCACAACTTCCCGCACGACAAGCTCGAGCCGGGCCTCAACGAGAACGCCTTCTACGACCCGAGCAACTTCACCTACCCGGCGGGCAGCTACATCTGCGAGGTCGAGATCGACCCGGCCACCGGCGCCGTGCGCATCGACCGCTTCACCGCCTGCGACGACTTCGGCAACGTCATCAACCCGATGATCGTCGAGGGCCAGGTGCACGGCGGGCTGGTGCAGGGCATCGGCCAGGCGCTGCTCGAGAACTGCGTCTACGACGACGCCAGCGGCCAGCTGCTCTCGGGCAGCTACATGGACTACGCGATGCCGCGCGCCGACGACATCCCGCACCTCCAGGTGGAGACCGTCAAGGGCACGCCGTGCACGCACAACCCGCTGGGCGTGAAGGGCTGCGGCGAGGCCGGCGCCATCGGCGCGCCGGCCGCGGTGATGAACGCCGTGTGCGACGCGCTGGGCAAGCAGACCGTGCCGATGCCGGCCACGCCGTTCAACGTGTGGAAGGCGCTCAACGCCTAGACCGGCCCGAGCCGCGAGAGGAACACCATCATGCAGACATTCGCCTATTCCACCCCCAAGACGGTGGCCGACGCGGCCGCCGCGGCGCGCGCCGCCGACGCCAAGATCATCGCCGGCGGCCAGACGCTGCTGCAGTCGATGAAGCTGGGCCTCGCCACGCCCGCGGCGCTGGTCGACATCGGCGGCATCGCCGAGCTCAAGGGCATCAAGGTCGGCGGCGGCACGGTCACCATCGGCGCGGGCACCACGCATGCCGCGGTGGCGGCGTCGGCCGAGGTCAGGAAAGCGATCCCGGCGCTCGCCGACCTGGCCTCGAACATCGGCGACCGCCAGGTGCGCAACCGCGGCACGATCGGCGGCAGCCTGGCCAACAACGACCCCGGCGCCTGCTACCCGGCGGCGGTGCTCGGCCTGGGCGCCACGGTGCACACCAACCAGCGCCAGATCGCGGCCGACGACTTCTTCAAGGGCCTGTTCACCACCGCGCTGAAGGACGGCGAGATCATCACCGCGGTGAGCTTCCCCGTCCCCGAGAAGGCGGGCTGGCAGAAGTTCAAGCAGCCGGCATCGCGCTTCTCGCTGGTGGGCGTGTTCGTCAGCAAGGGCCCGGCCGGCGTTCGCGTGGCCGTCACCGGGGCCGGCGCGAACGGCGTGTTCCGCGTCAAGGACCTGGAGGCCAAGCTGGCCGCCACCTACAGCGCCGCGGCGCTGGCCGGCGCTAAGGTCCCGGCGGCCGGCCTGAACAGCGACCTGCACGGCTCGGCCGAGTACCGCGCCGCGCTGATCCCGGTGCTGGCGGCGCGCGCGGTGGGCTGAAGGCGGGGCGCGGGGCCCGGCGCGTCACCCCGCGCGTTCACCCGGCGGCCACGAGTTCGGCCTGTGCCGTCTCGGGGCCGTCGGCGTCGTCCGCGTCGTCCGCGTCGCCGATCGGCGCCGCGCCGAGCAGCGCGGCGAACGCCGCGCCGTCCACCGGCCGGCTCATCAGGTAGCCCTGGTACTCGTCGCAGCGCCTTGCGCGCAGGAAGGCGAGCTGTTCGCTCGTCTCCACGCCCTCGGCCACCACGCGCAGCTTCAGGTTGTGCGCCAGCGCGATGATGGCGCTGACGATGGCCTCGTCGTCGGGGTCGCTGACGATGTCGCGCACGAAGCTGCGGTCGATCTTCAGCGCGTGGATCGGCAGCCGCTTGAGGTACGACAGCGACGAGTAGCCGGTGCCGAAGTCGTCGATCGACAGGCGCACGCCCATCGCGTCGAGCTCGGCGGCGGTCTCCGCCGAGCGTTCGCTCTCGGCGAGCAGGATCGACTCGGTGACCTCCACCTCCAGGCAGCCGGCCGGCAGCGCGAACTCGTCGAGCGAGCGCGCCACCAAGCGCGGCAGCGAGCTCTCGCCGAGGTGGGTGGAGGTCAGGTTCACCGCCACCGGCACGACGTCCAGGCCGAGCGCGATCCAGCGCGCCACCTCGCGGCAGGCGGCCTTGATGACCCACTCGCCCACCGCGACGTCGAGGCCGGCGCTCTCGACGAGCGGGATGAACTGCGCCGGCGGCAGCAGTCCGCGCTCGGGGTGCTGCCAGCGGATCAGCGCCTCGGCGCCGACGACGCGGCCGCTGGCCACGTCCACCCGCGGCTGGTAGTGCAGCACGAACTCGTCGCGCTCGAGGGCGCGGCGCAGGCTCGACTCGAGCATCAGCCGGTCGAGCGCCTGCGCGCCCATCGCGCGGTCGTAGAACTGGAAGTTGCCGCGACCGGCCTCCTTGGCCCAGTACATCGCGGTGTCGGCGTTCTTGAGCAGCGTGTCGATGTCGGCGCCGTCCTGCGGGTAGACGGCCACGCCGACGCTGGCGCCGACGAAGACCTCGGTGCCGGCCAGCGCCACCGGCTCGGCCAGCGCGGCGACGATGCGGCGCGCCACGCTGGCCGCGGCCGCCGGGTCGTCCAGGTCGGTGAGCAGCACGATGAACTCGTCGCCGCCCAGGCGCGCGATGCTGTGGCCGCGCTCGGCGCGCTCGCTGATTTCACGGCTCTCGCGGTGCTCGCGCGCCAGGCTGTCGTGCGCCCGCAGCGTGGTCAGCATGCGCGAGCTGGCGGTGCACAGCAGCTCGTCGCCGGCCTTGTGGCCGAGCGTGTCGTTGACGCGCTTGAAGTTGTCGAGGTCGACGAACATCACCGCCAGCTTGTGGCCGAAGCGCTCGGCGCGCGCCAGCGACTTGTGCAGGTTCTCGTCGAAGGCCAGCCGGTTGGGCAGGCCGGTCAGCGGGTCGAAGTAGGCTAGGCGCCGGATCTGCTCCTCGGCCTCCTTGCGGCGCGAGATGTCGTGCACCGCGCCGGCCAGGCGCGCCGCGCTGCCGTCGCCGGCGCGCTCGATCACCTCCACCTGCTGGTGCACGTGGCGCGTGCGGCCGTCGCTGCGCACCACGCGATGGTCCATCGCGAAGCCCTCGCCGCGCCGCATCGCGGTCTCGCAGGCCAGGCGCATCGCGGAGCGGTCGTCGTCGGGCATGTTGCCGAAGAAGGTGTCGCTGCTCGCCGAGGTGGTGCCGTGCTCGTGGCCGAAGATCCGCCAGGCCTGCTCCGAGGCCTCGATGCGGCCGGAGCGCAGGTCCCACTCCCAGTCGCCCATCTCGGCCAGGCGCTGCGCGTTGGACAGCCGGCGCTGGCTCTGCTTGAGCTCGTTGATGGCCTTGCTGGCGCGCAGCATGTAGCGCACGCGGTGCGCCAGGATGGTCCAGTTGATCGGCTTGGTGATGAAGTCGGTGGCGCCCACCTCGAAGGCGGTCTCGATCGACTTGACGTCCTCCAGCCCCGTCATCATCACCACCGGCACGCGCGCGCCGCCGGGCATCCGGCGCAGCTCGGCGCAGGCGGTGAAGCCGTCCATCTCGGGCATGCTGACGTCCATCAGCACGAGGTCGGGCAGGCCCTGGCGCAGCAGCTCGAGGGCCTGCACGCCGTCGCCGGCCTCGATCACGTCGAAGCCGGCGCGCTTGAGCGTGGCGCGCGTCAGGCGGCGCCCGCCGGTGTCGTCGTCGACGACGAGCACGCGGGGCAGTTCGTTCATGGCGCGACCTCGCTGCCGGCGCGCCGGATCTCGGCGCGCAGCAGCGGCTGCGCGCGCTCGAACAGGCCGCTGATCGTGCTCGCCAGGCGCGCCGCGGCGGCGAGGTCGCCGGACTTGCCCACCCGCTCGAGCTCGCGGCAGGTCTCGGCGAGCTTGGTGGCGCCGACGTTGAAGCTGGCGGACTTCAGCGCATGCGCCACGCGGCCGAGCGCGCCGCCGTCGCTGCGCTCGAGCGCCGTCTGCAGCGCCTGCAGGTGGCCGGGCGCCTCGTCGAGGTACATCTGCAGCACCTCGCGGATCACGCTGCCGTCGCCGTCGTCGATGGCGCGCATGTTGGCCAGCGCCGTGGCGTCGAGCGCGCTGTCGTCGGGGCCGTCCAGCGGCAGCGGGGCGCTGCCCTGGGCCGCCCTGGTCTCCCGGGCCACCGCCGCCGACCCCCTCCGGCG
>Ga0073934_10001328_pt1 | contig 60131 bp, 52 predicted proteins | sample LarsenN4metaG_FD_76834 | JGI IMG/M metagenome (GOLD analysis project Ga0073934, IMG submission 76834) | Hot spring sediment bacterial and archeal communities from British Columbia, Canada, to study Microbial Dark Matter (Phase II) - Larsen... ... | reverse complement strand
GGCGGTGACGATGCCGTCCTTCTTGAAGGCCGGGGGCAGCGCCTGGAGCGATTCCATCGTCGTTTCCGGCCGGCGGTGGTCGTCTTCAGTGATGAGCTGCGACTTGCGCCCGGCCTTTACCTCCACCGGCACGACCTCTTCCCGGAAGAAGCCGTCGCGAAAAGCTTTCTCCGCCAATTGTTGGCTGCGCAGGGCGAATTCGTCGCAGGCGCGGCGCGTAATGCTGTACTCGGCGGCGAGGTTTTCCGCCGTATCGGCCATGTAGCAGCCGCAAAAGGTGTCCAGCAGAGCGACGGTGAGCGAATCTTCCATTTTTCCTTCGCCGAGCTTCAGCCCGCTGCGCAGCCCGCGGATCACGTGCGGCGCCTGGGTCATGTTCTCCATCCCGCCCGCGAGCACCACCTGCGCTTCGCCCATCAGGATGCGGTGCGCAGCCTGAATAATCGCTTCCATGCCGGAGCCGCACAGGCGGTTGACGGTCACGGCGGGCGTTTCCGTTTTCAGGCCGCTTTTCAGCGCGACGTGCCGCGCGCCGTAGATGGCGTCGCCGCTGGTCTGCATCACGTTGCCGAAGATAGCGTGGTCGAATTCGGCCGGCTCGACGGTCGAGCGGCGAATGGCTTCGCGTGAGGCGCACACCGCCAGGTCAATCGCCGTCACCTCCTTGAACGCCCCGGCATAGCGCACCATCGGCGTGCGCGCGCCCGCGAGGATCACCACATCGGTCGGAAGCATGGCTTTCTCCCTGAAGCCGTCGCTACACCGTTAGGACGGCATCGCCGCCCTTTTTCCGCGCCTCTTCCAACCCGAACTCGGCGCGGTTGATCAGGTCGGTGACAATATCTTCGGCGTCGAAGTCCGGGCGGCTCACGGCTTCGACCACCGCCGCACTCAGCGTGAACCCAGACTGATTCCACGGCGGGCGCACATTTGCGGAGACCTTGCGCAGTTTTTCCGCCAGCGCGCGCGCGTCGGCCAGCTTCGTATCCGGCAGGATGAAGGCCACCGCCCAGCTCGTGTACTTCACCGCCAGGTCGTTCTGTCGCACGCAGGAGAGCAGCGCGCGGCAGAGTTGCTCCATGTGGCGGTCGAACTGCGGCTCGCCGTGCTGGCGCAGCAGCTCCATGCCGCGGTCCACCGCCAGGATAATCAACGAGAGCGGAGTGCTCTGTGATTTCATGCGGTTAGTTTCCGAGAGCAGGCAGTCCTGGTAGGAGCCGCGGCCTAGCAGGCCGGTCTTTTCGTCGGCGACGGCGAGCGTGCGCATCAGCGAGCGGAGCTTGGTATGGTTGACGCCGATGAGCAGTTGGTCGCCCACAGCCTGCAGGAAGTAACTTTCATTCGGCTTCCACTTGCGGTTCGCGGCGTTGCCGACAATCAGGAAACCGGAAGTGGCCTGCGTCTCGCGGTCGGTAAGCTGCACGCCCATGGCGCACTCCAGCCCCATGTCGCGCAGGGTGGGCACGTGGGCCATGTGCAGCTCGAAAGCGCCCATCTCGTCCGGCTTGGCCTGTCCCACCGGGCCGAGCAGCTTGACCACGTGCGGCCCGCCGGAAGGCTCTACCCCCGGGGCGCAATATTCCGCGGCCATCTGTGGCGGCTGGCCGGGCGGGCCCACGATGGCCAGGCAGCGCGTCACCTTCAGGTATTTGCCGATTTCGTTCACGGCGGAGGAAAGCACCGCCTTGGGCGTGGACTGGCGGTGGATGGTGCGGGTGATCTCTGAAATCTTGCCCAGGTCGCGCAGCGTGTCTGCGCTGTAGGTGCCGCTGCGTTGCGTGGGCGCCTCGACCGGCACGGCATCCACGCGGGCCGCTTCCGGTGCAGCGCGCTTAGCGCGCGGCGGCCACCAGTTGGCCAGCTCGTAGAGGTTGCGCAGGCGCTGGTTGGCCTCCTCCTCGCCGGGGAATATCTCTGCGATCTTCTGCAACCTCTCGATGGCCTTGGCGTGGAGCGAATACTGGAGAAAGATTTCCGCCTGCACCAGCAGGTCTTCGAGGGCCTGACGGGCGCGCGCTTCGTCGGATTGCGGCGGCGCGCTCGTCTCCACGGCTTCGCCCGCCAGATTTGTAGTGGGAGTGGGGCCCATAATCACCTTGCCCAGCCGGGCCGAGACACCGCGCAGGTACGCGGCATCCGCCTTGCCTTCCAGCTTGCCCAACCGCTCGCTGTTCTGCGAATCGTACGCGTCAATGTCAATCAGGCGGTCGAGCGCGGAGCACGCGCCGGAAACGTTGCCCCCTTCGAGGTAGAGCTCGAACAGCCGGGTCAACACGTTGAAGTATTTTGACTCGCGGTTCAGTTCGTCGTACATCCGCCCGCAGAACTCGGCCAGCGGCAGCGAGCGGGGATTCGCTTCGAGCAGCTTGTCCATATGCGCGGCGAACTCGTTGTGGCGCTTGGCGGCGAACATGCGATCCTTCATGATCGTGAATAGCTCGACGGCGGATTGGCCCAGGTTCCCCTTCAGGTAGAGGTCGGCCAGGTCGAACATTTTCTCGAAATTGTCGGAGCGGTCTCTGTAAAGCTGCTCGACCACGGTGCGGGCGCGGTCGAGCTGGCCGGCCTGCATCAGCGCTGCGCTGAACGTGCTCAGGAATGCGGGGTCCGCCTCCGCGGCTGGAAAAGGCTCCAGCAGCCTCACCGCATCGCCCGGCGTGCCCTTCCGCAGATACGCTTCCGCATAGAGCAGCGCGACGCTGCGGTCGGCCGGCGCCAGCCGATGAGCCCGGTCATACAGTTCGAGTGCGCGGTCCACATCGCCGGCGGCCAGCGTCAGTTGACCGGCGCGGAGAAAGCCGCGCGCGGCGATATCGTTCTTGCCCAGCCGCTGGCCAACTTCGCCCAGCTTCAGGTGCCGGGCGGGGTTTTCCGGATCCAGCGCGGCGATTTTCTCCCAGCAGCCGAGTGCGGCAGCCTCGTCGCGCTGTGCGAGGTAGGCCTCACCGGCGCTGTCGTAGCACTGGATGGCGTCCTCGCGCTTGTTCTGCCGCTGCAGCAGGAGCGCAAAGCGGATCATGCGGTCGGGGGACTGCTGCACACCCTTCAAAAAGCGCGAGTAGATCGCAGTGGCCTTGGTCGAGTCGCCGGCATCGGCGAAGCGGTCGAACAGCATGCCGTAGTACTGCGCGGCGCGCACGGGATCGTTCAGGCGCGTGTAGAGATCGCCCAGGGCCTGGACGGCTTCCTGGTTCTGGGGGAATTCCTGTAGGACCACCAGATACTCTTCGACCGCGTCCTGGAGCTTGTTCTTCTCCATGTACTTCTTGGCGCGTTCGAGGTGCTTGGTGACGTCGGTGCTCATGCGCTTCAGTCGCGTCCCGACCCGTTGATCGGGCCGCAGCAGTTTGATCCCCCGGGTGTGGCGCGGTGCCGCGCGGCGGGACGCTGGCTGGGCTGCTCGTCCCCGCGCACCGAAACGAAAAGACTATATATCGTACGAGGGAGACGGGCCAGAAGCAAATCCGCGCCGGGCGGCGATCAAGTCCGTGGCGGGGCGCCGCCCACCAGCTCCTGCACCCGCGCGCGCATCGCGGCAATCGAGAGGCCGCTCCTCAACAGGGCTATGAATCCGAGCACCAGAAACGGGACAGTCAAGAGAACGTAAGCCACGATGGAAAACCCGGCCGCCTGCGTCTTGTCCACGCCGAAGATGGCCAGGCCGAGTACGCAAAAGAACTGGTAGGAACCGATATTCGCTGGCGCATTCGGCAGGGCCACGCCGAGGTTGATGATCAGGAGCACTGCCGCCATCGGCCCGACGGCCAACCCGAGCCCATAGGCACGGCTCATCGCCCAGAGCGCAAGAATCTGCAAGGTGGGGATGAACACCGATACCCCGGCGGCCTTGTAAAAGCCCGCAGACGTGCCCAACACGCGCACTCCGTCCAGGAACGGCCCGAGTTTCTTGCGCAGCCGGTGGCGCAACGGATGCGCCCCGGGTGGCAGCACTGGATAGCGGTTCAAGTAGATGGTCCCGGCAACGAACAACACCGCCAGCACCAGAACAACTGTGCCGAAGATGTCCGCCGCTCGCTCGAAATCACCGGGCAGCGCCACGTACAGCGAGACGATGCCCAACGCCGAGGCGAGCACGATTCCGTCCATCAACCGCTCGACTCCAATGGTGGTGAATACCTGCGTCAAACCGATGCCCGCCTCCCGCGAAACCAAGTAGGCCCGCAACAACTCCCCGGAACGCAGGGGCAAAATCTCGTTCGCAAACAGCCCCGAGTAGATGGCCCGCACGCTCTGGACCAGGCGCACGCGCCCAAACGACGCAAGCAATTGTTTCCAGCGCGCCCCCTGCACAGCGAAGCTGAGCAGGTTCAGGGCAATCCCCAGCGCCACCCAGCCCCAGCGAATGTTGCGGATGTCGTGCAGCGCCTTTTCCAGCTGGATGTCGTGCACCACCCAGGCCAGGCAGGTCAGCGCGAGGAGATATACCAGCCAGCGGAGCCTGGCGCTGGAAGCTCGGGCTGGACGAGCCGCAGGTGTGGAGGAGTAGTGCATGGCCGCGACGCTGGCCCTGAGCGTACTCCCGCGGGCGCGTTACTGCCAATGGGTTGGCGAACGAGAGAAGAGGAGCGCAGCCCGCGGCGTGCGCTGGCCGGAAATGTGAAAATGTGGCAAACTGGTGTGTTTGAAACACTTCGAGAGAACAAGCAGATGGGGTCGTCGCGCTGCTCACAGCAAGGGGCTGCGCATCCTCTCGGGTTTACCGATGGAAGGTTTCTGAAGGCTCACCGTAAATGGATCCCCGGTTCGTCCGCAACTTCTGCATCATCGCGCACATTGACCACGGCAAGTCCACGCTGGCCGACCGCCTGCTGGAGCTGACCGGCGCGCTTAGCCAGCGGGAGATGACCGCGCAGGTGCTCGACTCGATGGACCTCGAGCGCGAGCGCGGCATCACCATCAAGGCGAAAAGCATCCGGTTGAGCTACACCGCGCGCGACGGGCAGACCTACCAATTCAACTTGATTGATACGCCCGGGCACGTGGATTTTTCCTACGAGGTCTCCCGCGCTCTCTCCGCCTGCGAGGGCGCGCTGCTGGTGGTGGACTCGAGCCAGGGCGTCGAGGCACAGACCGTGGCCAACACCTTCCTCGCCGCCGCCCACAACCTGACCATCATCCCGGTGATCAACAAAATTGACCTGCCCGCGGCGCAGCCCGAGCAGGTGAAGGAACAGATCGAAAACGTGCTGGCCATTCCGGCGTCCGACGCGTTGCTGATCAGCGCGAAAAGTGGAATCGGCGTAGAAGAGGTGCTCGATGCCATCGTGAAGCGCGTGCCGCCGCCGCGCGGTTCCGCGGAGAACCCCCTCCGGGCGTTGATCTTTGACTCGTGGTTCGACGCGTATCGCGGCGCGGTAGTGCTGGTGCGCGTGATGGAAGGCTGCCTGCGGAAGCGCATGAAGATCCGCCTGTGTTCGAATAACGAAGTGTACGAAGTGGAGAACCTCGGCGCGCTCACGCCAAAGCCCATCGCCCTCGAGGAGCTGGCCGCGGGCGACGTGGGCTTCGTCATCGCCAACATCAAGCGCGTGGCTGATGCGCGCGTGGGCGACACGGTCGTCGAGGCCGGCAGCTCCGCGGTGCCGCTCCCTGGCTTCAAGGCCATCAAGCCGATGGTCTTCGCCGGGCTGTATCCCGTGCTGGCCGACCAGTACGAGCCGCTGCGCGACGCGCTGAGCAAGCTGCAATTGAACGACGCTGCGTTCTTCTACGAGCCGGAGAATTCCGCCGCCCTGGGCTTCGGCTTCCGCTGCGGATTCCTCGGGCTGCTGCACATGGAGATCGTGCAGGAGAGGTTGGAGCGCGAGTTCAGCCTGAACCTGATTACCACCGCGCCCAGCGTGCGCTACCGCATCACGACGACAACTGGTGAAACTACCGAAGTGGACAACCCGACGAAATTCCCGCCGCCCCACGCGGTGGCCAAGATCGAGGAACCCATCATCATCGCCATGGTGATCACCTCGGAAGACTCCGTCGGCGCGATTTTGCGGCTCTGCGAGGAAAAGCGCGGCATCCAGAAAAACTTCGAGTACCTTTCGCCGACGCGCGTGATGCTCACCTACGAACTGCCCTTGAACGAAATTGTGCTGGACTTCTATGACCGGCTGAAGGGCGTCTCACGCGGCTACGCCTCGCTCGACTACCACCTGGCAGGCTACTGGGACTCCGACCTGGTAAAGCTCGACTTGCTGGTGGGCGGCGAGCCGGTGGACGCGCTCTCTATGATCTGCCATCGCGAGCAGGCGCAGGAGCGCGGCCGCGATCTTGTTACGCGCCTGCGCAAGCTCATCCCCAAGCAGATGTTCGAAGTGCCCATCCAGGCCGCCATCGGCAGCCGCGTCATCGCGCGGGAAACCATCAGCGCCATGCGCAAGAACGTCCTGGCCAAATGCTACGGCGGCGACATCACCCGCAAGCGCAAGCTCCTCGAAAAGCAGAAAGAAGGCAAGCGCCGCATGAAGCGCGTAGGACGCGTGGATATTCCGCAAGAAGCTTTTCTCGCCGTCCTCAAAGTCACCAGCACCACGGAATAGCCCGAAGGTGGTTGCCTGCCTGCGCTCCCCGAGCATCGCCTCCTCGTCGAAACGCGGTCGGGAAGTTATAGTTGGGTTTAACGGAGCACGCGATGCCCAAAGCACCAAGATTCCTCACGGACGAGCACGGCAAGAAGATCAGCGTTGTCCTCGACATTGAGGAATACGAGAAGATGCTCGAGGAATTGGAAGAGCTAGACGACATCCGCGCGTATGACGAGGCCAAGGCCTCCGGCGAGACTCCTGTTCCCTTCTGGAAAGCATCAGAACGAGCGAAGCACAACCGCAAGCGAAATACTTTGCCCTCATTCTCCCGAGGACCGAGAGAGAACTCGATCGCCTCCCGGTGGAGCATGTCGAAAGGATAGAAAACGCCATCGAAGCGCTTGGAAGCGAACCTCGTCCGCACAACTGCAAGAAACTCAAAGAGCACGAGGCTTGACGAATCCGTATCGACGATTACCGCGTAATCTATGAAATCGACGATGTCGCCCGGACCGTGGTCGTCGTCCAAGTAGGACATCGCCGTGAAGTCTATCGCTAACTTCTTGCTTCTCTCTGCCTTCTTCGCTACCTTTTCCGCGCATGCTTTCTGAAGGAGCCGCCATGAAGGAAACCAACGTAATCGCCGCTATTCTGACCGTGGCCTTCTACACCGGCCGCGGCGCGGCCATGAACCTGCCGCAAATCCTCGCCACGTATAACGAAATCCGCGCCACGCTCGCCGCGGGCGAAGCGCCCAAAAAGAAACGCAAGAAGTAGGGGTACAGCGGCGAACGAAAATGGCGGGAACCTGCCCGCCCTCGCAATTCCCAGCCTTCTCTGCCCACGCGCTTTCCTGGCTTCCTTACCTGCTCATTTCCCCACTTCCTTCTTCTTGACCTCAGCGGCCAGCCACCCGCGATGGAGCTGGATACCTAATTCGTCGCCGATGCCCACTTGCGCAGCATCGCGCACCACCGTGCCTGCCGCGTCGGTGACGATCGCGTAGCCGCGTTCGAGCACGCGCAGCGGGCTGCGCTCGTCCAGTTGCAACATCAGCCGCTCGAGCCGTTGGCGCTGGGTCAGCAACGCGCGCTCGATGCGCGCGCGAAGCTCGCTCGCGCGCTGTTCGAGCCGTAGCCACAGCGGCGGGATCCGACCGCGCAGGTCGAAGGCGGCGATGCGCGTCTCAGCCACGGTGAAGCGCTGGCGCGCCACGCGCAGCCGCGCTTGGAGCACCTCGGCCAGTCGGCCGGTGATTTCGTCCAGGCGCTGCTGGCCCTGGCGGAGCAAATCCTCCAACCGGCGGAAGCTGGGATGCGTGGCGAGTTCCTGCACGCGGTGGCGCTGCTCGAGCAGGACGTAGCGCATGCGCTGCGCGAGCTGCTGTTCGAAGCTGGCAATCTGCGCGAGGAATTCCTGCCGCGCGCGGACGACGATCTCTGCCGCGTTCGACGGCGTCGAGGCGCGCACATCGGCGACAAAATCCGCGATGGTGAAATCGGTTTCGTGGCCGATGGCGGAGATTACCGGAATCGTGGACGCGGCAATGGCCCGCGCAACAATTTCCTCGTTGAAGGCCCACAGGTCCTCGAGCGAGCCGCCGCCGCGCGCCAGCACCATCACGTCCACGAGTTGCTTGCGATCCAGGTAGCGGATGGCCTCGACGATGTCCTTCTTCGCCTCGTCGCCCTGCACCCGCGCGGGATAGAGAACAACGTGCGCGTTGGGAAAGCGCCTGCTCAGGATGCGCAGAAAATCGCGAATGGCCGCTCCCGATGGCGAGGTGATGATCCCGATGCGTCGCGGCAGCACCGGCAGTGGCTTTTTGCGCGAAGCGTCGAACAGGCCCTCCGCCGCCAACCGTGCCTTCAACTGCTCGAAGGCGAGCTGCAGCGCGCCCACGCCAACCGGCTCGATGTGCTCGACGTAGATCTGGTATTCGCCTCGCGCTTCATAGACGCCGATCGAGCCGCGCACGGTGGCGTGCAGGCCGTCTTCGGGACGGAACTTCAGCAGCCGTGCCTGCTGGTAGAAGCAGACGCAACGGATCTGCGCCTTGGCGTCCTTAAGTGTGAAGTAGAGATGCTTGGACTGCGCCTGGCGGAGATTGGACACTTCGCCTTCGACAAAAATGTTGCTGAACTCGCCGGCCAGCAGGTCGCGGATGCGCGCGGTCAGCTCGCTCACCGACCAGACTTTCCGCTGCGGCATCAGGCTGAAGGTAAGCTGGCTCAATCTGTCATCCTCTGTAAGGGCGCCCGCCTCGACGGGCGCCCCTACTTCTTCAACGCCGGATCAGCGACATCAGCCACGCGAGCAACGTGATAATGCCACTCAGCACGAGACACGTGACAATCGGAAAGTAAAAGACGCCATTCTTGCCCCGCACCACGATGTCGCCCGGTAAGTGCCCCAGCCGGAAAGGTAGCTTCGCGCCGAAGTAGAACAGAACGCCCACCGCTACGAACATCACGCCGAGAAGAATCAGCATTCGGCCGAACGTGCGAAGCACTTCCATGTCCGCCCATTCTACCTGAATTACCTGATGGAGGAATTCGCCAGGGAAAAAGCAGATTCCTCGGCCCCAACGAAGTCGGGGCCTCGGAATGACAAGCGCGATGGATGGATGCGTAGCCTAAAGCAGCTCGTGGCTGGAGAAGAAGTAGCCGATTTCGAACGCGGCCGTGTCCGGCGCGTCGGAGCCATGCGTGCAGTTGTTCTGGATGCTGCCGCCGAACTCGCGGCGGATGGTGCCCAGCGCGGCCTTGCCGGGGTCGGTGGCGCCCATGATGTCGCGCCACTTCAGAATGACGCCCTCGGCCTCGAGCACCATGACAATCACTTTGCCCGAGCTCATGAAATTCGTCAGGTCTTCGAAGAAGCCTTTGCCGCGATGCACGGCGTAGAACCCTTCGGCCTCGGCCTTCGTCAGACGAAGCGATTTGATCGCCACAATGCGAAATCCGGCCTTGCTGATGCGCCCAAGAATTTCGCCTTCTAATCCTCGGCCCACTGCGTCAGGCTTGATGATTGCCAGCGTGCGTTCGATCGCCATTCAACGTCCCTCTCAATCAGATGTAGGGCCGCAACACGTTGCACCCGGGCGGGGCATGCCCCGCCCCTACAGCACGGATTGCAATGTGGTGCCAATCTCCGCAGGGCTTTGCACCGTGTGGATTCCCGCGGCGGCCATGGCCGCGTACTTCTCTTTTGCGGTGCCCTTGCCACCGCTGATGATAGCGCCGGCGTGACCCATGCGGCGCCCGGGCGGCGCGGTTTGTCCGGCGACGAAGCCGACCACGGGCTTCTTCACATTTGCTTTGATGAATTCCGCGGCGGTTTCTTCGGCGTTGCCGCCAATTTCGCCGATCATCACGATGGCGTGCGTGTCTGGGTCGTCGTTGAACAGCTTGATCGCGTCCAGAAACGTGGTACCGATGATCGGGTCGCCACCGATGCCGATGCAGGTGGACTGCCCGATGCCCAGCCGCGTAAGCTGGTCCACCGCTTCGTAGGTCAGCGTGCCGCTGCGGCTGACCACGCCGACGTGGCCCGGCTTATGGATGCTGCCGGGCATTATGCCTATCTTGCACTTGCCCGGCGAGATGATCCCCGGGCAGTTCGGCCCGATCAGCCGCGTCGGCTTGTCACGCATCGCTGTCGCGACGCGCACCATGTCCAAGGTCGGGATACCTTCGGTGATGCACACGACGAGTGGCAAGCCCGCATCGGTAGCTTCGAGGATCGCGTCCGCGGCATAGGCTGGTGGCACGAAAATCACTGATGCGTCCGCGCTGGTTTCCCGCACGGCATCGGCCACGGTGTTGAACACGGGCTTGTCCAGGTGCTTCGTGTCGCCCTTGCCGGGAGTCACTCCGCCAACAACTCTCGTTCCATATTCAATCATCTGAGTGGCGTGAAAAGTCCCTTCGCGCCCCGTGAAGCCCTGCACGATCACATTCGTGTTCTCGTTGACCAAGATGCTCATCGCGCACCTCCCGCGAGGCGCACCACTTTCTCCGCACCATCTTTCATTTCATTCGCAATCGTGAAGTTCAGGCCCGACTCGCGCAGGATGCGCTGGCCTTCAGCAACGTTGGTGCCCTCCATGCGCACCACGATGGGGACCTTGATATCCAGTTCGCGCGCGGCGTCCACCACGCCGGTGGCCAGAACGTCGCAACGCAGGATGCCTCCGAAGATGTTGATGAAGGCGCCGCGCACGTTCTTGTCGCTGATCAGAATCTTGAAGGCGTTTTTCACCTGCTCGGCGCTGGCACCGCCGCCGACGTCGAGGAAGTTCGCCGGATTGCCGCCGGCGAGCTTGATGATGTCCATGGTGGACATGGCCAGTCCCGCGCCGTTGACCATGCAGCCCACCGTACCGTCGAGCTTGATGTAGTTCAAGCCGTACTTCGAGGCTTCGACTTCGAGCGGGTCTTCCTCGTCGAGGTCGCGCAGTTCGCAGATGTCCTTGTGGCGGTAGAGGGCGTTGTCGTCGAAGGTCATCTTGGCGTCGAGCGCAATCAGCCGCGCGTCGCCGGTCACCACGCAGGGATTGATCTCCACCAGCGAGGCGTCCGTTTCGACAAACGCGCGGTAGAGCGCCTGCATGAACGGCACCGCGGCGCTGACGACTTCCGGCGCGAGGTCCAGGCCGAAGGCCAGCTTGCGCGCCTGGTAGGGCTGCAAGCCGACCACGGGATTGATCGTCTCACGCAGGATCGCTTCGGGATGTTCCCTGGCAACTTCCTCGATTTCCATTCCGCCCGCGGCGCTGGCCATGAACACGGGGCAGGCCGTGGTACGGTCCACCAGCACGCTCATGTAGATTTCGCGCTTGATGTCGAGTCCTTCTTCGATCAGCAGCCGTCTGACGATGCGGCCTTCGGGGCCGGTCTGTGGCGTGACCAACTTCATGCCCAGGATCTGGCTGGCCAGTTCGCCAGCCTGCTCGCTCGATCGCGCCAGCTTGATGCCACCGCCCTTGCCACGGCCGCCGGCGTGGATCTGCGCTTTCACTACCACGACGGGCGTGCCCAACCGCTCGGCGACCGCCCGCGCTTCATCTTTTTTGAAGGCCACCTCGCCACGCGGTGTGGGCACGCCGTAGCGGGCGAGGATGGCCTTAGCCTGGTATTCGTGGATCTTCATGGGTGAGTCCGTTCGACGGGGGCAATGTAGCGCCGGGCTTCAGCCGGGCATTTCCGCTTGGTCTGCCATGCCGGCCACGCTGCGCGGGGCCGGTGCTACAATCGAACCGCCCGGAATCAATGTTAGAATTTGGCGCGGCGAAAACGCATTAGTTTACTCGCAAGCGTCGATACGAGCAAGGCGAAGGAGTAGTGCGCGTTTACGCCGCCACATTGGCGGGATGAACCCGCCGCTACTTCGGAAGATGTTGCTAGAAGCGCTGCAAAAAGTGGTGGCCGGAGAAGACCTCGCCCGCGGCGAAGCCGAGGCCGCGATGACGCAGATCCTCGCCGGGCGCGTCACCGATGTGCAGATCGCCAGCCTCCTCACCGCGCTGCGCATCAAGGGCGAAACGGTGGACGAACTGGTGGGCTTCGCCACGGCCATGCGTCGCCACGCCGTGCACATCTACCCCGAGGGCCACACTCCGCCCAAGCGCATGCTGGTGGACACCTGCGGCACGGGCGGCGACGCGCGGGGCACGTTCAATGTCTCCACCTGCGCGGCATTCGTGGTGGCTGGCGCGGGCGTCCACGTGGCCAAGCACGGCAACCGCTCCATCAGCTCGCAGTGTGGCTCCGCTGATGTGCTGGAGGCCTTGGGTGTGAACCTCTCACTGCCCCCCGAGCGCGTGGGCGAGGCCATCGACCAGGTGGGCATCGGGTTCCTCTTCGCGCCGGCGCTGCACACCGCCATGAGACACGCCATGAAGGCGCGCAGCGAACTGCGCATGCGCACCGTCTTCAACCTGCTCGGGCCGCTGACGAATCCGGCGGGCGCAACAGCGCAGGTGCTCGGCGTGTACGATGTGGCGCTGACGGAGTTGCTGGCCCGCGCGCTGGCCGAACTGGGCAGCGAGCGCGCCTTCGTCGTACACGGCGCGGACGGTTTGGACGAAATCTGCCTGAGCGCGGAAACGCACGTGGCCGAGCTGCGCGACGGCGGAGTGACCTGCTATACCGTCGTGCCCGAGGATTTCGGCCTGCGTCGCGCTCCGCTCGAGGCTTTGGCCGGCGGCGATGCGAAGACCAACGCGAAAATCATCCGCCGCATTCTGAAGGGGGAACTGAGCCCGCGGCGGGAAATCGTGCAAGCCAATGCCGCCGCGGCACTGGTGGCCGCCGGTCGCGCCACGGATTTCCTCGCCGGGGTGCGCCTCGCCACGCAATCCATTAGCTCCGGCGCCGCGCAAGCGAAACTCGACGCACTCATCGCGTTCACGAAAGCCTGAGTTGGGTATGGCGGGCACATTTGTCATTCTTTGATCGATTTTTTCGCCGAAAGGATCCATCTATCCAGGGATTCCGCTGTGCGACCTGTGGAAGATGGCATTGGGGGGCTTCCTCTCGGCTTCGCCTTCCGTGCCCCGCTCTATTGGGATGCAATTGCTCAGGAAGAGCGTAGGAAAAGGGGCGCTCTCGGCCCGGATACCTCGTGATTTACGGTGAACATTTTTTCGTCAGGGGCCTCATAGAGATTCCGGTGCTTGATGTGGGCGAGGCATTTCACTGGGGCGTGGGGGTTTCCCTCAGTCAAAAAAACTTCGAGCGCCCATTAGAACTCTGGGAAGACCCTCGCCTGCTGGAGGAGCCCGGTTATTTCGGCTGACTGTCGAACTGTATTCCTGGTTATCCCGACACCCTGAATCTCAAAACAAACGTGCACTGGCACAACATCAGTTGTCGGCCTTTCATTGAGCTTGGGCCAACGGATCATCCGCTCGCGGTCGAACAGCGGAACGGCATTACGAAAGCACGAGTCGTGCAGATCGCCGAAATGGTGATGCACGACAGAAAGTGATATCCGCTTCTAGCATGCAATCCATGACTATTCCTGCTGTTGCAGGCTGCGCACGGCGAGCGCAAATGCGGCGACGCAAAAGGCCGCAAACGCAGCGGTCTCCCAGGCGATCGTGCGCGGATCTCCAAAGCCAATCGAAGCGTAGCGCAGCAGGTCCACCTGCCAAGTGACCGGATTTACGAGCGCCGCGCCGCGGAACCACGCCGGCAGCGGCTCCAGCGGATAGAACATCGAACTGGCGAACAGGAAGACGAAGTAGAAGACCGACGTCACGCTGTTGAAGACGTCGTTGCGGCGCGTCCGCAACGCGAAAATCGCATAGAAGAAAAACCAGCCCGCGGTGCCGCCCGCCATCACGAGAAAGAGCAGCGGAAGAAGATCGAGCCGCAGCTTGATCCCCAGCAGGATGAAGCCGAGTCCCACGGTGATCACCGCCTGCAGGATCCCGATGAAAACGGTGAACAGGACTTTTCCGAGCAGGTATTCGGCGCGGCTGAGCGGGTAGGTGAGCATCTCGTAAAAGATGCCGTTGTCGCGGTCCAGGAAGAACGACCACGACGTGTTCGAGGCGATGCCGAAGCTGGCCATGCCCAATACGCCGGCCAGGAAAAACGAATTGTAGTCCGCGCCCGGCAACGGAAATTGCGTGCCCACCATGTAGTTCATCATCACGCCAAAGACGAGCAGGTAGCCCAGCGGATAGAACAGGTCCCAGAAGATGAACGTCACGTTGGTGACGCGGATCTTCGCCTCGCGATAGAGCACTGCTGAGATGGCGGACATGGTTTTTCTCCCGTAGGGGCGGACCTACGTGTCCGCCCGCCCTGTTTCCTGCCCCCGAGCGAATGGCGCACACGCAGGTCCGCCCCTACTGCTTCATCAGCTCCACGAAAATATCTTCCAGGCTGGCGCCGCTGACTTCGACGCGCAGCACGCGCTCTTTTTTCGCAAGCTCTGCGACCAAAGCCAGCACCCGCGCCTCCTCCGTCTTCACGCTGAATTCGATGGTGCTGCCGGTGACGTTTATCCGCCGCGGCGCGAACGGCGCCAGGTCGCTTTCCATGTCTGGCGGCAGCCGCTCGAACGTCAGCGACACGTCATAGACGCCTTCGGAGAGCAGCTTCAGCGCGTGCAGGTCGCCGCGGGCCACCTGCCGGCCCTTGTTCATGATCAGAATGTCGTCGCAGAGTTCTTCCGCCTCGCTCAGGACTTGCGTGGTCAGCACGATCGTGCGTCCCTGTGCCGCTTCCGCGCGCAGATAGCTCATCACCTCGCGCTTCAGGATGGGGTCCATGCCCGTGGAGAACTCGTCCATGAACACCACCGGCGTCTTCACCATGAAAATCTTGGCCACCTGGACGCGCCGGCGGAAGCCCCCGCTCAGATCCTGCACCTTGCGGTCGGCCTCGTCGGTCAGGCGGAAAAGCTCCATCACCTCCGCAGCGCGGCGGCGGGCATCCGCATTGGCCACGCCGTGGAAGCGCGCAAACGTGAGCAGGTTGTCGCGTGTGTTCAGCAGAAGCTCCGCGGCGGATTCCTGGAGCACCACGGAAATCCGCCGGCGCACGTCGAGCGCCTGCGCCACCACGTCGAACCCCAGCACGCTGGCGCGGCCACTGGTCGGACGGATCAGCGTGTTCAGCACCTTGAGCGTGGTCGTCTTGCCCGCCCCGTTCGGCCCCAGCAGCCCGAAGATCTGCCCACGCTGAACCGCGAAGCTCAGCCCGTCCACCGCGCGCACCGGCGCGCGCTCGCCCCGGTTCCATCCGGGCCCGCGCGGCCGGTACACTTTCACCAGGTTTTCCACCTGCAACGCGAAATCGCTCATCCGAGAATTCCTTTCCCTGTCGCAGCGGCCTGCGCATCCCCAAAAACGCGAGCAGATGCGGCAAAGGAAACTATAATGTCGGCTCTTGTGGGACTCTTACGCCAAGCAGAACGCGACGGCTTTTACAGGAGGGACGTCTTGATGCGCATAGTCGTTCTCTGTTCTTTTTTGCTCGGCGCACTATACCCCGCTCAAGCGCAGGTGTCAAACCCGCCAGAGGCCCGGCGCGCGGCGGGAGCGGTGCGCGAATACCGCCAGGCCAACGAGCACCGCATCGTGCGCGAGCTGGTCGAGTTGCTCTCCATTCCCAATATCGCCACGGATGCCGCGAATATGCAACGCAACGCCGAGGCGTTGAAGGCCATGCTGGAAAAACGCGGCTTCCGCGTGCGCTTCCTGCCGATCGCCGGGCGCGGCCCGGCGGTCTTTGCCGAACTCGCCACGCCCGCTGCCGCGCGCACGGTGATTTTCTACGCGCACTATGACGGCCAGCCCACCGACGCCAGCCGCTGGACCGGCACAAAACCATTCGAACCGGGGCTGCGCACGAAATCCCTCGACGCAGGCGGCACACTGATTCCCTTCCCCGCTGAAGGAGCACCGTTCCAGGACGACTGGCGGATCTATGCGCGGTCGGCCTCGGACGACAAGTCGCCCATCGTCGCGCTGCTGGCTGCGCTCGACGCGCTACGCGCGAAAAAGATTTCCCTCGCCGTGAACCTGAAGTTGATCCTCGACGGAGAAGAAGAAGCCGGCTCGCCGAATCTGGAAAAAGTGCTCAACGAGCACCGCGAGCTATTCACCGGCGACGTCCTGCTGACCATTGACGGCCCAGTGCACCAGTCCGGCTGGCCGCTGCTCTTCTTCGGCAACCGCGGCGTGATGGACGTGAACATCGCCGTCTATGGCCCCACGCGCGCGCTGCACAGCGGGCACTACGGCAACTGGGCGCCCAACCCGGCGTTTCACCTGGCGCGGCTGCTGGCCTCCATGAAAGACGCCAACGGCCACGTGCTGATCGAAGGCTTCTATGACCAGGTGCAACCTCTTAGCGAGCGCGAGAAGCAGGCGCTTGCAGAGTTGCCCGCCAACGACGCCGACTTGATGCGCGAACTGCACTTTGCAAAGCCCGAGGGAGGTGGCAGGAGGCTGGTTGAACTGATCAACCTTCCCTCGCTCAATATCCGCGGCATCCAGAGCGCGTATGTGGGCGGGCAATCCCAGAACATTGTGCCCACCCGCGCGGAGGCGTCGCTCGACCTGCGCCTGGTGAAGAACATGGACCCCAAGCGGCACTTTGAGAAGCTCGTCGCGCACATTCGCAAACAGGGATTTTACGTGAGCAGCGAGGAGCCGACCAACAAGGAGCGAATGCAGCATCCGTTCATCGCCCGCGTGATTACGACGACGGGCTATCCGGCGTCGCGCACCTCGATGGACCTGCCTGTCTCACGCGCGGTGGTGCGCGTGGTGGAGGAAGCCATGGACGCGCCGGTGGTGAAGATGCCCACGCTTGGTGGCAGCGCCCCGATGTATCTTTTCGAGAATCTGAAGCTGCCGGTCATCGGCGTCCCCATCGTCAACCACGACAACAACCAACACTCCGAAAACGAAAACCTTCGCCTCGGGAATTTCTGGCGCGGCATGGAAATCTTCGGGGCGCTTCTTGCGAATCTTGCATGGTGAGAGTCGCCGACTGGAGGCGATGCTAAAATCGGCAGCATCAGAAAGGTGGTTTCATGCGACACGTCGTTCTCTACCGCGGTGAAGATGGCTGTTGGGCGGCGGAATGCCCGAGCCTGCCCGGTTGCATTAGCCAGGGCGAAAGCCGCGAAAAGGCCATCGAAAACATCCGCGAAGCCATCGGCGGTCATATCCGGGCGCTGGAGGATGATCACCTGCCTATCCCCCCGGAGACTTCCGAGCCCGAAATCGTCCGGATATGACCAAACGGCCGGTCGCTTCCGACCGCGAATGTGCCGAAGCGCTCTGTCGCGCGGGTTTTGTGCTGAAGCGGCAGGAGAGCAGCCATATGATCCTCCGGCGCGATTCTCCTTTTTCTCAGGTAACGGCTCCAGACCATCGCGAGTTGGATCGTGGAACGCTTCGAGCCATCTTGCGGCAGGCGGGAATCAGTGTGGATGAATTCCTAGCTCTACTGGAATAAGAGTCGCCTGTATTTGTCCATAAAGCGCGATCTGCCCGCCACGAGTACTCTCATCATCAGCCATTGCAACAACCAACACTCCGAAAACGAAAACCTGCGCCTCGGCAATTTCTGGCGCGGCATGGAAATTTTCGGAGCCATCCTGGCGGAACTGCGCTGTTAGGGGCGCACCTGCGTGTGCGCCGCGGGGCGGACACACAGGTCCGCCCCTACAACTGCAAAAAATTCCGCAGGAGCGGCATCCCAGTGTCGGTGAGCACCGATTCGGGGTGGAACTGCACGCCTTCGACATTCAGCTTTCGGTGACGCAGACCCATGATGATGTGATCCGAGGTCTCGGCGGAGACTTCGAGCTCCTTGGGCAGGCTTTTTCTTTCAACAATCAGCGAATGGTAGCGCGTGGCAGTAAACGGCTGCGGCAGGCCGCGAAAGATGGTCTTGCCGTCGTGATGGATTTCGCTGGTCTTGCCGTGCATCAGCTGCGGCGCGCGAATCACTCGCCCGCCGAAAGCGTAACCGATGGCTTGATGTCCCAGGCACACGCCGAGGATGGGGATTTTCCCGGCAAAGCGGCTGATGAGCGGAATCGTGATGCCCGCGTTCTGCGGGATGCCCGGCCCAGGAGAAATGACGATGCGCGCGGGCGCCATCTGCTCAATTTCGTGGAGCGTGATCCGGTCATTCCGCCGCACTTCCAGCGTCTCTCCCAGCTGGCCGAGGCACTGCGCCAGGTTGTAGGTGAAGCTGTCGTAGTTGTCGATTAGCAGGATCATTGCGTAGCGGCGGGTTTATTCCGCCAAGTCGAAGCTCGCGGCATGAAGCCGCCTCTACATCTTGCCGCTTTGCGCAGTTTCAAGCGCCGCCAGCAGGGCGCGGGCTTTGTTGAGTGTCTCCTGATATTCGCGCTCCGGAACCGAGTCCGCAACGATGCCGCCGCCGGCCTGCACGCTGGCCACGCCGTCTTTCATCACCAGCGTGCGAATGGCGATGCAGGAATCCAGGTTGCCCGAGAAATCGAGATAAAGGATTGCGCCAGCGTAGATGCTGCGGCGCGTGGGCTCGAGTTCATCAATGATTTCCATGGCGCGGACTTTGGGCGCGCCGCTCACGGTGCCGGCTGGAAAACAGGCCATCAACGCGTCAAAGCAGTCCACGCCGTCCCTCAACCGCCCACCGAGGCGGGAGACGAGATGCATCACATGCGAGTAGCGCTCGACAGACATCATCTCCTCGACGCGCACGCTTCCGTATTCGCACACGCGCCCTAGGTCGTTCCGCCCCAGGTCCACCAGCATGATGTGTTCGGCGCGCTCCTTGGGGTCGGCGCGGAGTTCAGCTTCCAGGCGGCGGTCTTCGGCCTCGTCACGGCCGCGCGGGCGCGTGCCGGCAATAGGCCGGTAGAAAGCGTCGCGGCCCTGCGCCTTCACCAGCATCTCCGGCGAGCTGCCCACCACGGCCACGTCGCCAAGCCGCAGGAAGTACATGTACGGCGAAGGATTCACCACCCGCAGCGCGCGGTAGATTTCGAAGGCGTCCGCTTTGGTGCGCGCAGAAAAACGCTGGCTGAGCACGACCTGAAAAATGTCGCCAGCGCGGATGTAGCTCTTCGCCTTGCGCACCGCCTTGAGGTAGGCGGGCTTCCTGAAATTCGATGTGACGCGCAGCGCGCGGCCCGCGCGGCGGCGTCTGGTCGGCAGCATTGGTCGTTCAAGCACGCGGCGTGTGCGCGCGATTTCACTCGCAGCGGCGGCGTATTTGGCGCGCAGGCTGCCCGGCCCCTCCGTAAAAACGTTGCGCAGAATCCACACGCGGCGCTGCACGTGGTCAAAGGCGACCAGGCCCAAGTAGAACATCAACAGTGCATCGTCAAGGTGCTGGTCATCGCGCGTGGTTTCGGGGATGCGCTCGATCAGGCGCACGCAGTCATAACCGAAATAGCCGATCGCTCCACCGACCAGCGGCGGCAGGCCTCCCGATGCATGGGGACGCACCGGACGGTAGCGGCGCATGCGGTGGCGGAGGAAGTCAATCGGGTTGACGTCGTCCCAGCGCATGTGGCTGCGTCCTTCGACCTCGCACGTGCGCCCGCGCGCGCGGAACACTTCGACAGGATCGGCGCCCAGGAAGGTGTACCGAGCCACGTGTTCGCCGCCTTCAACGCTTTCCAGCAGAAAGGAGTATTTCGCATCGCGGGCCAGCTTCAGGTAGGCGCTGACCGGCGTGAGTAGGTCGGCCACCATTGTGTCGTACACGGGCACGAGGTTGCCCTCGCGCGCCAGGCGAAGGAAGGTTTCGTAGTCGGGCTGAATCATTGCGTCTTGGGCGAGGGATCAAGGGTCAGGGGAAAACGCACCAACGTCCAATGGGCGCGTCCTGTCCTCTACCTCCTCTGCGTCCTCTACTTCCTCTACTTCCTTTCTTCCTTGCGAAGTGCTTGGACCACGGTGTTCCGCATCAATGTTTCCGGGGCCCGCTGGCCCATCCAGATCTCCCACTGCGCGGTGCCCTGCACCACGAACATCTCCACGCCGGAGACCGTCGCGATGCCGCGTTTCTCCGCCAATTGCAGCAGCTTCGTTTTCATGGGGCGATAGATGGTGTCGAACACCAGGCGGCAGTTCAGTTCGTTCGCTGCCAGAGGAGATTCATTCTGCCGCGGATGCATGCCGACGGGAGTGGCATTGACGATGGCGTCGAAAAACTCCTTGCGGATGCGCGGCCACGAAATCACCTCGCCGCCCACGGCGCGCGCAAGCTCCTCGGCCTGATCCATGCGCCGCGCGCTGATACAAACGACGGCGCCAGCCTGGGCGAGCGCAAAAGCAACTGCCCGCGCCGCTCCTCCCGCACCGAAGATCAGCACCCGGCTGCCCTGCAAGCGCACGCGGCGTTCCAGCGCGCGCAGCGCTCCGACGTAGTCCGTGTTGTAGCCGTAGAGCTTCCCGCCACCGCGCACGACCACGGTGTTCACCGCGCCAATCGCGGAGGCGAGCGGGTCGCAACCGTCCAGATAACGCAGAATTTTCTCCTTGTGCGGCAGCGTCACGCTGAAGCCGGCGATGCCCATGGGCTTGATGGCCGAAAGAAAATCGCGCAGGTCGCGCACGAGAAACGGCAGATAGACGGCGTTGATCTTCTTGTGCTGAAACGCGCGGTTGTGCATCAGCGGCGAGAGCGAGTGGGCCACCGGGTCGCCGATCACGCCGTAGACGCGCGTCCTTTTGTCGAGCTTATCTGCGCGATAGAGGTTCTTCATTTCGTCGAGCGTGAGCTGCCCCGGCGCGGTTTTCTCTCCGACCGCCGCGTAGGTCAACGCGCTGCCTTCCCGCAGTGCGAGGACGCGCGCCGGCAAGCCAATCTCGCCCATCGGCATGGCAATCACGTTTTTCTTGCTCTTGGCCAGCGCCAGTACCCGCAGGCTGTCTGCGATGGAGTTGCACTTCGTGGCAATCTTTACCGCGCTGCTGCCGAACTTGTCCAGCGCCCGAATCAACTTGCCTAAGTTTCTGGGAGTTTCGTCCCAGAAATGCGCGGATAGAATTAGGTGAGGAGGACTACTTGGCTTGAGAGGCCAATCTCCGAAATAAACCTGAAAAACGAAGGGCGGTACTTTGAGACTCTGTACCTCGATGTCACACCACTTGCAGCCGAATTTCGAGTAGCCGCTAAGGAAAAACAATTGCGACCATATGGCACCTGGACCCTTCGCTGCGAGCTTGCCGCCGCCCGCCTTCGTTCGACACGTCGCAATGAACGTGGCGCGCGAACGTCTCGCGATCAACGCGCCAGCAAACTTCATGATCGCAAGAGTGTTCCGGAGCCAATCCAACCGGAGTTCGACCAGCTTGGTTTGCCGCAGGGCGAGGCGGAGCTGCTTGCGCATGTCTCGCTCTGTGCTCGCGGCCACAACCGCGCAGATGCGGTCTTTTCCGAACAGAGGTTTTCCCATCTCCGGCTTCCTGCGCAGCGGAAACTAGGACTTCTACCATGCGGTATCCAAAGTGTAAAGCAAGGTGGGGGAGTTGCTTGACGCAGGTGGGGGCGTTTGGTAGGGTCGCGCAAGGCAAAGACCTGTCTAGTCAGCGGAGGTTGGTATGCTTAGGCGCGTAGTGACGGGAAGTTTGTCTCTTCTTCTGGCGCTTTGCGCCGGTGCAGTGATGGCCCAAGAAGGGCCGAAGACGCCGAATCCTTACGACATCTACTGCTCCGGGGTGGTGACCGGCGAGACCATGCCCGGCGACACTTACGTAATCTCAGGCGAGGAATCCGGGCACACCACGGTTTTCACCTGGGGCGACTACATCTACATCAACAGGGGTTCCGCGAGCGGCGTCAAGGTGGGCGACGAATTCCTCCTGATGCGCCCGGAAAAGAACCCCGCGAAGATCAAGTGGTTTGCATCCCAGCCGTCGCTGATGAGAGCGATGGGCACGATGTGGACGGACGTAGGCCGCGCCAAGGCGGTGCACGTGGAGGGCAACGTCTCCACGGCGCTGGTGGTTTATGTCTGCGGCTTCGTGCAGCGCGGGGATATCGCGCGGCCTTTCGCTGAGCGGCCTGCGCCGGCGCTGCGGCCCATCAACCGCGACCGCTTCCCCGCCTCAAGCGGCAAGCAGCAGGGCATGGTTGTAGTGGCCAAGGACTGGGCCCAGGAAGTGGGCATGAACGACGTGATCTACGTCAACCTGGGCAGTGCGCAGGGCGCGAAGGTGGGCGACTACGTCCGCCTCTACCGCTACCAGGGCACCCGGCACGACACTGCTTACCAGGACCGCGGCACGGCCTACCGCCGCTGGGGCTTCGGCAGAACACCCGCGGCGTATAAGTGGAATGACCTGCCACGCGAACAACTGGGCGAAGGCGTCGTGCTGCGCGTCTCGCAGAACGCTGCGACCGTGCTGATTACCTTCAGCCTGCGGCCCATCTACCTGGGCGACTACGCCGAAATCCAGTAACCCGGTCTGTAAACCTCCGCAGTCACTCGAAGCCCCGCACCGCACGGTGCGGGGCTTCTGTTTTCAGGAGCAATCTCGCGATTAGCTGGCGCGGGCGTGGCGCTCGGGGAAGAGTTGCGCTTCGGAGAAAACCTCGGCGGTGAAGGCTTCGATGCGTGTCGCAGGGTCTTTCCAGCTTTCGCGCGTGAGTCCCGCTTTCAGGCAGGTCTCCTCGAGGAATCGCTCGCGCGTCCAGCTATGTTCGGTGGCCACCTGCGGCAACAGCAGGCCGCGAAAGGGTCCCTGGCACACCAGCAGGCCGTGCCTGCCCACCACCACCTGATCCGGCTGCACCGGCGCGAGCGGCGACAGCACGGAAATCTCAATCTCCACGTCATCCAGTTCATCAGCAGCGACGGGGACAAACCGCGGATCCTCGCTGGAGACGGCTACCGCACAGCGCACCACCGCTTCGGCCAGCGGCATGCTCGCCTCGATCTGCCCCAGGCAGCCGCGCAAGCGACCCTGCCGGTGCAGGGTGACAAAGCATCCCGCCGGCTGCGCCAGCAAGCCCTCTGGCTTCGCATAGTCGAGGATGGCCCGGTGCAGAACCGCTTCGGTCAACGCCCGCCGCGCCAGGTCCAGCAGCGCGCGCCTTTCGCTTTCAGGGAGTGGCGACATCTTCCTGCTTCTTCCGGTGCTCCAGGATGCGCAGGCGCAGCCGCCGCTGCTTCACGCGGTCGTCCACTTTCGTCCAGAACTTCATGAAGTACTGCACGGCGGAGGCAATCGCGCTGAGCACGACCAGCCACAGCAGGAACATGGAGAGCCGGTTCAGGAGGGCGTGTTTCGCGCCCAGGATCACCGCGGCCACGGCAATCACCTGGAGCACCATCTTCGTCTTGCCCAGTGTGGACGCCGAAATGGTGAAACCTTCTGCCGAGGCAATGGTGCGCAGGCCCAACACGGTGAATTCCCGCCCGATGATGATCACCACCATCCACGCCGGCACGAGCTGCATCTCCACCAGGGAGACGAACGCCGCGGAGATCAGCAACTTATCGGCGATGGGGTCGAGCAGCGTGCCCAGCGTGGTGACCTGCCCGCGCTTGCGCGCCAGATAGCCGTCCGCCCAGTCCGTGGCCGCTGCCGCCAGCAGGATCAGTACGCCCCAGATCTCAAAATGCACGGGGAAACCCAAGAGCACGACGTTGGGCTCGCGCGTGAGCAGCACCACGACCAGCAGCGGCACAAAAAAGATGCGCAGGATTGTCAGGCTGTTCGGCAGGTTCATGACGCTTTCGGCGGCCATGCGCCGCAGTATTCGCTGCGATCTACGCCAACTGGGCGAGCTCACTATAGACCTGGGCTGAAGGCGAGTCAACCAAGTCCTGCAGCGAAGACGAAGCCGCTCAAATCCTTTGTGCAGCGCTGCGCTTTCCGCGAAATGACTAAGCAGTGCACGGTAACTACAGGCTAACCCACTTGCCCCAAAACTGTGCAAAACTCCCTGACCCGTGGCAGCGACGCCGGCACCATTGTCCCACCGGCGGCCCCCCGCGTCTTGCCTGTAAGTAGCTTGCCGTCAATAGGTTAAGGGATATAGGCAGGCCGTGTTTTCGGGTACTTTCTAAAAGTTAAGGCAAATGAAGCACGCATAAATCTCCGTTTTCCACAGAGATTTCCACCGTCCGGCGGAATCGCTGAAGGCTCAAAGGATTACAGCCGGAGGCCGTCCTAGATGCGACTGGGACCACCCAGCACGCGCGCCGGCAGCAGCACAATCGCGCGTAGCAACTCAAACACGCCCGTGACGGCAATCCCCAGCAGCCGGAACGGCAACAGCAACAACCACACAATCGGATAGAGCACCAGCGCCAGCAGCGCCAGCGGCCAACAGATCACCAAGAGGACGCACCACAGAAGGAAGCCTGCCATCAAAACCCTCCGATCACCTCCACCTGATGATACGCATGGGAGGCGGAGAATGTTTTACAGTTGGCCTGACCCGGACCAATCGGAGGCCTCGAGGAGCGGCTGGCGCAAACGCCGCGCGAGCGATTCGGGCACCTCGGCGTCCAGCCACATGTACGAGTCGCGGACCTCGGAGCGATGAACACGCCCACAGGCGTAAATCAGCGCGAGCGTGCGGCCGTCGGCAAGCGGCAGCTCAAGTTCGACGCGCACGGTGGGGTCTACCGGCAAAACCTCGTCAATCCGCCGCAACAGTTCGCTCAGCCCCGTACCCTTCAGCGCGGATACGTACACGTTCCCGTTGTGCGCGCGCAGCGCGGCAGCTTCTTCCGCCGGCAGCAGGTCCATCTTGTTGAAGACGTGCAGCCGCAGCCGATCCTCGACGCCCAGCTCGGCCAGAACTTTTTCCACTTCCGCGGCCTGCTCCACGTGCCGCGGGTCCGAGACGTCCGCGATGTGCAGCAGCAGCGCCGACTCTTGCACCTCCTCCAGCGTGGCGCGGAACGCAGCGATCAGCCCGGGAGGCAATTCGCGGATGAAGCCCACTGTATCGGAAAGCAGCACACGGCGATTGGACGGTAAGCGCACAGCGCGCACCGTGGGGTCCAGCGTGGCGAACATGCGCGGGGACGTCACCACGCCGGCGCGGGTGAGCGCGTTGAACAGCGTGGACTTCCCTACATTCGTGTAGCCCACCAAGGCCACTGTGCCCAGCGGCACAGCCTGGCGCGCCTGACGCCGGATGGAGCGCTGCCGGCGGATGCGCTCGATGCCCTGCTCTATCTTGCGCACGCGGTCGCGGATGCGCCGGCGATCGGTTTCCAGTTTCTGCTCACCGGGGCCGCGCATGCCGATACCGCCGGACATGCTGCCACTCTTGCCGCCCAGCCGGGACATCTCTATGCCGCGGCCGGCCAGGCGCGGCAGCAGGTAGTTCAACTGCGCCAGTTCCACCTGCATCTGCCCTTCGCGGCTGTGCGCGTGCCGCGCAAAAATGTCCAGGATGAGTTGTGTGCGGTCAATCACGCGGCAGGCAGTGGCCCTTTCGATGTTGCGGAGCTGCACGGGGGAAAGGTCGCGGTCGAAGATCACCAGCGACGCCTTGCGCATCAGCGCTTCGGCCTTGACCTCCTCGAGCTTGCCGCGGCCCACCAGGGTCGCTGGGTCAATGGCGTCGCGGACCTGCAACACGCTGCCGGCCACGTCGGCGCCGGCGCTGCGCGCCAGCTCGTCGAGTTCGCGCAAGGACTCGCGCTCCGCCTCGCCCGCCTGCACGCCAGGGATGCGCGACGCACGCTTCACGCCCACGCCGACAAGCAGGACTCGTTCGCGAAGACCGATGGGTTGCGCGATGGCTTTCATGCGTTCCGGGGGTTGCCGGGCTCGACCGGCCTGGTAGAGAGGATCATCGGAGGTTGCCGCGCAGTGGACAGCTTGCGTGGGCCCGCTTCGTTCATCCTGCCCATTATACGCCTCCCGCAGCGAGCGCGCGAGAAAGCCCTGCCTAAAGAAGTTTCCCTTCCAAGTACTCCTCCGCCGCCGAGACGAGCGCGGCATCGTCGCCGAATCCTTCGAACCAGCGCACGCCGGGTTCCCGCCGGAACCACGTGAGCTGGCGTTTCGCGTAGCGCCGGGTGGCCTGCTTGATGGCAGCCACAGCGTCGCCTAGCGCCAGTTTGCCGGCCAGGTGCGCACGCAGCGCGTCGTAGCCGATGAACTGGAACGGCTTCGCATCAGCAGAGATGCCGCTGCCCACCAGCTGGCGGACTTCGTCGAGCCAACCGGCCTCGAGCATCGTCTCTACGCGGCGCTCGATACGCTGATAGAGTGCGGCGCGCGGCGGCGCCAGACCAATTTTGACAGCGACATACCCTTCCAGGCGCGGGCGTCCTTGCTGATGTATGGCGGTGATGGTCTGGCCAGCGAGCAAGCGGACTTCCAGCGCGCGAATGACTTTGGGGACGTCCTGCGAAGCGATGCGCGCGGCTGCAGGCGGATCGAGCCGCGCCAGCAGCCGATGCAGGTGCGCACGGCCGCGCTTACCTGCGATGCCGCGCAAGCGCTCCCGCATTTCTTCCGAACGCGTGGGCGCGCCGCAAAGCCCTTCCAGCAGCGCGCGCAGGTAGAGGCCGGTGCCGACGGTGAACACCGGCAGCTTGTCCCGGCGCCGCAGTTCGTCCAGCACTTGCAGGGCGCGCAGGCGGTATTCGCCTGCCGTAAACACCTCGTGCGGCTCGAGCAGGTCTATCAGGTGGTGCGGGATGCCGCGCCGTTCAGCGGGCCGCAGCTTGGCCGTCCCAATGTCGAAGCTGCGATAGACCTGCGTCGAATCGCAGCACACCACTTCGCCGCCGAAGCGCTCGGCCAGCGCGATCCCTAATGCGGATTTGCCGGCCCCGGTCGGCCCGACGATGGCCACCAGAGGAGCGGCGCGCGCAGCAGGCGGAGTCATCCGAGATATTTCCAGTAACGCACGATCAGGTAGGCAAGCACCAGCAGCGCCAGCAGCAAAGCGCCCAAGACTTGTGTGCGATTGAGTTTCACCGGTAATCGAGAGGCAAATTATACAGAAAGATGAAGCGCAGTTCGATGAACGGCCCGCTGAACGCTGGCGGCAGCGGCTCGAACGGATTCGAGGCCCGGATGGAGGACATGGCCGCGCGGTCCAGCGGCTCCTTGCCGGAGGTCATCACGAGGTTCGGCTCCGGGTAGGGCACGCTACCGTCTTTCATGATGCGGAACTGGATCACCACGCGGCCCCGTTCGCCCATGCGCGCCGATTCGGGGATCACCGCGTACCAGTTGCGCTTGACGCTGGCCAGCACGCGCGCCAGGTAGTTGCTGAAGTCCACGCCCTCGTCCGGCGTAAGCATCTGGATGCCGCCGCCGAGATAGCCTTCTCCCCCGCCGCCCCCGCCGGGCCCGGCACCGCCCTCACCGGGACGCGCAGGGATGCGGTCGCTGAACCCGCCTGAGGTCGTGCCGCCACCGCGCGTGGCGCCGCGCACGGAATCTTCCAACGCCCGGCCTGGAGACATTCGCGGCATCAGGAGCTTGTTCGGCTGGGGCTCTTTCGGCGTTTCCAGTTTCAGCGGCTCTGGCTTTGCTTCAGCGCGGAGTTCAGGCGCGGCAGGAGTCTGCGGTGTCGGCGCGGCAGGCAACTCCCGTTCGACTTTCGGACTTTCCGCCGCTCCGGGCAGCGGCGAGGGTTCCTTCTCTGGAATCAATTGCCGCAGGACGCGTGGGTCAATGCGCATCTGCGCGCTGGGCGGAGCGGGTTGCGGCGCCTCGCGCGGCACGTCGCGCACCGAGGGCGGCAGATAGACCATGCCCAGCGACCGGCTGGCAAGCTCCAGTTGCGACTGGCTCGGCGGGCGGTACGGGAACAGCGTGGGCCAGAAAAACGCCAGTGAAATCATGACCGTGTGCAGCAGCAGCGTGCCCGCCTGCGAAACCCAGCGCCATTCCGCCGCGCGCTCTTCCACCGGTCTGACCAGCAGGTGCACCTGCCCGGTGAGTAGCACGTCCGGCTCGATGATGTCGCCCAGCGCTCCCGCCGGCATGCGCCCCATGCGGAGTTCCGCCGGGCGCGCGTCGGTGGGCACGGCAATGCGCGAATCGAGCACCGTCAACGGCACGTGCGCGGGGATCTCGCTGCGCGCCTGGAGCGGCGTGGCCAGCATGTCGCGCGGCACGACGGTTCGTTGGCCCAACACCTCCAGAGGAATATGCGCAGGAATGTTGGTGCGGCCATCCAGGGGCACAAAGGGCAAGTCGCTCGGCACTACGGTTCGCGAATCAAGTGAGCTGGAAAGCCGCTGGGGCTGCGCGGGGTATTCTTCGGCCGGCGGGAGGAGCTGCGTCGGGACCAGAATCCGGGGAATCATGGTGCCGCCAGTGGGGCCACGTCGCCCAATTGGACGCGCCGGGCATGCTCGAGGATGCCCGCCATCACGCGGTTGGCGAGCTCCAGCGCGCGGCGGCCCGCAGCGCCGTCCACGCGGGGCGTGCTGCGCGCGCGCACGCAATCGAGGAACGCTTGCAGCTCCGCATGGAGCGGTTCTTCCGCTTTCGTGTCGAGCTTTTCGAAGCCGAACTCCGGCTGGCGACCGTCCCGCGCGGGCGAGGCCACGCGCACGCGCAGCGCGTCCCGTCGCGCATAGTCAATCGAAATGTACTCATGCGCCTGAAAGAAGCGCATCTTGCGCACCCGCTCGGTGGAGACGCGGCTGGCGGTAACGTTGGCCACCGCGCCGGTCTCGAACTCGATCCGCGCATGGGCAATGTCCACCTTTTCGGTCAGGATGGGGATGCCCACGGCGCGCACTTCCTTCACCGGCCCGCCCACCAGCGCCAGCAGGATGTCCAGGTCGTGGATCATGACATCGTAGATGACGTCCACGTCCAGGCTGCGCGGCGAAAACACGCCCAGGCGGTGCACCTCGAAGAACAGCGGCTTTGTCACCATCGGCTGCACCGCCACAATCGCCGGGTTAAAGCGCTCCACGTGGCCCACCTGGAGCACGCGCTTGTTTTTCTCGGCCACCGCAATGAGTTGATCGGCCTCTGCCAGCGACGCAGCCATAGGCTTTTCCACCAACACGTCCATGCCGCGCTCGAGCAGCCAGCAGCCCAGCCGCGCGTGCTCGACCGTGGGCACCGCAAGGCTCACGGCATCCACGCGCCCCGCCAGGGATTCCGCGCCCGCCAGTGCTTCGGTGGCAAATTCGGCGGCCACGCTGCGCGCGCGGTCCGCGCTGGTGTCCACCACGCCGACAAGTTCGGCGTCATCCAACTCGCGATAAACGCGGACGTGGTTCCGACCGAAGTCGCCCGCGCCGACCACCGCAACCCGAATTTTCCTCCCGCTCACTTTTCTCGCCTGTAGGGGCGCACCTCTGTGTGCGCCATTCTCTTCTCAGCCGCTACGGGTGGACACATACGTCCGTCCCTACGGCTCAAATGCCTGGATGGCGATGCCGGCGGCGTTGGCAGCCTCGAGCATCGCCTCGCGGTCCATCAGCAGCGTGCGGCCGGCATCAATGGCCAGGGCCGTGGCGTTGGCGCGCTTCATCGCCTCCACGGTGGGCAGCCCCACCACCGGCACGTCGAAGCGCATGTCCTGGTTGGGCTTGCTCACTTTCACGACCACCAGCCGCTGGCCGCCGGCGAGGCGCGCGGCGCGTTCGATCGTCTCGTCAGTGCCTTCCATGGCCTCCACGGCCACGCAGGCGCGATCTCGGATCACCACCGTCTGTCCCAAATCGAGGCCCGCAATCTGCCGCGCCACCGTGCGGCCGTACTCGATGTCCGCTGCTTCGCTTGTGTCCGGCGCGCGCCGCGTCAGCACGCCCGGCGCGGGGAGCAGCGGCTTCAGAAACGCCGTGGAGTCCACCAGGTGCACGCCTTCCTCTTCGAGCACGCGGGCCACCGCGCCGATCAGCGAATCCGTGTTTTTCGTCGCCACCGACATCAGCAGCTTGGCCATTCTCCAGTCCGGCTTGATGGAGCTGAAGATCTTGTTGTGCTTCACCTGGCCGGCCAAGACGGCCTTGTTCACGCGCGCTTTCTTGAGCAGGTCAATCGCGCCGCCCAGGTCGCCCAGGCTGACCCAGTGCAGCCGTGGCGCAATTTTCTCCAAATCAGGAAAGGCTTCCTCCTTGATGGCGAGCACCACCATCTGGATGCCCTGGCTGCGCGCGCCCTCCAACACCAGGAAGGGAAACCTGCCATTGCCGGCAATCAGTGCCCAGTTATCCGCGCCCGGTTGATTCGGAGATGCCATGTTCCCGCTCCGCGCTGTGATGCCGCCGTTGCACTATTTCGTCAGGCCCCGTTCCGCCGTTTCAATGAAGCGGATCAACTCTTCGACGTCCACTGAGCCATTCAGTGTCTCTTTCATCTTCTCGATGGCCTGCGTGGTATTCAGCTTGGAGCGCAGCAGCAGGCGGTAGGCCTGCTCGATGGCCTGGATGCGCTCCCGGGAAAAGCCGCGGCGCTCAAGGCCGATGGAGTTCACGCCGTAGCACTTGGTTTCGCGTGGCGCGACCACCTTGGAAAACGGCGGCACATCCTGCGTGATCACCGTGTTGGCGGCGATGTAGGAATGCTTGCCGATGCGGCAGAACTGGTGCACCGGGCAGAAGGCGCCCACCACGGCCCAGTCCTCCACGGTGACGTGCCCCGCCAGTGTCGCGCCGTTCACGAACACTGTGTAGTCCCCTATCACGCAGTCGTGCGCGATGTGCGAATAGGCCATGAACAGGTTGTGGCTGCCGATGCGCGTCACCCGGCCGCCCTTTTCTGTGCCGCGGTTCACGGTGACGAACTCGTGGAAGATGTTCGCGTCGCCCACCACGAGTTCTGCGCGCTCGCCTTTGTAGGTCAGGTCCTGGGGGTCGCCGCCGATCGAGCAGAATGGATGGAAAACGTTTTCCCTGCCGAGGCGCGCGGGCCCGCGCACCGCGGCGTGCGGGTGAAGGATGCAGGCGTCGCCCAGTTCGACCTCCTCGCCGACCACGGCATAGGCGCCAATCTGCACGTTGCGCCCCAGGCGAGCCGTTGGGGCCACCATCGCGCGCGCATGAATTTCGCTCATTACTCCCGATCCACCATCTTGCACATGAGTGTGGCTTCCGCGGCCAGTTCACCATCGACCGTGGCCTTCCCGGCCAGCTTGCAGAAGTTCCCCCGCCACGTGAGCACGTTCACTTCCAGCCGCAACTGTTCGCCCGGTACCACCGGCCGCCGGAAGCGCGCGTCGTCAATGGCCACGAAGTACAGCAGCTTGCCGTCGCGCTCGGCAGCAGACACTTCCTGGAGCAACAGCAACCCTCCGGTCTGCGCCAGGGCCTCGACAATCAGCACGCCGGGCATGATGGGCTTGCCGGGGAAGTGCCCCTGGAAAAAGCTCTCGTTGGCGGTCACGTTCTTGATGCCGACGATGTGTTTCAGCCGCTCCATTTCCACAATGGCGTCCACCAACAGGAAAGGCGGGCGGTGGGGCAGGATCTTCTGGATGCCATTGACGTCGAGGATCATCGTGCTCCTTCGCTCGGTCGCGTTGACGCGCGTTTTTCGCCCACTGAATCATACCAGTATAAGCGAAACCTGGCTGCGCAGGGAACGCAGTTGCCCCGGAGCGGTGCGGTTGCTAGCATGGGCCTGCCATGCCACCGATGAAGGAACTCCTCCGGCTCGCCCGGCGCCGCCAGCCGCAAATGCTGCGCCTGCTGGAACGCCTGGTGCGCTCGGAATCGCCCAGCTTCGACAAGTCCGCCGTGGACCGCTGTGGGCAGTTGCTCGCCGCCGAGTGGCGACGCCGCAGCGCGCACGTGGAGATCCTCCGGCAAAAGCACCGCGGCGATCATCTGCTCATTGATACACGGCTGGCCCGCTCCGGGGCCAGCGGGCAAATCCTGCTGTTAGGACACTTCGATACGGTGCATGATCTCGGCTCGCTCGCGCGCATGCCCTGGCGCGTGGCTGGCGGGCGCGCCTTTGGCCCAGGCGTCTTCGACATGAAGGCAGGGCTGGCCATCGCGCTCTTCGCCGTGGATGTGCTGCGCGAAGCAGGCCTCACCCCTCGCAAGCACGTGCTCTGCTTGTGGACCACGGACGAGGAAATCGGCAGCGAAACGTCCCGCAAGTTCATCGAGCGCGAGGCGCTGCGGAGCGACGCAGTGCTGGTGCTTGAGCCGGCCGACGGCCTGGAAGGCCGCGTGAAGACCGCGCGCAAGGGCGTGGGCCAGGCGGAAGTGATCGTCACCGGACGGGCCGCCCATGCCGGGTTGAACCCCGAAGACGGCGTCAACGCGGTCCACGAACTGGCCTTGCAGATCGGTCAGATCATGCGCTTGAACGATCCCGCCCGCGGCACCACCGTCAACGTGGACGTGATCGAGGGCGGCACGCGCTCCAACGTGATTGCCGAGCGCGCTCGCGCGCTGGTGGACCTGCGCGTCTCGCGCATGAGCGATGCCCGCGCGCTCAACCGCAGGTTGCTCGCGCTGCGGCCCGTTCTGCCGGGCGCGCAGCTCGAGATCCGCGGCGGCATCAGCCGCGCCCCGATGGAGCGCAAGGTGGCCGCAGCGCTCTACGCGCAGGCGAAAAAGCTTTCAGCGCAAATGGGCGTGCGGCTGGGCGAAGCGTTCGTCGGCGGCGGCTCCGACGGCAATCTGACCGCCGCGCTCGGGGTGCCCACGCTCGACGGGCTGGGCTGCACCGGCGAAGGCGCCCACAGTGCGAATGAGAACATCATTCTCCGCAAACTCCCCGAGCGCGTCGCTCTCATCGCCGGTTTGCTTGCCAGCATGTGATGGTCTTGGAGGACAAACCCGTACGTCCGCCCACGGCCGATGAGCGCAAACACACGCTGCAGCAGGTGACATTAAGCTCCGCTCACTCCGGCGGCGCGCACCTACCACGAGATCTGAACTCGCGCACTTCTTGATTGTTCGGTCTGGATTCGCCGCACCGCAGGCTGCCCCCGTTGGGTCGCCATGAACACGTTCAGGTTCGACCGCTGAGCAAAAAGTCCCATTGGGCCAGCACGAAGAATGCAAGAGCCTTTCCCGCCTGAGAAGCCCTTTGTTTTCAACGGAAGCTTGAGCGCTTCTCAAGAAAAGGTTGGTACAGCGATTGCTCGCCTTTGCTCGGTCAGCATTCTTGCTCGATGCCTCAACAACTCAAACGCCTGGTTGTGCTCTTTGCCATCTTGGCCGCTGGTCTGCTAGCGGCGCGGCACTTTCTCCGGCCAGCCACTTTCGGCGAGCGTGGGCATTACCGGTCTGCCGCAGTAACGACCGTTGCCGCGCAGCCCATTCACTACGCCGGCCGGGAGTCCTGTGCAGCTTGTCACACGGAGATCGTCGCGACGCACCGCGGCGCACGCCATCAGACTGTCTCCTGCGAAGTCTGCCACGGCCCTGCCGCAGCCCATACCGAGTCGCCGACTGAAAACCGCTTGCCAGCCCCGCGCGAGCGGGGCTACTGCCCGCTGTGCCACGGCTATGACCCCAGCCGGCCCACGGGTTTTCCCCAGATTGACCCCGTGGCCCACAATCCACTGAAGGCGTGTATCACCTGCCATAAGCCGCACCAACCCGAGCCGCCACACGTCCCCCAGGAGTGCAGCGCCTGCCACGGCGAGATCGCGCGGATGAAGGCATTCTCGCACCACGCCTTGCTGGACTGCACGCGTTGCCATGCGACGCCCGTGCGGCATAAGGTCACGCCGCGGGTGGTACGTCCCGACAAGCCCCGCACTCGCGAATTCTGCGGCGGCTGCCATGCCAGCGATGCGCGCGGCCCGAAGGAAATTCCCCGCGTTGATATGGAAACTCACGGCGGGCGCTACCTCTGCTGGCAGTGCCACTACCCGCACTATCCCGAGGGCAAGTGATGGACGAACGCAGCAAACCCGTGGCCCCTCCGGCGGAGGAAATCTGCGCGGAACGGCGCGCATTCGTGCGCACCTGTTCGCTGGCCGCGCCGCTGCTGCTGCTTGGGCTGCGCGCGGCAGCAGTCCGGGCTTTTGCGGGGGCCGATGCTCCTTATGACCCCAAGGAGCACTACTACGGGATGGGCGTGGACATCGCCAAATGCATCGGCTGTGGCCGCTGCGTGGAAGCCTGCAAGACGGAAAACGATGTGCTCCGCGAACCCTTCTACTTCCGCACATGGGTGGAGCGCTACGTCATTACTCCCGCAGGGGAAACCGTGGTGGACAGTCCCCAGGGCGGCATCGCCGGCTTCTCCGGTACGACCAGTGAAAAGGGCATCCTGCGAACTTTCTTCGTGCCCAAGTTGTGTAACCAGTGCGCCAACCCTCCCTGCGTGCAGGTCTGTCCCGTGGGGGCCACCTTCCTCACCGAGGACGGCGTGGTGCTGGTGGACAGAGACTACTGCATCGGCTGTCGCTACTGTATCCAGGCCTGCCCATATGGCGCGCGCTACCTCGATCCGCGCACGCATACCGCCGATAAGTGCACCTTCTGCTACCATCGTGTGGTGAAAGGCCTGCTCCCGGCCTGCGTGGAGGTCTGCCCCACCGGCGCGCGTGTCTTCGGCGACCTCAAGCAGCGCAGCAGCCCGCTGAATCGTTTCACCCGTTTCAACAAAGTGCAGGTACTCAAGGCCCACATGAACACGGAGCCCAAGGTGTACTACTCCAACCTGGACGGAGAGGTGCGTTAGCCGTGGAGCCGCTGCGAGAAATCCTGCAACAGGTGGTCGGCTACATCTACCCCAACGAAGTGGAGTTGCACTGGGGCTTGCTGATCGTGGTGTACCCCTACCTCACCGGGCTGGTGGCCGGAGCGTTCATCCTGGCCTCGCTCGTGCGCGTGTTCAACGTCAAAGAAGTGGAACCCACCTACCGCCTGTCGCTGCTGACGGCCTTGGCCTACCTGATTGTAGCCCCGCTGCCGCTGCTAGCCCACCTGGGCCGTCCGGAGCGAGCCTTCGAGATTTTTCTCACTCCGAACCTGAACTCCGCCATGGCCATGTTTGGCTTCGTGTATGCCTGGTACTTGATGGTGGTGCTGCTGTTGGAGATCTGGTTCGATTACCGCAAGGACCTGGTCCTGTGGTCGCAAGGGGAAAAGGGAGTGCGGCGCTGGGTGCACTGGCTGCTGACGCTGGGGGCCACCGAACTGTCGCCGCGGGCCCTGCGTTTCGATCAGAGCGCCAGCCGGCTGATCACCATTATCGGGATTCCTTCCGCCTTTCTCCTGCACGGCTATGTGGGTTTTATTTTCGGCTCGGTGAAGGCCAACCCGTGGTGGTCGAGCGTGCTCATGCCCATTGTCTTCCTCTTCTCGGCCATTGTGTCCGGCATTGCTCTGGTGCTCCTGCTTTACCTGCTGAGCACGCTGCTGCGTTCCAAGCCGGTGGACATGATTTGCCTGGACAAGCTCGCCACCTTCCTGTTCTACGCCCTGGTGGTGGACTTCTCCCTGGAAATGCTGGACTTCATCCACCGGCTGTACGAGGCCGAAGAGTCTATCCATATCCTCTCGCAACTGGTCTCCAGCCGATTGTTCCTCAGCCTGGTGGTGTTGCAGGCCCTGCTCGGGACGGTGCTGCCGCTGTTGCTGCTGGGGATTGTCTCGCCGGCGCTGCGCAGTCGCGGCGTGATAGCACTGCCGGATGAACTGCGCCGGTTGCTCTATGTGGGCTCCGCGGTGCTGATCCAGATTGGCATCTTCAGCACGCGCTGGAATGTGGTCATCGGCGGCCAGTTGTTTTCGAAGAGCCTGCGCGGGCTGACCGTTTACAAGATGCAGTTGATGGGGCTGGAGGGACTATTTATGAGTGGCTTCTTGCTGATGTTGCCGCTGCTTCTGCTTCTCCTCCTGATTGCTGTTCTCCCGCCCTGGCCGGAAAGTCCGCATGCTTCGCAGGAAAAGACGGCGTAGAAAGCCTGCCTTCGCTTTACTCTGAAAAATCTTGTGAGCTCTTTCGAGAGCACCATCCCCCAAGTTTCGAGATTGAGCACCCAGCTACCGCAGGTAGGCTTTGCGAAGGTATTTGATTGTTTCCATTTCGATGTCGGCGTAGCCGCTGCGCAGCACGCTGCGCAGCGCCGCCTCGGCGGAAGGTTCCGTCTTCAGCCGGTCCAGCAGCCGCTCGATATCGCGCATGCCGCTGCTGCGCACGATGTACTCAGTGGCCCCGAGCGCCCAGGCGTAAGCGTAGGCTGCCCCGTTAGGGTCCAGCCCCGTCCAGTAGCCTTCCAGCATCCCCAGCGACACGCTCATCTGCTTCTCGTAAATCTCCACCAGCGCCGCGGCATTGTCCTCGCTGCGGCGTCCCTGCAACCACTGCGCAATCCCTTCATTTAGCCACACCGGGCAGCGCCCGCGCGTCTTCTGAAAAACGAACGAGTGCACCAGTTCGTGCATCAGCGTGCTGGAGAGCCGCTGGGTCATGCTGGTCAGGCCCTGCACCGGTACGCGGATGCGCCCGTCGTTCAGCGCGCCGCTCCAGCCGGGCGCCTGGGTGACGTCGTGGAAGGCTTGCAGCGTGTACAGGATCACGCCGATGGATTCCGCCGGCGTGTAGTTCAGCTCGGATTCCACCCGCGTGAAGTGCGCCTCCAGCTCCTTCAACACCTCGCGTGCCAGACCCGGCGCGGCGTCGCCGTCGTAGCGCAGGTTGAAGTGCGCGGACTCGTTCTCCTTGAATTTTTCCTCGGCTTCCTTGTCACGCTCGGCCTTCAGCAGTGCTTGCTGCGTTTCGATGTCCGGCCGGAGCTTGAACGCGCGCTTCCATTCGCGCACGGCCTGCTCGATCTTGTTCGAGCCGTAGTAGGCCCAGCCCATCAGCTTGGCCACGTCGGCATTGTCCGGGGCCACCCGGTTGGCGCGCTCCAAGTAGTCAAGCGCGGCGCTGTACTCGCTCTTCTGCAGGTGGAGGTAGGCGACGCTGAGCAGCACGTTGACGTGCTCCGGCGCGTAGTTGAGCGCCCGGCGGTAGTGCGCGATGGCTTCGTCCAGCGCGCCTTTCTTCAGCTCAAACTGCGCCGCGGCGTGGTGCGCCGCCACCACCCGGGCCACCGCTGCCGCTCCCCCGCCCGCCTGGCTTTCGAGTTTGGCGATGTATTCCCCGTCGAGCGAGCCGTCCTTCACCGTGGCCCGCAGGATGTCCTCGTAGCCTTCGGCGGGATTCACTGCCGGCCGGGCCGCTGCCAAGTCCACGGACTTGCCGTCGCCCGAGGCGCCCGCGCCCCAGGAGGATTCCCCGCTCCGCTCAATGCGCTCCACAGAGGCCTTCGGAAAACTCAGCCGGCCGGAAGGGGTTTCAAAATAAACGCGGTCGCCTTCTTCGACCACGTTGGTGGCGCTAATCCGCCGGCCGCTCTTGAGCACGATGGTGTCCGCGCCAGCGGAAACTGCGATGAGAAGTGCCAGGAGGATGAAAATCGTGAGACGACGCATTGGCCGATTCTAGCAGACAATCTTTTTCCGCATGCAACGCTTCTTGCCGCGCATGGCTCCAAGTTGTTACAGTGATGGCCATGGAGAGAGTTTTCCGCACTCTTATTTGCGGCCTGCTGCTTACCGCAACGGGAGTGGCCCGGCAGGGGGACGTTCCGGGGGCGGCGGGGCCGCGCGAGCAGTTCCAGAAGCTGAATGCGCTGCGCGTGGACCCGGCGCAAATCTACCGCGTCCGCGAACTCTACTTGCGCCGCGATGTCGTGCGCCTGGCGCTGGACGAAGGCAAGCTGGCCTTCCTGGCCGCGCACGACGGCCGCGTCACTGGAGCCGTCTTCACCGGTCAGGGCCGCGTCATCGCCATCCCCCGCGACCCCGTGGAAAAGCGCTCCCTGGCAACGCACCTGAACGCACCCTTGCTCGACGTCACCTTCTCCCGCGCGTACCTTCGCTTCACGGACAACACCGCAGAAGAACTGCACAAGCAGTTGCAGCAAGCCGCCGCGCAGCCCATCCCCGAGCCGAGCTTCGTCGAGGACTGGAACCCCATCGTCGCCAATCTGAACCCGTGGCATTCCCTGCGCGTTCTGGCCGACCTGGTCGCCAGCGCGCCACAGCACTACTTTTATGGCGGGCTCTCAAGCGATGAGGTCGGCGCGTTCGATGTCCTGGTGGACAACCGCCGCGAAGAGCAGATCCTGATCGGCGCCACCCGATACGCGAACGGCGTGCGCTTTTACGACACCTGGGCCTCCTTTCCCCGCACCGATCTTGTGCCTCCCTCTGCGCCCTTCCGCCCGGTCTCCTACAGCATCGAGACGACAATTCTTCCAGACCATTCGCTGGAAGGCCGCACCACGCTGCAACTCAAAACGGTGCGCGGCGGCGAGCGCTTCATCCCGCTGGAACTCTCGCGCCGACTGGCGGTCAGCCTGGTCACCGACGAACAGGGCCGCTCCGTGCCCTTCTTCCAGAACGAAGAAGTAACCCGCGAGGAGATGGCGCTGCGCGGGAACGATGCCGTGTTTGTGGTGCTGCCGCGCGCCCCGGCCGCCGGAGAAGAGTTCCGCTTGCGGCTCACCTATCGCGGCAACGTAATCAGCGATGCCGGCAACTCCGTCTATTTCGTCGGCGAGCGTGGGAGTTGGTATCCGCACGTTGGCGGCGCAAGCTTGTTCGTCCCCTTCGAGCTTTCCTTCCGTTGGCCGAAGCGCCTGCAACTGGTTGCCACCGGCAAGAAGATCGCGGAGCGCGAAGAAGGCGAATGGCGCACCGGCCGGTGGAAGTCCGAACAGCCCATCCCCGTGGCCGGCTTCAACCTGGGCGAATACGTCTCCGGCCGCATCGAGACAGACACTTGGAAAATTGATTTGCACGCCAACCGCCAGCTCGAACAGGAAGTGGCCAGCCGCTTCAACCACCCGACCGTAATCGAAGCACCCGTAACGCGCACGCGCACCGGAGCCATCGTTACGCAGAAGATTATCTGGCCTGACGCGCCGCCCAGCCCTGCCGCGCTGCTGGACCCCGTCGGAGAGAACTTGGCGGACGCGATCCGCTTTTACGAAAAGCTGATGGGTCCGTTCCCCTTCGAGCGGCTGGCCGTGGCGCAAATCCCCGGCGCGTTCGGGCAGGGCTGGCCGGGGCTGCTGTATCTTTCCACGCTTTCCTTCCTGACGCCTGCCGAGCAGCAACGCGCCGGCATCGGCAAGCGCACGCAGGATCAGTTCAACGAGTTGGTGCCCATCCACGAGGTTGCGCACCAGTGGTTTGGCAACGTGGTCGGCTGGGCCAGCTACCGCGACCAGTGGCTCAACGAGGGCCTGGCCAACTATCTGGCGCTGATGTTTGCCGACAGCAAGCAATCCGGCGAGTTGCAATCCTGGCTGGAGACCTATCGCAGCGAACTGACTACCAAAGATCCCGCCGCAGGCGAAGCGCCCTCCGATATGGGCCCGCTGGCGCTCGGCTACCGCCTGCGATCCTCGCGAACGCCGCGCGCATTTTCCCAACTCATCTATCCCAAGGGCACCTGGGTCTTCCACATGTTACGGACCATGCTGCGTGATTCCTCCGCTGCGGAAACGAAAAAAACCGGCGCGCCGAAAAATCCTGACGCGCACTTCGAGGAGCTGTTGCAAACTCTGGTGAAAAACTACCGGCATCGCCCGCTTTCCACCGCCGACTTGCAGCGCGAGGTGGAAAAAGTGATGACGCCGGAGATGGACCTGGAAGGCAGCCGCAAACGCGCCGGCCGCCCCGGCGCCATGGACTGGTTCTTCGACCAGTGGGTACGCGGCACGGGCATCCCGAAGTACTCTGTGGAATTCGAGGCGCGTCCGCGCGGCGAGCTGTTTATCGTCCGCGGCAAGCTGAAGCAGAGCGGCGTGCCCGAACTGTTTATGGCCGCCGTGCCGATTTACGCCCCGCGCGTCGGCCCGGGAAAACCCGTCCTGCTCGGCACCGTGGTTACCACCGGTGCGGAGACACCGTTCCAGTTCACCACCCGCTCGGCGCCGAAAAAGCTGTTGATTGATCCGAATCTGACGCTGCTTTGCCTCACGGAATGAGTTCGTGCAAGCAGCCGCGCAGTCTCCAAGCCTCGGGCTGCGCCCCTGCCACTGCGCCGAATGTGATAGCATTTCAAGTTTGGGATCACCCATAGGAGAGATTCAGTGTCGCAGCACATTACGCGCAAGGAACTGAAGCACGACCGAATCGCGGAGACGTTTGTGCACGGCGTCGAGGAAGTAGCTACTCACCAGAAGCAGCTCTGGATCTTTGGCAGCATCGCGCTGGTAGTGATCCTGGCGGTTTTCGGCTGGCGGTTCTACAGCGAACGGCAGACGGTGAAGGCGCAGGCCGCGCTGGATGAAGCCATGAAAATCTTCAACGCGCGCATCCGCTCCGTCGGCGAGCCGGAAGAGCCAGGCGAGATCACCTACCTCGAGGAGAAGTACAAGTTCGCCGACGCGGCCAAGAAGTTCGCCGACGTTGCCGGCAAATATTCGCTCACCCAGCCGGGCAAGCTGGCCAACTACTACGCCGGCCTCAGCTACGCGCAGGTCGGAAATTACGAAGAGGCCAAGAAGTGGTTGCGCGCGGCCGAAGGTGGCCGCGACGTGGAACTCGCCGGCCTAGCCCGCTTCCAGCTCGCCAAGGTGTTTGCGCAGTCCGGCAACGAAGTCGAAGCGGTGAAGCTCTTCCGCGCGCTGATGGAGAAACCCACCACGATGGTCCCCAAACAAGTCTCCATGGTGGCGCTCGCGGACTACTACTCCACGAAGAACGCCCCCGAAGCGGTGAAGCTCTACCGGCAGATCAAAGAGGAGTTCCCGGACACCAGCGCCGCCGACCACGCCGACGAGCGCCTGCTCGACCTCAAGCCGAGGTCGTAAGATTCCGTACCCAGGGGCGCACCGAAGCCTGTCCTGAGCAACGCCGAAGCGTGTGCGCCCTTCCTTCCCTCCTTTAGGCGGGCACACGGGTCCGCCCTACCCAAATCCCCACGCGGGCCATACAATCCCTCTATGGCGCTTGCCTCCTACGCCATGCTCGAATCCGACTCGCGCGGCCGGCGGCATCCAGAACCCGCGCACGCTTACCGCAGCGACTACGCGCGCGACCGCGATCGCATCATTCACTCCCGCGCCTTCCGCCGCCTGGAAGCGAAAACGCAGGTCTTCACCACGCGCTATTCCGATCATTTCCGCAACCGCCTGACGCACACCCTGGAAGTCGCGCAGATCGCGCGCACCGTGGCCGCCACGCTGGGCTTGAACTCCGAACTGGCCGAGGCGCTGGCGCTGGCGCACGACATCGGCCATCCGCCTTTCGGCCATGCCGGCGAGGCGCGCCTGGACGAGTTGATGCTCGAGCACGGCGACCATTTCGACCACAACCTGCACGCCCTGCGCATCGTCGAGCAGTTCGAGCAGCGCTACCTCGACTTCCCCGGACTCAACCTCACCTTCGAGGTCCGCGAGGGCCTGATCAAGCATTCGCGGGACTATCCCGCCGCGGGGTTCCCGGAACTCGCCGAATATGCGCTCGACGAGCGCCCTCCACTCGAAGCGCAGCTCATAGACCTGGTGGACGAGATTGCCTACAACATCGCCGACCTCGACGACGGGTTCGAAGCCCACCTGCTCGAACTGCCGGGAATCCTGGCCGGCGTGCCGCTGTTTGCCGCCATGTACGACGAAGTAACGCGCCGCTATCCCGACGGCCGCGTCAAGCTGAAATTCAATGAGGCTAACAAGCGTGCGCTGGACCGCCTGGTGACCGACCTGATCGAGCACACCCGTGTGCAGATCCGCGCCAGCGGCGTGCGCAGCGTCGCGGACGTGCGCCGCTACCCGCGCCGCCTGGCCAGCTTTTCCCCCGAGGCCACCCGGCACAACAGGACCTGGCGCGATTTTCTCTTCGCGCACCTGTACAACACGCCGGCGATCAACGAGGAGCGCGAACGTTCCGTCGAGGCTCTCGCGCAGCTCTTCCGCTATTATCTCGAGCACCCGGAGAAAATGCCGAGGTATTACTTCGAGCAGACGGAGTCGCGCAGCGCGGGGCCGGCGCACCGCGTGGTCTGCGACTACATCGCCGGCATGACCGATCATTTCCTGTTGCGCCTGCATCGCGAATTGATCGGCGGCGAATCCGTCCGCGCCAATTGGCATTCACGCTTGTAGGGGCGCACCGAGCTGGCCCTGAGAGAGGTCAAAAGGCGCATGCCCTCCTTCGCGCCGCGTTCCTCCCAATCGAGTGCCGCTTGGCGTCTTTCCGCATGCATTGGCCCAAGAAATGCTGTAAAGCGTTCGCGAAATTTTGCGCGAGGCAAGGAGGGGCTCGTGAGCAAAACGGGAAGGCTGTGGTTTGCTGTTGTCGGGCTCGCGGCGGGTGCGCTGGCGGTGTGGTCGGGCGAAAACGAAGCGCGGGAAGCCATCCGCCAGGCGGACATCGCGTTTTCAAAAGCGACGGTCGAACGCCGGCTGGAAGGTTTCAGTTCATTCATCGCAGAGGAGGTGACGACGATTCGCCCCAATCAACCGCTTGTCCGCGGCAAGAGGGCTTTTGTTGATGGATGGGCGCCGCTGCTGAACAACGCGTCCCGCGGCGTAACCTGGCAGCCCCTGCTGGCGGAAGCCTCGTCATCCGGAGATCTCGGCTATTCCGTCGGAAAGGCGGAGTGGACCAAAAGCGACGCGCAGGGCACGCGCGTGGTCGCCACGGGCAAGTACATCACTATCTGGCGGAAGCAAAAGGACGGTTCCTGGAAAGTCGTCTTCGATTCCGGCATACAGGACAAGCCCCCGGACACGAAGTAGCGGCGGCTGGACGCCACCACGGTGGCGGGATAAACCCGCCGCTACACCGCTTCCGATAGGGACGTAAAGCGGAACTGTTTCACCTTGAGCGCCGGCAGCAGGCTCGCGCTGCCGCCTTGACCTTCGGACGACCCCACGCGTTCCGGCGCGCCGATGGCCTCGACGTTCCCGGGCGCCAGCATTTGCAATAGGCTCTGGTTCATGCGGAAGTTGCGCACGGGGTACTGAATTTTTCCGTCCTCGATGTGCCACACGCCGTCGCGCGTCAGCCCGGTGATCAGCGCGGTGCGCGGGTCCACCGGCCGGATGTACCAGAAGCGCCCCACCAGCAAGCCCCTCTTCGTATCCTTGATCATCTCCTCGACGCTCACCGGCGCGGCGCTTGACTCCAGGATGCCGTTCACCGGCCCGGGCGTAGGTTCCTTGCCTTTTTGCTTGGCCCAGAAGCGCGAGTAGATCAGGTTTTCCACCACGCCGTTGCGCACCAGATATATTTTCTGCGCCGGCAGGCCGCCCTGCGCGGCCATGGAGCCCGGCAACTCCGGATGCCACGGGTCGCTGTAGATGTTGATCCGTTCGTCGAAAATTCTCTCGCCGAGCTTGGTCTTGCCCCCGGGAGCGGAGAACGGGCTGCGGCCTTCTTCCGCGCTGCGCGCGTCGAAGACGAACTGGAAAAAGCTCAGCAGGTCAGCCACAGCTTGCGGCTCCAAAATCACCATGTACGCGCCGGGGTCGAGCGTGCGCGGCTCGCGCGAGCGCAGCGCCTTGCCGATGGCCTCCCGCGCCACGCGCGCCGTATCGAGTCTGGCCACGTCGAAGTGGTTGCGCAGGAAGTAGCCGGACCCGGTGCCATCCGGCGTCCGCGCCGTACACGAGAGGCTCACTAGGCTCGACCGCTCGTAGCGGAAGTTGCCGTTCTTGTTGGCCACCGCCCCCGTGCTGGCGCGCGCCTGGTGGAAGCCCGCGCCGACCACGCCGTCCTTCTCGCAGGCGGCAATCACGCCGGCCACGGTCTTGGCCCGGGCGGCGGGGGAGACATTAGCGGTGGCCTCCGCGTAACCGTGCGTCCGTTTGTACTGCTGGGGGCCGAGCGTGGGCAGGTATTCGCGATCCACCGGCGAAATGCGGGCGAGCTGCTCGGCCTGCTCGACCACGGCCTGGAGCGCTGCATCGCTCGTCTCGTTGGTGGCAGCCGAGCCTTTCTTCTTCTCCATCCACACGGTCACGCCCACGCCGGAATCCTCGCTCTGCCCCGACGTGGTGAAGCTGTTGGCGGCAAAGCGCACGTGCGAGTAGATGGAACTGCCCACGCTGACCTCGGCGTCCTCAGCCTTCACGTAGCTCAGCAGCTTGTCGCAGATTGCCTTGGCGTCTTTCTCGGTCAGTAGCATTGCGGTCTCCTCAAGCGGGCGCAGCCTGCTGCACCCCTGCAAAAGCAACCTCCCAGTTATGCCCGCGGACGGGCGGCGGTGTTCAGCACGTTGATCTGCCGGAAGCGCGCCACCGGGCAGCCGTGGCTGACGGCGTTGGACTGTCCGGGCTGGCCCTTGCCGTCGAAGAAGCTCCCGCCAAGCTCGTAGGTGGCCTCGCCGCCGACGCCGTCGCAGGCGCCCCAAAAATCCGGCGTGCGCGATTGGTAGGCGACGTCACGCAGCATCGCCCCTTTCTTGCCGTCCTTAATCTCCCAGAACGTTTGCCCGCCGAACTGGAAGTTGTAGCGCTGCTGGTCAATGGAAAAGCTGCCATCGCCGTAAATGAGGATGCCATTCTTGACGCCGGCCAACAGGTCCTCGAGCAAAATGTCTTGCTTCGCCGGCTCGAGCGACACATTCGGCATCCGCGGGAACGGCACCGAGCTCCAACTGTCGGCATGCGTGCAGGCATAGGAATTCTGCCGGCCAATCAATCCGGCCAGTTCGCGCGTTGTCTGCCAGTCCACAAACACCCCGTCTTTGACCAGGTACCAGCGCTGCGTGGGCACGCCGTCGTCGTCGTAGCCCACCGTGGCCAGGCCCGTGGGTTGCGTGCGATCGGCGAAGAAGTTCACCACCCGCGACCCGAACTGGAACTTGCCGGTCTTGTCCGGCGTCAGGAAGCTGGTGCCCGCGTAGTCGGCTTCCCACCCCAGCGAGCGGTCGAGTTCGGTGGAATGCCCGACGCTTTCATGAATGGTCAGCCAGAGATGCGTGGGATGCAGCACCAGGTCGTACTTGCCCGGCTCGACGGGCTTGGCCTTCAGCTTTTCGACGGCTTCGTTGGCCGCCTGTTCGGCCTCGAGCTGCCAGTTGTATTTCTCCAGATACTCGTAGCCCATCCCCCGCGGCCCGCCCAGTGCACTGCGCGTCTGGAAGTCGCCCGCGGCCATGTTGATGGCTGTCGCTGTCAGGTCCGGAGAGCTGCGGATGATGTATTGCTCGATGCGCGAGCCCACGCTGGAGGCGAAATACTTCTGTTCGTTGACGAAGAAGACCGACGAAGTGACGAAATTAACGCCCTTCACGGCCAACGCCGTCTCGTTCAGCTTGAGCAGGAACTGGATCTTCGCGTCGAGCGGCTGGTCAAAAGGATCCTTCTCGAAGGTGCTCTTCCACGTTGCCTGGATCGGATACGCCGGTACTAATGTACGGGGTTTCTTCTGAAAAGCAGCGTTGGCCCTGGCGATCTCCGCGGCGAGGCGCGTGACGCGCCGCGCTTCCTCCGGCGTAACCACGCGGCTGGCCGCAAAGCCCCACGTGCCGCGCACCAGCACGCGCACGCCGAAGCCCAAGCTCTGGTTGCGCGCTATTTGCTGCACCTGGCGCTCGCGCGTGCCGATGGATTCGTAGCGGTAGCGGTTGATGCGGATGTCGGCGTAGGTGGCGCCGAGCTGTTTGGCCGTCGCCAGCGCCGCGTCAGCCACTTTGGCTTTGTCCACTGCCGCCGCTTCGGCCGCTTCCAGGTCGTTCCACCAGGAAGGCAAAACAACCGCGCCCACCGCGAGCCCGGAAGCCTTCAGGAAATCGCGCCGTGTCGCACTCATAGGCACCTCGCCCGTGAAAAATGAAGCTGGATTCTATGCTTCAGCTACGCAGCTAGCAATCGGAAGGTTTCCACACACTCTCGGCTTCCCTTCCTGCTGCTTTTCTGCTTCCAAGAGTGCAATGCCCCTGGCGCGCCGGGAAAACACGAAATCGGCGCATCCTGCTAACCCTTCCGGGCCACAAAAGCTCGCGTTTCCTTGACATTGCATGACCCGCCCGTATAATTGCACTTCGCGGGGATTGCCGGCCATTTGCCACAGCACCGCGAAAACGCGGAAGATTAGCGATGTTCCTTGACGTTAAAGAGCTGGCGGTCCGCAAGGCGCGCATCCAGAAGACCTACCCGGTCGGCACGATTGATTTCCACACCGGCGATTTCCGGCAATTGGAGCCGCTCGAGGTTCGCGCCACGGCCGAGCTGGTGGAGGACCAGATCCGCATCTCCGGCCATCTGCATACGCGTCTCGAGCTGGTCTGTTCGCGATGCCTGGAGCCGGTGGTCGAGGATGTCAGCCGCGATTTCGATCTCTTCTACCGACCGGTCAGCACGATCGCCAAGGAAGAAGAGGTCCACCTGAAGCTGGACGATACCGAGGTTGGTTTTTTCCAGGGCGACGGGATGTTCCTGGCCGACGTTCTGGCCGAGCAGGTGAACCTGACCATCCCAATGAAAGTGATCTGTCGCGGCGACTGCCGGGGACTTTGCCCCCAGTGCGGCGTCAATCTGAACAGCGAAGACTGCCGTTGCGAGACCCATACCACTGATCCCCGGCTCGCTCCGCTGGCGCGCTTCAAGCAGGACTGGTTCAAAAAACAATAGAATTCCAAGCGGTGAACCGTTAAACTCCCTCGTAGAACGGGGGAAGCAAGAGCAAGGAGTCTGTATGCCCAATCCGAAACGCCGACATTCCAAGTCGCGGAAGAACAAGCGCCGTGCCCACGACGCGCTCGTCCCCCGCTCCCTGTCCGAATGCCCGCAGTGTCACGAAATGAAGCTGCCCCACCAGGCCTGCCCGCACTGTGGCTACTACAAGGGGCGCGAAGTGGTTGACACCTCGGCCTGATCGTTCTAATTTCACGCGCTTCAGCAGGTACCATGCCGGAGATGGGTACAGTCCTCCATCCGGAGCCTCGATGACCACTATCGCACTTGACGCCATGGGTGGCGACTACGCCCCGCGGGCCGAAGTCCAAGGCGCCATCCTGGCCACGCGCGAGCTGAGCGTCCGCGTCCTGCTCGTCGGCCAGGAACACGTGATCAAGCACGAGCTGTCCCGGCACGCGCACCGCGGCCTGCCGCTGGAGATCGTCCCTGCCAGCGAGGTCATCACCATGGAGGATTCTCCGGTGATGGCCTTCCGCAAGAAAAAGGACAGTTCGGTGCACGTGGCCGCCCGGCTGGTAAAGAACGGCGAGGCGGACGGCTTTGTCAGCGCCGGCAACACCGGCGCGGTGATGGCCACCGCGCACTTCATCCTGGGCACGCTGCCCAGCGTGGACCGCCCGGCGCTCGCGGCGCCCTTCCCCACGACGCGCGGGGGCGTCTCCGTCATGCTGGACGTCGGCGCCAACGTGGATTCGAAAGCCGCCCACCTCGAGCAGTTCGCCGTCATGGGCGAGATTTATTACCGCGTGGTGTTTGGCACGCGCCGGCCGCGGGTGGCACTGCTCTCCATCGGCGAGGAAGAAGCAAAGGGCAACGAGTTGACCAAGGAAGCCCACAACCGCATGAAGCACATGCCGCTGCATTTCATGGGCAATGTGGAGGGCCGCGACGTCTTCGCCGGCCTGGCCGACGTGATCGTCTGCGACGGCTTCATCGGCAATGTCGCCCTGAAGATCAGCGAGGGACTGGTGGAGCACATCGGCACGACGTTGAAGGAAGCACTGAACAGCACCCTGGCCTCGCAGATGGGCTCCCTGCTGGCGCGCAGGGCTTTTGCCAATTTCAAAAAGAAGCTGGACTACTCCGAATACGGCGGCGCGCCGCTGCTGGGCGTCCGCGGCATCACCATCATCGGCCACGGACGCTCCAACGAAAACGCCATCAAGAACGCCATCCGCGTGGCGGCGGAGTTGAGCCGCGCCCGTCTGAACGAGAAAATCGAGCAGGAGCTTTCCGAAGTAGGCGCGACCGCGAAGCGCTGAGTCGCGCTTCGGCCCGCGTCATTCCCGGATCCCGCCAGCGTGCGGAGAAATTCGAGCGTGCAAATGGGAAAACTGGCGTTTCTCTTTCCCGGTCAGGCCTCGCAATACCCCGGCATGGGCAGGGACCTTGCCGAAAAGTTTGCCGTGTCCCGCGCCGTCTTTGAAGAAGCGGACCGCGCGCTGGGCTTTTCCATCTCCCGGATCTGCTTCGAAGGCACGGAAGATGAGCTGAAGCTGACCGCGAACACGCAGCCGGCCATCCTGACCGTCAGTGTCGCGGCGCTGCGCGCGATGGAAGAAAAGGGCGTCGCGCCAGATTACGTGGCCGGGCACAGCCTGGGGGAATACTCGGCCAACGTCGCGGCGGGTTCGCTGGATTTCGCCGACGCCGTGCGCTTGGTGCGCAGCCGCGGCCAGTACATGCAGGAGGCCGTCCGCGCCGGAGAAGGCGCCATGGCCGCCATCCTCGGCCTGGCCCCCGCGCAGGTGGAGGACATCTGCAAGAAGGCCGCAGAGGGCGAAGTGATCTCGCCGGCCAATCTCAATTCGCCCGAGCAGACGGTGATCTCCGGGCATGCTGGCGCAGTGAAACGCGCGGTGGAGCTGGCCTCGCAGAGCGGCGCCAAGCGCGCCGTCGTGCTGGCCGTCTCCGCTCCCTTCCACTGCGAGTTGATGATGCCGGCGCAGCAACGCCTGGAGGCGGACCTGCGCCGCACCACCTTCCGCGACCCACGCTGTCCGCTGGTGAACAACGCCGACGCCGACGAGATTTCGAGCGGTTCGGAAATGCGCGAGGCGCTCATTCGCCAAGTCTGCCTGCCCGTGCGCTGGGAGGAGTCCATGCGGGAGCTCATCGAGCGGGGCGCGAACACCTTTATCGAGATCGGCCCGGGCAAAGTCCTCTCCGGCCTACTCCGGCAAATTGACCGCTCGGTGCGTTGCTTAAACGTCGAGGACGAAAAGAGCCTGGCCAGCACGCTGGAGAAGCTGGCCGCCGTCCGCGCCGAAACGGAATAAGTTCTTAGCGCCGACTTCTTGCCGGCGTTTTGCGCTGGGGCACATCGAACGCGCCCGAGGAAAAACTTCTCGTGATGTTCAGCCTTCAAAGCCGGGTCGCACTGATCACGGGCGCTTCGCAGGGCATCGGCCGCGTCACCGCGCTGGCGCTGGCCGAGGCCGGTGCGAAGGTGGCCGCCGCCGCGCGCAGCGCCGATAAGCTGAGCGCTCTCGTCGCGGAAATCACCGCCGCGGGCGGCCAAGCCCTCGCCGTGCCCATGGACGTCGCTGAGCCTGAGCAGATCAAGGCTGGCTTCAAGCAGGTGCTCGAAAAATTCGGCAAGCTCGATATTTTGGTGAACAACGCCGCCGTCAACCGCGACGCCCTCGCACTGCGCATGAAGCCGGAAGACTGGGACGCGGTGCTCCGCACCAACCTGACCGGCGCGCACCTGTGCATCCAGCAGGCGCTGGGGCCGATGATGCGCCAGAAATACGGCCGCATCATCAACGTGGCGTCGGTGGTCGCGCAGATGGGCAACGCCGGCCAGGCCAACTATGTGGCGGCCAAGGCCGGGCTGATCGGCCTGACCAAGGCCATTGCCGTGGAGATCGCCTCGCGCCACGTGACCGTGAACGCGGTGGCCCCAGGCTTCATCGTCACGCCAATGACCGATCCGCTGCCCGAGAAAGTGAAAGAGGATCTCAAGGCGCGCATCCCGCTGGGCCGCATGGGCACGGCCAGCGAAGTGGCCGCCGCCATCGTTTTTCTGGCCAGTGAGGAGGCCGGCTACATCACCGGCCACGTGCTCGACGTCAACGGCGGCATGTACATGGCGTAGGCGGGACAGGCCTTCAGGCCTGTCCGGCAACAATGGCCAGATTGGACAGAACAGGCGTGGACCCCTGTCCTACGATGCCGCGGTTGACCTTGTGAAACGCCCCGTCTAGAATGGCCCGGTTATCCGGGGCTGGCAATTATCCGTTTGAGTTCGTAAACCGCAGGCACCAAACGACACGACTGGAGGAGACAGGATGGCCAGTGTTGAAGAACGCGTGAAGCAGATTATTGTGGAACAACTGGGAGTGGACGAGGCCGAAGTCACGCCAACCGCGTCGTTCGTGGACGACCTGGGCGCGGACTCGCTCGACACCGTCGAGCTGGTGATGGCGTTCGAAGAAGCCTTCAGCATCGAGATCCCCGACGAGGACGCCGAAAAGATCGCCACCGTCAAGGCCGCCATCGAGTACATCGAAAAACACATTTCGGCCAAGAAATAAGCCGCCAATTCTGTTGGGAGAACGCTCGCCGTGAGCCGCCGCGTAGTCGTCACCGGAGTCGGTCTTGTGTGTGGATGCGGGATCGGCACCGAGGAAGTCTGGAAAAACCTGCTGGCCGGGAAGAGCGGCATCGGTCCCATCACGCTCTTTGACGCCTCGCAGCACGACTGCAAGATCGCCGGCGAGGTGAAGGGCCTCGACCCGAGCACTTGGGTCGAGAAAAAAGAGCAGAAGAAGATGGGCCGCTTCATTGTACTGGCCATCGCCGCCACTGAGTTCGCCGTGCAGATGGCCGGCCTGAAGGTCACGCCGGAGGAGGCCGACGCCACCGGCGTGTACATTGGCTCGGGCATCGGCGGTTTCGACGTGATTGAGCGCGAGCACACCAAGCTGATGCAGGGCGGCCCGGGCAGAATCTCTCCCTTTTTCATTCCCGCCTCCATCGTAAACCTCGCCGCGGGACATATCTCCATCCGCTACGGCGCGCGCGGGCCCAACTCCGCCACCGCCACGGCCTGTTCCGCTTCAGCGCACGCCATCGGCGACGCCCACAAAATCATCCTGCGCGGGGACGCCGAGGTGATGATCTGCGGCGGCGCGGAAGGCGCCATCACCCCCATGGGCGTGGGCGGCTTTGCGGCCATGAAGGCGCTCTCCACGCGCAACGCCGAGCCGGAGCGCGCCAGCCGGCCCTTTGACGCGCAGCGCGACGGCTTCGTGGTCGGCGAAGGCGCCGGCGTGTTGATCCTGGAAACGCTTGAACACGCCGAAAAGCGCGGCGCGCAACCCATCGCGGAGTTGGTTGGCTACGGCATGTCCGGCGACGCCTTCCACATCACCCAGCCCGCCGAGGAGGGCGACGGCGCGTACCGCGTGATGATGGCGGCGCTGAAGGACGCTAGGGTTCCCCCGGATGTGGTGGGCTACGTGAACGCGCACGGCACTTCGACGCCCATCGGCGACGTGATTGAAACGGTTGCCCTGAAGCGCGTCTTTGGCGAACGCGCCGGCCGGGTGCCCGTCAGTTCGACCAAGTCCATGACCGGCCATCTGCTGGGCGGCGCCGGCGGGCTGGAAGCTGGCATCAGCGTGCTCGCCCTGCGCGACCAGATCCTGCCCCCGACCATCAACTACGAGAATCCCGATCCGGCTTGCGACCTCGATTATGTCCCCAACGTCGCGCGCAAGGCCGCGGTCGACTACGCGCTGTCCAATTCGTTCGGTTTCGGCGGGACCAACGCCGCCCTGCTGTTCAAACGTTGGGATGGCAAATGATTTGTAGGGGCGCACCCGGGTGTGCGCCCCATGGGGCGGACACTCCCGAAGCTTCAGGAGATCCGGCCCTGCATGCCCGCCGCACCCACCACCGGAGGAAGCCGTGAACATTGCCGTCTGCATCAAACAAGTCCCTGCCAAGGACGCGCCGCTGCTGATCGCCGAAGGCGGCGCGTGGATCCGCGAGACCGACATCGGCTTCGAGACCAACGAGCCCGACGGCTTTGCGCTCGAAGAGGCGCTCCGGCTGAAGGAAAAGCACGGCGGCGAAGTGGTGGCCATCTCGTTGGGCCCCGAGCGCGTGAAGCAGACCATCAAAGAAGCGCTCGCTAAGGGCGCCGATCGCGCCGTCCACGTGGTGGACGACAAGTTCTGGCAGCTCGACCCGCTCGGTTCGGCGCGCGCGCTGGCCGCGGCCATTCAGAAGGAGAAGTTCGACCTTGTCCTTACCGGCCTGCAGAGCGACGACCACGGCTTCGGCCAGAGCGGCGTGCTGCTGGCCGAGCTGCTCGGCCTGCCCCACGCTACGATCATCATGGCTATCGAAGTCACCGACGCTCGCATGAAGCTGAAGCGCGAACTGGAAGCCGGCTGGTTCCAGTGGATGGAAGTGCCGCTGCCCGCGGTGATCAGCATCCAGTCCGGCATTAACAAGCCGCGCTATGCCACACTGAAAGGCATCATGGCGGCGAAAAAGAAGGAGATCGCCAGCATACCGCGCGAATCGCTGGGCGTGGACTCGACGCCCACCCAAAAAGTCGAGCGCATCTACGTGCCGCAGAAGACCAAGAAGACGGAGTTGATCACCGGCACAGCCAAAGAAGCGGCGGCGAAGCTGGTCGAAAAACTAAGGCATGAGGCTCGGGTTTTGTAGTGGCGGATATCCCGAAGCTTCGGGAGTGGCCGCCCTGGGCGCGCACATAGGCGCGCCCCCACAGGAGAAGTCGCCATGAACATTCTTCTGATCACTGAACAAAGAGATGCGACGTGGAACAAAGTCAGCTTCGAAACTCTGGTCGCAGCGCAGCAGATTGCCGCACAGACAGGAGGAAAACTTTTCGCCGCTGTCATGGGCAAGGGCGTGAGCGCGCTGGCCGACGATTTGGCCGCGAAAAAACTGGACGAGGTGCTTCTCGTCGAGCACGACCTGCTGGAGAAGTACACCGCCGACGGTTACACGCACGCCTTGAAGCAAGTGATCGCCCAGGCGCAGCCGGAGCTGGTGTTGTTGCCGCACACCTACCAGGTGCGCGACTTCGCTCCCAAACTCGCCGCTTCGCTCGGCAAGGGCATGATCGGCGACTGTATCGGCTACCGCTACGAAAACGGCAAGCTCGTCCTCGTGCGGCAGATGTTCCAGGGCAAGACCGCCGCCGACGTCACCTTCCAGGCCGCTCCACCGTGGTTCGCCACCTTCCAGGCCGGCGCCTTCCGCGCGGATCTGGTGCAGTCCGGCGCCGCGAAAGCGCCGGTCAACAAAGTCAGCGTGGACTTGAAGCCGGAGAATATCCGCACCGTGCCGCTGGAACTTTTCCGCGAAGCCAAGCAGGCCGTGGATCTGACCCAGGCGCCGATCATCGTCGCCGTGGGTCGTGGCATCAAGGAGCAGAAGAACATCCCCCTGGCGGAAAACCTCGCTAAGGCGATCGGCGCCGAGTTAGCCGCCTCGCGCCCCATCTGCGACGAAGGCTGGCTGCCGATGGACAGGCAGATCGGCAGCTCCGGGCAGACCGTCGCGCCCAAGCTTTACATCGCGCTGGGCATCAGCGGCGCCATCCAGCACGTCGTGGGCATGAAGGGCTCACGCTGCGTGGTGGCCGTGAACAAGGACTCCAACGCCCCCATCTTCGAAGTGGCCGACTACGGCATCGTCGGCGACCTGTTCGAAGTTGTGCCCGCCCTGGCCGAAGAGCTCGAAAAGGCAAAGACCACGTAGAAGCGAACCTCTGTGTCGACCCGTTTATTGGGGCGCTGCTTGCGACGTCCTTTTGGTGTTAGTATTTCTTGAGGGTAAGCCCCCATGACCCTGCATGACTGCAAGACGGTTCTCTACCGCCAGGAAGGCGGCTCCTGGGTTGCCGAGATTCCGGCGATTTCTGGATGTTAGGCCCTGATGCCCACCCGCGAAGCCGCCCTGGAAGAGCTCTCTAAGGTTTTCGACATGCTCTCCGAAGAGTATCGCGAGAAAGGTCTCTCTCCCCAAAGACACGACCGAGATCGTGCATGCCTAGCGCCACGGCACGCGAATTCCAGAAACTGGCATCTCGGCTTGGATTCGTCAAAACCCGACAGACCGGAAGCGACCAGCGCTGGAATCGCTAGCACGGCAGGGCGGTGACGATTCCTCTTCATGGCGGTCGCGAAATCGGCCCGCCGCTCTTTTTCAAGATCCTGCGGCAGTTGGGCATTTCCCTCGAAGAATTCCAGAAGCTACGCTAAGCGCGAAAACCACCGTTGTGTATCTGTGGCTATTGCAGCAGGCCGATTCGGCGCAGCAGTTCCTGGAAGCGCAGGTCGGAGCGCAGCTTGTCGAAGCACGGGTCCACTTTCAGCGCGACCAAGCGGCTGTCGCGTTCGTTGTACGCCCGCGTGAGCCATTCGATGGCCGGCTCCTTTTCGCCCAGCCGCGCATACGATTGCGCGATCCCATAAGGCGAGACGTAGCGTTCCTTGGCAATCTCCTTCAAGCCTTCCAGCCAGCTCCGCAGCAGGCTCTGATACCCGGACGACGAAAATTCCGCTTCCAGCGATGCCGCCAGTTCGGGATTGCCAGAAAGCGTGAGCGCCTTCTGCCATTCCGCCAACGCTTCGCGGTGCATGCCCCGCTGCGAATAAACAACTTCCAGCGTGCGCCGCGCCGGGGCGAAGTTGGGATCCATGGTCAGCGTTTTTTGCAGCTGTTCGGTGGCACGGTTGTCGTCGTGGCGCACAAAATAGAGCCAGCCCAAGGTCGCGTTGATCATTGGCGAGAGCCGGTCCAGCTCCTGCGCTTTCTGGAGTTTCTGCGCAGCTTCCTCGAAGCGTCCCATCTTGGCCAGAAAGTCACCGTACCAGTGGTAAGCCACGGCGGAATTTGGATTCAGTGCGATGGCGCGCTGGAATTCAAACTCGGCGCCTTTCCAATCCCAATCGTACAGTTCTTTGACCAGCGCCGCCGAAGTGTGTGCCTCGGCAAGCGACGCGTCCTTGGCCAGGGCATCGGCTGCGGCGGCCTTGGCTCTAGGCCAGGCTTCGTTCGCCGCGAGGTAGCCCAGGTCGCCCAAAAGGATGTAACTGTCGGCCAGCCCGGTGTAGGCCAGGGCGTAGCCCGGGTCTTTTTGCACGGCCGTCTGGTATTGCTCAATGGCCTTCTTGAAACCATCCTCTGTCCAGCGATTCCAGTGGTAGAGGCCCTTGAGGTAGAGCTGGTAGGCCTCCGCGTTCTCGGTGAAGCGTTTGGTGATGCGTTTCTCTTCCTCGCCGCTCAACTGCGCGCGCAGTTTTTCATACATGTCCTTGGCGATTTCGTCCTGCAAGGTGAGCAGGTCGGAAAGTTTCCGGTTGTACTGCTCGCCCCACAGGCTGCGGTCGTTGCGCGCGTCCACCAGTTCGACGCTGATGGCGAGGCTGTCCCCGCGCTGCACCACGCGGCCGGTCAGGACGGCGCGCACGCCCAGCTCGCGCCCCACCGCTTTGGCGTCCGGCGTCTGCCCCTTGTAGCGGAAGGCGGCGCTGCGCGACATCACCTTCAGGTTCGGAGAGCGCGTCAGGCTGTTGATCAGGCTCTCCGTGATGCCGTCGCTCAGATACTCCGTCTGCGGATCGTTCGTCGAATTCGTGAAGGGCAGCACGGCGACGGAGTCAATCTCCTCGCTGCGCTGCACGTACAGATAAATCCCGCCAGCCAGCGCAAGCGCCAGCGCGACCCCGCCAATCGCCCAGGCCAGCTTCGCGCGCCGCCACAACGGTATGCCGGGCATTTCCGCCACACCGGTTGCCGCAGAAACCCGTGACGACTGCGTCTCGCGCCGCAGGCGTTTCAAGTCCGCGCGCAGCTCGGCGGCGGTCTGGTAGCGCATCTCCCGATCTTTTTCCAGGCACTTGTTGATCACTTCTTCCAGCCGCGGCGGCAGGTCGGGATTCAGCCGGATCGGCGATGTGGGCTCGCGGTTCAAAATGGCGTCGAACAGCACTCCTGAGGTGTTGCCGGAAAATGCCTGCCGGCCGGTAGCCATCTCGTAGAGCACCACCCCGACGCTGAACAAGTCGCTGCGCGGATCTAGTTCTTTTCCGCGCACCTGTTCGGGCGACATGTAGGCGACAGTCCCCATCGTCTGGCCCGAACTGGTCAGGTTGTCGCCCACGGCCACGGTGACTGCCGCGGAGACGCTGGCTGCGTGCGCCACCTTTTTTCCAGCCGTCTGCTTGGCCAGCCCGAAATCGAGGACTTTGGCCTGGCCGCGCTCGGTCACGAAAACATTCGCGGGCTTGATGTCCCGATGGATAATTCCTTTGGCGTGGGCGGCATCGAGCGCGTCGGCTATCTGGATGCCCAGTTCGAGGATCTGCTCCAGCTCGAGCGGCCCGTTGGCCACCAACTGCTTGAGCGTGTGGCCCTCGATCAGCTCCATGGCGATGAAGCGCTGGCCTTCGAACTCCTCGATGTCATAGATGGTGCAGATGTTGGGATGGTTCAGCGCGGAGGCGGCGCGCGCCTCGCGCTCGAAGCGCTCCAGCGCCACCGGGTCTTTGGCCAGTTCGTCGGGGAGAAACTTCAGGGCCACCTGGCGGCCGAGCCTGGTGTCTTCGGCCTTGTACACCAAGCCCATCCCGCCGCCACCCAGGTTGTCCAGGACGTGGTACTGCCCAATCGTTTTACCGATCATTGGCTGGGGAACGCCCGCACACATCTTAGGCGGCAGGCCGCGCCATGTCAACGCAACTCGGAGCCCGCGCAGGCCGATTTTCACCCCCAAAAGCCGCGGAGGCTGCGCCGGAAGGCATTAGCGCAGCGGGTAGCCAGCTTCGCCGGGCAGTTTGCCGTCCACGCGCACTACTTTCACGCCGCTGCCTACCTGCTTCGCATCCACGAACGAAATCGCCCCCGGCAGCGTGGACACAAGCTGGTGGGCCATGTCGCTGGAATAGACCAGCTTGGGCGCCAGCACGGCCTCCGCGCGAAAAATCTTGGCGATCCAATACTGCCGGAACTGCGCCTCGCTCATCTGGTAGATCACTTTCAAGACCACGTTGCGCTCGCGGGCCACAGGTGCGCGGATCAGCAGCACCACGGGCAGCTCCGAAGTCCAATACTGGCGCTCCCCGCGGAAGATTTTTCGCACCTCGGCCAGGGTGAGGTTACTGACTGGTGTATTCGGGTGGACCACGATGGCCACGTCGCCTTCCCGCGCCGTCTGCGCGGCCAGGGGAAGCACAAAGGCCACAACCAACACGCCCGCCAGCAACGCCATCGGGAACCGCAATTGGCTTGTGCGCTTCATCGGTCCTCTCCCTTAGAACGTGAAGCTTGTCTGGAGGAACAAGCCGTTGATGTGCGGCTGTCCCGCGCCGCGCTGGGTGTTGCGGTACTCGCCCTTGAAGGCCGCAAAGTCGGAGATGTCGTAGCGCAGGCCGAGGGTGGACCCCAGCAAACTGGTGACGCCAATCACCGGTTCGCTCCGCGGCACGTGGGTGTATTCGAAGCGGTAGTAGGGCTTCCAGCGTTTCTCCGACCACGGCAGCCGGTACCCCAACTGCACGTAGAAGGCCTGCGAATTGAACACGTGCCCGGTGTTCACGTCATTGTGGTGCACGTTGGCAAACTCGGCCAGGAATTCGGGCGTCTCGCGCGTCCACACCAGGTGCGCTGAAGAAATCCATTCCCGGAAACGCTGTCCGGGTCCCGGCGAGAGCTTGTCGTGATACACCCCGCCGCCAATTTGCAGCCCGTAGACCCGCGACGGCCGGGAGAAGATATTGACCAACCAAGCGCGGTTGTTGTTCACGTCGCCTGCGTCCCCGCCGCGGCTGATCACCGACCCTCTCCCATTGCCCACGCCCACGTTGTAGCTCAGGCCGGCGCCGCCCGAAGGAATGTCTCCCTCCGCCAGGAAGCCGATGAAGTGCACCGGCAGGAAGCGCCCGCCGAAGCGGATCATCTCCGGCCGGCTGATGGTGGTCTGCAGCCAGGAGCCGTGGTGGAACGCCGTGTTCCAGTAGTTCACCGGCGAATGGTAGCGCCCGAAGGAGAGCTTGAAATAGTCGTTGTGGTCGTAGCGGATGATGGAGCGCTCCACCTCCACGTTGTAGCCAGTGGCCGTGGCCGTAAAGCTGACCTCGCCGAAGTAGCTCACCTTCTTCGAGAGCGGCGAGGCCATGTGCAGCACGAACTGGCCCAGGTTAAACCCGCTCGTGGTACCGGTCTCGTCCGTGGCCGAGAAATTCACGTCGGCGAATCCGGAAATCTTCAACGCCGGATAGGTGGCGGCTTCCTGCGGCGGCATCGTGCCCTGCGCCATGCCAGCGTGGGACACTCCTGCGGGCTCACGCTTTTCTGCGGCCGCGTGTGGAGCGGTGGGCTCCGCAGCAGAGGAGGCGACCCCAGCCGATGAGCCATTCGACCCCGCTGGATGTCGCGCCTCCAGCTCGGCCAGCCGTTTTTCCAGTCGTTCAATGCGCTCCAGCAGGGCCCGCACCGATTCCGCGTTCTCCGCAGGGCCGGTGGATTGCGCCCACAGGGGGCCCGCCGCGCACAGCAACACCATCAGCCCGAAGGACAGGCCACGCATACACTTCCTCCTCGTCATTCGTTCCCAAAAATGAATTGGCGCTGTAACAACCTGAGCCAGCAGAGACTACTCGCCTTGCTGCCTCAGGTCAATCGCTGTCTCGGCGTTTCGCCTGCGTGCTGGGTTATGGCAATTCACCACAAGAAGGCCCGAACATCTGCGCTTGTTGGAGCTTCTGCTAGAATGGCGCGGGACTACCGAACCAGAACAACCCGACGCGGATGTCCCCGTAGTCGGCGGAGACTGTCCATGAACTCGGCAGCCAGAATGACGCGCCAATGGCTTGCTCCTGTCGTGCTTCTGATCGCAGGCGTCGCGGCGGCCATGTTCCTCAGCGACCCGCGGTGGGCCTTCCTGGCTGTGGCCGGTGTGGGCATCTGGGATTTCCTCCGGACGCTCCAACGGCGCGGCATCTTTTCGGCACTGCGCCGGGCTGAATGGCCGCGCGCCGGTCTCGCGTTGCGCGTGTGGCGCATTTTCTCGGAAGTTTTGCTGCAATCCCGGGTCATTCGAGATCGCCCGCTCGTGGGCCTCCTTCACGCGCTCGTCCTGTGGGGTTTTCTGGCCTTCGTGTGGGTCAGCCTGGGACACATGGCGCTGGGCCTGCGCCGCCTCCAACACACTGCGGAAGAAACCCACTGGTACGCCGCATTTGTGGCGGTGTGGGCGGTGGCTGTCCTGATCGCCATGCTCGGACTGTCCTTTCGCCGATTCGTACTGCGCCCGAAGGTTCTGGGCCCGCTTTCGGGGACTTCCGCGATTGTGGCCGCACTGATTGCGCTCCTGATGATCACCTACATCACCGGCTGGCGCGTTTTCGCTCCGGGATCGCTCGCCTGGAAGGCCAACTGGTGGGTCCACACGCTTTCTTTCTTCGCGTTGCTGGTGGTGATCCCCAAGTCCAAGCATCTCCACCTCGTGCTTGCGCCGTTGGCCATCTTCTTCCGGCCGGAAACCATGAGCACCCTGCGTCCTCTGCGCGGCGAAGAGGATTTCGGCATGATCCGCTTCGCTGACCTCTCCTGGAAGGACCTGCTCGATATCCATGCTTGCGTGGAGTGCGGCCGCTGCACGGATGTTTGCCCGGCAAACCGCTCGGGGGGATCTCTGAACCCCAAGGAAATCATTCTGCAGATGCAGCGCGGGATGATGGCCGGGGGCAACATCATTGCCGGCTCGGGACACAGCGAGGCCAGCAGCGGTACGTGGGTCACCGAGCAAGACCTGTTCCAGTGCCTTTCCTGCGGGGCCTGCGAATACGCTTGCCCGGTAGGCATCGAGCACGTCGGCAGTAAGATCCTGGACCTGCGCCGCGGGCTGGTCAGCGAGGGACGCGTCGAAAACGAGAAACTCGTCCAGCTCTTCAACGTGATGGAAAGAGCGCCCCACAATCCCTGGGGCATCGGCCGCAGCACTCGAGAGAAATTCATCCAGGCGGAGAAGTTTCCGCTCTTCGACGGCAGCCAAGAGTGGCTCTTCTGGCTGGGTTGCGGCTTGAACTACGACGCGCACGGCCAGAAAGTGGCCCAGGCCATGCGCAAGATTCTGCAGGCGGCCGGCGTGTCGTGGGGCGTCCTCGAATACGAGTCGTGCTGCGGCGAACCGGCGCGCAGGGCTGGAAATGAATACCTTTACATGCAGCTCTCCGAGGCGCTCATCGAAACCTTGCGCAGCAAGAAAGCCAGGAAAATCGTCTCCTGCTGCCCGCACTGCACAACGATGCTCGACGTGGACTACCGGCAAACCGCCGCGTACGCGGAACTCGGCATCCGTGTGCAGCACCATTCCGAGCTCATCACCGAGCTGCTCGCCCGGCTCCCCATCCAACCGAGCAACGGGCGCGCCACGTTCCACGACCCCTGCTATCTGGCGCGCGGGCGGGGCATCACGCAACAGCCTCGGGAGATTCTTGCCGCCTGTGGCGTAACGCTTCTGGAGATG